>WBZL01002670.1_pt1 | contig 17119 bp, 10 predicted proteins | sample 5204291 | NCBI WGS metagenome assembly WBZL01 (sample SAMN12344345, study PRJNA552823) | activated sludge metagenome | biome: Activated sludge suspended growth; feature: Nitrification reactor; material: Wastewater; isolation source: activated sludge from nitrification reactor of wastewater...
AAATTGTGTTCTTTATATACTAATTTCAACGTTCGACGAATTCAAAAAAAGAAACAACTTGTTGTGAATTGATTTTAAATTGTGTTCTTTATATACTAATTTCAACGGTACAATGTGGTCAAGGTCGTACTTATCGGTTGTGAATTGATTTTAAATTGTGTTCTTTATATACTAATTTCAACTATAGCGTTAGTGTCCATTCCATTTGCATAGTTGTGAATTGATTTTAAATTGTGTTCTTTATATACTAATTTCAACGGATAATGTAACAGTTGACAACACCGACCCGTTGTGAATTGATTTTAAATTGTGTTCTTTATATACTAATTTCAACAACACGAAAAGTTTGTTAACGAAGACTATCGTTGTGAATTGATTTTAAATTGTGTTCTTTATATACTAATTTCAACACGTATCGGTTATAAGGATAATAAAATGAAGTTGTGAATTGATTTTAAATTGTGTTCTTTATATACTAATTTCAACAAATAAAAAAATTGCAAGCATTGAGCATGTGTTGTGAATTGATTTTAAATTGTGTTCTTTATATACTAATTTCAACCGAGTTGGATAAAACGATAAAAGAACTTGAGTTGTGAATTGATTTTAAATTGTGTTCTTTATATACTAATTTCAACTCAACGAAATGATAGGGTGGTATGAATTAAGTTGTGAATTGATTTTAAATTGTGTTCTTTATATACTAATTTCAACCTAAAACAGTTGCTTTTCGCTGTCCATTGTGTTGTGAATTGATTTTAAATTGTGTTCTTTATATACTAATTTCAACAGCTACTCTCAGAGGCTACTCAGCTACAGGGTTGTGAATTGATTTTAAATTGTGTTCTTTATATACTAATTTCAACGTATGTGTGTCTGTCATGCCAGCATATACAGTTGTGAATTGATTTTAAATTGTGTTCTTTATATACTAATTTCAACTGAAACAGCGAAATTAGTAGTGTTTATTGATGTTTTGATTGAAATTAGTAGTTTAAAAATGCCTGTAATTGTCTGATAAATTAGACAAAACAGGCATTTTTTATTTTCTGTATGTTGCCAAATAAAGGTAAACCACTTACCCTCGAAAGTGAGAGCCTCATTAGGTAGATAAATGAGATTCTCTTTTACAAGGGAATGACTCTAAGCTATACTATCTGCAGAAAGTAAATGGACGTAAATGAGATTTCCTTTACAAGGAATGTACTGTATAAACGTATAAAATGTATTTTAAAATTTCATTTTTTAATGGAATGGCTTATAGTTAAAATAACTCCAACTGTTGTGGAATATTGGGCAAATTAAATTCTTTCTTGCCATGAAATAATTCCATTTGTCCAAATTGTTTATCAGTGATACACATGATGCCGATATGTCCCAATTCGGGCAACATTCGCTTTACGCGATTAATGTGCACTTCCGCATTCTCTCTGCTACTGCAATGGCGCAAATATATAGAAAATTGAAACATAGCAAATCCATCTTCCTGCAAGCCTTTGCGGAATTTGGCATAACATTTCTTTTCCTTTTTTGTTTCCGTTGGTAAATCAAAAAATACTAAAATCCACATAACTTGATAGGCATTTAAACGCATATTTGTTTTGTTTGATAAAAAAACAGTTTAAAACAATGGAGTTATAATTAGATATAGGCGTGATTATTAAATAGAAAAGTAGAATTTTTTGCCTTTTCTATTTAATCAATTTATACGAAATTGTCAAGTAGTATCTGTTCGTTTGTTGTTGCTACAGATTCCCACTTTCGTGGAATGACATTTATACAAATTCAGGATAAATAATCTTTTTGCTTTCTCCTGCAAAACAGGCAGCCAAAGAAGCAGTAGTGCGCTGTAAGCCCACTAAGAGCGGACTATTTTTTCCATCTATTACAATATCTAATGCCGGAATTTCTAATAGTTTTTGTTTACTGTTTTTATTCAATTCTTGTTCTTCCGGAAATTGAATCATAAATTCTTTTACGCAATGATCTACATAAGGTCGATAGGGCTCCATGATATCATCGGCTAGGCAATAGGCATTGTATTTATTGCTATGATGGATGCCGAGAGTAGGCAATAAGCCAGACGAAACCAGTCCGCGCGCAACAGTAGCACGTAAGATGGCATAACCATAATTGAGCAAATTATTTGGATATGCGCCAAATCTTTCACGAACAAAAAATGGGTCTTCTTCATTAAATAATACTTTCCAATAATACTTAGCAGCTTGTGCTTCTTGGTTGCTGGTGTCGCCACTTAATACCATTTGTGTCACGCGTTTTAGATAGCTATTGTCGATTTCCCATTTCTGCAAAACAGCAGCTTGGTTACAAATTTTAGCTTTCATAGTTTGCTGCCACAATTGCTTTTTCAAAGGAGCACTTGCCAATATTTGTGCTTTAAATTTTTCAGACTGCTGCGTGTGTCCATCTAAGTTGAGCAGTAAACCCGTTGGATGATGTTTATCATTACAGGTAATTACAGCCGCATTATTTTCCAATAGTTTGTGCAACACAGCATGGGTAAGACTTATTTGAGGATGGTCAATGATCAATACGCCAATATCTTCTATAGGTACATTCGTTTCCTTCTCGTCTGTCTTAATCAGCAATTGTTGTTGCTGTACAGATAAGCGAGCAGGATTACCAAAATAGAGCGTGCGTTTTATCATGATTGTGATTTAAGTGGTCAGTTCATTTTCTAATGCTATATAAGTTTCAAAATTTTGTTGTTTTGCAGTATGTATGGAATGGAAATCTATTGTAGTTCCAAACAAATGAGCAGCTAAATCCGGATGTGAGTTGTGAAATTGTTGAAAGGAAGACCATTCCCAGTCTGCAATCTGTGTAACAAATCCATGTTTTATTGGGTTGAGATGGATATATACAATTACCGTACGCAAATAATTTTCATTTGCAATTTCTTTTCGTTTAAAATTCTTTATAAAAAGCGAACCTCTGCGATGATATACTTTGTTAAACGCTTGCGAATAGCTGCTAAAAAAATTAGAAAATTGTTTGCTAAGGAATTTCTTTTTCGCTTCTTCGATTTCTTCAAGCTTTTCTAAAGTTCCAAACTTTAGAAAAGCTTGTGGTAGATTTACTGCTACTTCCGCTTCTGTTTTAATTTTTATCAACAGATGAAAATGATTTGGCATTAGGCAATAAGCAATCGTATTGGCAATTGGGTCGATATGTTGATGATATTTTTCTAAAAAGAAAGGATAGTTTTTCTGCTCTCGAAATAGGTTGTCATCACCATTGGCGTGGTTGAAGATATGGTAATAAGTATCGAATTGCAGCATCTATTTCTTTTTTATTAATCGATAAAATCTTCCAAAGTTTTAAACTTTGGAAAGATTAGGTGAGCTTAAACTATATAACCGATTTTGAAATATTCCCTATACGGTCAATGTTGAGTTTGGTGCATACTTCTTTTACTCTGAAATTCGCATCGATTGTTAATTCTTGTTTGTTTAAACTTCCAAATTCACCAATTTTAGATTTTGAATCATAACTTTTAATTAGTGAAGAAATATTTGATTTAATAAAATGACATTCTGAACCCGTGCTACTCACCATCTTATAAATCCTACCTTTCTGTTCTTTCGTTAAATTGCTAAAATCAATGGATGATGTATTGTCTAATTCACTTTCTGTGGGTACATACACCAAATCGTTGGGTGAAAGATGGAATAAAAGTGGATATCCATTTTCATTTGTTTCAGGTACAGCATTTAAACCTTGTTTTTGGCGTTCAATAACAATATTTAACGGAATGGTATCGTATGTTCGTTTGCCGTCTTCACCTTGGTAAATAGCAAAGAAAAGATTGGTGCCTTTTGCAGCTTCCACAAACTTATCCTTTTTATTTCCTGTTTCTCCTATTGCAAATTTATTTCCTTTAGGTTCGTATGTTCTCACTTTTAAAATAGGCTGATGAGATTTTCCTTGATTGAGTTCAATAATATTTTTATTCATTTCATCAATTCCTTCAGGTGTAAACGCCAAAGTTTCAGGTGCTATTTCTTTTCCTTTTTCGTCCAGTTGTCCTTCGTAATTTTTTAGGTGTGCCTTTAGTATTTTTTGTATGCCTGTATCTGTTATTGATTTTTCAATTTTTTCTTTACTGAAAGAGGTATCTAAATTAACACGAGAAGCAACATTTTCATTTTCCCAATAATAAATTTCCAAACGAGAAACATCTAGTTCGTTCCACTTGTTGTTATTGTCCTTAAAGTGTTTTTGAAGCTTCTTCTTGTCGTACTGCTTTGTTACTAAAGAGAGAATGTATTTTCTTAATTCCTTGTGAACAATTTCATTGTAAGAGTCTAACGCAACAGATAAAGAAACCTCTTTCGTTTTTCTCAATTTACCTAAACCAGAAACAGTATCTTTGTGCATCGGTTTACGAATCGCCCAATTAATTCCTTCTTGTTTTACCATCACTTTTTTACCATTCACGATTTTCTCGTATTGGTTACTCGCTTTATTGATGACGCGTAGGTTTTGTTTAAAACTGACGATGATTTTTTCTAATTCATTTTTAGCATCTTTTGTAAATGTATTCCAAGGCTTGATGAAATCAGTAAATTTATTTCGCTCTTTTCCCTCTTTATCTGTCCATTTTTCTGTTTTACGCAATTTTTGTTGTAAATCATAACGAGAAGTTTCTGATTTTGCAGATTGATTGTTCAATAAATTTACATGGTCTCGGGTGGCACAAGCAATCACTAATGCATCCATCGCGTGATGACGATGGTCAATACGTTTCTTTTGGAAACCTTTTGAAAGTTCAAGCGGTATGGTAGGAATGGTATGTCCTTCTTTGTTCTTTGTAGTAAAATCGGATGAATTGGATAACTCATTCATTCGCTCAAAACGAGGTAATACCAAATCATTCCATACATCATTTAAGCCCCATTCTTGTTTGAGTTGTGTAGTGATTTTTCCATTACCGGGAAGAATATTTTTAGAATTTATTCCATCGTCATTAGTTTCTGAACGAACAAAATTTGACAATAAATTTGAAATGAATTTACTGATATAGCGTGTATCGTTTAACTGACGCTCAATCATTTTGTCTGGAATTTCCTCTAATAAAAGTTTATTTCGTTTTGACCTGTTGTTTTTGTAATGCTCTTTGACAAAATCAGTGTAATCACTTTCTTTTAGTATTGCTACAGATTTTCCAAAACCAGTTTCTACAATTTGGCCGCCATGGTTTTTGATGAATTCAAATCCTAATTGTTTGTCTTTTAATTGGTTTACAGCCGACTCACAAATAACTTTATTACTTAAACTATCATCAAAATAGCGTGATTGTGGAATGATATGCTCAATTTGATACTCAGAAGTAAACAACTTGTTTAAGGGAATCATCTGCCCTGTGTATGGTGATTTGTATTTTTGCTCCAACCACAACTTATACTTCTGAAATTCTGCTTTTGTAGGTTGAGCAGATTTACTGATTTTAGAAATCTCCTCAGGAACTTCAATTCCAGATTTCAACACACCTTCTTCATAAATTTTCAATGCTTCTTGTTGCATAGGAGAATGAGGTCGAACATTTTCAACCGATGAATCATTCATTAATTCAACAAGCATTGCCTTGATACGTAAGTTGGTGTTTTCGTTTTCAGTAACGGTATTGGTTAAACGTTTGCGTTCATCAGCTGTATTTTTCATCTCACGCCCTAATTCGATGTGAATTTCATCAAAGAAATTTTCGGCACTCTTTCCATATTGCACCCAAATATCTTTTACTACACGAAGTGTTTCAGTTACTACTTGTTCAACAATAGGATTTCTTAGAGAATGTTGCTTAAACTCTTGTAAATATCTTTCTAAATCACTTACTGATTTCCATTTTCCTGAAATTTCAGCTTCTGAGTGTCGATCGTAAACAATGTATTGAGCCAGCCAAAGTTGCAAGCCTTGAAAGTCTTCTTCTTTTGTCAAGTGAATGGCTTTTTCTCTTACTCTAGTTTTAATATCTTCGTCACATTCACCAGTGAGAATTTTATCAATTCTTTCTTTAACAGTTTCATTGATATTGTTCCAATTCCAATATTTCCCTAAACGCATTAAAGGCAATAACTTCTTAATTGCTTTTTCGGAATATGCACCGTATTCACTTGGGAAAGGCTTAAATCGTTTAAAATTTTCAACAAAACTAATTTCATCTAATTGATGTTTCTTAGCAAATGAAGTTAATGCCTTTTCAAATTCAATTTTATCTGTTACCGAATAAATGATGTGCCACAATTGGGTTTCAATTTCTTTGCTTAGAAAATTTGCAGGTACATTTTCTATTTTTTCTAAACGTGAAGTGATTTGTGCTTTGGTTTCGTTACAAGGATAAACTTTATCAACAACATAATTCCAACGGTATTTAGCCAACTCTGTTTTTGGAACTTTTTTTAGTTCTAGTTTTCGTTTAAGCAAATATTCAATCAGCGTGTCTTGTTTTATTTCTTTTCGGTTGTTTAAAAGCTCAAATAAAGATTCTAAATCATCAATTGATTGGATAAATTCTGAAGTAAGATCCTTGTTATCATCTTCTGCATCTTTAATTTTTAGATTATACAACCATTGCCACAAACGAAACTCCTGATAAAGTGGGTGTGACTTAGATATTACTTTTAAATATTCTTTGATTTTAATATCATTTCCTTGCTCATCTTTTTCAAATTCATTTTTGATGATAGCTCCATTGCTATCTTTTTTAGGAACTTTTCGCCATCTGAATTCCAAAGAACATTCTCCAATAGAAGATTTTTGACTTCTCAATGGTCGCTGGTAGAAAATAATATCATTTAAAAATAGATGTACAAAATCTTGTTTACTGAGTTGCAGTTGATGTGCCTCATTGTTCTTGTATAACTCCCGAACGCAATCATTGTAACTTTCTTCTGAGAATAATTCAGGTTGCAGTTCAACTTGTTTTTTCAATATTTGTTGCAACTCATCTTTATAGAATTTTCGTTCAATGGTACGAACTAATTTTCCAATAATTTTTTGGTTAGGGTTTTGCAGAAGTGTATCGTAGATGTAAGAGCCAACTGTTTTGTTACTGTTTTGAATTGTAATTTCAGTTCGAGCTTTTATTTTTTTGTAGATTTTATCTTGGTCTTTTTTAGACATCAGATTAATTTCATCAAAAGAGGGTAATGGTGTAATCTTTCGTTTTTCTTTTCCAGTAGTATCTGTCCTTTTGTCTTTTACAATTTTGATGTTACCATCTTCATCAAATTCCTCTGTAATTAAAAATTCTCTCTCGGTATTAAGCCAAAGTGGCTCAGAAGTGAAAGTAGCCGAATACTCCCACCCATTTTCAAAAGTAATTTTATACCAAGTTCTTTTATTGTTTTTTTTATCAACTTCTCCTTTTTCAACGGATACAATTTTTAATACTTCACAATATTCGCTTATGTTTTCTTTCTCTTCTTCTTCGCCTCTCAATTGGTAATACCCTCGTTTTTGATTGAAATTTAAAATCAACCAAGCCAATTCTTCTTTTGCTAATTTTTCGGTTAATGCTTTTTTTCGCAAATAATAAATTGTCCAATCGTATGGAATGAGTTTTCCATTAGAAACCAATTCTGTCTGATGGATTTTAAATTCACCTAGCATTTCTTCAAATGCTTTTTTAAAGATAAAATCATTGTTATTGTACGCTAATTTGGGTTCTGATTCATTAATGAATTTCCCAAATCTTTTTGTGAAATCAATTTGTTCAGCAAAATGCTTGGGAAGAAATCCCATAATGTTTAATACTCGATGCAAACGTTCTCTTCGTAATAAAGCTCTTTCTCTAATTCTTCGAATTCCTCTGAACCTTGTCCTATCAGCAGTTTGAGAAATAGAGTTTCCTTTTCCAAATTCATCTTTGATATCTTGAGTCATCGGAATAATCCGACTGCCCATTCCTAAAATTTGTCCTTCTTTGTTTTCAAAGTCTTGTTCAATCAACGCCCACCCAATACTGTTTGTTCCTAAATCTAGTCCTAATATTTTTTTCATAATTTTAATTTTTCTATGCTTATTGCACTAATATAAAAAATATTTTGCTGGATTACTAATTTGTTGTATATTTGAACTACACAATTAAAATCAATTCACAATAAGGATTATTCCGTTGTGAAAACATTCAAGACGGGGCAACTCGTCTTTTTTTGTTTAATCAGATCTTGAATGTTTCATGAACACCTTTGAAAAATAAATAAGTAAGTGAACTAAAACATTTAGAGCCTCGACTATCTTCGGGGCATTTTTTTTTAATGTTTCACGAGCACCATTTAAAAGATAATGTATTCAAAAACACAATGCATTTTTTGTGTTAATTGCTATTTTTTATAAACGATAGATTGCGTTTTAATCCAGCATATTTTGTGCGTTTAACCGCAGATTTTTTGAAGATTTCATTAAATGTTTCTTCTGTAATATCATGCCACTCTTGTTTATTCAAAGCCAATAATTTTTGATGTGGTGTAAATTTCGGTTCTCTGTGTTGTATAGAAAATCGATTCCATGGACAAACATCTTGACACACATCACAACCAAACATCCAATCATCAAATTTATTTTTAAATGCATCGGGCAATGCATCTTTCAGTTCAATAGTTAAATACGAAATACATTTGCTTCCATCTATTACTTTATCTGTAACAATAGCCTGCGTAGGACAAGCATCAATACATGCAGTGCAAGTGCCACAATGATTACTTGCTATTTCAGTATCGTATGCTAACTCTAAGTCAATAATTATTTCTGCTAAAAAGAAAAAAGAACCTTGTTTTTTGTTGATTAATAATGAGTGTTTTCCTATCCAACCTAAACCAGCTTTTTTTGCCCATGCATGTTCTAAAATAGGTGCTGAGTCTGTAAAGCAACGCCCATTTACTTCGCCTACTTTTTCCTGTATTAATTGTAATAGCAATTTTAATTTATCTTTCACCACATGATGATAATCTTCGCCATAAGCATATTTTGCTAATTTTGGCGCTTCATGATGTTGTTTTTCTTTGGTGTAATAATTATAAGTAAGCGAAATAACAGACTTTGCATCTGGCACTAATAGTCTTGGATCTAAACGCATATCGAAATGGTTTTCCATGTATTTCATCTCGCCATTATATTGCTTAGCTAACCATGATGAAAGGTGTGCTGCTTCTTCTTCTAAAAATGTAGCCTGTGAAATTCCACAATGAGAAAATCCTAAGTTTATTGCTTCGTCTTTTATGTATTGTGAAATAATTTGCTTGTCCACTTTTTACAACTTCTAATTCACTAATTACCAAATAATACCAATTTTTCCAATCGTTTTTCGTGATTCCATATCGTCATGCGCTTGAGCAATTTCTTTGGCTGCATACATATTTCCAACGTGCGGATTAATTTTTCCTTCGTGCAATAATTGTATCACGCTGTCCATACAATACTTTAACGTTTCTGGTTTGTAGTCGGCAATGCGAAGCATGTTTACACCTATTATACTTCTGCTTTCCATGAGCAGTTGTGCTGGATGATAGATGCCAAATTCGATGCCCATTTTTGCTTTGCTGATTAAGTTTTTAGCATCAGTCATAGATGATGCACCATAGCCAACGATACGACCACCACGCTGCAACAAATTATAGCTTTTTCTAAAATTATCAGCACCTAAGCTGTCAAATGCAACATCTATAGGCTCTTTGATGACTTGTGTAAAATCTTCTTTTGTGTAATTTATGCTCACATCAGCACCTTGTTCTTTACAATAGGCTAATTTTTTTTCACTACCAGCAGTGGTGTAAATTTTTGCATTCTTTAGTTTGCATAATTGAATGAGCGCAGTACCAACACCACCAGCACCTGCATGTATCAATACTTTCTCATGTGGAAGTACATTCGTGGCCACTGAACAAGCATAAAAAGCAGTGCTATATTGAGTCGCCAATGCCAATGCTTTGCCTGCGTCCATGTCTTCTCCAATTTTTGCTATCGCATTTTCTTTTTGAATGACATATTGACTATAACCACCAAATCTGGTAAAGACTAAAACACGATCGCCTTTCTTTACGCTTGTAACTTTTTTCCCTACTTTTTCAACTCGGCCTACTGCTTCATAGCCAACAATAGTAGGCAGTGGCGGACAGTCACGGTATTGTCCTAAGCGTGCTGTTACATCAGCAAAATTAATACCTGATGCTTCCACGATGATGCCTACTTCGTCATCATTGGGCTCGCTCATATTGATATTTCTAAATTCAAAAGCTTGTTTTGAGGGTCCATTTTTGATTAAAAATATTGCTTGCATTTGATTGTCTTATTTGATTAAATGATACTACTTAATTTGTACGAAATTTTATTTGAAATTCCATTTCGTTTGTATTGAATGTTTATTTTTTTGCCTATTCTTTTGTTTAATAAGCGTAAAGCATCTTCCAATTGTATGTCTTCGCATTTATAAGTGTCAATTTTTATAATTTCATCGCCTTGTTGTAAACCAGCCATCAAAGGTGGCGAATTTTCTGCGATGCTCTTGATAATAAATCCACCATTTTTAGTTTTATTTTCTAGTAAAATAATATTGGAAATATTGAATTCAAATTTGTCATGTATATTTCTATTGGGCTTGAAATATACATATTTCTCAGGATAGGCGAAGTAGATGTCCATTCTGTTGAGAATATCATTGCCAATATTTCCATCTAAGGTGTATTCATCAGGCTCTTTAAAAGTGATAGGCGTTTCATTAAAAGCAATAATAACGCTATCAAAACGAAGTGTGTCAATAAATAATCTTTTTATTCTACCAACACTTGAATACATAGCGCCGGAAAGTCCTTCTCCAATTTCTGCTTGAATATATTGATTCAAATTCAAATCGCTAGGTACTTTGTTTTTAATGATGATTGGAATGTTTGAGCCTGTGTCTAACAATAATTCAGACATAAAGATTTCATTGTTTGAATTCATGATAGCGCAGTTGATATATCCTTTGCTTTTTCTAATTTGCACAGGCAGCTTAGCAAAAGTCGAATTGATTTTTTTTACAGGCTTTTTATGGTACAAGTCAATCATTCTTTTTTTATAATTGATAAAAATGTAGTAGCGCTCAAATAGTTCTGCACCAAAAATTCCATCGACATCAGTGCCTAAGTAATGGTCTAAATTTAATGTGTCTTTCGTAAGAAAAAATATTGGAATATTTTCTCCACGAATTAAATCAATATCTATTCGACCATTTTCCATTTTTCTAGTTTCTATAGAATCTCTAATGCCAAGACCTGAAAAAAATACTTTCTGATGCAAAGGTATTTCAAATGAGTCTATCCATTTAGGATGAATAACGATGGTGCTTTTGCAACCAGAATCGAAAATAAATTTTAATGTTTTTGTTTCATTTATTTTCACGTCAACAATAATTATATTATTGTATAACTTGAACGGAATTGATATTTTACTTTTGTTGCTATTAAAAGTATAGGTTTTAGTATTGGCACGGACAAATGTGACATTCATCATCAAAAACAAAACCAGCAACAAGCTTTGAAGTAAGCGCATGTAATAAAATTAAAATAATTTTGAATAGTAAGTGTATTTTTGCAGCATGAATTACCTTACGGTTAATAATCTCTGCAAATATTATGGTGATAAGTTGTTATTTGAAAACATCACTTTTTTTATCGATAAAGGTCAAAAAGTAGCATTAATTGCGAAAAATGGTACTGGAAAATCGTCATTGATAAAAATTTTACAAGGCTTGGAGCCACCAGAAAGTGGCGATTATAAATTTCATAAAGATATCAGTGCGGGCTTTTTGGTGCAAGAGCCTGATTTTGACGATAACAAATCCGTCTATCAAACTATAATGCATGCTGATAATCCTGTGTTGATGGCGAGTTTGAACTATGAATATGCATTAGATGGTCATGGTGATTTGCAAATGGCTATGAATAAAATGGATGAATTGCAAGCTTGGGATTATGAACATAAAATGAAATTGATTTTATCTAAATTTCTCATTTTCGATTTAGACCAGAAAGTAGGCACAATGTCTGGCGGTCAAAAAAAACGCCTTGCATTAGCGATATTATTGTTGGAAGAGCCTGATATATTTATTTTAGATGAGCCAACCAATCATTTAGATATGGATATGATTGAATGGCTCGAAGATTATCTTACAAAAAACAATATCACATTATTGATGATAACGCATGATCGTTATTTCTTAGAAAATATTTGTACTGAAATATTAGAGTTAGATAATGGAATTTTGTATAAACACAAAGGAAATTATTCCAAGTATTTAGAGAATAAAGAATTGCGGGAAGAAAATCAACGAATAAACGTAGAAAAGGCACAAAATACCTTTCGCAAAGAGTTAGAGTGGATGCGTCGCCAACCAAAAGCACGCACCACAAAGGCACAATCGCGTGTAGATAATTTTGAAAATGTAAAAGCGGCTGCTACTGCGAAAGCAGAAGATAAGCGTGTGGAAATAGAAGTGAAGATGCAACGCCTTGGCGGTAAAATTTTAGAGCTACACAATATTAGTAAATCGCATGGCGACAAAAAATTATTGCATAAGTTTTCTCATAAATTTCAACGAGGCGAACGCGTCGGCATTGTCGGCAGAAATGGTTGTGGCAAATCAACATTATTGAATATAATTACAGGCACAGAATTACAAGATGATGGCAATATTGTGCTTGGCGAAACAGTAGTGTTTGCTTATTACAATCAAAAAGGATTGCAATTGAAAGTAGATAAAAAAGTTATAGACGTCATCAAAGATATTGCAGAATATTTGCCTATTGGAAAAGGTACGCTCAGTGCATCTCAATTATTAGAACGCTTCCTTTTTGTGCCTTCCCAACAGCACAATCTTGTGTCAACGCTGAGTGGTGGCGAGCGCAGACGCTTGTATTTATTGACAATTTTAATGAAAAATCCAAATTTTTTAATTCTTGATGAACCAACGAATGATTTAGATATTTTGACATTGCAAGTGCTCGAAGATTTTTTATTAGACTTTAAAGGTTGCTTGTTGATTGTAAGCCATGATCGTTATTTTTTAGACAAACTCACAGAACATCTATTTGTTTTTGAAGGCGAAGGTGTTGTGCGTGATTTTTTAGGAAATTATAATGAGTATAGGCTGAAGCTAAAGGACGAACAACGTGAAGCGGCACGCGCCGAAGCACAACAGCAAACAAATACAACAAAGCCAACTGCAAATTCTAATAAGCGTAAACTGACTTTTAAAGAACAAACAGAATTTAAGCAACTTGAACAAGATATTGACACCTTGAGCAATGAAAAATCAGCATTGACAGCTCAGTTGTCTGGCGGAATGCTTCATCATGACGAAATTCAAAAAATTGCAAAACGATTAGAAGAAATAATCCTATATTTAGATGCTAAAGAAAATAGATGGTTGGAGCTGAGTGAGTTTGTGTAATATTAATGCCATACAATATGACAAAAAAATATTTTCATAATTTCAACGGTCTTCGTTTTTATTTTGCATCTTATATTCTCTTTGCACACATCGAAGAGATAAAATGGGTTTTGAAATTGCCTAATTTTTTTCACGATTTTAAATTTGTCGAACCATTAGGCACATCAGCGATTACGCTCTTCTTCACTATGAGTGGTTTTTTGATTTCTTATTTTCTATTCTTAGAAAAAGATAAAAATGAAGACAGTAAAATCAACTTAAAGAAATTTTATAAATCGCGTGTCGTACGCATTTGGCCTTTGTATTTTTTGTGTATTGTGCTGTATTGGTTCATCGGTCCTCATTCTGTATTGAAAGAATTATTTAATAGTATTTACTTCACTCAAGTTTTAAAAACATCATTTACTACAGATATTCCACATGCAGTATATCTCGGATTGTTTTTGATCATATTACCACAACTTGCTGGTGCAATTGCATTTACTTATGGTGGTATGGCAATATATGGTGGCCATGCTTGGAGTATAGGCTCTGAAGAATTATTTTATCTTTTTTGGCCTTTATTGATTAATAAATTTGTGAGCTACAAAAAGATATTCAAAGTTGGTTTCATTGCTGTGTATAGTTGTTATGGCTTGGTGATTTTAGCATTCATCGTAAATAAACTTTTTTTTAAATACACGCCATTAAACGGTGTTTTGCTGACAATAACTTCCTTTCTTGCTTTAACAAGATTGTATTGCATGCTCATAGGTGGTTTGTTAGCCTATTTATTTGTCAATAACCACAGATGGCTTAGCTTCTTGCGCAAAAAATCGGTGCTTTATACAGCAGTCGTTATGTTATTTATAATGATTGCAAATGGTTTAGATGCACCGATGCTGATACATGATATTTATGCCTTGTTGTGGTCTGTTGTTTTGCTCTATTTTGCCGACAACGAATCTGGACATAAGTGGCTAAACAATAAAGTTGTTTCTTATCTTGGTTCTATAACGTATGGTGTGTATATGTATCATGTTTTTGTCATCATCGTGTTGTTGTATTTTGCACAACAATTAAATATCACACACGATTTTTGGCTGTTTAATATCTTCTTATACGTACTGTCGCCACTGCTCACATTTACAGTGTCGCATTATTCCTATAAATATTTTGAAAACTGGTTTTTCCGATTTAAATAATGTATAATATTTTTTAAATGAACAATGACAATATAAAAAAATACGCTTTATTGCTGATAAGTATTTTCTCATTTTTCTTAGGTGTACTTATCTTTTTTCAAGTGTATATCGATGATGCATTTATTTTTTTTAAGTATGGATATAATTTAGTTAATCATGGCATTTGGAGTTGGAGTATTGAAGGCAAGCCAGCGGAAGCGTACACGAGTTTTATATATGCAGTATTATCCATTTTTCCAGCATTGTTGCATGTGCCGCCACATATTTTTATTAAAGTTGTAGGCTTACTTTTTTTACTAGCATTGTTGTTTAGAGTGTATAGTAAAATCAGCAATAAAAAATGGGCTTTAATAGCGATGCTTGTCATTACTACAAATTGGCAATTATATACACATGCATTTTCAGGTTTAGAAACGGTGCTTTGGTTGTGGCTGCTGTTGGAGTCATTTTTTCTTATTGAAAAAGAGGAATTGACGGTAAAAAATCAAATGTTGCTTTGGTCGATTTGTTTGCTAATGACACTCACGCGACCAGAAGGTGCTATCTATGGTTTTTTCTTTTTTGTATATCTTGTTTTTTATAAAAAACAAAAATTGCATTTTGGCGTATTAGCGACGCTTATTTTTATAGGTATTCTTTATTTTGCAGCTCGTTTTGCCTACTTTGGATTGCCGTTTCCATTGCCTTTTTATCATAAATTAATGGACAGTCGATTTGCGAAATTAGCTTGGATTTTTAATATCTATACATCTTGGTATTATATCATCTGTGCCACTTTAGTTTTATATTTTTTCAGAAAACACAAAGTGATATATTTTATTGGCATAATTACTTTTTTAATTTTCATTGGCTTGTATTTACGTGCATTTTTAGTGATGAATTTTGCAGATAGATTTCCATTTCAACTATTCTGGCCATTCATTTTATTTGCACTTATTAAGCTGGAGAAATCGACTTATGTAGATAAAGTAAAAATAGTATTGATTGCATGTTTTTTAAACATGATTATTTTTTCAAAAGGCTTATACGATGAGAATTTGATTGAATTAGCATCGATTACGAATAATGCTGGTGCTGCTTTTTTCTTGCCACGTTCACATTATATTTTGGCTAAAAATATCAATAAAATTAAAGATGTAGAACGAAAGAAATTGAAAGTATTATTTGGCGATGCAGGTATGTTTCCTTACTATGTAAAAGCACAATGCTATGATTATAATGGCTTGGTTGATGCAGAGATTGCTATTAATAAATTAGATAAAAAATATTTCTATAGTAAACAGGCAGACATTGTTTTGATAGGCACACCTAATGAAAATAAAATCGGTTTAAAACAAGATTTATCTAATTGTAAAACTATTTATGAATATGCCGAAAGCGACTCAACTTATAAATATGTTGGCAAAGTAATCAGTAAGGTAAATGGCTATTACGTGCATATTTATTTTAATACCAAATCAAGCTATGCAAAAGATGTAGAAACTGCTTTAAATAATGCAGTCACCGAGTCTGCAAATGCGCAATTTAGAATAAAGCGTTTCTTGAAATTGAAATATTTAGATTTAGAAAACATCTAAAATCAATTTATTATTTGCATAATTCTGGCTTGTTGCAAATTCCTTTTTTTGCAGGAATAATCTTTTTACCTTTTATCGGATTTCCACTAATGATGCCATAAGTAAAATCATTCATGATGTCTATTAATTCGTTATATCCAATTGATGACATACTGTGCGAACCATTACAAATTACACTTAGAGAAACATTGTCATTATTGAGTTTTGCAGCTTCATAGATAGCAGCGCCACCATATACAATCGGAAATGTTTTGCGCTCTTTACAACGAAACGGATTGCCAGCATACATATCTATCAATTCATCACAAGTGCCATGAATTAGATGCATCGGTGTGTTTATTTTTTTGCCTACAATTACATTAGGGTCAGCCACTGCACCAGCTAAAGCGATTACACCTGCGACTGTAGCATCGTAATTCATATTGTCGTTCATAGGGTCTAAAGAACCACCAACTTGTTCTAATACATTTTTAGGTGCATTTTCAGTGGTTTGCACGGCCAAGCCAATAGTAGCAAGTGCTCCAGCGCTATGGCCACTCACAAAAATCTTATTTTTATCGATGCCAAACTTGTCAGCATTTGCTTTTAAATATCTAATAGCAGAACGCACGTCTTGTACGCCACGCATATACGCAGGATACATGCCTGTTTGGAAATCTCCAACACATTGACCCGCCAACAATGCATTTTTATAACCAATTCTATAGTCTGGTAATGCGACTACATATCCTTTTTGTGCAAATCCTTTTCCAATTTCTTGTGTGCAATCATCAAACTTTCCAGCAAAACCACCTCCAAATAAAAATATTATACAGGGTCGTTTTTTTTCCGCATCATTTCTCGGCGTAATCACATCGATAATCAAATCTTTTTTAGTGTTGTCCCACATGGGCGCATCGTGTTTGTAATAA
>WBZL01001660.1_pt1 | contig 17114 bp, 15 predicted proteins | sample 5204291 | NCBI WGS metagenome assembly WBZL01 (sample SAMN12344345, study PRJNA552823) | activated sludge metagenome | biome: Activated sludge suspended growth; feature: Nitrification reactor; material: Wastewater; isolation source: activated sludge from nitrification reactor of wastewater...
CTCGCTTTGAAAATAACTCTTCTATTAATACAGGTGGAGGAGCATTAGGGTTATATTCAGCTGTAGACACAACCATTACCAAAATTTCAAATTGCCTCTTTGATAATAACACAGCTCCAGGGCAGGGGGCAGGAGTCTTAATTGAAGGATTCAACCGGTGTAATTCGATTGTAGAGATCAATTCTTCCGTTTTTAGAAGAAATAAGGCAACCAGTTCTCCTGGCGCGGGCGCAATCTTAATCAGAAACAGATTATTATCCAACTATATCAACACCACCTACGCCACTATTTCAAATTGCCTCTTTCATGACAACGGAGGCGCCTTGGGGCTGGCCAGCGGTTACCCTGGTGTGGCGCATGCTTCGCTCACCAACTGCACGCTGTATAATAACGGCCCCTTTCCCATCGCCAAGAACTGGAGCGACGACTTTGTCCAGGATACCTTCTACTGCTCCATGTCGGTCAGTAACTGCATCCTCTGGGAGCCTGCCGTTTCACCGTATTGGTTGCTGTTCAACCAGGATACAGGCACTATGCATTTCTATGAATATGCTATCAACAATAGTATGAGCAGCCAACCCATCTGCGGTTTGGCGGGCAGCGACGGCGTATGCGGCGACGGCATGCTGGCTGGTCAAAACCCCCGCTTTGTCGATCCCGCTAACGGCGATTTCAGGGTATCGGCCTGCTCTCCCGCCATCGATGCGGGCAGCGATACCGACAGCCAGCCCTACGCTCATGACCTGGCCGGCAATCCCCGCATGCTCGGCGACCACACGGACATGGGCGCTTTCGAACGGGCTGCCTTTGCCGCGGGCATTGAGTCGAGTACTCCTGCTTCCTGTACCGACGCAGCCGACGGCGCCGTAGCGCTCTCCATCAACGGCGACGCTCCCTACAACATCGCCTGGCAGGATGCGACGGGGCAAACCGGCTCCGGAACCTCCGATCTGGCGCCGGGCGAGTACCGTTTTTTCATCGAAGACCGGTTCGGCTGCAGGGATACGGTCACACAGGTTATAGGCATCCGTCCGCCGGTCAGCCCGCAATTTACGGTGGTGAATGCCTCAGGGCCGGCGGCAACCGACGGCGCCATCCTCCTGGATAGCCTCACCGGTGGCACACCGCCCTATGCCTACGCGTGGAGCAACGGTGCAGAAACACCTTCTCTTACGGATATCCAACCCGGCGAATACAGCCTCACCCTCACCGATGCCGGGGGTTGTGCATATGAACTGGATTTCATCGTTTCATTTACCAACGCTTCGAATAATCCGGCGGAAAACCTAAAGGTTGATCTGTTTCCAAATCCCGTCAGCGCGGGGCGACAACCTGCATTGCGGATTGCGGGCTTTTCCGGCAGCGAGCTGCAAGGCGCCGTTCTGGATGGCGCCGGGCGAACCCTGCAACGGCTTAGCCTGCATTTTTCCGGCGGGGATCAGGCGGCCCTGCCCGTGGAAGAGCTACCGGCAGGATTATATTGGGTTCGGGTGGATCTGCCCGGCGGTCGGGCTTTGGTCCGGAAGCTGGCGGTAGTGGGGCGTTAGGTGAGCCTAATGGAGCTCTATTTTTATTAACAGGAAAGGCGATAAATAATATTCATACTACTATGAAAGTCCTCCTCGGCTATTAGAACTGCACCTTCATTCCGGTTTATAATTCCTGCGCTCACGCCCTGGTTCCCTTCGTTCGGAGATTTGCCCCCGTTGTCAAAGCCGAAAACCCCGTTTCTTTGCCGTTCACCTGATCAAACCATGAAAGGATGCAAAAGATAAAAGTATGGGTATTGCTGGCCGTGTTGCCGTGGGCAGCCTTTGCGCAGGACAGTTTACTGGTGGCGGCCATGCAACAAAATGTGCATAAATTCCAACTGACACCCGGCGGGCTTTCCGGCGAAGGGCTTGATTTTTTCCTGGCAGAAGGGCAAAAAGCCCGGTTTTTCCTGATCGGAGAAGACCATGGAATGGCGGAAAACCCGCAGTTCACAGCCGCTTTGTTCCGGCAATTCAAAGCAATCGGGTATAAATATTTTGCAACGGAGACCGGCCCGTATACGGCTGAAATGGTGCAGGAAATGGCCGGCAACCCGGATTGGAAAACCCGGTTTGAAGCCCATTTCAGAGCATATCCCTGGAGCATTCCGTTCTACAACTGGCAGGAAGAATGCGAGATCCCGAGGGCTGTGCTGGGAGACGCCAAAACCGGCAAGCCGTTGATGTGGGGACTCGACCAGGAATTTGCCGCGTCGTTCCGGATGTTTTTCAAAAAGCTGGAAACGGAGGCCGCCACACCCGACGCCAAAGCGGTAGCCGGCGAATACTACCGGCTGGCGGAAAAAGCCTATATGGAATCCTTCGGCGCCCGCGATCCGTCCAAATCTTTCCTGGCCATCGTCAAACCGGATGATTTTGACCGCTTGCGCAAAGCCTTCGAAGGACAATCGGCGGCGCTGGACCTTATTGGCGAACTGGATGAATCCGTTCAGGTCTACCAGCTCTGGTACCGCAATGAAGGTTACGCCTCCAACCGGCAGCGGGCGGAAATGTTGAAGCGGCATTTTATGGCGTATTATGCGGCGGCCAAAGCAACCGGCGCGGATCCCCGGGTAATGTTCAAACTCGGCGCGAACCACGTATACCGCGGTTTGAACGCGCTGAACGTGCCCGATATCGGCAATTTTGTTTCGGAACTGGCCGCCCAGTCGGGAGAAACCTCCTTCCACCTGTACACCCTAGGCCGCAAGGGGACCCAAAACGGCTTTACGCCATTCAGCCGGAGCGACGACGACAAGCGTCAGCCTTACGACGCCGGGCAATACCTGGATAAAGTGGATTTTTCTGCGGTATTGACTGCAACACCGGAAAAGGAATGGTCGGTCATCGACCTTCGCCCGCTGAGAAAGGCCCTTTTCAACAAATCAATAAAAAACACCGACCCGGGTCTGGCGCGGATCATCTACAGCTATGACGCCATTCTGGTTTTCCCGGAAGTGCACGCATCAACGTTTTTTTTGGACTAAGGCGGCAGTTTATACCGCTGGCTCAATTCCCCGGTTACTCGCTTCCTCAACCATTCTTGGGCATTTCGCCCTAACTTAGGGTCATGGAACCAAAACTGAATATCTGGATCCGGTACCTGCTGCCGTTGTTCCTGGCCCTTTTCCTGGGCAGCCTGATCTGGTTGATGGCGCAATTCAGGGAGCCGCCGGGATTCGCCTGGTACGGCTTTGCCTGGTTTGCCCTGACCATCTATGCCATCTGGGAATTCGGTTGGCGGATCAGCCGTCAGCTGGACCGGGAATCCCCCTGGAGCAAGGGGACTTTCCGCCGGCTGATGATCCAATTGGCGGTCATGAATCTCGGCGGGTTGTTCATTTTTGACGGGACATTCATCCTGCTCAACTGGTATGAGAACGCCGTTTTACACAGAAACAACCCGCTGGCGCTGATGCATATCCTGGTGGCCTCCGCCGAAGCGTTCATCATCGTACAGATCTCGGCCAGCATCCAGATCGGCATCCAGTTGCTGTCCAACTGGCAGCAAGCCCGCGTCGAGACCGAACAACTGCGGAAAGAAAAAGCCGTCAGCAGCCTGGAGGAAATCCGACGGCAGATCGAATCGGGATCATTTGCCGGTGAGCTGACCGAGTGGGAGGACGGCCTCGCGCAGACTCCGGGCCAGGCCGCCGCTTACCTGCAAAGGATCTCCGAAACGTTTGACCAACATCTCCGCCGGCTGGACGGACAACTGGAAGGGGTTCAGGCCGCTTTGAAGGATGAGCTCCCTGACGGGTATCCCGTGCGCAGCTACGAAACCGAATCCCGGTATAAAACCCGGTTTCTGGTGCGATCCGGCACTAAATTCGTGGTCATTCCCCGGGAGCAGATCGCCGGATTCTACAAGGACGAGATCGTGCTCCTCATCTCCCGCAACGGCAAGAAGTTTCCCGTGGATGCGTCTCTGGAAGAGTTGGAAACCCGGCTCTCACCGCGGCATTTTTTCCGGATCAACCGGCAGTGCATCGTTCATATTGCTTCCGTACAGGAAATCCGCCCGGACGGATCGCAGCTGGCACTCACCATGGAGGTGGATTTCCCGAAGGCCTTGACCGTCAGCCAACGGAACGCGGGCAGTTTTAAGCGGTGGCTGGACGGGGAGTAAACTACAAACCCGCCGCCAGCATATGCTTGTGCGTGTCCGTATAATGCCGCAGGCGTACGACCTTTCCCTGGTCGTTGAAGGTCCAGAGGTGCACTTCTTCGTCGCGGAAATGGCCGCCGGTGGTCAGGTAATCGGCTGCGATGACGAACTCAGCCGCGATCTGGTGGCCGCCGTCCATCATGGAGAGGACCTGAAACTCTTTTATCTGAAACACCTCCGGATTGCCGATCAGCTGAAAGAACGCCAGGACGCCGTCCTTACCTTTCATGAATTGCAACCAGGGCACGCCGGCTTTTTGTGCGGAATTGTCGGCCCAGGATTCCCAGTTGACGTCATCCGCAAGATGGCTGAGAATGGTCGGTATATCGCCTTTGCCGAAGGCTTCGTAAATGGCTTGCACGGTGATGAGATTTTGGCTCATGATTTTAGTTATCTGGTGAAAAATGGAAGGATTGCCCTTTTTGATCGCTACAAAGTTACCAGGATAATCACCTGGAAATCAATCGCCTGAAACGTGGTTTTTTGCCTCCCTGAAAAAGGGGAGACCAACGGCCGGGAAAATTATCAGACCGGAAAACAGGCTTTCTCAGCGCCCATCCCGAAAACTGCACCCGAAAAGAAGCGCCCAAAAGCAAAAAATTGCCTAAACTTGGGATTCAAAACCATCAAAACGATATGAACCAACGATTGTTATGGCTTGTTGCGGCAAGCCTTCTCTTCGGGTGCAAGCCCAGCACCCCGCAGGACAATGCCGAGGCCGAAGCCGAACAGGCGCCCGCCTTGAATACCCTTACCGATGCCGAAAAAAAAGACGGCTGGGAATTGCTCTTTGACGGCCAGACCACTAATGGTTGGCATGTCTACAACCGGGACACCATGGAAGGGTGGGCGGTAGAGAACGGAGAACTGATCGCGCTGGGTACCGGCGGCCTGAACGGGCACGGCGCCGACATCGTCTCCAATGAAAAATTTGAGAACTTCGACCTGTCGCTGGAATGGAAGGTCTCCCCGGCCGGCAACAGCGGTGTTTTCTTCAACGTGGTAGAAGACCCCAAGTACGGTGCGATCTATGAAACCGCGCCGGAATACCAGCTGATCGACGACGTCGGCTTCCCGGAAAAGCTGGAACCCTGGCAGCACAGCGCGGCCAATTACGCCATGCACCCGCCGGCCAAAAACGCCGCCAAGCCGGTCGGCGAATTCAACCTCACCCGGATCGTGGTCAATAAAGGACACGTAGAGCACTACCTCAACGGCGAGCTGATCGTTTCCTACGACCTCTGGACGCCGGAATGGACCGCCCTGACCCAAAGCGGAAAATGGAAGGATTTTCCCGATTACGGAAAGGCCAAATCCGGCCCGATCGGCCTGCAGGATCACGGCAACAAGATCTGGTTCCGCAACATCAAAATCAAGCGACTCTGATATGCAAAAACTGACCATATGCCTGTTGCTGGCCGGACTGGCCTTCCAGGCTTGCAAAACGCCCGGCGCCATGGGCGGCAAAAAGGGCATGTCCCTCTTCAACGGCAAGGACCTGACCGGCTGGATCATCTACGGCACCGAAAAATGGTACGTCGACAACGGTGAGCTGGTTTGCGAAAGCGGCCCCGACGCTCAATACGGCTACCTCGGCACCACGGAGCAATTCAAGGATTTCGACCTGACGGTGGATTTCAGGCAGGAAGCCGAGGGCAACAGCGGGGTGTTCTTCCGCTGCTCCGTCGAGGGCACCAAGATCACCGGCTGGCAGGCCGAAGTGGCGCCTCCCGGCAAATTCACCGGCGGCATCTACGAATCCTACGGCCGCGGCTGGCTCATTCAGCCTGACCCCAAGGATGAGAACCTCAAAATGGGCGAATGGAATACCCTGCGCGTCCGTGCCGTAGGCGACGAAGTGACCACCTGGCTCAACGGCGTGCAGAAGATCACCCTCAAGGACGCCAAGATCGGCGCGGCTACCGGCCAGATCGCCCTCCAGATCCACGACGGCGGCGGGATCAAGGTGCGGTGGCGGAATTTGTATATTAAAAAACTCTGATAATTCAGGAGGAACTGAGGAATCGAGGAATTGAGTATTCGGTTCCTCGATTCTTCAGTTCCTCGATTCCTCATTCCACTTCATTCACCAACCAGCCGATCCCCTCAATCCCGATCCGGACCGTATCCCCGCTTTGCAGGGTGAATTCGTTCGGCGGGATGATGCCGGTGCCGGTCATCAGGTAGCAGCCGTGGGGGAAGGACAGCTCGCGGAACAGGAAGCCGGCCAGTTCTTCATGGCCCCGTTTCATCTGGCTGATGGGGATGGAATCCGAGAAAACGGATTGCCCCTTCCGGAGGATCTCCAGGGTGATCAGGGTTTCGGGCGGCAGCGGTTTGCCGGGTACGTACAGGCAGGGGCCGAGCGCCGCCGATCCGTCGTAGGTCTTGGCCTGCGGCAGGTACAGCGGATTTTCGCCTTCGATGCTCCGGGAGCTCATGTCGTTGCCGATGGTATACCCGACGATTTTGCCGCCGGAGGTCATGAACAGGGTCAGTTCAGGTTCAGGCACATTCCAGGTTGAATCCTTTCGGATGCGCACCCGGCCACCGGAAGGCACTGCCCGGTAAGCCGGTGATTTGAAGAACAATTCCGGTCTGTCGGCGGCATAAACGCGGTCGTAGAAATCGCCGCCGCCGGCATCTTTGGCTTCCTCCATCCTGGCTTCGCGGCTCCGGTAATAGGTTACGCCCGATGCCCAGATCTCCTGGCTTTGAGCCGGAGCAAGCAATTCCTTATCCAACAGTTCGACGGCATCCGGGATGGGTTCTGCGCCTTCTGTTTCCTTTTCCAGGAATGCATAAAGGTCATCCCGGTTGACGAATTCATCCCAGTTGCGGTTGTTGAACAAGTAAAAACGGCGCCCTTTCTCGACGGCGATTCCCCGCTGGAACCTGTAGACTTTCATTTTCAGATTTTTTTTTTGAAATGGTCGATTTTAGGTATCTTGCAGCACTCCTGTGCCTGTAACCGCCCAATTTATCCATTAATTTCAATTGTTATGAAATTATTTGCAGGCATTCTTTCCATTCTGACACTGACAAGCATCCAATTGTTCATTTCCGGTTGCCATGCCGGCGGAAAATCGCGGCTCGGCATCTTTGAGGGCCACGGCGATATCGGCAAGGTCCGCCATTCCGGCTCGGTGGCGTACAACCCCAAAACCGGCACGTACCTCATCGCCGGCAGCGGCGAGAATATGTGGTTTGACAAGGATGAGCTCCATTACGTATGGAAAAAGGCCTCCGGGGATATTTCCCTGGCGGCGGACATTGACTTCATCGGAACGGGCGGAAACGCCCACCGCAAAGCCTGTCTGATCATCCGGCAGGACCTCAGCCCCGACGGCGCTTATGCCGATGCGGTCATCCACGGCGACGGGCTGAACTCCATCCAGTACCGCGAAACCAAGGGCGGAATTACCCGCGAGATCCAGTCGGGGGTATCAGCGCCCTCCAGGATCAAAATTGAGAAAGAAGGCGATTATGTGTCCATGTACCTGGCCGGTGAAGGCGAGCCCCTGCATGCAGCCGGCGGCACCTTCAAGATCAGGATCAGGGACCCGTTCTATATCGGGTTGGGGGTTTGCGCTCACGACCCCGACGCAGTCGAAAAAGCCGTATTTTCCAATGTTGAGATCCGGGAACTCCGGCCCGATGACGGCGCCAACCGGGTGCTGGAAAGCACGCTGGAGACCGTGCCCATCGCGTCGGGCGACCGCCGGGTGGTTTACCATACCCGCGACCATATCGAGGCCCCCAACTGGTCGAGAGACGGCGGAACCCTGTACTTCAACCAGCAAGGCCATATCTATACCATTCCTGTCGGCGGCGGCAACCCCACCCTGATCCCGACGGGTACGGCCACCCAGCTCAATAACGACCATGGCCTGTCCCCCGACGGGAAATTGCTGGCCATCAGCGACCAGTCGCTGGACGGTAAATCCTACATTTACACCGTGCCTTCCAACGGCGGCATCCCCAGGCGGATCACCGAACGGGGCCCTTCCTATTGGCACGGCTGGTCGCCCGACGGAAAGACCCTGGCCTATTGCGGTGAACGCAACGGCGAATTCGATATTTTCACCATACCGGTGGACGGCGGAGAAGAACGCAGACTGACCACAGCCAAAGGGCTGGACGACGGTCCGGATTATTCGCCGGACGGCCGGTACATCTACTTCAATTCGGTCCGGTCGGGCCTGATGCAGATCTGGCGCATGCGGGCCGATGGCAGCCGGGAGGAACAGGTGACCAGGGATCAGTACAACAATTGGTTCCCCCACCCTTCTCCGGATGGGCAATGGATCGTTTTCCTTTCCTATGAAAAAGAAGTGGAAGGCCATCCCGCCAATCAGGACGTCATGCTGCGCATCATGCCCGCAGACGGCGGCGAGATCCGGGTATTGGCCAAGCTTTTCGGCGGGCAAGGTACGATCAACGTCCCGTCCTGGTCGCCGGACAGTCAAAAGGTGGCTTTTGTGAGTTACCGGATGGCGCGGGTAATGCCGTAAATCGAACAATTGAAACGATTGTTGGAATGATTCGAATGTTCCGATTAGATTGACCAACTGACGAACGCCCATAATCGAACCAATCGAAAAATCGAAAAATTGAAAAATCCAACCTTTAAATGAGACATTTATCAGCCATCATCGCAGTCATTTGCTGCACAACTGCAATCCTTTCCGCGCAGGACGAGCCGCAGGTCATCCACCTCTGGCCCAACGGCGCACCCGGGTTTGAAGACCGGAAGGACGAGCCGGAACAGGCCCTGGACTGGTGGGTCAAAAACGTCCACAATCCATCCGTTACCGTGTTCCTTCCGCCGAAGGAGAAAGCCAACGGAACCGCGGTAGTCATCTTCCCGGGCGGCGGCCACCGCACCTTGGTCTTTAATTCGGAAGGCCGGGATGCCGCCGTGTACCTCAACAGTCTGGGCATTACCGCATTTGCGCTGAAGTACCGGTTGGCCCGGGAGGAAAATTCGCCTTATTCCCTGGATATCCACCCGCAACAGGACGCGTACAGGGCCATCCGGCTGGTACGGCACCGGGCGAAGGAATGGGGTATCGACCCGGGCAAGGTAGGCGTAATGGGTTTCTCAGCCGGCGGAGAAGTGGCCGCTTTTGTGGCGTACGGCTCGGGGGCCGGCGACCCTTCAGCCAAAGATCCCATCGACCGCGAGTCCGGGAAGCCCGACTTTCAGGTCCTGGTCTACCCCGGCCCGCTGGGTGTTCCGGATTCCATCCAGGCCGGTGACCCGCCGGCGTTCATCGTCGCCGCCATTGACGATGCCTGCTGTTCCGGGCCTGCCATCAGCCTGCTGAACAGGTACCACGCCGCCCAGGTACCGGCTGAAGCCCATATCTACGGCAAGGGCGGCCACGCTTTCAACATGGGCTACCGGTCCAGTCTGCTGACCCTGAGAAACTGGCCGCAACGACTGACGGAATGGTTATTCGACAACGGGTGGCTGACGCCGGGGAAGCGGTAATGTCAATCTGTTTGTACCTTTGAATCCGTACCAAACCACAAACCCTTGGCCAAAGGAATCTTGACCAGAACGGTATGGCTGCTGGGGCTGATCAGCCTGTTCACGGATATGGCCAGCGAGATGCTGTATCCGGTCATGCCGGTTTACCTGGAAAGCATCGGCTTTTCGGTCGTCCTGATCGGCTTACTGGAAGGACTGGCGGAGGCGACCGCCGGGTTGAGCAAGGGCTATTTCGGGAAATGGTCGGATGCCCGGCAACTGCGGGCGCCGTTCGTTCAGGCCGGGTACGGCCTCAGCGCCCTTTCCAAGCCGTTGCTCGCCGTCTGGACGGCCCCGTTGTGGGTCTTTTTCGCCCGCACCACCGACCGGCTGGGCAAAGGCATCCGCACCGGTGCGCGCGATGCGATGCTGGCGCTTGAGGCCACCCCCGATACCAAAGGGCGGGTTTTCGGTTTCCATAGGAGCATGGACACGCTGGGCGCTGCGATCGGACCGTTGATCGCCCTGGCTTTTTTGCATTTCCACCCGGCTTCGTACGCTGCGCTGTTTCTCCTGGCTTTTTTCCCGGGATTGCTGGCCATTCTGGCCACTTTATTCCTGAAAGACAAGTTGGCTCCTGCCCCGGAAAAACGGCCTTCAACACCGGGTTTTTTCAGCTTTTTGCGATACCTTCCGCAGGCCGGGTTGCCGTATCGGCGATTGTTAGCCGGCTTGCTGACCTTTGCGCTGGTCAACAGTTCCGATGTTTTTCTGCTGCTGATGCTCAAGCACCGGGGTGTTGCCGACGGCGCCCTGATCGGGATCTATATCTTTTACAACCTGGTATACGCACTGGCCGCCTACCCCGCCGGCGCACTGGCCGACCGATGGGGTATGAAGCGCCTTTTCATCGCAGGGCTGGGCTTGTTTGCGGTCGTATACAGCGGAATGGGCTTTGCGGAAGGCATCCCCGCATTCATCGGCCTGTTCTTTCTGTACGGTCTGTATGCCGCCTGCACGGAGGGCGTCGCCAAAGCCTGGATCAGCAATGTCGTCGATAAAGCCGACCTGGGAACAGCCATCGGAACCTATGAAGGGTTGAGAAGCATCACCGCCCTGGTGTCCAGCACCCTGGCCGGCCTGATCTGGTACGGCGCGGGCCCGGAAACGCTATTCCTGGCAACAGGCATACTGGCAGCCGGAATCGCGGTGTATTTTTGGAAACGAACCAGCACCCCTTAACCCCCTTAGTGGCCTAAGTGCCCTTAGTGGTCAACAATTCAACACCATGCAACTCAAAACAACCGTCACCCCAAAAAAGAAAGCCCGTTTTTGATACGCCAACCAGCACCCCTTAACCCCCTTAGTGGCCTAAGTGCCCTTAGTGGTCAACAATTCAACATCATGCAACTCAAAACAACCGTCACCGCCCTGTTCTTCCTCCTGCTGAACCTCCCCAAACTGACCGCCCAGGATTACGACTTCACTGTCGCACAGGATGGAACAGGGGATTTCGCCACGGTCCAGGAAGCCATTAACGCCGTGCCCGATTTCCGGAAAAAGACGACGACCATCTTTATCCGGAAAGGGACCTATAAAGAAAAACTGGTGCTGCCCGCCTCCAAGGTCATGGTCACCCTAATCGGAGAAAGCCGCGATGAAACGGTCTTAACCTACGATGACTACGCCGCCAAAAAGAACCGGTTCGGCGAAGAAATAGGCACTACCGGATCGACCAGTTTTTTCATCTTCGGCGAGGGGTTCACCGCACGGAATCTGACGTTCGAGAATTCCGCCGGGCCGGTGGGGCAAGCCGTTGCGGTGCGCGTCGACGGCGACCAGGCCGCATTTTACAATTGCCGGTTTCTGGGGTTCCAGGACACCCTGTACCCGCACGGCGCCCAAAGCAGGCAGTACTACAAGGATTGTTATATAGAAGGCACGGTGGACTTCATCTTCGGTTGGTCGACCGCTGTATTTGAGGACTGTGAGGTCTTTTGCAAAAAGGGTGGGTATGTCACAGCCGCCTCCACGGAAAAAGACGGCGGATTCGGGTTCGTTTTCCTGAATTGCCGGATCACCGGAGACGCACCGGAACATTCTTTTTACCTGGGGCGCCCCTGGAGGCCTTATGCCAGAACCGTATTTATCCGGTGTTTTCTGGACAAGCTGATCAAACCGGAAGGCTGGCACAACTGGAACAAGCCGGAAGCCGAACAAACAGCGTTCTATGCCGAGTTTGAGAACGACGGCCCGGGCGCTGAAACGGGAAAAAGAGTCGGCTGGGCCCGCCAATTGACGGCAGAGGAAGCCGCTGGATATACCGTTGAGCATATATTGCGGGGGTGGAAACCGGCGGTGGAGTAGGAAAGGGGGTGAGAGGGTGAGAGGGTGAGAGGGTGAGAGGGTGAGAGGGTCGGGGGTGTCAGTTGCTATATATAGAACGCACTGAAAATCGACATATTGTATGTGAAAAAATTTAGTTATAAAATTGATTATGAACGAGTTATAATAAATATTTTTGGCAATCACCTTCAAAAAAAGCAGACCATGATTCCAGAGAATGAAGCGATTGCCGTAAAAAAAGCATTGAGAACAGGTCCTTCCCGGATCGATATAGCCTACCAGCGTTTTGGAAGCCCTGCATCACCGCCCGTATTGCTGATCATGGGCGGCGGCGCGCAAATGATTGCCTGGCCTGAAGGTTTTTGCGACGCGCTCATTGCCCGCGGTTTGCAGCCGATCCGGTTCGATAACCGGGATACGGGCTTGTCCACCCACATTTCGGACGCCCCCGTGCCGGATCTGTATGCGGCCATGGCTGGCGATTACGCTTCCGTGAGCTACACCCTTTCCGATATGGCAGCGGACACGGTCGGGCTGATGGATGCACTTGGTCTCGGCAGCGCGCACCTTGTAGGGGCTTCCCTGGGCGGCATGATCGCGCAGACTGTGGCGATTGAGTATCCGGAGAGGGTCCGGTCGTTGACCTCCATGATGTCCACCACCGGTGACAAATCCGTGGGGCAGCCGGACTTTGCGTCGCTGGGACATATCGGCGCACCGCCGCAGGACGACCGGCAGGGGTTCATCGCGTGGCAGGTGCAGGCCCTCAAAGCGGTCGGCTCCCCCGGATATCCGTTCGATGAGGCAGCCGCTGCCGAACGGGCAGCCCTGGCCTGGGACCGGGATCACGATCCGTTGGGGATGCTGCGCCAGTCTGTAGCCGTGCTCAAATCCGGGGATCGGACGGACAAACTCCGGCGGGTACGGACGCCGACCCTGGTGATCCACGGCGCCGCCGACAAGATGTGCGACGTGAGCGGCGGGCGGGCGACTGCGGCGGCCATTCCAGGCGCGGAACTGGCAATCTACGAGGGAATGGGGCACGGCTTACCGCAGGAGTTATGGACCGATTTTGCGGACCGGATAGCGGATTTGATCCATCGGGCGGAAGGGAACGGGATCCGATGAATGAGGGTGTGCGGAATCGCTCCGGGTTCAGCAATCTGCCGCTGTCGTTTCCGGGCGGCCCTGATCCGGGTGGGGATAATCCAGATACCACTGAAAGTTCGCTCCGATGATCCGCTCTTTTTCCTCCCGCAGAAAATCCAGGTAAGCGGATGCCGCAGGGGACAGTTTTTTATCCTTGAGCCAGACAAGTCGCCAGGTAGTTATAATGGGCAGGCCAGGAGACGGGACGATAAAAAGCGATCGGACGGCCAATTCATTTTTTATGCCGATAAGCGGCAAAATCGAATACCCCAATCCGGCGATAACGGCCTGCTTAACCGCTTCGTTGGAAGTCAGCTCAAGGCTTTTTCGCTCCAAGACGCCACCAAAATACCGGTCCATGGACCGACGTGTGGCCGATCCGCTTTCCCGGTAAATGAGCGGCGCCTCCGGGTCAAATTCCGGTTTGTTCCCGATCAGGAACAGTTTGTTTTCCAGCAATAACTCTTCGCAGATTTCGATGCCTTCTGGCAATACGGAAACCAGTGAAAAGTCGATCATATTCTGCCTCAGGCTTTCAACGACTTTTTGCTTGTTGGTTACATCCAGCACCAGATCGATCCCCGGGTGGCGTTGCAGAAATTCGCTCAGGAAGTATGGGATCACGTATTTTCCGGTACTGGCCGAGGAGATCTTCAACCTGCCCGTCAGCAATCCGCTATAGGCCTTCGTGCGGTATTGAAGCGATTCGGCATCCTGAAGGACATTCTCCGCAATGGCAGCGACAGATATCCCAAACTCCGTCACATATAATTTCTTGCCGATGATTTCGGTAAGGGGAACATCAAATTGCGCCTGAAAATTGCGCAACTGAATGGAGACGGCCGGCTGGGTCATATTCAGTTCCTCAGCCGCCTTGGTTACGCTCTCCCATTTTACAATCTCCAGGAATACCTGCAATTGACGAAGGGTAAAATTCATAAATTTTATTTATAATTTTCATTAAAAACATAAATAAAAACTTATACAAAAGTAGCCATAACTTTGCACCAGAATCAACAAACCATGAAAAAATTGAAAAAAATAACTGTTGCAAAGGGAGACGGCATCGGCCCTGAGATCATGGATGCTACGTTGAAAATCCTCAAAGCTGCCGGCGCCCGCATAGAATGGGAAGAAATTGAGATCGGCGAGCAGGTTTATTTGTCGGGACATAGCAGCGGCATCAGCCCGGAAGCCTGGGAAGCCCTTCGCCGCAACCGGGTATTCCTCAAGGGGCCGATAACCACCCCGCAGGGTTCCGGTTACAAGAGCCTCAATGTTACCCTGCGAAAAACGCTCGGACTCTATGCAAACGTACGCCCCTGCAAAAGTTTTCATCCTTTTGTCCACACCAGGCACCCCCAAATGGATGTGGTCATCATCCGCGAAAATGAGGAAGACCTGTACGCCGGCATCGAGCATCAACAGACCGATGAGGTTGTCCAGTGCCTCAAGCTCATCACGCGGCCGGGTTGCGAAAGAATCGTCCGCTACGCGTTCGAATATGCCCGCTTGTATAAGCGTAAACGGGTCAGCTGTTTTGTGAAAGACAACATTATGAAGCTGACGGACGGACTCTTCCACCGCGTTTTCAAGGAAATAGCAGCTGAATACCCCGATCTGGCGTCCGATAGCTGGATTGTGGACATCGGCGCCGCCCGGCTTTCCGATACGCCGGAAATATTCGACGTAGTGGTCACGCCCAATCTGTACGGCGATGTGATCTCCGACATTACCGCCCAGATCAGCGGATCGGTCGGGCTTGCGGGGTCCGCCAACATCGGCGAAGGGTTTGCCATGTTCGAGGCCATCCACGGGTCTGCGCCGGATATCGCCGGCCGAAATATTGCCAACCCATCCGGCTTGTTGCGTGCGGCCTGCATGATGCTGAACCATATCGGGCAGCAGGATGTAGCGGAAACCGTAAAAAACGCCTGGTCGTGCGCCATAGAAGAAGGAATTCATACTGCCGACATCTACAAAGAAGGCTTCAGCAGTCAATTGGTGGGAACCGCCGAATTCGCCGACGCCGTCATTGAACGCCTGGGGCGGAAGCCTGAAAAATTACAAGTCTCCGAATATGCCCGGGAGGTAAAACTGGACATTGCCGCCTATCAGCGCCGCAAGCCCGCCCTAAAAGTACTTAAAGGCGTAGACGTATTTGTGGACTGGAAAGGCACTAACCCCGATGAGCTGGCCGACAGGCTCACGAGGCTCAACCGCGACGTCAGGTTGACCATGATCACCAACCGCGGCGTAAAAGTATGGCCGCAAGGATTTGCCGAAACCTTCTGTACCGATCACTGGCGTTGCCGGTTTGAAGTCGCCAACGGACATCCGGCCGAACAGCAAAGCATTCCCGGCATCCTGGCCGACGCCATAAACGAAGGGCTCGACGTCATCAAAACGGAAAACCTGTACGAATTCGACGGCATAAAAGGGTTTTCACTGGGTCAGGGGCAATAGGCCCCTGATCTTTCCGGTTGATCATCTTTGCATCCGGAGGTGAACTGAACCAAAACTCTTTCACTCAAAAATCCGCAGCATGAAAAAAAGATTATTTCTCGTTTGTCCGGACGCTCACCTGGAGCCGGTCATACCCGGACATTTTCCCGGAGAAGCATTTTTCCTCACTGCCTTGGGTGTCGCATTTAACCCGATGGAGACCAGTTACGACCTCTTTATTGATCATTTCATTGAAGACAACGGCATATCGGAGATCTGTCTGGTAGCCGATACCTCCAGCCGTTTTTTCAGGAACGTCGTACAGGGTAAAAAAGGATTCGACACTTACGCCGAAAAAGTGCTGGAGCAGCTGCTATCCAAGCATTCAACGCAATTTGAACAAACCAGGGGGGCATGGCAAAAATGCCTGCTCCTGATCCGGCTTCACCTCGCACAACAACTGCAGCAGCTGGAAAAAAGCCGTTATCTGGGCCGCCGGATCGAACAGGGCAAGTTGATAATAAAGGCTTATCAATACCTTCGCAATACCGACCGGATGGAAGAAATAAAGCATTCACAGGAACTGTACGACCCATACAGCCGCGTATTGCAAGGCGCAGAAGCCTTGTACGGGCAAACCGCAGCGGCAGCAACCATCCTTACGCCGCTCCGTTCAGCGCCGGAAAATACGGCCGTCCCGCCTGCCGCAATACCTTCGGCAAGCCTTGCCGCCGAGGATTTCCAAACCTCACCAGATGCACCGCAAAGGTCATTGCCGAGCCCGCTTACCAAAATCCGGGCCTACCTCGTCCCGGGGTTAGCGTTAAGTGCATTGATCGCAGCTGTTCTCATTTCCGCAACAACAGGCGGCCTGCTGATGAAAGAGTTGCTGATTTCAACTTCCATTATCGCAATGCTGCTCGCTATCCGCCAGATCAAACCCGACAGAAGCTGAAAACGCCGGCTTGCCCCGGCTAAACCGGGAACCTGCCATAACAATATCCATAACACAATTAAATGAAAATCAAATGACTGCGACTGAAACCATACAAAAGGTCCTGCTGGTAAACGGCGAATTCACCCCGAGTGAGGCCGCTGAAGTTATCGGATCGCTAATCGATCAAAAAATCAATTTCCACAAAATCAAACGGCTCCAGCAGTGGGAACAGGACCACTATGCGGATACCAGTACTATAGAAAACCGAATCCGGGAACTGGAAAAAGAAAAACGCGCTGCAAAGGCTTTCATCCGGCAGGCGCAGGAGGAAGGCGGAAGCTTCACGATCCATGGAGAACTCCGGATCTGCTTTACACCGTCAGCCTGATTACTTAAGATCAACGGGTTACCGCCATGTACGCCGAAGCCGTGTACGCGGGCCAAAAGTAAAACCTGCGGGCATTTCAGAGAACCAAATGGGAGAACGTATGAGCGCAATGTTGGTCACTCGCTCTCCCAAGTCCTCTGTTTCCATCCCTGCAGGTCTTTCACGATCTCAAC
>WBZL01002361.1_pt2 | contig 17092 bp, 22 predicted proteins | sample 5204291 | NCBI WGS metagenome assembly WBZL01 (sample SAMN12344345, study PRJNA552823) | activated sludge metagenome | biome: Activated sludge suspended growth; feature: Nitrification reactor; material: Wastewater; isolation source: activated sludge from nitrification reactor of wastewater...
CCGGGCCCGCTTTTTCGCCTCCTATGGCGCAAACTTTGCGTCATACTGTAACCAGTACAGGACAGGTTACAAATCAATTAATTAAATTAAGCGGCGCAGATTTTCAGGATTCCGCTGAAAATCAACCGTTTGCGCCCGAATCGGGTGTGGAAAACGGTGGAAAACCGCAGGAATCCCGGTCAAATCCGGTGGAAAACCCGCTGCCAAGGGCTGAAAATCTGCAATCCGGCAGCGGACCGGGTACAAGACAGGAACCTCAGACAGGTTACGAAACACCCGCATCGAAGGCGGGAACTCCCCCCCGGGTTGCGGCCGGCCCCCCCGCCAAGGCGCCGCAGACCTTCAACCAGGCCGTTTACGGGCTTCCCCGGGAGCTGAGGGAGCGCATCCGCCGGCACGTGGACGTGATCTGGACCTGCGCCGCCCTTAAGCTGTACGCCGACAAATGGATCTGCGACGAAGAAGCGGAACGGGCCCGGGCGGTGCTGGCGGAATACTTCGCCTATGCCAAACCCGAGCGGTTCAGCGCCGGGGCCACCGAGATCCTGGAGCGGATCGCCCTGGTGCGGCGCTGGGTGGAGCAGGGCCCGCTTAAGAAACAGAAGCGGTTTGTACCCCTGCCGGGCAAGTATTTCGATTTCCGCAACGAGAAGGGTTTCACGGCCACCAAGGCCTGGTACAAGGGCCATGTGAAGGCCAAGGCCGATATCAAGGCCAACGAACTGCTGACCAAAGCCATCAAACAATACCTGGCCAGTCTGGAAAACGGCGCGAAGGTGGGGCCCCATGAGGCCTACCGGCGCATTTCCCAACGACTCGGGAAGATCGATCGCGAGCTGCTGGACCGATTCCACGAACAAATCGCAGAGTTAAGCTATGGCAAGCAGGCCCAAGCCTAAAGCCGCCGATCGGGGCCGTTTCCGGCTGGCCGTCTACTTTGTCAACCACCAGAGCGGCAGCGGGCGGGCCTACTACTTCCACAGCAACCGCTCGCAGGATGCCATGGGCGTGTCGGCCAACCGCCTTAAGCGATTGGTGACCCAAAAATGGGACGGCAAGGTCAACTGGGCCGGGCTGTACGAGAACAACCACCTGATCGCAGAATACAAGCTGGAGAACAACGAATGGCAAAGCTGCTGAAAAACGGGAAGGTCAGCCTGAAGCTGCACCCGGATGAGGTCGAAGTCCTGATCCTGGCCCTTAAGCAAGCCATCGAGTTTGACGAGCTGGAACTGTACTACGCCTTCCTGCTGGAGGAAGCGCTGGAAAAACTGGAAAACGGGCAAGACGGCGGGGCCGTCCGCTTAAGAAAAAGCGAGCTGTTTGCGCTCTTTGACGCGGCAGTGATGCAATACCTGGACACACCGACGCAGATCCTGATCCGGGAGGCTGCGCACATCAAAACCACGAAGTAATGACTATTCAGGAAATCGCTGAAGTAAAGGCCATCACACCGGAATCCGTTAAGAAGGCGATCCACCGGATCATGAAAGATCCGGCCAATCTGGAGCGCTTTGATATCCCGGAGGATTTTGTGCCCAACGGCGGCCAATTGCCGGAAAAACTGGCGGATCGTCTCCTTAAGAAAAAGCAGCGAAAAACGCGCGAAAAACCGGTCGCTAACGAGGAGACGGAACTGGAGTTTGAGCAACCTGTCAAAAGCCCTCGTCCCCTTAAGAAAACGCGGATACCGGCCTTCGGCCTTTGGCTGATCCGCCTGGCGGTGGCCTGTCTGGGCTTCCGGGCCAGTTTCGGGGTGTTCACCTTCGCCGCCGAGTTAGTGCCCTGGCCCATCGCCTTAATAGAATCCTGCTCGCTGGAGCTGACCTATATCGGGCTGACCTTCATCACCCTGGACGACAAGGACGGCAGGCGGGCCACCTGGATCGCGTTGGGCGCCCTGCTGGTGTCGGTGCTGTACAACACCCTGGCTTCGGCCTTAATGCAGGACCGGCAGATCTTCCAGAATCTGACCGGCTTTTGGTACTGGCTGGTGTCGGTCCTGCACGGCGCGCCGCTGTCGATCCTGGCCTACCTGGTCAGCGACATGCTCTTCCACCGAAACAAGACAATGTGATATGAAAAAGTGGATCCAGACCCTTAAGGACACACTGCACGACTTGGGACTGTACTACGATGCGTCCTACGCCGGGGACGCGCCGGACATGGACAAGAGCAACGGACGGACCTCACCTGCGACAAAACCGGCAAAGCTGCCGGACAACATAAGCTGGACAAATGCGGACCCGTACCTGTACACGGACAACAAGGACGGCAGGAGTTGGGACTTGTTTGACGGATCAATTCCCATCGGTAAGGACTTAACGAAAGAGGACTATCAAGTCATCCAGGAAAGACAACTGGACGAAGTGAGGTATCGACGGGTGAAATTCATCGTGTCCCAGCTTAAGCCGAAGGACAGAACAAACGAGGTCGTAGCCCGAAAGGCAAAAAACGAATACGGAAAGGGATACGGCAAGCGGAATGTGGATGATTGCATGGCTGCATTAAGGGAAGCCTGTGCCCTATCGGTAGGGGGTGTTTCCGCATAAAACCCGCAAAGCCTCGCAAAATTTGACTTTCAAGAGTATTGTAAATTGATAATCAAACAATTATGGAAAATACAAATTGCGATAAAACCTCGCAAAACCATCGCAATCGCTCGCAAAACGCCTCGCAATTTGGACCGCAGGTAATTGAATTTCTCCTTAAACCGGTGGAACTGCCGGACGAAGTGATCGAGGTAGAAGCGGAAGAAATACCGGACACCGGGCAGGCTGTCCATCCGACACTGGCGATCCGTCCGCCCGGGACAGTCCGACAATTTCTTAAGACAATACAGGCAGGTCTGCGGACAAAATATCGCGCAGTTGTCCGGAACATTCCCGGCTTTCTGCGCAGGTCCGGACGGCTGGCCGGACAGGTAGGCAAACTGCTTTGGGCCATTGTCCGGAACATTCCCGGCTTTCTGCGCAGGTCCGGACGGCTGGCCGGACAGGTAGGCAAACTGCTTTGGGCCATTGTCCGGTTTGCGCTGTCGGTGGTGTGGGCAGGAGTCCTTTTTGTCCACAGCATCCTTAAGGTAGTTGTCCCGGTTGTCCTGCCCTGGCTGGCCGGGTTTACTGTCCTGCTGACGATCGCTTACGGCATTGTCCTGATCGGGGAATGGCTGATCGCACAGAAGGCGTTCTGGTCCGGACTGGCGATCGTGTCCGGCGCTGCGTACCTGGTCTGGATGGCCGCCATGTTCTTAAGCGTCCGTAGGCGCCGCCCCCGGATGCCAAGTACCACCGATACCGGCCCGATGGCCAGATACGACCACACCGACGCCGGGCCGGTCAGCCGATCCGACCGGACGGTCATCAATATCCTTAACCACGTGAGCGTCTCCCGCTCCGGTAAAACCGTCATCAACATTTTCAACCAAATCATCAAAAACGATTGACATGAAGAAGCTGAAGTTCCTGGCGATACCGATCGCCTTAGCCGCCGCCGGCGTGGCCTGGCTGATCGACAAGGTCGCCGGACCGGTTGCGGGCTTTCTGGGTATGATGATCTTCCTGCTCGGCGTGTTCTACCTCATCGACTGGATTGCCGCCATGATCAAGGCCCGCCACTACGGCAACCGTTACGAAAACATCTACGTGGTGGAAAATCCGCCCGACTGCGATCTGGAGAAGATGCTGCCCACCTTAAGGGTGCAGGGGTTGATCATCTCCGTGTCCAAGGGAAAGGTCCTGGAAACCGCCCTGGCCGAACGGGAGCTGCTCAAAAAAGCCGGAAACAAACGCGGCGTGGAGGTCATCCCCATCCACTTCCAAAGCGGGATGTACGTCAACGAAACTGTCGAAGAATATGTCGAGCGCTTAACGGACCTGATCAAGGTCAACCGCTCGATCCGCCACAACGACATCAAGGAAAAGGACCCGGAATGGTACGAACGAACCCACCACGGGGAAAAGGTGAGTAATGTCTACGAGTGGAATGGTAAAAAATCCTGAACTACATGGTGTAGTTGTGGACTACAAAATACGCCTCGCACTTGAAACACGCCTTAATGAATTGAAATTCAATGCTTAACACTGGTCCGAGAATTTTTGGACTACAACTTTTTTAGACATGAATTTACAAAAACACTACGACGAGATTATTGACATCCTCAGGGTTGTGGCAGAAAGATGGAAATACGAGCACCCTCATGGCCATAAAGGAATAGTTGGAGATCGCGCTAGAGCAATACTTTCAGAAGTGGACATTGAATGGGAATGGCAGCACCAGAATGAATATATAGCCAAATCTGCCCAGGTCAAACAAATAATCCAGTCTATTTTCCGCGAACTGAAAAAGGCAGAAGAGAAATTTCCCAAATGGCCTACGGATATGATCCATGCTGCGGCCATTGTAAATGAGGAAAGCGGTGAACTAGCCATGGCGGCCTTGAAATGGACTTATGAATCAGGTAACATAAATGAAGCCGGGAAAGAAGCTGTCCAGGTTGCCGCAACCGCAATCCGATTTTTGAATGGCTTGCAAAAAGATCATTACCAACCCAATCCCACTTTCAAAGCAATCTGACCATGCCTTTCATCATCATCCTGATCCTCTGCTGGCTGCTTTGGCGCTGGTCGACCCGGAAACCCCGGAAGGCGCCCGCCAAACGCAGGCAGGTGGACCTTTCAAAGATTAAGGACAAACAAACCCGGCGGGCGGTGGCGCGGCTGCTGGAGAAAACGAAATAATCCCTGCAATGATCTACTTCATCGATCTGTTCTGCGGCGCCGGCGGCGTGTCCACCGGCATTTCCATGGCCCGGCGGCAAGAAGGCGGACGGGCGGCCAAAGTCCTCGCCTGTGTCAATCATGATCCGCTGGCCATCTTAAGCCATGAGGCCAACCATCCGGACGTGCTGCACTACACCGAGGATATCCGGACCCTGGACCTGACCGGCCTTAAGGCACTGGTTCGTTCCAAACGGGCGACCGAGCCCGGTTGCCAGATCCACCTTTGGGCCAGCCTGGAATGCACCAATTTCAGCAAGGCCAAGGGCGGTCTGCCCCGCGACGGCGACAGCCGCACCCTGGCCAACCACCTGTTCCGGTACATCGACGAGCTGGATCCCGATCATATCTGGATCGAGAATGTGGCCGAGTTCATGGCCTGGGGCCCCCTGGATGACAACGGTAAACCCTTAAGCCGGAAGAACGGCCGGGACTATGTCCGCTGGACCAATGCCGTCCAGGCCCGGGGGTACGTCTTCGACTGGCGGCTGATGTGCTGCGCCGATTACGGCGACTATACCAGCCGGACCCGGTTTTTCGCCCAATTCGCCCGCAGGACCGGATCGATCCGCTGGCCGGAAAAGACCCATTCCCGGAATCCGAAACAGGGAGGCCTTTTCCAGTCACTCAAACCCTGGAAACCCGTTAAGGAAGTCCTGGACCTGTCCGACCACGGCGAAAGCATCTTCGATCGCAAAAAGCCCCTGGTGGAGAATACCCTGAAAAGGATCTACGCCGGGCTGGTCAAATTCGTGGCCCAGGGCGAGGAAGAGTTCCTCATGCAATACTATTCCGGCAAACCCGAGGGCAAGGTCCATTCCTTAAGACGGTCGGCTCCGACGATCACCACCGTTCCGGGCGAGACCCTGGTCAAACCCTGCTTCATAGCGGCGGCCTACGGCGGGAGCACCGAAGCCCGGGTACATTCCATTCAAAAGCCCTGCCCGACGGTCACCGTCCAGCAGCGTTTGCAGGCCGTGCTGATCCAGTACAACGGAAAGCCAGGTAACTCCGAATACCCGGCCGCCAGACCGGCCCCGACCCTGACCACCCGCGACCGGTTGGGCCTCGTTCAGTTCCTGCCTATGCAATTCGGGCAGGGCGGCAACATAGCCGACATAGACGACCCAGCCTGGGCCGTCACGACTAATCCAAAACACCATCTGGCGACGGCCTACCTGGTCACCTCCAACTTCGACGGCGCCCAGCGATCGGTTAACGAGCCGGCGCACACCGTCACGGCAGACCGTCATTATCACTATCTGGTCAATCCGCAGTACAACAGCCCGGGCGGCAGCGTGGAAGATCCCTGTTTCACCCTGATCGCCCGGATGGACAAGCGGCCGCCCCACCTGGTCACCTGCGAGCAGGGCCGGTCGTACATCGTCATCGGGAAGTCGGACAGCGAGACCATGCAAAAGATCAAGCTGTTCATGGCCGCCTACGGGATCGTGGACATCAAGATGCGGATGCTCAACATCGGCGAGCTGAAGCGCATCACCGGCCTGCCGACCGGCTACGTACTGTACGGCAGCAAATCGGACCAGAAGAAGTTCATCGGCAACGCCGTGCCGACCTATACAGTTAAGGCGATGGTGGAGGCGTTTGAGGGGAATCTGCCATCCGTAAATTGAACGGATGGCAGATTGAGTGGCAGGTTTTGCCCTTTTAAATATTGGCTTTCGGGATTTGGGGGGCAGATTTTACGCTAAGAGTGGCAGATTGGATGGCAAGAATTTTAATCTTTTAATCTAACTCAAAACAATGAAACATTCTTTCAGAATAACAACACAGGAAGGACAGTCCAGAAAGGTCAACATGCGGTATCATGTGAACAAAACCGTAAAGTCTCGGCAAATGGAAACCGAGGATCCGGATGCCCTTGAATACGGCCTTTATGTAACGCTTACCATTTTCCGGGAAAACACCCGAATGAGGGTTGCAATGAATGGGGTAAAATTGTTTGCGAGACGAGATTTAAGCGACCTCCAGCAAGGAGAAAAACTACAATTTATCCGGCAATTCCAGGATCTTGTACAGGCAAGCATTATCCATGAATTAAAAAAAAACAAAGATCTTTTCTCATTGGCGGGTTTTGGCCAAAGGCTAACCAAATATAACATTTGGTTGCCGGTGGAAGATAAATCTAGAAATCAAGAAGAGTATGAAATTGTCATCCTGCCAAATTTGTTTCAGGCAATTATTGAAGACAAGAAACGCTTTGTAATATGCGAAGGGTTGCGAGACTATGAGGTCGGTGATATCTTGATTATAAGTGAGTTTGATCTTGAAAAACGGGAAATAACCGGCAGGAAAACTAAAGCCAAAATTACCTATATCGAAAATATTGAATTATTTAATAGCATAGCCCTGAGCTTTTGATATTCTTTTCAAATGCTTGTTTCACCCAATTTGACTTTGACTTGAAAACCCCTTAACTTGCAGTAAAATTGACCATATCGCTTCGGCGCAAAGATTATAACTGGGGTTTAGTTTTATTTTTGGAAAGAGCGGCGTTAGCTGCTCTTACTTTTTAGGGCAAAATTGAGATTCCAGCAATAAGTTCACCTATCAGAATTAGGTTGCAGCATCACGCTATAGAGTGCCCGATTTGCCAATGTATTCTTTCTTGTAAAAAAAATACCGGATAAATTTGTCCACAATCTAAATCCGGCATATATTTGTCTTGTAATCATAGAACGCCAAGATGTTTTCCAAAGCCTGCGAATATGGTATCCGTGCAGCGGTTTTCATTGCTCTTCAGTCGGAGAAAGGATCTCGGGTAGGATTAAGGGATATCGCCAAATCCATCGATTCTCCGGAGGCTTTCACCTCTAAGATCCTGCAGCAATTGAGCAGGAATGAACTGATCCATTCCTCAAAAGGACCGATCGGAGGATTTGAAATGACCAAATATCAACTGGATACGGTTATGCTGAGCGATATCGTCAGGACTATTGACGGAGATGCGGTCTATACCGGATGCGGTTTGGGATTGCCGAAATGCAATGCAAGCAGACCATGCCCTTTGCACCATGAGTTCATGGGCATCAGGGAGAAATTGAAGGTTATGCTGACAACGACGTCCGTCAGGCAACTGGCCGGCTCTCTGAAGGCCGGAGAAGCGATTTTGAAACGATAGTTTTTTTAACCAAATACCGGACAAAATTATCCGCTTTTTTGATTTACTATGGAAAACCTAACAAATAAAACCATCGGACAAATTGTTTCCGAGGATTACCGCACTGCATCGGTTTTTGAATCCAACAAAATCGATTTTTGCTGCAAAGGCGGCAGAACGCTTGAAGAAGCCTGCCAGAAAGGCCGCATCAGCATAGCGCCTCTGATAGAAGAACTGAATAAGGTAATGAGTCAACCCATATCGGGCAGGATGAGGGCCACCACCTGGCCGGTGGATTTGCTGGCAGACTATATTGAAAAAAAGCATCACCGCTATGTAACAGCCAAAATACCTGAGATCACGGCTTACCTGGACAAGATTTGCAAGGTCCATGGTAAAAACCATCCGGAATACCTGGAAATCAGGCGGCTGTTCATCGAATCAGGTCAGGAGCTGACCCTTCACATGCACAAGGAAGAACATATTTTATTTCCTTTTATCCGCATCTTGGCCGAAGCCGAAATCGAAAACAGGAGCGAAATTGATCGCCCGCCTTTCGGAACCGTGGCTAACCCTATAAAGATGATGATGGAGGAGCATAATGCGGAAGGCGACCGGTTCGAGGAGATCGTTAAACTCTCAAACGATTATACTCCGCCGGCTGATGCCTGCAACACCTGCAAAGTGACCTTCTCACTACTGAAGGAGTTCGAAACGGATCTTCACCAGCACATCCACCTGGAGAATAACATCTTGTTCCCCAGGGCGATGGAGCTTGAAAATAAAATTTATCATGCATAAGCCTTTGAAACGGCATTCATCTTTGCAACCCCTCAGCAGGGAGCATCACCATGGATTGCTGTTAAGTTGGAAAATACGAACCGGGTTATCGAATAATGTTGAAATCCAAAGGATAAAGAAATATTCCGATTGGTTTTTTGAAAACTGCCTGGCTCCGCATTTTGAAATGGAAGAAAAATTTGTGTTCCCCATCCTGGGAGAAAAACACAAATCGGTCCGCAGAGCCTTGAGAGAGCATAGCCGGTTGCGCAGGTTGTTCACGGCTCGCGACAGGTTATTCCGCAACTTGAATTTGATCGAGGAAGAGTTGGTCGGTCATATTCGTTTTGAGGAGCGGGTTTTATTCAATGAGGTTCAGGAAATAGCCGATACCGCCCAGATCAAATTGCTGGAAGATATGCACGCTGAAGGTTCCGATTCTGATTGCTGGAATGACAAATTTTGGGAATTTGAAAGACCATATGATTCAAAAAAACGCACCAATTGAAAGCAATCCGATCAGGCGTCTGCAAAACCGGATGATATGAAGGCAATGCCATGACTGTGCATTTTGATCTTATTTGACAGCCTGCGTCACATCGATTACATTCGGGAAAACATGGATGAGCCTGCCTGAAATGCTGTGATGCGCCTGGATAACCCTGGAGGATTTTGCACCCCAAATTTTCCAACCTATCCCTCCGGGCATGCTACTTTTTCCGGAGCTGCAACTTTTGTTCTGAAGGACATTTTCGGAAGAATTACGCTTTTACTGATCTGAGCCATGAAGGAAGAACCGAGTTCCGGGACAGCCCCGGCCTTTTCAATCTTTCAGGGAAATGGCGCTGAAAAATGCCTGCAGCCGAATACCATTGGGCGTCCACTTCAGGTCTGATTCTGAAGCGGGTCTAGAGTTGGGCGCCGTCGTTGGCCTCAGGGTTGTTAAGGTGCCCTGGCGAAAAATCTGATCCGCTCTTTGTTTATCAATCGGGACAGCTCAATGCGATGGGTTTGCAAGCCGTTGGCCGGGCTGTCCGCAAAAACCAACCATGGTCCTGACCGCAAAAGATGAGAAGAGACTCATCCGTAAAAGAATGCTGGAGCAACGAAACAGTATGCCCCGTATGCAAAGAAACCTTTACTCTGAAAATATTTGCACCCGGCTTTGGAAAATAGTGATTGAGAAAGAGATAAAAACCATTCACAGTTATCTGACCATGAACTCTGAAGTCAATGTTTTGCCTTTGCTCCTTAGAGCTATAACCAATGACTTGGTGATAGCAGTGCCTAAAGCGCTCGGGGGCAGGCAGATGCAAAATTTAGTGCTTCGAGATTTAAAAAACATGGAATCAGGGATTTTCAACACTTATCATCCTAAAGATTCCGAAGAATTTACGGGTTATTATGACCTGATCATCGTGGCGGGGCTCGCATTCGATATAGCAGGCGGCCGGGTGGGCTATGGTGGTGGGTATTACGATACCTTCCTTGCCGAGCAAGAGGAGGCATTGAAGATTGGTGTTTGTTTCCCGTTTCAAATTATAGAAAAAGTACCGGTGGAACCTCACGATATCAAAATGGACCTTATTCTATATTAAATAGACCTTTCTATTGCGCTGCTCTGGTGCGGTTTCCTGGTATTTGTACAGTGATAATTGTTAAAAGGAAGCTTTCTTTGAAGAATTCTCCGGCAATTATTTCGAATATGAATTGATCTGCGGCTTGAAAAAAATGGGTTTAGTTTAATGTTAGGAGAGAGCAGCTGGCGCTGCTCTTGCTTTTTATGGCGCCACCCTTAAAAAAATCCCATAATGCCCCCCATCCCCCTTCACCTTAGCCTTCCGGAACGCCTCATTCACCTTCTGCTGCGCTGTAATAATCTTTTCCGCACTATCCGTTGCGATCCGGCTTTTGGGGAACAGTGCATCCGTTGCCCCAATCCAAGCAGTGGAGTAAAAGCCCCAGATCCGGGGCGGTACGTCGGTGGGGGTATGGCAGACGAAGAATAGGTCCAGCATCTTGTGGCGGAAATCGATCAGCAGGCGTTTGAGGTAGATGTCTGCGTCCACGTTGGAGGAGAGGTAGCCCCGGCAGTCGTCGAAGATCAGCACGCCGTTGTGGAAGTTTCGGTAGATATGCCGGATCGTGTCCTTTTCATGCTGCATGTAGTACACCTGCCGGATGCCCGTTTTGAAGTTCCACGCCTTTTTGTCGGCCGGGTCGATGGCCTTGTACTGCCGCCAGATCTTCGGCGCCCCGTTCAGGGTCACCACCACCGCCCGCTGCTTCATCGCCTTGACGATCCGCTCGCAAAATGTGCTTTTGCCCGTCCCGTTGCGGGCCATGATGATGGTCACCTGCGCGTCCCTGTGCATCAGTCCAGATTTTTAACCGTCTGGGCAATCTCCCGGATCTCCTCCTTGCGCTTCTCCTTCGCCTGCTGGGCGCGGATCTTCCGCCGGTCGGATACCGCCATTTCCACTACCGGGGCGTAGGCGATCACCAGGGCGCTGAAGAACATCCATTCCAGTGTCAGCCTGAGCTGGTATTTCTTCATCATGGCGGCCAGCACCTCCGATTCGTAGTCCTCCCCCTTGATCCGGGTCTTGCGCCGGCGGTAGCGGTCTGCTCCCAGGCCCGTGAACATCCTCAACCCGAAGGCGATCACCTTGTCCACCTGGATCAGCAGGAACTCGGCCATGTACTTGTGCTCGGGCGTGTAGTCGAAATGGTTGAGCATTTCCCGGTCTTCCGGCGTCATGGCTTCGGGGGAGTCCTCGGCGGCCTTGCTGTTTTCAGGGCTGTCTTCCTCCTCATCCCCATCAAAGGCAAAGCCGGGGGCCTCCACGTGCTCGCGCGGCGTCTGCATATGGGCGATGAAGTCCTTGACCGCCGCCTCGCGACCGGTCTGGGTGGTGGCGAAAAAGTCATCCGCACCGACGGCTTCCGTCTGGGCGGCCGCGCCTTCCTGGTTACTCTTCTTCTTCGGCTCCGGCGCCTGCAAGGTCGCCGATGAGCCCGTTGATGGCGTCTGCATTCTTAAGCGTTTTTTCGAGTGGTTGGGTATTGAGCGGTTTGCCGACGATCATCCGGTTGTTGGCCCGGTCAAAGGCCAGCGGACAAAGCGCGATGACCAGGTCGCCCTGGTTCTGGGTGATGATATAGGCCATTTTGTCCTCGCCCGGCTGCAGTACCCCGCTTTCCGGCTTTTCCATTTCGGCCAGGTGGCCCGACAAGCGGGGCAGCACCGATTTGACGATCCCCAACAAGGCCTGCTTGGGGTCGAACATGCCCTTGATGCCCTTGAGAAAATTAAAGTCCCGTTTCATTGAGTCTGTATTTAAAGCAAATGAGATTGCCTTCGATGCCGCACGTCTCCTTTTCCAGGGGCTCCTCCCCCTCCAGGGTGATGATGGCCCGCCGGACCCGGTTTTCGAGGTTGCGCTGTTCGCGGGGCGTGGGAAAGCGGTTGATCCGGGCGGCGATCTCGCGCACGCTCAACCCCGCCGGATGCCCCTTGAGGGTCTCCCGGACCAGGTGGACCAGGTATGTGCCGTAGTATTTGTGCATGTCCAACACGGTTGACGGTTGACGGCCTACGGTAGACGGGGTGGCCGTTGTTCGTTTCTGCTGCCGTCTTCGGTTTCCAGGTTAAGGACCCAAACAGATCCCTTTTCCCTCCGTAAGCCGTAGACCGTCTACCGTAAGCCGTAGCAAAAAATAGTAAATTTTTTGCGTATGCTTTGCAAATATAATCGCAAAAAAGATATATTTGTAATCAAAATAGTGAAACAATGGCAATCTCCTTAAGCGAAAAAAAATTGTCGCCGACCGGAATGCGGCTGGATGCGCAGGTCAAAGTGACCTCTTTTTGGGGTGGCGGCTACGATTTCAAACTGCGGGTGCTGGCCTACAAGCCCATGGATGCGGACCGGATCGAGGAGCTGGCGGAGACGGTGGCCGGCAAGAAGACCGAGTGGTCGAAGAAAAAGCAGAACTACATCCTGCGCCTGCCCGAGTGGGAGGCCACAGCATTCATTCCCATCAACAGCTTAAACGAGGACGACCAATGACCGCAGCCGACGATATCAAGGACTTCTACAATGCCGTCTTTTTCCCGGATGGCCATGCCGGCGAAGCCGAGCTCGACATCACCATCCGGTCCGGCGGCGCCGAGATCCGGATCCACAATATCCGGGTCAGTCCGTTGGCTACCTTGGAGACGATTATCCGATCATATCATCATTTCCTTAAAACCAACGGCCCCATTTCGGCTCCGCTCAATGACCGGTCCGTCGGTATCGTTGAGGCGGAAAAAGATAAGCTCGTCAACTTCGAGGTCATGCACTACCGCGGCCGCAAGTATTTCCTGGAGGAGCGGCCCGGGGAGGTGTTCCAGGTCCGGAAGGAAAACGGGGAAGTGATCAGCGAGCAGAGCCCGACGGCGCGTGGGGTGGTGAAGCTGTATCGGGAAAGCCGGGAGGCGGCGAAAGAATAGTCATTGTTTTGGTAGGTGTGAATTACATAATCGGGGGTCGGTTTTGCCGGCCCTTTTTTGTTTGGATTCGTGCAATTTGACCTGTTCCAAAATGGCAAATTTGTCCTTGACAAGGAAGCCCTTCCAGGAATACCTTTACCGGATCAAGTTCAAAGAAGTCCTGGGTTCCAACCAGGTTTTAGGTGTTATTTGCTTAAGGTCGGCCGGGTGCCGGCCTTATTTTTTTGGTTGGAATTGACTTTTTGGGGAAATGGGGTTACTTTTGGACGAACTACCAACCAGCATTATGACTCAAAAAATAGAACTAATTTCTTTATGGATTACAGTACTGATTTTCATAATTGGGTTTACTGCAACTGTCATTCAACTAATAAGGCAAGTTCGAAACGATAAAAGTCAATTGATAATTAACCTGTATAACGATCTACTTAATGACAAGGAATTAATGGCCTTGTATTATGAAATTGAACATAACAAATTTAAATTCGTGAAACCTGAATTTACAGGAACATTAACTGAACAGACACTTGACAGGCTATTATCAAAACTGGATACAATTGCTAAAGTTTACACGATTAACAAATTAAAAAAACACGACTTAGATTTTATAGCATATGAGTTAGTTACGGTTTACAGAAATGAAGAGATCAGGAAGTACTTGCTTTACATTCAAAAAGTCTTTCCAAAAATAAAAATAAGTCCAAAATTTAGATCATTTACCAAAACTGGTGAGATGTTGGATACTGCTATGATGTACCAATACGGTAAGAAAAAGTTAAAAAATGAAAGCTCTGAGATTGTAGAAGTATATAATGAAATTGAAAAAGAAAAAATTTTTATTGCCAGAACTGATTGGGGAAACGATTCAATAAAACGGATCTTAGTTACTTTAAATCCAAAATTGAATATTTATCCAGATGACAAGGACAAAGATAAATATGATAAAGATTACTTATGCTTATGGCCAAATACCTTTTTTTACAAATTTGATAAAAACAAGCTAACTCTCATAGGTAAAAACATCCATTCTCCCGAAACGAACCTCTTTAAAACTCCAATCGAGGTTTTAGAAAAATCTGAGCTGGAAATTGAAAAATTAAAAAGCGATTTATTAGGCTCAGGGTTCAAGTATTTCAAATAAATAAGAACAAAGTAATTTGGAGAAAACTGGGTAATCAACTTTTTCAATGATTCACCCCAAGACTGGAGAGACCGTTTCAAAAATTTCCCCTAACTTAACCCACCACAAAATGAAACGAACCAAGTCCACCTATGGCCAAACACCGGGGATTAGACCTTAGCCGAAGCAAAAACAACAAAGGCAAGCCAAAAAAGAACCATATCCTTGCCATCGCCATTGATGAATACAGCAATGGCCATCTTCCTCTTTCTTACCCGGTAAGCGATTGCGAACGATTGATCAATCTGTTGGTGGAGCGTTACGGGTTTGATCCAAACCATATTACCAGGCTTTACAATGAGAATGCAACCAAGGAAATCCTGAGGGATGAGTTATATGAGCTTCCGGATAAATTAGACTCTGAGCATAACCTTTTGCTGATCTTTGCCGGGCACGGTTTCTACGATGAAAAGATTGATGAGGGTTATTGGATACCCACTGATGCGCCCAAGCGTAAAAAATCTGAAGCAGAAGACATTTTCTTTTCCTTCCAAAGGATTGTCAAATATCTGGACAGGTCATCGATCCACCATATCGTTTTCATGATCGACTCCTGTTTCGGGGGTAAATTCGGGCAAGTGACCATGAAAGCTCCCGATCCAGGTCCTATGGAAATGAATCACCCGGAGGACAAACCTTCGCGGTGGGTGCTCAGCTCCGGCCGAATCGAAGAGGTACTGGATGAAAGTCCATTTGCGAAGGCTATGAATGAAGTCTTGGCAGAAAATACCAAACCCCGACTGCCCATTCACAGTTTTTGCGAAGCTGTTTACCAAAAGATGGAGGCTATAAAAACCCAAACGCCCTATTGGACAGAATTGGTAACAGGTGAAGTAAAGGGTGGCGGATTCGTCTTTCACTTACAGGGAGAATATGCCGCCAAAGGTGATACAGCCAAGCCCACTTTCACTGATGGCGCTCAATTGCTTCAAAAACTGCGGCAAGGCTCCCGGGACTACCGGGATTACCTCGAAAAAGGCCGCTTTGCCAAGTTGAATTTTGAAGAGATCCTCTTGCCGGGCGCCAAAGCCGAATTGTTGGAGGTGGAAGTCAAATTGGATAATGAAACCACCCCATTGCAAAGCGCTTTGGAACAACTTTGGAAAAAGGAAAATCCGAACACCCTGCTCTGCGGCGAAGGCGGCATGGGAAAAACCATGTCGTGCTGGCGGCTTTGGAAGGACCTCGTTGACCGGAACGATGACCAGGCTTCTATCCCCATCTTTATTCCGTTGAACGAATACAACGGCACGACCGAAGCAGAACGCCAATCCAAGAACTACCTCTTCCGGTTTATTGCCCGGGAATACCTTGATGACACCCTATTAACGCCGGAACTGGAAAACGCCCTGAAGCAATTATTCAAACCCCGCAATGGCCAACCGACTGCGATGCTGATGCTGGACGGCTTCAATGAGGTGACAGTTGAAAGCCGCGAGCTGATGATCGAACTGCACGAATTCGTCCGGCGTGCAGCCGGCGTGCAAATTGTGGTGACCTCACGGTACGAAATGCGTGATTATGCCTGGACACAAGGATTTGATCGACTGGACCTGTTTGATCTTACTCCTGCCCAGGTCCAAGCCTACCTTCATAAACAAGGAATTGACTTGCCGGGCGAAGGATCGGTTGTGGAGTTGTTGGGCAATCCCATGATGCTGACCCTCTATACAGGCGCCAGCCAACTTAGAACCCAATTTGCAAAGGATAAACGCCTCCAATTCAAAGAACGGGTAACCACCAAAGGTGAACTGCTGCATAATTTCTCCGAAGGCCAGTTGGCCAAATTCCTGCTGGACAATCCCAACGATAAAGAAGAATTTCTCTGGCATGCATTCCTGGTCCGGCACCTGCTCCCGTTCATAGCCTGGCGCATGGTGGAAAAAGGCCAGTTCTACATTCATACCAGAAAGCTGCTTAATCCGGAATTCAACTTCAAATCGGTGATCGGGGAGACTTACGCGTACTTTAACTGTTTTGATTTTACCGATCATTTTCCCCTTTTTGCCGGCCACCGGGCCTGGCTGGGTTTCGGTATAACTGAAGATCAATACGATGAAGCGGAAGAACGCAACCGGAGAATCCGGAAATACCTGGTCGAAAAACTATTCCTGCTGGCAGAAGAAGCGGATACTTTCCGGTTTTTACACCAGAATTTCCGGGATTATTTTGCTGCTGTCCATATCCAGAAGGATATAGATCTTGCCATCCACCAAAATCTGGGCTTACCGTCCGAAAAAAGGCAATTTCCCCAATCCTTGCGCCGGGCGCCCCTGGATTTTTATGTCCGCCAAATTCTGGGCGAACTGGAAGGCGAGCAATACAATAAGCCGGTTTTTCTGGAGGATAAAAAACGCTGGAGCGTTGGCCATTTTATCTGTGACAATCTGCTCGCCGGATTGCTGGAACAAAGTCGCGGTGTTTTTGATCAGAAGCAAATAGGTTACACGCTTTGGAACATATTAACGATTTGGGAAGAACAGCGGGGTGAACTAAACGGAGCCAAACTGCAGAAATTGAATCTTCTAGGTTATTATTTGAATGGCCGGAGAATTTCCAGGCCTGGCCTGGAAATGCAGTTATCTAAAGGGAAGATTACTGCCGAAGATCTATTTCCCCAGGGCCATTCGGCAGAGGTCAGGAGTACGGCCTATAGCCCTGAAGGGGGGCGCATTGTGACCGGCTCGTCCGACAACACGGCCAAGGTCTGGGATGCCAATACAGGCCAGTGCCTG
>WBZL01002672.1_pt1 | contig 17089 bp, 13 predicted proteins | sample 5204291 | NCBI WGS metagenome assembly WBZL01 (sample SAMN12344345, study PRJNA552823) | activated sludge metagenome | biome: Activated sludge suspended growth; feature: Nitrification reactor; material: Wastewater; isolation source: activated sludge from nitrification reactor of wastewater...
TCTGGTCCTGAACACGGCGCTGGCGAAGGGCAGTTTCCGCGCGCACGAGTTGCGGGTCCAGAAGGCGGACCTCGCGCAGCGCGAGCAGTTGCTGCGCACTCAGATCCAGGACGCGTCGTCGCCGGTGACCCTCACCAAACGCGCCAAGGAACTCGGCCTCGTGCCGGCGACCGCACCGGTGTTCATCCGCTTGGCGGACGGCAAGATCGTGGGTGTCTCCTACCCGGCCGGCGTCCCGCTGGACCCGGTGACCGGCGAACCTCAGACGTCTGCCTTGCCCACTGGACAGGGTGCCGCTGCGACGGATCCGGCGGCGGATGCCACCGCTACCGCACCGGCTCCGGCGACCGCCGACACCCCGCAGCCGACCCAATCCACCCCGGCTCCCGGCGTGGCAACCACGCCCGGGACCGATACCGAGCAACCCTTGGGTATCACCGGCCGATAGGCACCCGGCAACCGACGACAGGACACACGTGAGTACATCGACCCGACCCCCGCTGCGGCCGAGTCGGTGGCTCGACGGCGATGGTGACGGGACGCCCCGGACGTACTCGCCGGCCGATCCCAGCAAGCGGCTGCGACTGCTGGCCCTCGGCGTCGCGTTCACGCTGACGATCTTCGCGGCACGGTTGGTCGATCTGCAGTTGCTCAACCGCACTCCGAGGGCGGAGGCCGCCGTGGCTGACCGCACCGCGGTGGTCAGCCTGCCGGCCAAGCGCGGCACCATCTACGACGCGGACATGCGACCACTCGCGGAATCGGTGGAGGCCGTGGATGTCACCGCCGACCCCCGGTTGGTCACAGACAAGGACGCGACGGCGGACTACCTGGCTCCGATCCTCAACATCCCCAAAGATCAGATCGTCGCGTCGCTGACCACGGACAAACACTTCGCCTACATCGCCAAGCAGGTGACTCCCGAGACCTGGGACGCCGTCTCGTCGCTGGATCTGCGCGGGATCTTCGGGCAGCGGACCACGAAGCGCTACTACCCGTCCGGCGAACTCGGCGCCAACGTGCTCGGGTACGTCCGGGAGGACGGTGAGGCCGGCGCCGGGCTCGAGTACGGCCTGGACAAAGAGTTGCGCGGCCAGGACGGCCAGAAGATCTTCGAGAGCGGGATCGGCGGGCGTCAGATCCCCACCGGGTCCGAACGCGAGCGGGACCCGGTGGACGGGACCTCCGTGCAACTGACCATCGACAGCGACCTGCAGTGGGTGGCCCAGCGGGCCATCGAGCAACGGGTCAAGGAGGCGGACGCGGACAGCGGCACGGTGGTCGTCATCGACCCCCGCACAGGTGAGATCAAGGCCCTGGCCTCCGTCCCCACGATGAACCCCAACTACCCCGGGCAGGCCAGCGACGCCAACCGGAACAACCGCGCCCTGACCGAGGTGTTCGAGCCGGGATCCACCAGCAAGGTCATGACCATGGCCGCGGTGCTCAACGAGCGGGCCGCCACTCCGCGCACCGTGTTCACCGTGCCGTACAGCTTCAGCCGCGGTGGTTCGGTCTTCCGCAACCACGACGCACACCCGACCTATCAGTTGACTCTTGCCGGAATCCTGGCGAAGTCGGCGAACACCGGCACGATCCTGGCGGCGGAGAAGATCGGCGGGGAGAAGCTCTACGAGTACATCAAGAAGTTCGGGGTGGGTGAGCCGACCGGGCTGCAGTTCCCCGGGGAATCCGATGGGTATGTACCGCCGCCCTCGGAATGGTCTCCGACGTCGTTCCCGACCATCGCCTTCGGCCAGGGCCTGTCCGTCAACGCCATCCAGGCCACGTCGGTCTTCGCCACGGTGGCCAACGGTGGTGTGCGCATGCCGTCCACCCTCATCAAGGGTTACATCAGCCCCGACGGCCGGGTGCAGGCCGCGGAGAGGCCGGAGGGCATCCGGGTCGTCGACGAGCAGGCCGCCAAGCAGACCATGCGCATGATGGAGCAGGTCGTGGGTGAGGAGGGGACCGCGCAGATGGCGGCGATCCCGGGCTACCGGGTGGCGGGTAAGACCGGAACCGCGTACCGCATCAACGACGCGTGCGGCTGCTACGACAACTCCGTGACGGCCTCGTTCATCGGGGTTGCGCCAGCCGACGATCCCCGCCTCGTGGTCGGGGTGATCGTGCAGAACCCGAAGGCCACACGGTACGGAGGACAGACCGGCGGTCCGGTGTTCCGCGAGGTGATGGTGCATGGACTGCAGGCGATGAATGTGCCCCCGTCGGGCAAGAAGTCGCCCCAGATGCCGATCTACTCCAGCGATCTGGGGCAGTGAGCCGTTCGTGTCCGAGGCCGCGCAGTTCCCGCGCCAGCCGACGGCGCCGGTCCTGCTGAGCCGGATCTGCGACCTGCTGTCGCTGCCGCGCGCAGCCGGATCCGTGACAGGCGTGACCCTGGCGTCGAACACCGTCCAGCCCGGTGACCTGTACGCCGCACTCCCGGGGGCCAAGACGCACGGCGCCCGATTCGCGACCCAGGCGATCGCGGCCGGTGCGGCAGCGGTGCTGACCGACACCGAGGGCGCTGGGATCCTGGGGGAGGCAGCCGTGCCGGTGCTGATCCATCCGGCGCCGCGCACGGTGCTCGGCGTGGTGAGCGCCCTGGTCTACGGGTACCCCGCAGCCGGACTCACGACGTTCGGGGTCACCGGCACGAACGGGAAGACCACGGTCACCTACATGCTCACCGCCGCGCTGGAGGCACTCGGGGTACCGACGGGTCTCATCGGCACCACGGGCACGTACGTGGGCGGCAGGAGACTGCCGACGCAGCGGACCACGCCGGAGGCTCCTGATGTCCAGGCCCTCATGCACCAGATGCGGGAGGAGGGGGTCCGCGCACTGGCCATGGAAGTGTCCAGCCATGCCCTTGTACTGGGCCGGGTGGATGCGATCAGGTTCGATGTGGCCGCGTTCACGAACCTCAGTCCGGATCATCTCGATTTCCACAAGGACATGGCCGACTACTTCGCCGCCAAGGCTGGGTTGTTCACCGAAGAGCACACCAGGCACGCGGTGATCAACGTCGACGACGAATGGGGCAAGCGCCTGCGTGATCAGGTGACGGTGAGCCACGAGACGTACGCCCTCACGGGCGAGGCTGATTGGACGGTACGCAACGTCCGTGCCGAGGCGGCGGGGTCCACCTTCGAAGTGATCCATGGTGACGACGTCGTGACGGCCGTCGTGGGATCTCCGGGCGTGTTCAACGTGGCCAACGCATTGGCGGCGATCGCGATGCTGGTCGCCGCTGGACACCCTCTCAATGCCGTGGCCGCCGCGATCGGATCGTTCCGGGGTGTTCCGGGCCGTATGGAGGTGGTGCCAGGACCCGGACCCACCGTGATCGTGGATTATGCACACACTCCCGATGCGGTAGACAGGGCGTTGCGTGCGATCTCTCCACTCACACCAGGCAAAATCTGGTGTGTGATCGGCTGTGGCGGTGACCGCGACGCGCAGAAGCGCCCGGCGATGGGCAGGATCGCGGCCGAGTTGGCTGCGCATGTGATCGTCACCGATGACAACCCGCGCTCCGAGGATCCCGCCGCGATCCGCGCGGCTGTGCTTGCCGGCGCCCGTGAGGCCGCAGCCGCCGAGGTCGATGAGATCGGGGACCGGGCCGCAGCGATCGAGACGGCCATCCTGGGGGCCTCGCCGCAGGACTGTGTCGTGATCCTCGGGAAGGGTCACGAGACGGGCCAAGAGGTGGCAGGCGTCGTCCACCCGTTCGACGACCGGCAGATCGCTCGGCAGGTGCTGGGGGTGCAGTCATGATCCCGATGTCATTGCAGCAGGTGGCCACCGCTGTCGGCGGGTCCTTGCAGGACTGTGATCCGGACACTGTGGTGCAGACGGTGGTCACCGACTCCCGGGAGGCAGGGCCGGGTGCGCTGTTCATCGCCGTCGTGGGGGAGACGCACGATGGCCATGACCACGTTTCCGATGCGCTGGCCTCCGGTGCTGTCGCCGCGTTGGTCTCCCGCGCGGTCACCGGGCCGCACGTCCTCGTCGAGGACACTGTCGTGGCCGCCGGCCGGTTGGCGCGCGCTGTCATCGACGCGAGCGAGGTTCTGCAGGTCGTCGCGCTCACAGGGTCCTCGGGCAAGACGAGTACCAAGGATCTGCTGCGGGTCGTACTGTCCACCTTCGGTCCGACGATCGCCCCCCAGGGATCGTTCAACAATGAACTCGGGCTTCCGAGGACGGTCTTCGAGGTCACCGAACAGACGCGGTACCTCGTGGCAGAGATGGGCGCGCGCGGCATCGGCCACATCAGATACCTGTGCGGCATCGCGCCGCCTGACGTGTCACTGTTCCTCAACGTGGGGCATGCACACCTCTCGGAATTCGGTTCCCAGGAGGGGATCGCCGAGGCCAAGTCGGAGATCCTGGCGGCACTGCCCGCGAACGGCGTCGCAGTGGTCAACGCCGACGACGCACGCGTGATGGCCAGGGCACACGTGGCGCCCGGACGGGTGGTCTCATTCGGCCAGTCCCCGTCGGCGACCGTGCGGATCAGCGCGCTCGACCTCGAGGAGGGGCACCCGGTCGTCACACTCACCCATGACGGTGACTCCGTGCAGATCCGGCCGCTGGTCTTCGGGGAGCATCAAGGCTTCAACATCGCCGCCGCGGTGGCCGCCGCCGTCGCCCTCGACCTCGACTTCACGGCCGCCGCCCACAGCCTCGAGGGGGCCCGGCTGGACAGCCGCTGGCGCATGGAGGTCGATCAGACACCCGACGGTGTGACCGTGATCAACGACGCTTACAACGCCAATCCGGAGTCGATGGCGGCTGGGCTGCGCTCCCTGGCAGCCATGGGTCGCGGCCGCCGCACCTGGGCGGTGCTGGGTGAGATGCGCGAACTCGGACCCACGTCCGCGGCAGAGCATGACGCGATCGGGCGGTTGTGTGTGCGCCTCAACATCTCGCGGTTGATCGCCGTGGGGCCCGGTGCAAAGCCCATTCACATGGGAGCCGCCCACGAGGGTTCCTGGGGTGACGAATCGATCGCCGTGCCCAGCGTCGACGACGCGATCGACCTGCTGCGCCGGGACGTCGCCCCCGGTGACGTGGTTCTCGTGAAGGCCTCCCGGGCGGTCGGCCTGGAACGCGTGGCGCAGGCACTGCTGGGGGAGGCCACATGAAACTGGTCGTGATCGCGGGATTGGTCGCCCTGCTCATCACCCTGCTGGGAACCCCTCTGCTCATCCGGTTCCTGCAGCGTCACGGCTATTCGCAGGCCATCCGGGTGTCGACCGAGGGTGTGCCGTATCCCGAGCACGAAGGCAAGCGGGGTACCCCGTCGATGGGTGGCCTCGCGATCCTGATCGCGCTCGTCGTCGGCTACACGGTGTCGCACCTGTATGCGTGGCAGGTGCCGTCCGCGTCCGGGCTGCTGGCCATCTACCTCATCGTCGGTCTTGGCCTGGTGGGCGCTGCCGACGACTATCTGAAGATCTTCAAGCAACGATCGACCGGCATCCGCGCCCGGACCAAACTCATCGGCCAGGCCTTCGTGGCGCTGACGTTCGCGTACGGAACCACCCTGTGGCCCGACGAGTACGGCCGCACTCCTGCGTCGAACGCGGTGAGCCTGGTCCGCGACACCCCGATCGTCCTGCCCACCGCGCTGTTGCTGTTGTGGATCTGGCTGCTCATCACCGCCAGCACCAACGCGGTCAACCTCACCGACGGACTCGATGGTCTGGCAGCGGGGGCGAGTGCCATCACCTTCATGGCGTACACGCTGCTGGGGGTCTGGCAGTACGGGCAGAACTGTGCGTTCGGCCGCTTCGTGCGGTGCTACGACGTGCGGGATCCATTGGATCTGGCGGTGGTCGCGGCAGCGATGGCCGGTGCGTGTGTGGGATTCCTGTGGTGGAACGCCTCCCCGGCACAGATCTTCATGGGTGACACCGGGTCCCTGGGTCTCGGCGGCGGGATCGCGGCGCTGGCCATCCTGAGCCGCACCGAACTGCTGTTGCCGCTGATGGGCGGGCTCTTCCTGATCATCACACTGTCGGTGATCGGTCAGGTCGGCAGTTTCAAGCTCACCGGCAAGCGGATGTTCCGCATGGCGCCACTGCATCATCATTTCGAGATGAAGGGCTGGGGTGAGGTGACCATTGTCGTGCGGTTCTGGATCGTGCAGGCGCTGTTCGTGGCCGCGGCCCTGTCGCTGTTCTACGCCGAGTGGGTGCGACTGTGACGGCGCTCCCCGAACCGGGGCAGCAGTCCTGGCGGGGCCTGCGGGTGGTGGTGGCCGGCCTCGGCATTGCCGGGTTCGCCTGTGCCGATGCGCTCCTGCAGCGTGAGGCGGACGTCGTCGTCATCGACGACAACGACGGTCCGGAGCAGGTCAACAAGGCGCAGATCCTCGAGGTGCTCGGTGCCACCGTGCTGCTGGGGGACGCGAGCGTCCTGCCGGATGCGGATCTGCTCGTGGTGTCGCCGGGGCTGCCACCTAGTGCCTCAGTGACCCAGGCGGCGCTGGCCGCGGGGATGCCCGTGTGGGGGGAACTGGAACTCGCATGGCGTATCCGGGACCCGGACGGGGCGCCTTGGCTGTTCGTGACGGGGACCAACGGCAAGACCACCACGACGTTGATGCTGGCCTCGATGTTCCGGGCAGCCGGGCTGCGCACCGATGCCGTCGGCAACATCGGGGTCAGCCTGGTGTCGGCGGTGATGGACCCTGAGCCCTTCGACGTCCTCGCCGTCGAAGTCGGTGCGCCGCAGTTGCCGTTCGTCCATACGGTGTCGCCCTACTCGGCCGCCTGCCTGAACGTCGCCGAGGACCACGTCGACTTCTTCGGCTCCTTCGACGCCTACCGCGAGGCCAAGGCCCGGGTCTACGAGCGCACCCAGGTGGCGTGCGTGTACAACTCCCAAGATCCCGAGACGATCCGCATGGTCGAGCAGGCCGAGGTGATCGAGGGGTGCCGGGCGATCGGTTTCACCCTCGGTGTCCCAGGCCGGTCCGAGGTGGGTCTGGTCGACGAGATCCTGGCCGATCGCGCCTTTCTGGACGAGCGCGAGACACACGCCTTGGAACTGGCGACTCTGGCCGATGTCCGGCCGCCGGTGCCGCATCAGGTGGCCAACGCCCTGGCCGCGGCGGCCCTGGCCCGTTCGTACGGCATCGATCCCCGTCACGTCCGCGACGGCCTGCGCGGGTTCGAGCCTGCCGGTCACCGGATCGCCGAGGTGGGCACCGTGGCCGACGTGCTCTACATCGACGACTCCAAGGCCACCAACACACACGCTGCCGACATGTCGTTGCGTGCCTACGACCCCGTGGTGTGGATCGCCGGCGGCCTGGCGAAGGGACAGACGTTCGACGATCTCGTCGAACGACACGCCGGCCGTCTGCGTGCTGTGGTCCTGTTGGGCGCGGATCGCGGCGTCATCCTGGAGGCCCTGCGGCGACACGCGCCGGATGTTCCGGTGGAAGAGGTGACCGACACCGAGACTGGTGCAATGCACGAAGTGGTGAACCGCGCTGCGGCGCTGGCCCGGCCCGGCGACACCGTCCTGCTGGCCCCTGGATGCGCGTCGTGGGACATGTTCACCGATTACGCCGCACGGGGGCGGGCCTTCGCTGCGGCGGTGGCGGACCTGGAGGCCTGATGTCAAGCAGCAACCGCACCTCCGCCCCGCCGCGGGTGTCCGCCGGGCAGAGCGGCGCATGGCACCTTCTTCCGGGCGGTGAGACGCTGCGCCGGTGGTGGAACCACCCCTTGGCCAACTACGCCCTGCTGCTGAGCACCACGATGCTGCTGCTGGTGCTCGGGATCGTGATGGTCTTCTCCGCCAGCAACGTCGTCACGTACGCCGCCGGGGCCGATGTCGGGCTGACCGTGACCCAGAAGCAGCTCATGTTCGCCGGTGTCGGGCTGACAGCGATGGTTGTGATCTCGCGCGCCTCGGTCCCCGCCATTCGCCGTAGTGCCCCGTTCCTGCTGGTGGCGGCATTCGTCGGTCTGTTCCTGGTGTTCGTCCCCGGAATCGGCGTGTCGGTCTTCGGCCAGCGCAACTGGATCAGTTTCGGCGGACCGTTCCAGTTCCAGCCCAGTGAGTTGGCGAAACTGGCGGTGATCATCTGGGGTGCCGACCTGCTGACCCGCAAGCGCCGGCTCATCCACGAGTGGCGTCACCTGCTCGTCCCCTTGGTCCCGGTCTGGGCAGCGATCGTCGTGCTGATCGTCCTTGAGGGTGATCTCGGTACGACTATCGTCATGTTCCCGATCCTCGCCAGCCTGCTGTTCGTCGTCGGTGCCCCGGCACGGGTGTTCGGTGCGGCGTTCGGTGCCCTGCTGGCACTTGTGGCGTTGGCGTCGGTGACGGTGGCCTACCGCATGCAGCGGTTCCGGACCTGGCTGGATCCCGCCTCCGATCCCAGCGGGGCGGGCTACCAGGTGATCCACGGCCAATACGGCCTGTCCACCGGTGGCCTCTTCGGCACCGGCTTGGGCGCCAGCCGGGAGAAGTGGGGTGGCCTGCCGGAGGCGCACACCGATTTCATCTTCGCCGTGATCGGTGAGGAGTTGGGCCTTGTGGGTACGGTCAGCGTGCTGGCGATGTTCGCGATCATCGCGATCGTGGCCATCCGTGTGGCGCGCAACACCGACGACCTCTTCGTGAAGCTCGCCACCGGCGGCATCCTGGCCTGGATCGTGGGCCAAGCACTGGTGAACATCGGCGCCGTGCTCGGACTGCTACCGATCACCGGCCTGCCGTTGCCCATGGTGTCCTACGGTGGCTCGTCGCTGCTGATGTGTTTGTGTGCCATCGGTGTGCTTCTGGCGTTCGCTCGGGCCGAACCTACGGCTGCGACAGCCCTCCGCTCGCGTCGCGGCGACTCCCGTACCCGCCTGCTGCGTCGACGGGGGCACCACTGAGTCCGGGCCTGCGCGTCGTGGTGGCCGGAGGTGGGACCGCCGGTCATGTGGAACCAGCGCTCAACCTCGCCGACGCCCTCTTGCGGACCGCACCGCAGACGGTGGTCACGGCCATGGGGACCGCAGAGGGTCTGGAGACCCGGTTGGTCCCCGCCCGGGGGTACGAACTCGATCTCATCCCCAGGGTGCCCCTGCCCCGCAGACCGTCGAAGGACCTGATCACGTTGCCAGGGCGGTTGAAGGCTGCCGTCCGGCGCAGTAGGGAGATCCTGACCGAGCGGCAGGCGGATGTGCTGGTCGGCTTCGGCGGTTTCGTCTCGCTGCCGGCGTACCTGGCCGCACGGGGCCGGGTGCCCATCGTGATCCACGAGGCGAACGCCAAGGCAGGTCTTGCCAACAAGGTGGGCAGACGGTTCACACCGTTCCTGGCCGAAGCCACCGCGGGCAGCCTCCCAGGGGCAATCCGCATCGGGATCCCGCTGCGTGAGAGCATCGCGCACCTCGATCGGGCAGCCCGGCGAGAACAGGCCTGTGCACGGTGGGGCGTGGACCCCGGCCGGCCGTGCCTGCTGGTCTTCGGAGGGTCACAGGGGGCGCGGTCCCTCAACGATGCGGTCGTCGCGGCGGCTCCGACATTGCTCGGTGCTGGTGTGCAGGTGCTCCACGGCTATGGCGCGAAGAACGCCGACCAGGTGGAATCGGTGCAGGATCTGCCCGGCTACCACGCGCTGGACTACATCGACGGCATGGACGACGCGTACGCCGCCGCAGACATGGCGGTCTGCCGGGCGGGAGCGATGACCTGTGCCGAACTCGCCGCGGTCGGACTGCCCGCCCTGTACGTGCCGCTGCCGATCGGCAACGGAGAGCAGCGCTACAACGCCGCACCGGTCGTGGCTGCTGATGGCGGGTTCCTGATCGAGGACGCCGAACTGGATGGCGACACGCTGGCCGGGGCTGTGATCCCGGTGATCACCTCTCGGGGCAGACTTGAACAGATGTCGCAGAACGCCGCCCGGCACGGCGTACGGGATGCGGCGGCCCGCCTCGCGGACATGGTGTTCGCGGCGGCCGCGAAGGGTGAGACGTGAACGAAGAGGCTGAACTGACCGAGATCCCCGATTCGGTGCACATCCTGGGCATCGGCGGGGCGGGGATGAGTGCGCTCGCCCGGCTGTTGCTGGCGCGAGGGGTTCGGGTGACCGGGTCGGATGCCAAGGACTCCCGCCGGCTCGACGCCCTACGGGCGCTGGGGGCCGACTGCGCCGTCGGACATGACCCGGCCAACGTCGCCGATGTCGGCGCCGTGGTGGTGTCCACGGCGATCGGCGAGAACAACGTCGAGCTGCGGGCTGCTCGGGCGCGGGGCATCCCCGTCCTGCACCGCTCCGTCGCACTCGCCATGACGATGGCCGGCAAGGACGTGCTGGCGGTGGCAGGCACTCACGGCAAGACGACGACGACGTCCATCCTCACTGTGATCCTTCAGGCCTGTGGGCAGGATCCGTCGTTCGCGATCGGGAGCGAACTCAACGACTCGGGATCCAATGCGCACCTCGGGACCGGTGACGCGTTCGTCGTGGAGGCTGACGAGAGCGACGGGTCGTTCCTACGCCTCGACGCCCGCGTCGGCATCGTGACCAACGTCGAGGCCGACCATCTCAACTACTGGGGGACGGCCGAGGCGATGACCGCCGGCTTCTTCGACTTCGCCGCGGCGATCGGTCGGCGTGGCGGCTACGTGGTGATCTGCCAGGACGATCCGGGAGCCGCCGATCTCGCCCGCGCGGTGCGTGAGGAGGGCTTCGACGTCCGTACCTATGGCACCTCCCCGGACAGCGATTACCGCATCGAGGTCAGCGACCTGTCGGCGGACGGCTCGCGGTTCGTGGTGCGGGGTCCGCAGATGGATGCGGTCGAGTGTTGGGTGTCGGTCGCAGGTCTGCACAACGTCCTCAACGCCACGGCTGCGATGGTTGCCGCCGTCGGGCTCGGACTGCCTGCCCACGAGGTCGCCGACGGTGTCGGCCAGTTCGTCGGTACGAGGCGCCGCTTCGAGTTCCGCGGAGAGGTGGCCGGCGTCCGTGTGTTCGACGACTACGCCCACCATCCGACCGAGATCGCGGCGACGCTGCGTGCGGCGCGCGACGTCGTCGGAGCCGGTCGTATCCGGGTGGCCTTCCAGGCGCACCACTACTACCGGACGGCGATGTACCTCACCGAGTTCGGTCAGGCGCTCGGACTCGCGGATTTCGTGGTGGTGCTCGAGGTCTTCGCCCCGGGTGAGGAGCCGATCCCCGGCGCCAGTGGGCAGGGGATGGCCGACGCCGTGCCCTTGGCCGCCGACGCCGTGGTGTTCGAACCCTCCTGGTCGGCTGTGGCGGGTCACCTCGTGGCCGGTGCCCGATCCGGCGACATCATCATGACTCTGGGGGCCGGCGACATCAGCCTGCTCATCCCCGAGGTGCTCGAACTGCTGGCAGCCCGGGCGGACGAGGTGGGTGGATGACCATCACTGAACCTACGAAGCAGACCTCCACAGAGCCCCGGAAGGGCCACGGCCGCCCGGCGGTCCTGATCGCCGGCGGGCTGCTGATCCTCGGAGGTGCGGCCATCTACGCCGCGGGATGGACCGGTCTCATGGGAGTGAACTCGGTCGAGGTCGAAGGCGCCACAACGATCAGCCCCGAGGAACTTGTCGCTCTGGCGGACATCCCGGAGGGGACCCCGATGATGCGGGTTGACGTGCGCGCCGCGACCGCGCGTCTTGCCGACCTGCCGTTGGTGTCCTCGGTGGATGTCCGCCGCGAGTGGCCCCGCACGGTCGTTCTGTCCATCACCGAACGCGGTGCAGTTGCTGTGCTGAAGGCGCCGGACGGCTGGGACCTGCTCGACGACAAGGGTGTTCCCTTCGCCATCGTGCCGGACAAGCCCAAGGATCTGCCGACCGTGGCGAGGTCGCAGGACGAGGCCACCAACACCGCCATGCTCGCTGCCCTGGCACAGATGAGCCCGGAGGTGCGCAGTCGTGTGGCTGAGATCTCGGCCACGTCGCCCAATGCCATCCGGCTGACATTGCGCAAGTCCGACGCGGTGGTCAATTGGGGTTCGGCCGAACAGTCGGACTACAAGTCTGAGGTACTCGCTGTGCTGCTCGACGTGGACGCCGGGTGGTACGACGTGTCGAACCCGGACACACCGACCTCGGCTGACGCCGAACCTCGACCAGCTACACCGGAGCCCAGCGCGCAGCCCACAGTGAGTCCGAGTGCGAGTCCGAGCATCGAGGCGACCGCGACCCCCGAAGCGGCACCGACGGCCGCCGAGTCCCCAGTGGGCGTAGTCCCTCGCTGATCGTCAACCGTGGTGGTCCTGATGTGGCGGGGTGCCGGCGGTCTGTCCGGGCTTGACCACGACGAACTGACCCATCACCCCGAGGTCCTCATGCAGCAGCAGGTGGCAGTGGAACATGTACGGCCAGTCCCGGTCGGTGTAGTCGGTGAACTCCACGAGGAGTCGCGCCGTCGTCTGCGGTGCGACGTAGACGGTGTCCTTCAACCCGGCGAAAGCCGGGTCGGGCGGCTCGCCATCGCGTGAGAGGACCCGGAATTGCACGTTGTGGACGTGGAAGTTGTGGGGCTGACGATCCTGGTTCGAGACCTCCCAGATCTCTGGGGTGTCGACTGTCACTGCCATGTCGATTCGGGCCATCTGCATCGGACGGCCGTTGATGGCTCGCCCCTGAACCCGGAAGGTACGAGTGGTCGCCGCGCTCGACGGGTCCGGTGGGGCCAGGGTGCTGAGGGTCGCCGCGAGCGCGGGCGAGGGTTCGAGGGTGGGTGCCGCCCGCAGTTGCAGCACATCGAAGGTCCCGGGGCTGTACTGGGCATCGCCGCCTGTCCCGAGGTCCGGTGGCGTGCTGTTGAGTGAGACCGTCTCGCCGGCGGTCACGCGCACGACGATCTCTGCGCGCTCGCCCGGCGACAGTTGTACGCGCTTGGCGGTGACGGCCTGGGGGAGCAGACCCCCGTCGGAAGCCACGATCTCGAACTCGCGGTCGTCATTGAACCCGAAGTTGTACACCCGCGCGTTCGACGCGTTGAGCAGACGCAGGCGTACAGCCTCGGTCGACACCGGCAGGTAGGTCCCGATCTTGCCGTTGGTGACGATGGTGTTGCCCAGGAAGCCGGTGGAGGGACCGCTGGCAGGCTCCGGGTCGACGACCAGTTGGCCGTCCGCCGTGAAGCTCTTGTCCTGTACGACCAGGGGGATGTCGTCCACGCCGTACTCGTCAGGCAGCCCGGCGTCGGCAGCCTTCGGATCGTCGATGATCAGCATCCCGGCGAGTCCCCGGTACACCTGCTGAGCGGTCTCTCCGTGCGGATGCGAGTGGTACCAGAGGGTTGCGGCCGGTTGGTCGACTTTCCACGTGGGCCGCCAGGTGTCGCCAGGTTCGATCATGGAGTGCGGGCCACCATCGGACGTCGCGGGAACGTGCAGACCGTGCCAGTGCAGCGTCGTCATCTCGTCGAGATCGTTGGTGACCTCGGCCCGCACCTGCTCACCATCGGTCAGGCGGATCGTGGGCCCGAGGTACGAACCATTGAGCCCGATGGTGTCCGCTGGGCCTCCTCGCTGGCCGAAATCCGTGCGTCCGGCCGCAGCCCGTAGTGCAACCACGGTCCGTCCGTTATCGCGGCTGGTCTGCGCCAGGGGAGGGATGGGCAGTTGGTTGGTCACGTCCTGGGCCTGCACGGAATTGCTGCCGCCGCCTGGGGGGCTGCAGGCACCGAGCAGCACCACAACCGCTGCCACCCATCGGACGGATCGCCCCAACGTCACCACCTCCCGGGCCATTCTGGCCCATACGTGTCGGATCGGTGGACACCCGGGCAGTGGCGACGTCCCGTGCCCTTGGGCGTGGGTGCCATCACCTTGGCCATGGCCATGTACATCCCCTTCCTGGCAGGAGGTTGATCGATGGCAGAACCCATGGCGAACAAGGACATGCGGGGGGCGCGTCAGTACGACGTGAGGTCCGCCATCGCCGCACTGTTCACCGCCTTCGGCGTGATCGTCACGCTGACCGGTGTTTTCTCCGATGAGGCTGATCTCGCCAAGTCGCAAGGCATCAACGTGTCGCTGTGGACTGGACTGGGCATGCTGCTGCTGGCCGGGTGCTTCTGGATATGGCTCTTTGTCGTGCCGCCCGACGTTCCGACCGGCCACTCGGCCAGAGACTTCGAGCCCCTCAACCTCATTCTGAGAGTTAGATATCACCCGATTAGGGGCCGAAATACCGGCACTTCCTAGGCATTCTTCGAAAAACTTCGCGCCACTTTCGCACAAGTGCTTGCACAGGGCACCGCCCGTACTAGTCTCCTTCTCAGAGCCCTCGTCGGGGGGCCGGATGAACCTCAAGTTGAGGTTCACGGCGGTCGACGTGGCTACTTCCCCCATCTGGTCTGTAAGGGCTGGAACGCACCAGTGCATGACGCGGTTCGCCGTGCCGTGCGCTGCCATGTCGGGTTGACCTGAACCTGAGGTGGAACCTTCGAACGAACTTAGGAAAGGATCTCTGGTGGCCGCTCCCCAGAACTACCTCGCAGTGATCAAAGTTGTCGGTATCGGCGGTGGCGGCGTCAACGCCGTGAACCGCATGATCGAGTTCGGCCTCAAGGGCGTGGAGTTCATCGCGGTGAACACCGACGCCCAGGCCCTGCTCATGTCGGATGCCGATGTCAAGCTCGACATCGGCCGTGAACTCACCCGGGGCCTCGGCGCCGGGGCTGACCCCGAGGTCGGCCGTCAAGCCGCCGAGGACCACGCGGAGGAGATCGCCGAGGTGCTGCGTGGCGCGGACATGGTGTTCGTGACCGCCGGTGAAGGTGGCGGGACCGGCACCGGCGGGGCTCCCGTCGTGGCCCGGATCGCCAAGGAACTCGGAGCTCTGACGATCGGTGTGGTCACCCGGCCGTTCCAGTTCGAGGGCCGCCGCCGTGCGACCCAGGCCGAGAGCGGCATCGACGGCCTGCGCGAAGAGGTCGACACGCTCATCGTGATCCCGAACGACCGTCTGCTGGCACTGGCCGACCGCACGATCTCCATGATCGATGCGTTCAAGCAGGCCGACCAGGTCCTGCTGCAGGGCGTCTCGGGTATCACCGACCTGATCACCACGCCCGGACTGATCAACCTCGACTTCGCCGACGTGAAGAGCGTCATGCAGGGTGCCGGCTCGGCCCTGATGGGTATCGGCTCGGCGCGGGGCGAGGAGCGTGCGCAGGTGGCCGCGGAGATGGCCATCTCGTCCCCGCTGCTCGAGGCGAGCATCGAGGGCGCCCACGGCGTGCTGCTCAGCGTCGCCGGTGGTGCGGACCTCGGTCTGCACGAGATCACCGAGGCGGCGCGTCTGGTCTCCGACGCGGCGCACCCGGAGGCGAACATCATCTTCGGGACCGTCATCGACGACACTCTCGGCGATGAGGTGCGGGTCACGGTCATCGCCGCTGGATTCGATGGTGGCGCGCCGCTGCCGCGGCTGACCACGCCGGCACGCACCGGTGCCACGGAGGGTTTCGTGACCAACGCGAGCCAGACCACGTCGCGGGAGTCGATCGATCTGTCCGGAAGCGACGAGGAGGTCGGGCGGACGCTGGCCCCGGCCACCCGCGCGGTGTCCTTCGAGGACACCCCGGCCAAGGACGCCGACGACCTCGATGTCCCTGACTTCCTGAAGTGATCTCAGGTTCCCTTCACGACGCCTCCTGGCTCGTCACCGACCGCACGGTCGGGGCGAGTCAGGGGGCGTTCGCCTTCGGGAACCTCGCGGTGCACGTCGGCGACGCTCCCGAGGCGGTCGCCGCAAATCGGGCGGAACTGGCCGACCGGCTCGGCGTGGAGCAGGTGGTCTTCACCCGCGCCGCGCACTCCCGGAACGTCGAGTACGTCGATTCCGTCGTCGCGGATGTCCCCGACCGGGATGGCCTGGTGACCGACCGCCCGGACCTGGCAATCGCGGCGCAGGGCGCGGACTGCGCAATGATCGGAATGGCCACTGCGGACGGCTGGATCGCTGCCGTGCACTGCGGTTGGCAGGGTCTGGTCAGAGGCGTGGTGGCATCGGCCATCGAACGGATGGTGGCTGCCGGATCGACGGTGCAGGCACCCCTGGCGCACGTCGGACCGACGATCTGTGCGCAGTGCTACCCGGTCGACGCTGAGCGGGCGCAGCAGGTGGCGGCCGTGGCGCCCCGCGCCGCGGTCGAGATCGGCGGCCGACCGGCAGTGGACCTGCGCGCGGGCCTGGCATCGCAGTTCGAGGAACTGGGCATCGCCGCGACCTGGGATCCTCGCTGCACCGCACAGAGCCCGCAGCTGTACTCGCACCGCCGTGACGGTCGCACCGGACGGCAGGCGCTGGCGATCCTCAGGCGGTCGGCATGACAGCTGATGCACGGACCGCGGAACTCGCCGGGAATCTGCAGGCTGTCCGCTCGCGGATCGCGGCAGCCTGTGCTGCCGCGGGTAGGCCGCCGGCGACCTTGATCGTGGTGACGAAGTACTTCGGGGCCGAGGACGTGCACCGCCTGGCCGGCCTCGGTGTGGGTGATGTCGGCGAGAACCGGGATCAGGAGGCGGCTGCCAAACACGCGGAGTGCGCCGACCTCCCTCTCACGTGGCACTTCATAGGCCAACTACAGACCAACAAGGCCAAGTCGGTGGTGCGGTACGCGGACCTCATCCACACAGTCGACCGCCCATCGTTGGTGGCTGCTCTGCACAGGGCGGCCGAGCGTCAGGACACGGTGCAGGACGTCTTGGTGCAAGTGAACCTCGATCCGCTGGTCCGCGCCGAACGCGGAGGCGTGGACCCCGCCCACCTCGATGAGCTGGTCGATCTGGTCGGACAGGCATCCAGTCTGCGCCTGCGCGGGGTCATGGGAGTGGGCCCGTTGGGGGAGGACCCCGCGCCTGCCTTCGCACGCCTGGCCGAACTGGCGGCCCGCGTGCGGCACGCGGTGCCGGGAGCGGACATCATCTCCGCGGGTATGAGTTCTGATCTGGAGGTGGCCGTAGAGTACGGCGCGACACACCTTCGGATTGGCACGGCTGTCATGGGCAGTCGGCCGACTGTCGGGTACCGTCAATCCAAGGGCGGGAAGAACAACGAAGGA
>WBZL01001983.1_pt2 | contig 17081 bp, 15 predicted proteins | sample 5204291 | NCBI WGS metagenome assembly WBZL01 (sample SAMN12344345, study PRJNA552823) | activated sludge metagenome | biome: Activated sludge suspended growth; feature: Nitrification reactor; material: Wastewater; isolation source: activated sludge from nitrification reactor of wastewater...
CGCGCCCCCCTCACGCTGCGCGTGAGCCTCCCCCCGGCTAGGATTTTCAACAAGGGTGAATGGACAAAAACATGAGCAAGAAAGTCGATGAGCTGGTGCAGGCAGCCAGCGCCCTGCCGGGGGGACGCCGGACTGGCTGGGCGATTGCGGTTGGCGGCGGGCTGCTGGTGCTGCTGCTGGTGGTCTGGATGTTCAGCGGAACAAGCTACAAGCCGGGCGAGGCCTGCCCCGGCAAACCCCCGGCGCACCGGGTCGGCGCGTCGTTGGTGAATGGCGACGGCTGGGTAATGGTGCTGGCCGACTGCTCGCTCAAGGAGCAGGGCAATGTGTCGGAAAGCGAATACAAGGCGGCAACCGGGCGGGACAAACCCCCAAGTATAGCGGCTGGAGGCTTTGGCGCTTCCCGGCTGGCTTGGGGCGTGTTCTGGGAGTCGCTGTCGTGGTGGCAAAAGCCGCTGGTCGCTCTGCCTTTGGCCGGTCTGACGCTGGGGCTGATTATCGCCGTGCCGTTGGTGATTGTCCTGCTGCTGGTGTCTTGGCCGCTGCTGCCCGCCGTGGTTCCGGCGCTGATCGGGATGGCGGTCGGCAAGCTGTTCATCGAGTGGCCGCTGCGCTTTCTCGGGAAGGTGCTGTACATCGAACAGCTCTGGGAAGAGCTGAAACAGGCTTGGGCGCGGGCAAAGGCTTTCTGGTTGCGGATGGTCGGCAAGGCGGTGCCGCAGGCGACGCTGGCCGATCTCGGCACCGCCGGTTTTGCAACGCCAGCGCAAGCCTTGGCGGCGGCCAAAGCCAGCCAAGGGGCCGGGGTCGATCTCGGCAACCCGTTTGGCGCGCAGGCCGGGGAAGCCGCCAAGTCCGGCGCGGCGCAGTCGCTGCGCTTCGGGCTGCACAAACACGTGCTGATGATTGCCGGGACACGCGGCGGCAAAGGAACGAGCTACATCATTCCGAACCTGCTGACCTATACGGGCGGGGCCTTCGTTCTCGACCCGAAGGGAGAGAACGCCCGCGCTACGTTCCGCACCCGCAGCGCCCGGGGGCCGGTGGTGGTGCTTGACCCCTTCGGGTCTTCCCGGCTGCCCGCCAGCGGCTTCAACCCGCTGGCGCGGCTGGCCGGGGATTCGCTGCCAACGGAAGCGGCGGCGCTGGCCTCGGCGCTGGTGATGACCGCCGGGGACAGCAAGGACAGCCACTGGAGCGATAACGCCCGCACCCTGCTGACCATGCTGATTCTGCATGTCTGCACGGCAGCGGAGCCGGGGGAGCGCGACCTGGTGAAAGTCCGGCGGCTGCTGTCCGGCACTTTCGCGCCGCAATACGACAAGGAGGGCAAAGGGACGGGCGTCAGCACGCTGGAAGCGATGGAAAAGAATATGGCCTTCGACTGCATCGTGTCCGATTGGGCCAAGGGGTTGATGGGGACGCCCGACGACGAGCGCGGCTCGATCATCTCGACGGCGCGCACCCATACCGCGTTTCTGGATGACCCGGCGATGCGCCGCTCGATGAGCGCAGCGAATCACGCGGCGGACTTCTCGGCGTGGGAGCGCGGCGAGGCGCTGTCGGTCTTCGTCTGCCTGCCCCTGCCCTACTTTGTCAGTTTTGCGCGCTGGCTGCGGCTGGTCACGCATAGCGCGCTTGACGGGCTGCTGACCCGGCAAAACCCGCTGACCCGTCCGGTGCAGTTCTACCTCGACGAGCTGGCGACGCTGGGACATTTCGAGGTGGTGGAAAAGGCGGTCGGGCTGGCGGCTGGCTACGGGGTGCAGGTGTGGTCGGTGTTTCAGGATTGGGGGCAGGTCGAGCGGCACTATGGCCGGGCGGCCCCGACCTTCTGGAACAATGCCGGGGCGCGGCTGGTGTTCGCCGTCTCCGACCCGGCAACCTGCGAGCTGGTGAGCAAGGCCAGCGGGGTCAGCACGGTGGAAACTTCGACGCTCTCCGGCGTCGTCGGCGAGTTCGCGCAGTCGAAGGGCAAAGGGGCGTCGGCCCGCGCCCTGCTGACGCCCGATGAAATCGCCCTTAAATACGCTGCGAGGCCGGACGGCTCCGGCCTCGCTCTGGTTTTTCTGGACGGGCTGAAGGTGCTGGAAGTCGAGAAGATGCCTTACTTCGGAAACGGGGCGCTCGATGGCCTATGGGACGACCCGAGACTTTGAACGGGAAGCGGAGCGGCGGGGACGGCGCTGGTGAGGGGTTTTTTTGACCCGGCCTGTCGTGCCGCGTGGCGGGGTGCGGCGGTCGGGGTCAGGATGTTTGGCGACGTGGTAGAAACGTCGCTTGGGTGAGATTCCGTTGTCGCGCTGCGAAGTAGCCATGCACAAAAGCTAGGCTGCGTCGGGCCAATCCGGCAAGCCCCTTTTGCAAGCCGCTGCGGCCCCCCGGTGAAGGGGGGCCGGACGGTGCGGGTTAGCCGAAGAGTCTTTGGAGTTCCCGGCGGGAGAAGCGTACCCGGTGGCGCGGGGGGGAACGGAGAAACCGGCGCTTAATCCAGCACTGCTCCAGTTCCCGCCAGTCAGCTTTCAGTTGGGGGGAATTGAAAAAGCCGTTATCGTCGAGAAACACCCAAACGCTGGTCATGCAGCCCTCGAAGTTCAGGACGAAATACTCCTCCGGGGAACCATGCCCGAAGTAAGTGGGGGTGGTGGTCTTGGTGGTAGTGGTTGTCATGGCAGTCTCTCCTTTGTTTGTGTTGCCAATGGCGTGGGCAGATTGCAGTCTGGCGCCACGGTCAAGGGGCCGCACGGAGCTGCACAAACCCCCCGCTTGGGGGGTGCGGAAGCGAGTACGGGGCGAAGCCTTTACCCCTTTACCGCTCTGGCCGCGCAGCGGCTGGCGCTGGACTGCGATATGGTCACGCCCCCCTTTACGTGTCGGGATTTGAGGAGAGAAAACTGTCCTTGCCTTCAGGAGCTGGAGGCTTTGGGTTCGTCCGGCCTCTTCGCCGCTCCGGCCAATGCCTTCACCAGTTCGGCATTCTGCGAATTGACCCGCTGCAGCTCGGCGTTGAGGTCGTCGGCGCGCTTTTCGATTTCTCCGGCACGGGCTTCGGCGGTTGCCGCCCGTTCGCCGGTCTTGGCCAGTTGCTCGCGCAAGCCCCCGGCTTCGGTACGGGCGGCCAGCTCGGCGGATTCCAGCGCGGCCAGCTTGGTTTGCAGGGTTTCGAGTTCGCCGGTCACTTGGTCGGCCAGTTCTGCCGCTTCCTGCTTCTCGGCTTCCAGTTGGACGCGGGCGGCGTCGAGTGACTCCCGCTCGGCGGCCAGCCTGCGGTTAGCCAGGTCGAGCGCCAGCGCCCAGAGTTCGGCCCCGAACTCGGTCAGCCGCTCGGCCAGCGCCGGGGGGGCCGGTTCGCGCAGCGGGGTCTCCTTGGCGGCCTTGTGGGTCTTCCATTCGGTCATCGCTTCGGAAATGGTGGTGAAGCTGCCGCCCCCGATGGCCTTCCTGACGGCGGCCAGCGTGGGAACCTGACCGGCGGCGTCCATCGCCTCGGCCACTTCAAAAATCTTGTCTTTGGTAATCGCCATGGTGTCGTGTAATGTGTAGTAAGTAATATGCTACATATTACTACAACCTACAACAAAAGCAAGTATTCCGGCGCGTCCTACACTGTAACGCGGCAGAGAATTACAGGAGGGGGAGCTGTACGCCACGGCGGGGCCGGGGAGCGGGAGCCTCGGCCTGCCACTGACCGTCGTCCTGCTTGCGGTGAAGCGCCAGTACCGCCGAAGGGTTCAGCAAGTCGTCGGCCCTGACTTCGACGATGAAGGTGCAGCCGAGCTTGTCGGCGACCGCTGCGGCTGCGTTGAAGCTGGCGCGGCAATAGAGACACTCGGCGAAGGGGTCGTAGATGGTGAAGCGGACATCGGGGGCGGGGTCTGGCTGGGGCTGCTGCATTCCCCAGAGATAGCCGCCCTGCCCGACCGAAGGCAATGGGAAATATTGGTTCGACGGGAGTGAATGCAAAAAGCCAAGATGAGTAAGAGCGGAGTTTTTGTAGTTGGGACAGTATCGTCTTAGCTCAGTAGAATGGCATTTACATGACTGACGATTAGTGCGTTGGAAAATAACTTATCCGTTTGAGGTCTGTTTTTCTCTTTCTCGCTTTTCTGCCCTTTTTATAAATCGATCATTTTTTTTGATTTGTTCTTTGATAGTATCAGCTCCACCGTGAGCCTCGGCGGCTCGTTGAGCGTAGTAAACAAAGCCTTTTTTCTTTGGGTTATCATATGGCGTAAGCTGTCTTGCAGATCGTTCTTTATAAACCCCTACTGTGTCTATTTTTATTTTTCCATTTTTATGTTTTCTAATGGCCTGCACGGTTTTACCGCGATCTTTTGAAATACTACTATTGCGGATATAAACATTCTGACCGTCAAAGTGGAAGCCAAGATATTGCATTTTTGATTTTTTATCATCAGCATTTACTACCTCACCCCCCCCACTGGAAGCATTCCTATAGGCTCTTTTCTCTGTTTTATTATCGTTAAGTTTTATACTATCCCCGCAAGTCTCTTGTAGCTGGACTTTTATGAATTCCTCGATCTTTTCAAAACCTATAGAAGTCGGAATAGCTATAAAAATATCGTCTGAATATCTCCGATAGAAACCAGCATCCCCTTCAATTTTGTTCTTAACAGCAAGATCAAAGTCTATCATGAATATGTTGGACAAAAGACCCGATATAGCCATCCCTTGAGGAATACCTGTGATGCCCAACATATCTTTCTGGTTTATAAGCCGTCTTTTTACCGCTTTGAATTTTTCATCTAGCTGCCGTAGCTCTGGGTAATCACAAATACGGTTTCTTAAACTTCCTCCTGCGTCCTTAGCAAGACCGTGCTGTCTAGGGTTTTTATTAAATCTAGCTTTGAATCTTTCGATAAGGTGGCCTTCCTCAACATAGCTAAAATTTACGAGGCTTTCATAAACTTTGAAGTGGTCATCAGGTAGCCTTACCTCACACAGAACCTGTGCCCATTTTTCTTTGAGTAATTTAGCAGAAAGATTATCAAAAAACTTACTGATGTCGAAGCATAAAACATGGCAACCACCGGAGTCCCGAACGAAATCAAAAGCCTCTCGTGCAAAGTGAGAGTTGCAAAATTTTATGCCGCCCTTGCTCACAGGTCTGTAAGCGATAACGTTTTCAGTTAGTTGATGCTTTTCTAAAAACGTTTCATACTGTTTCTGAATTTGATGGGTGTAGTAGCTATAGATATAGCCATCAACGTGGCTGGCATAGAAAATGTTACGAGCCTTGTTCTTGATTTTTAGTTTTGGCTTTGATCCAATCTTACCGGCTTTCTTATAGGTAGCCTCAGCGGCTTTATCACGTTCAACTTTTCGTGAGGTTTTACCGTAGTGGATAAGAGGCGAAAACCTATGCCGAATTACATTATCAGGGTTAGTAGTATATTTTTCGGCGTCACCAAGTCCGAGAGCTTTATCAAAATGCAAATAACCTTTGCGTTTGAACCAAGGATGTTTGAAAGGAAGTTTTGGTTCAGGCATTTTATAGACTCCAGAATGCACTAAGCGGGAGACCGACACGCGGCATGTCGGTATGTCTCCCGCTTAACTAACCAATCCAGTAAAAGGTCGGATCAGATTTCAAGCCATGTATCAACCATCCGTCATTTCCTATCGCTTCGCCTCAGGTTAAACTGGTATCCCTTTCGGCTAGCCGCCCCCTTGCGGGGTTTTACTTGCATGAGCTGCGTTATAATTGCAATCAAGGAGGTTGTCCTATCATGGTTCATGTAACACTCAGCCTTCGCATGGTCGTCATTTGGCCGAAGCCAGCGTGGCGATTCATGCCAAGAAGAACGAGACGAAATGTCTTGCTCTTCTGCTTTCATCGTTAACACCTGTGTGTTAAGTGGGAATACGATAACATAAATGTACCTGTTGCGAAAGTAGCATGAACAACGGGCGAGCGCAGGGTTGGCGCTGTGTGGTGAAGGCAGAAGCCAGCGGCGAGATTGACGATGCCGGGGGTGATGGCGAACTTTGTTGCATAAGTCGGGGGGATATTTAAGCCCCCTGCGCTGCCTTGGCCAGCAACCTCGCCACGGTCGAGGGATGCACCCGAAACAACCTGGCGGCGTCGGCCCCGGTCTTTCGGCCTGACTGCACCAGGTCGATGACTTCCTTTTGCTGCTGAGGGCTGAGCTTGGGACGGCGGCCCCCTACCCTGCCTTCCTGCCGGGCGGCCTCAAGCCCGGTGCGGGTGCGCTCGCGGAGCATGGCCCGCTCGAACTCGGCGAAGGAACCGATAATCTGCATCATCATCCGCCCGGCGGGGGTGGCGGTATCAATGGCCTCGGTAAGGCTCTGGAAGTCGGCCGCTGCCCCTTTGATCTTTTCGAGGATCAGCAGCAGGTCTTTGAGGGAACGGGACAGCCGGTCGAGCTTCCACACCACCAGCACGTCACCTTGGCGCAGGTGGTCGAGCAGACGCTGCAGCTCGGGCCGATCCCAGCGCCCCCCGGATGCCTTCTCCTGAAACACCCTTTCACACCCGGCAGCCTGAAGCGCGCCGATCTGGATAGCGGTATCTTGGTCTTGGGTAGAAACGCGGGCGTAGCCAATGCGCATGGTTGCAAATTCCTGTTGCCATTCGGCGCAATAGTGCAATACCTTTTCGCAACGCGCAAGCCCTTGCAAAACGTGGGTTGGCTTGGTGTTGCACAAAGGAACGTTTTCGCAACGGTTCTTGGGAAAGGCTACAAGGGTGAAAAAGGGGCTTGCAAAATGTTGTCAAATTTGACAACATGACGGAGAGGACATACCATGACCAACACAACACGTCCGGTTTCTTGGGTTGCCGCTGCACACAAGGAATTCGGAAAGTTCCCGATCGGGGCGCAGGGAACGTTGCTGAACGCCCTGACCATCGCCGCCGAAGGAAGCAAGGCGGACATAGCCAAACCGATGAAAGGGCTTGGCTCTGGGGTCTTCGAGATTGCTTTGCCCTACCGGGGTGATGCTTTCCGGGTGGTTTATGCGGTGCAAATTGGCGAAGATATTTGGGTCATCCACGCCTTCCAGAAGAAATCGACGCAAGGCATCAAGACGCCGAAGCGCGAAATCGACTTGGTGCAGGAGAGACTGAAACGGTTGAAGGAGATGTTGCGATGAAAGACGAACCTATGGAAGTCATCCGGGGAAGCGGCAATGTTTTCGCCGACCTTGGGATTGAGAACGCAGACGTGCATCAGCTCAAGGCGCTGCTTGCCGCAGAAATCGTCAAGACACTGGACATGCAAGAGCTTCCGGTGCGCAAAGCGCACGCCCTGACAGGCATTGCGGCGGCGGATTTTTCACGCATCCGCAATGCCAATCTTGGCCGCTTCACGATTGACCGGCTGATGAATGTGCTTGGCAAACTTAACCAGCAGGTTGATGTGCAGGTGACAGTGAGACAGCGGGTAGCTGCAAGCGGGCCGCACGTGGAGTTGAGGCTTTAAGGCGCTCGCTCAGGAAGAGCTACAGCGTCTTTTGGGTGATAGTGGGTCGTGCCTTCCTCGAATGCCTCTTCCCTTCCTGCTGGCCTGTCTGAAGGGGCTGGCGTGGGGCTCTGGCGCAGACGGCGGGTAGGCTCAGGCCCTTTCTGCTAAACCGCTTTTGAGGGGTTGGGTAGCCGCTGGCTTCTTCGAGTGCTGCAACGGGTTGGGTGGGCAACCGTTCCTTGCCTCCGTCCGGCCTCCGTCCGGCCTCTGGCCGGGCGCTCGATGGATTGGTTACTCTGAGGCCGCAGGCCGATCACTTCTTCTTGGTTTGCGGGCATCAAATGTGTCTCGGATGCCGTGCCCTTCTTTTGATTAGAAAAAGATTAAAGAAAGATTAGGGCCTTCGCGGGGGGGTGGTTAAGGCATTGACGCGCAGGAAAAAAAAGGGTTATCCACACGTGAGAATGTGTCTCGGATGCCGTGCCTATGTGTCTCGGATGCCGTGCCTGATGTGTCTCGGATGCCGTGCCATGTGTCTCGGATGCCGTGCCTGTGTGTCTCGGATGCCGTGCCTATGTGTCTCGGATGCCGTGCCACGAACGCCCCCTATTCGTTGGTTTTAGGCAGGGCTGTGAGGGTACGGGTAACGGTTACGGTGTCGCCGGTGATGTCGTAGCTGGTGAGGAAGCCGATAGTCACCAGTTCATCAAGGGCGATACGGAGCTTGACCTTGAACCCGGCTCGCTGGACGTTCCTGCTGCCAACATAGCCGCGCAGGGTGTCGAGCTTGATGGGGAAAGGTTGGCGGTGACTGCTGTAGAAGGCGTGCAGGGCTTGCGCCAGAAGCTTGCCGCGTAGCCTTTGGCGCTGCTGCCAGTCGAGGGCCGTCCATTGGTTCTCCCCGAAAAGTCGGATCAGCTCGCGGTTCAGCTCGATGCGGTAATGGCTGGTGAGTTCATCTTTGAGGCCGGATTTGACCAGCGGCCCAAAGTAGGTTTTCCCCTCGTGGGTGATTTCGACGGCACAGGCGGTGAGCCGGATGATGGTCGAGTGCAGTTGCTTGTGCTGGGTCTGGCCGGTGTGCTGGCCGAGAGACTTCAACAGGCCATGCGCGGTGAATTCGCACATGCAACCGAGAGGGTGTTGCCGTGCCAAATGCGCGAGGGTTTCCCAAACGCTCAAATCCTCTTGGTTGAGCTGTTCGCCGGTGAATTTGACGGCGATGCCTCGCTGGCTGGCAAGGGTGGCTTCCTTGAGGAACACCCGGTCTTTGCTCTGGACGGCTGCGAAGAGGGCCGAGCGAATGAAGCTGTTGGGTGTGCCGCGTTTGGGCTCGGGCCATAGCGGGAGCTGAAGGGGTTGGGCTGCCTCGCGCTGGCGCGCCTTCTCCATCAGACGTTCGACCGTACCGATAAGGGGCTTGGCGCCGTCGTCACTCATGTTTGCCCCCTGCCCTGTCATTCTCGCTGCTTTGCGTCATGCGTTAATGTTGTCATGGCGTCATGACTTCATAAAGTCTTGGCGTCACTGAGCGATGCCCGGAAGCCCTCTTTCTGCGAACACCTTGGAGAGTCCCTTGAGGGCAAGCTGCTGGATGCTCGTCCCTTCGGAAACCGCCAGTTGATGTACGCGCTCCCACTCTGCACGAGTGAGGCGAACGGTCAAGGCGACAACCTCGCCCTTGCCGCGTCGGCGCTCGGTGGGGCTGGTGGTGTCGGTGGCGGGTGTAAGGTCGGTGGGAATGGTGGTCTTGCGGGTAAAAGCCGCTAATCCGGTTTGCTTGGTCATTTGATCTGCTCCTTTAGCCAGTTCCAGAAGGCTCTGATTTCGTCGGCGGCCTTGCCGTGGGCGTCGAACTCGGTGACGGCGCGGCCTGTGGCGACGGCACGGGCGAAGGCCCGGCGGTCGGTAACTTCGGTGGGGGCGACGGGCAATCCGTAGCTTTCGAGGACGGTTCGGGTTTCGGCAATTTCCGGGGAACGGAAAGGACAGGCCGAAAGGACGAACACGGCGCGGGCTCCAGCCGCCTTGACGACTTCAACGGCGCTACCGGCGGCGGCAAGATCGAAAGCTGTCGGTCGGCACGGAATAACGACCAGATCGACGGCCCGGGCGACGCGGGCGGCATCGGGGGCAGCATGGGGCGCGGTGTCGATGATACATAGCGTCATGGCGTCATGACGTGCTGCCTCCATTACGGCGTCCAGCTCGGCGGCTGCAACGGCAGCGACTACCGGCGTTTCGGCCTCGCGGGCTTCGCTCCACATGGTAGCGCTGCGCTGAATGTCGGTATCGACGATGACGACGCGCTGGCCGTCTTCGAGGGCTGCGACGGCGGTATGGACGGCAAGGGTGGTTTTTCCGCTGCCGCCTTTCTGGGAGAGGAAAGCGATGGTTTTCATGGTGACGGCACGCTATCACAACGTCGCGACGTTGTGAAGCCATGACGCCATTTAGCGATGGTGCTGACGGTGCGCTGTGGAGAATGGCTAGAAATTAGCAGGTGTGGGTAGTGCGGCGGTGATTTGCTGCAGGAGGTCTTTTCCGGCACTGTTGCGTTTATCGGCCATGAAAGAACTCCTTGGCATGACTCTTCGTTGGTGGATGTTCAAACAACGTCGTGACAGCCAGTGTTCTCGCTGGCATGTATAGGCATGTGGTACAAGATAGAACAAATGGCCTTGTCGGCTGGCGGGATAAAAAGACAATAACGAGGAACGCGGCGCAATGGCCCTACACCCAAATTTCCCACGATCACCATACGAGATACTTCCTCCAGACCTGCGCTGGTTCCCTGCAGCGGAAGAACTGCGCAGCACGGCCTATGAAAAGCTGTTGCCGCCGCTGGTTGCCAAGGTACGCGAAGAGGTCAAAGCCTGGCGGGATGCAGACTATACCGGAGCGTCGGCGACGTCCCGCGCCTTGCTGGCCTGGTGGTTCGACACCGATCACCTGATGGAGCAAGGGGACGGTACGCAAAGCCAGTTCCGCTATTACTTCGCGCAGCGTGAAGCGGTCGAAACCGTGATCTGGCTCTATGACGTGCGCGGCGCACGAGATAAGTTCGACCTGCTGCGCTTCGATGCATCGGGCGCCGTATCGAGCAACATGTTCGATGAGGACTGGCCGCGCTTCGTGGTGAAGATGGCTACGGGAGCGGGCAAGACCAAGGTGCTGTCGCTGCTGATCGCCTGGAGCTATTTTCACAAGCTCTATGAGGCGGATTCGGCCCTGGCGCGCAATTTCCTGGTGATTGCGCCCAACATCATCGTGCTTGACCGTCTGCGCGCCGATTTCGACGGGCTGCGCATCTTCTTCAACGATCCCGTGCTGCCGGATAACGGCCATGCGGGGCACAACTGGCGGGACGATTTCCAGATCGCGCTGCACATTCAGGACGACGTGCGCATTGTGCGGCCGACGGGCAATATCTTCCTCACCAACATTCACCGCGTCTATCTCGGCGACGTGCCGGAACCGTCGCTCGACGACGACGATCTGCGCAATTACTTCCTGGCCCCGTTCGGCGCGAAGCCGGTCGGCAAGACCACGGACAGCAAGACCGACCTGGGCGAAATCGTGCGAGAGATTGACGAACTCGCCGTGTTCAACGACGAGGCGCACCACATCCATGACCCACGGATGGCCTGGTTCCAGTGCATTCAAGATATTCATCACCAGTTGCTACAGAAAGACCTGCGGCTGGCGCTCCAGATCGACGTGACGGCCACGCCACGCCACGACAACGGCGCGATTTTTGTGCAGACGGTGAGCGACTATCCGCTGGTTGAGGCGATCGCCCAGAACGTGGTCAAGCATCCGGTGCTGCCGGATGCGGCCAGCCGCGCCAAGCTGGCCGAACATAAAAGCCCGATCATCACGGAGAAATACGCCGACTACCTGCAACTCGGCATCGAGGAATGGCGGAAGAGTTACGCCGAACACGAGAAGCTGGGCAAGAAGGCCGTGCTGTTCGTGATGGTGGATGACACCAAGAACTGCGACGAGGTGGGCGCGTACCTGGTGAAGATTTGCCCGGAACTACAGGACGCGGTGCTGGTGATCCACACCAAAAACAACGGCGAGATTTCCGAAGCGGCGTCCGGCAAAAGCAAGGAAGAACTGGAACTTCTGCGCAAGCAGTCGAATGAGATCGACACCTGGAAATCCCGCTACAAGGCGATTGTCTCGGTGCTGATGCTCAAGGAAGGCTGGGACGTGCGCAACGTCACCACCGTCGTCGGTCTGCGCGCCTATGCTGCCAAGAGCAACATCCTGCCGGAACAAACCCTGGGGCGGGGTCTGCGCCGCATGTATTTCGGCAGCGACGAACGCGAGACCGTGTCGGTCATGGGTACGCCTGCCTTCATGGAATTCGTGGAGTCCATCCAGAGCGAAGGAGTGACCTTCGAGCGGGTCGCCATGGGCGGGGCAGGGGGGCATAACCGGCAGGATTCCCTGGTCGTCGAGGTCGACAAGGAAGCCAGTGACAAAGACATTGATGCGCTGGATATTGCGCTCCCCCGGCTCACCCGCCGCTTCAATCGCGAGTTCAAAGACCTGGCCGAACTAGACCCGGCGATGTTCGGCAACGCGAAATTGGCGATCAAAGCCTTCACGCCGGAAGAGACCCGCGAAATCGTCTTCAAGACCATGCTGGATTCCGAAGTCGATCACACGATTCAACTCGACAGCAACGGCGCGGCGGACTACCGATCGGTGGTCGGCTTCTTCGCCCGTCAGCTTCTGAAAGAGTTGTGCCTGGTAGGGGGCTACGACCAGCTCTATCCGAAGGTCAAGATGTTCATGCGCGATCACTTGTTCACCAGTCAGGTTGATCTGGATGATCCGGTGATTTTGCGCAACCTGTCCGAGCCCGAAGTGAGCAAGGTGCTGTTTGACCATTTCCGCGCCGCGATCAACGCGCTGACGATCCACGACAGCGGCAGCTCGCGCATCGAAGGACAAATCCGCCTGCGCGACACGCGCCCGTTCCGCACGGAGCCCCGGGGCTTTCTGCCGGCGAAACGTTCGGTGTTCAACCGAATTGTCGGCGAGGGTAGGGCGGATGGCCTGGAGCTGGCCTTTGCCGCGTTTCTGGAAACCGCGCCAGATGTGCAAGCTTTCGGCAAGAACTACATGGCCGTGGGCTTCAAGCTCGACTATGTGAAAGCCAACGGCGACCTTTCGACCTACACGCCGGATTTCATCGTGCGCACGACGGATGCCGGAGTGTGGATCGTCGAAACCAAAGGCCGCGAGGAACTGGACGTTCCGCATAAGATGGCCCGGCTCAAGCAATGGTGCGTGGACGCGACCGAAGCCAGCAAGGGAGAGGGCGGAACACGGTACGGCTTCGTTTATGTCGATCAGAAGAGTTTCGAGCAGCACAAGCCGTCGTCCTTCGCGGGACTGGCTAGCATGTTCCGTGAATACCAGAATGAAAACAGCGGGGGCTGACGATGGCGCGCCAAGACAAGAAATCCTATGAGTTGAGCGAGGCCGAACAGCGCGACCTGGTGACGCTGATCCAGCAAGGCAAGGCTCTGCCGGAGAAATACCGCTTCATCCTGTTCGAGGACAAGCGGGAGGTCGAGTTGGTGTGGAATGGCAAAACGCGGGACGTGTGCACGACGGTGCTGCCCTTCCAGACATTGGAACATATCGACGAACCGCGAACGGAAACCAAGAGGCAGGGGGAGCTGTTCGACAGTCGTGGTCGGCAACAGCGCGGATGGTCAAACAAGCTGATCTGGGGTGACAACAAACTGATCTTGTCATCGCTGAAAGCGGGAGCGCTACGCCAGCAGATTGAGGACGCGGGCGGCCTGAAGCTGATCTATATCGACCCGCCCTTCGACGTGGGCGCGGATTTCAGCATGGATGTCGAGATCGGCGGCGAGACCTTCCACAAGGAAGCGAACCTGCTAGAGCAAATCGCCTACCGCGACACCTGGGGACGCGGCGCGGATAGCTTCATTGCGATGATCTATGAGCGCCTGATTCTGATGCGGGATTTGTTGCATGAGCAGGGAAGTATTTATGTGCATTGTGATTGGAAGACGAGCGGCTTCATTCGCTGTGCACTGGATGAGGTCTTTGGGAAAGATAATTTTCGTAACGAGATTATCTGGCACTATCCAGGCCGTGAAATGCACATTTCCACAAAATTTAATTGTAAGCATGACACTATTTTCTTTTACTCCAAAGGTGAAACAAACAGAATCCACATGGATCAAGTAGCTATCGCTTATGATAAAGTTGATCGGATCGAGAGCTTGCGGCGAAAAGTTTATACTGACCCTGATGGGCGCGAATGGGTGTGGGAAACACGGGGCCAAGCGTCTGGTCAAGAGCCTTACAAGAGATACGTTGATGAAATAATATCCCAAGGCAAAGCGCTGAATGATGTGTGGTCTGATCTTCAATTCTTGCGCGGGAACCATCCTGAACGTGTCGCTTATCCAACACAAAAACCGGCATCACTAATCGAACGCATCATCAAGGCCAGCAGCAACGAGGGTGACTTGGTTGCCGACTTCTTTTGCGGCTCCGGCACGACTGCCGCCGTCGCCGAAAAGCTGGGCCGGAAGTGGATTGCCACTGACCTGGGCAAATTCGGCATCCACACCACGCGCAAACGCTTGATCGGCGTGCAGCGCGAAAAGAAGGCTGCCGAGCAAGATTTCCGCGCCTTCGAGGTGCTGAACCTTGGCCGCTACGAGCGGCAAGCCTATTTGAACGTGGGGGGGCGCTTGACTGGCGCGCAGAAGGCGCAAGCCTTGGCGCAGAAAGAAAGCGAGTTCCGCGAACTGATCCTGCGCGCCTACAAGGCGACTGCTTTCGGCGGTAGCGATGGCGCACAGGCGCAGGACGGCTTTTTCCACGGGGCGCGCAACGGGCGGCTGGTGGTGATCGGCCCGATCAATCTGCCCGTGGGGCGGCTGTTCGTCGAGGAAGTCATTACCGAGTGCCGCAAGCGCGGCGCGTCCCGTGTGGACGTACTGGCCTTCGAGTTCGAGATGGGGCTGTTCCCCGCGGTACTGGAAGAGGCGCGCAGCAAGGGTATTGACCTTGCGCCGAAATACATCCCCGCCGAAGTGTTCGACAAGCGAGCGGTGGACAAAGGCCAAGTCGTCTTCCACGACATCAGCTTTGTCGAGGCCACCCCGCGCTATGACAAGAAACACAAGCTGGCGGTCAAGATCGAACTGACCGACTTCTCGGTCTATTACACCCAAGGGGCAGCAGAAGCGGCGATTGCGGCCATGAAGGAAGGCAAGAGCGAGGTCATGTGCGAACAGGGACAGCTCTACAAGGTGAGCAAAAGCAAGGAAGGCATCGTCAAAAAGGAGCGTCTGACGAAGCACTGGACGGACTGGGTGGACTACTGGGCTGTGGACTTCGACTACATGAGCCGCAAGGAAATCATTAAGGTGCCCGTGGGGTCTGGACTCGATCCGGTGGCTTCGCTGCCCGGTTTTGAGCCGCCGCAGGGTGAAATGGCCCTGCCAGTTTTCGAGGAACGCTGGACAGGCGGCTACATCTTCGAGAACGAATGGCAGAGCTTCCGCAGCCGCCAGAACCGCGACCTAGAACTGACAACCGCCCTGCACACCTATGACCGGCCAGGACGCTACACCGTGGCGGTCAAGGTGATCGATATTTTCGGCAACGACACGATGACACTCGTGGCGGTAAATGTTGGGTAGAAATCTCCGTCTATGGCAAGGGATGCAATCGTAACCCGGAGTGATGATGAAATTATTCATACTGGTTGTTCTGCTGCTCTCGATGACCTGGCCGGTCTTTGCCGGCCAAGTCATCCACGACGGGGACACGCTGCGGCTTGACGGTGTGCGCGTCCGGCTGTGGGGTATGGATGCGCCGGAACTCGGCGCAATGTGCCTGCGCGGCGAACACACTTACGACGGGGGCGCGGCGGCACGGGAAGCGCTGGCCGGTCTGGTCGGCGGTCGGTCGGTCGAATGTGCGCAGGTGGGAGACGAGCGCAGCTATAACCGCATAGTGGCGCGCTGCTCGGTGGATGGCCTTGACCTGTCCGGCGCGATGGTGCGGGCCGGGTGGGCTTACGACTTCGCCCGGTACAGCAAGGGCCGGTATCGGGCAGAAGAAGACGAAGCGCGGCAGGCTGGCCGGGGGATGTGGGCCGGGTACTGCGATCCGCCGTGGAACTGGCGGCAGGATCGGCGCGGGCTGAGGGCGAAGCCCTGAGCCAGTCGCGCCGCCGTTTCCCGCGCTCGGGCATCGCCGGAGCGCGGCCCCGGCGGGAGTGCAACTGCCGCCGCTGATAGCCCCGACCCGCAGTCCGGCACGGTCTGCGGGTCGGGCATGAGAAAATGCCCCGGATGAAAACAGACTTTTGCCAGACTGCGCACGCGGCCCGGATCGAGACAGCTAAGGGGCTGGCGAAGGTGGCGCGGCGGGCGCTCGATGCGGGGCAGCACGACAAATGCTACCGGGCGCTGCAAGGCATTGCCGGGCTCATCGCCGAAAGCGACCGGCTCGGGCTTTGGTCGGGCGCTGCGGCGGGGGATGGTTTCAGGCTGGAAGTGGTCAGGGGTTTGCTGACCGAGTGTCTGGAAAGCTTGGAACTTGACCGGCCCGATTGGGCCGGTGCCGTCTATGACCTTCCCCAGCTCATCGAGAGGCTTCAGGCGTCTTGAGTGGCCTGCCGCCTCGGGACTGGCGGTAGAGAGGCGCGGGCAAAAGGCGAAGCCTTGACGCCTGCGCCGTCGTTTTGGCCGCGCTCCAGCGAAGCGAGAGCGCGGCCCCGGCGGGAGTGCAACTGCCGCCGCTGGTTTCACCGGCGCGACCGGGCAGACATGCGCGGTCGCGCCGGGGTGCGGGCCGACCAGGTGGGCGGCCCGCAAAAAAATACCCGGCGGGGTGAGCCGCCGGGCCGGGTATCAGGCGGCGAGTTGCTCGGTCTCCTCGGCCTTGGGTTGCAGGCCGTGCAGGTAGTCGGCGGCGCGCTGGGCGGCGCTGGCGGCGGTGAAGATAAAGCGCTTGTCGTTGTTCAGCACTTGAAGCCAGCTTGCCAGATAGGCGGCGTGGTCGTCGCGGACTTCGGGGGTAATGCCGAGGTCGGCGCACAGGAAGGCTGCGCCCATTTCGGCGACCAGTTCTTCCCGTGCATAGCCTTCGTCACCGTGCCGTTTGCGTCCGAAGTCCCGGTCGAGCCGTGAGGGGTGGCGCGTCCAGTGGGTCAGCTCGTGGGCCAGCGTGGCGGCGTGGCTCTCGGCGTCCCGGAAGGCCTCGAAGGGCGGCATCTGGATAAAGTCATAGGTGGGGGAGTAGAAAGCGCGGTTGCCGCCGTGGCGGATGTCTGCGCCAGTCCCGGCAAAGAAAGCCTCGGCGGCGGCGATGCGCTGCGGGGGTTCGGGCCGTGGTGGGGGCGGGGCGGTGTAGTGGGCGGGCAGGTCGTCAATCTGCTCCACGTTGAACACGGTGTAAGCCTTCATGAACGGGATCTCCCGTTCGCACTCTTCGCCCTTGGTGTCGGTTTCGGTGCGGGTGAATTTGTCGGCATAGACGACCATTGCGCCATGCTCGCCCTTCCTGACATGCGCGCCAATCTCGGCGGCCTGTTTGAAGGTCATCCAGAAC
>WBZL01002673.1_pt1 | contig 17081 bp, 10 predicted proteins | sample 5204291 | NCBI WGS metagenome assembly WBZL01 (sample SAMN12344345, study PRJNA552823) | activated sludge metagenome | biome: Activated sludge suspended growth; feature: Nitrification reactor; material: Wastewater; isolation source: activated sludge from nitrification reactor of wastewater...
TTGCACCCTGTCGTGGTATACCGCAGGGGCTCACGCAAGCTACTTTGGGTGGGGGACTCCCGTTTGGATGAGGATTAAGGGTATTGACTTTCTGTTCCCACACAGCCTGTGAAGCTACGGCGGGCGGAGACTGACAACTGACAACTGTCAACTGACAACTGTTAACCCTCCCCTCCCATCACCTCCGCCGGGTTCACCAACGCCGCCTTGATCGCCTGGTAACTGATCGTCAGCAAAGCGATCAGGAACACGGCCAGGCCGGCCAGCAGGAAAATGTCCGCTGTGACGGAGACGCGGTAGGTGTAGTTGTCAAGCCAGCGCGACAAAATGTACCAGGCCGGCGGCGTGGCCAGACAAAGCGCAACCAGGATCAAGCCCAGGAAACGATGGGTCAGCAGCCGGAAAATGGCAGGAACGGAAGCCCCCAGCACCTTTCGGATGCTCATCTCCTTCGACCGCTGCTGCGCCATGAAGGCGGCCAGGGCGAACAGGCCCAGACAAGCCAGCGCAACGGCCAGCATGGAAAAACCGGTGATGATCCGCTCCATCCTTTTCAAGTCGTCGTACGCCGCGGCAAAACGCTCATCCAGGAAGGTATACCGGATCGGCTGATTGGGCAAAAAACGGTCCCAGATCTTCGTCAGGGCCGGCAAAACGGCGCTTACCTTTTCAGCCGCCACCCTTACGCTCATGGTCTCGGCATAGCTGTCATCCAGCACCAGACACAGCGGCGCGATCTCTTCTTTCAGGGACTCAAAATGGAAGTCCTTCACCACGCCGATGATCTTCACCGGCTTCTGATCGCGGTTGGCGATATACGTTCCGACCGGGTTTTCCAAATGCATCTTCTCCACCAGCCGCTGGTTGACGATCGTCGCCAGGGAATCCGACGGCATTTCCCGGTTGAAATCGCGGCCTTCCACCAATTGCATGCCCATGGCCTTGATGTAGTCGGGGTCAACCCGCCACCGCTGCACCAACACATCCTGATCCGTGTTCTTCCTGTTCTCCGGTTTCATCATGTTCCCATATCGCTTGCTCCCTTCTACCGGCAAAAAATCGCCGATGGAGACGTACTTCACTTCAGACAGCTGCAACAGGTTTTCCCGGAGGGCATATTTCTTATCGCCCAGGGTCTGCACGCCCTGCAAGAGGACGACCTGGTCCTTATTAAAACCCAGGTCCTTGTGCAGGATAAAATTCATCTGCCGGTTGACCAGGATCGTGGCGGCAATCAGGACGATGCTGACGGTGAATTGAAAAACAACGAGCGCATTCTGCAGGCCTTTCCCTTTTGCCCCTTTGGCCAATTGTCCTTTCAGGGTCTCCATGGGCCGGAAACCCGAAAGGTAGAATGCCGGGTAAACGCCCGCTATCAGTCCGATGAAAAGGGAGGCCGCGACCAGAGCGGGAATAAACCAGGGCTCGCTCCAGGGCAACACCATCGATTTTGCGGTCATCCGGTTGAATTGCGGCAATAACAGACCCGCCGCCAGGCCGCCCAAAATGAAAGCGAGAACGGCGTACAGTACGGATTCGCTCAGAAACTGGCTGACCAATGTACCGCGACCTGAGCCCAGCGTTTTCCTGAGCCCTACCTCTTTGGCCCGGTTGGCCGACCGCGCGGTGGAGAGGTTGACAAAATTGACCGCCGCCAGTAACAGGATAAAAACGGCGATAATGCCCAGGAACCAGACCAGCCGGATATCGCCGTGTTTCTGGTTGTCGCGTATGCCGGCCGAAGCCGTTTTCAGGTACACTTCATCCACCGGCTGCAACCTGAGGTGACACACGGCCGCAAAGGCGTCGATGCTTTTTGCCTGCCCGCGTTCGACTGCGGCCGCAGCAAAATGGTCGCGGACAATATGCTGCAGCTTTTTCTCGAAGGCAACGGCGTCCACATTCGGTTTGAGCTTGAGGTAACAGTCGTAAAAATTGACGCTCCACAGCTGCTGCTCTCCCGGCCAGAATTCGTGCCCCGCCAGGGACAGGTAGAAGTCGAACCGAATATGCGATTTGAGCCCGGAATCCGCCAAAACGCCGGTGACCTTGAAAGGCCGGTCGGTGCGGTCGTTGAGGACCACGGTCTTGCCCAGCGGGTTTTCATCCGGAAAATATTGCCGGGCCTTTTTCTCGGTCAGCACGATCGTATTGGGTTGGCTCAGGGCGGTGGCGGGGTCACCGTACAGGAACGGGAACTGAAAGATATCCAGCAGGCTTTGATCGGCGTAAACAAATCCTTCCTCGTAGGTGTTTTGCTGTTGATCAGCCGGCCGGAACTGATTGGCGCCGGGGCCGTCCAGATCGGGCCAGGCATTGAACCGGGCGGTTGAGGCCACCTCCGGAAATTGGTCGCGGATCGCCGCCGCCAGGGGCGGCGGTTGGCTGGTGCCGGAAATGACGTTATCCTCCAGGTTGTATTGAATATAGACCCGGTAGATCCGGTCCAGATCCGGATATTGCCGGTCATAACTCAGTTCGTCCCTGATATACAAGGCAATCAACAGAAAAGCTGCGACCCCCATCGCAAAGCCCCCGATCTTAATGGCTGCATATCCTTTTTGTTTGGCCATATGCCGGAAGGCGATCATGAGATTTTCCCTGAGCATAAAATTTGAATTGAAGAGATGAGCCAATCTGACGGGCCGGATGATCCCAGGCCGGAACAGGAGCAGGACATCCTTGTACAGGCGCCGTCCGGCTTTCGCCCGCCCAAGTTCCGCTACCCGGCGGTGGTACAATTCGACCAGGTCCCCTTCGATATCGCTGTGATAGGCGGGTTTGCAAAACCATTTGAACAACCGGAGCGGCCATTTCGGCGGCGGAATTGCGTTCATGCGGATATTTATAGGTTCAATACGATCGGCGGCAGAGCATTCCAAAGCTCATTCCGGACCTGCCGGGTACTTTCGATCGCATTTTTACCGTGAGCGGTAATGGTGAAAAAAAGCTTGGGCTTCCCGCCCCTTTCCGGTGTGCCTTCACCGCTGACCGACTTCAGATAGCCTTTGGATTCGAGCCTGCGCAAGGTGACCTGAAGGGCGCCGATGCTGACCGGCCGTTTGAGCCGCTCTTCCATTTCGTCCTTGATCGCAACACCGTAAGCATTGCCGTGCAAAATGCCGACTGTCAGCAGGACAAGCTCTTCGAATTCGCCGATTTTGTATGGGTCCATATCAATACTACAATATAGTATTGCAAAAATACAGGAATCCCGCATACGGCGCAACAGAAAAATAAAATTGAGGAAAAAAAATAGCGGCGGCTACAAAAAGCAAGAGCAGCTAACGCTGCTCTTACCCAAAATAAAACTAAACCCCAGTTATAATCGTGACCCCGGTCGATGAAACAGGCATCGCCCATGAGGGAATTATTCTTTTTTTATGACCACACTGAAACCGAGAAGAAAGGTATCGGATAAGGAAGACTTCAAAAGGTGTATTGGTCACATCCGTACAAATCTCCAAATCGCGGCAAAGGTAAATCATTTTTTCAAATTTAAACAACTTTTATCCGGTAAGATTTTTTTTTATTAGGCCGCCCGATCCGGTGCAATTATATTTGTTTTCGCCCCGGGAAATGTGCGGATTAAAATTTGCAGTTTCCGCCGGTTTGCCTTACCTTTGGGGTGGTATGAATTTGCATTGCTGTTTACTTCGGTCAACAGTATTTTTAACCCCAAATTACGATCATGAAATTTTTCCCCAATCCGGCGCCGCCGCCAGGCAGGCGATCATTCCTTTTGTTTTTTTCCTCCTCAGCACCTCCTGAGGCACAAGGCTTAAATCTTACAACGGCTGATTTTCAGGAACAATCAGGTCATTGATCTGATCTGTAATCGTTCCGTCCGAAGGAATTCATGAAGCGGCCATCGCGGCGCTTCTTACCGTTCCGGGCGCTGTATCGCCATGATATGGTCGGCCGAAGGCTTGTTCGCACTTATTGCACCCCAAAAAAACTAAAAATGAAAAAGGTTCTTAATACCTTGATCGTCAACCCGGAAACCCCGCAAATCGACCACCTGGAAGGGCTCCTTTCCGTGTATTGTCCGGACATCCGGGTCGAAGCGAAAACCCATGAATTGGATTCGGCTCCCGGCCTGATCCGCAACCATTCTCCCAACCTCATCATCATCACCATTCCCGAAACCAATTCCGCAGTTTTTAATTTTCTGCGCCTGATCAGCGATTTTAACCTGGCGTTCATCATTATCGCCAAATTCAGGGATATGGCGTTCGAGGTGATCCGGTTTTGCCCGGCCGGATTTGTGGTGAACCCCATAGAACCCCGGGAGTTGCTGTCCGCTGTTCAAAAAGCCCGGGAGCGGGTCCGGGAAAAAGAAGAATACGCCTATGCCCGGAAGTTGCTGCTGGACGTAAATAAAAAGCTTACGGAGGACGAAATGTTCGGTATCCCGACGCTGGAAGGCTATGATTTCATCCGGGTAAGGGATATTATCCGGTGCAAGGGCCTGGAGCGGTGCACCCAGATCGTCACCGTTGAGCGATCCAATATCGTCAGTTCCTACAACATCGGGGAATTCGTCAGATTGCTCGAACCGTTCGGGCTCTTTTCCCCCCATAAATCCCACCTGATCAACCTGGCCTATATGAAAAAATACCGCCGCGAAGGCTATATCGAAATGGCCGACAACGCCCAGATCCCGGTATCCAGAAGGCGGCGGGCGGATTTCATCAACCTGATCCGGCATATTTAGCCCGCCGTTAATTACACGCCGTTTACCGATAGATACCCCGCTCCTGCCGTTGGTAGGACGGGTATTTATCCCCGCCCGTTCCCGCCATAAATTGCAGGAAATACCAGCCCTGCGCTGAATGAAACAGGCATCCGACGGTCCGCTTTCCGATATCAACAGAAACAATTATGGAATATGAAATCAGGCAAATTCACCTTTCTGTTGAAAAGCTTGGACTACCGGACATCAATTACGGGGAAGAAAATACGGACGTTATCGTCGAAATGACCGACGGCAATCTCTACGCGGCCTCCTTCTACAGCTACGGCAACCTCGATAAGGTAATTGCCCGGCACCGGGCAAGCGGCGAATTCCTGGATGGCAAGTACTTCTGGGTGGAGGGGATGGTTTTTGTCCTGAACTGCGAAATGAACACCATCGCCGAGGTGGTCAGGTACCTGATCGACGAAGGTGATTTCGACCGGATATTCAAGTTACTGTGACCAGACAAGTCAGACCATTTTTTATTAAACCAAAAAATCATTAAAATGGCAATCACAGCTATCGGACCTACCGCCGCAGGCGGGGTCCAGCCTATTGTTAAAGACGGATACTCCCTGACCTATTACCCGGATGTAAATAACGACGCCCTTCAGAAAGAAGGCAAACCGCCTGTGTTCTACTACAAGCCGATGGCCGTCGAAATCGCCAGAAAGGACGGCCGCGAGGACGGCGACCTGATGTTCAACCTGATCCGGTTCGCCGGCGTGCAAACAGGCGATACGACGGTCGGCGTTGCAGCGGGCGATCAGCGGGAAGTGGCCGGCGGGGTCTTGTCCTTTACCGTCACTTCGGCCCCGCCGAACTATATCCTGGAGAACGGTCAGCAACAGATCATCGACATGTACCAGGGCAAATCCGATTTCTTCTGGGGCATCCGCAGCAACGTCAGGCCCGTTTTCCGTCCGGTGCCGATCGTTTCCAATGTCACCATGGTCTCCAACCTGTCGCCCGATTCCGACGGCTCGGTCCCCATGCCGGAAAATTCGGCAACCGCCGGCGGTACCGCCGAAGGCCCCGACGGGCAGCGTGCGCGGTACGCCCTGCAAACCTTCCGGAATTACCCGGTCCCGCCCATGATCACCCGGCGGGGATTCAGCGCCCGGAACTTCGGCCGCACCCGAAGCGGCGAACTCGAACCCTGGTTCTGGAACCTCCAGGGACAGGGCAACGGATCCATCGATCCGATGGGGCGCAACGCCTATTCGGCCCTCGTCGGCGCCTACCCGGCCGCGATCATGTGGCAGGCCTTCCACGGCGCCTATTCGCCCATTTTTGTGCAACAGGCCCTGAAGATCAAATTCTGGGCGCCCCTGGTGGAGATCAAGATAAAGGGCAACTGGAAACGGATCTTTGACCACTTCTCCGCCCACGCCACCGGCCGGTATCTCTGGTTCTCCGGCGATATCAAAGCCGAATTCAACAACCTGCGCATCAGCGGCGACATCGAGGTGGAGGTCAACGTAGACCCTACCATTCCCGGCGCCCAGGATATGAGCGAGTACATCGAAAAAAGAACGGAACTCGTTTACAAAACCTTCGAAGAACAGGCTAAAGGCGCCATTTTCGGCCCGGCCCCGGAAGTTGAGGCGGCACAGGCTTCCTCAGGCGGCGGGTTGTTCGGCATCTGGGGCGCCGGATTGGCCCTCAAATATCGCCGGGATCAGGCCAGCGTCAACCTCTCCTACCACGAGAAACGGCAAATGGCCTACCTCCAGGATGATGTCATCGGCGGAACCCTCGAAGGGATCTACGACGCCATCCAGGACAATCCGGCATCCGAGCGGAAATACTTCACCTCCGTGTACCTCGACGACTGGCCCCGCAAGATCGGCAGGGTTATCAAACCCGTCGTCCGCTGGCCGAAACCGGAACAGAACTGGGCCGGCGAACCCGTGGCCTTTGTATCCGCACAGGTGGGTTACCCCAATACCAAAGGGGAACTCATGTGGGTAGGCAAAGAATTCAACAAGTCCCAACCCACGGATTTCAGCTGGAATTTCGCCATCACCCAGAAAGAGGAAGCAGACGTGCAGAATCCGCCCCAGGGCTGGAAAGCCGACAAGACCTATGTCAAGCGCAAGGTCCATATGATGGAAGCCCCCGACCAGGCCGAGAATCCCTTCGTTCAGATCCAGATCGAGGAGAACGTGATCGACCTCGACCCGGGAGATCACGGCACGCTGATGGACGATGTAACCCTGGAGGTCCGCGCGGATTCCGCCGGAAAACTGCGGATAGGCCCCATCGACATGACGGCTTACCTCGAAGATTCGAAACAGAAAGTGGAGGTCACCTTCAAGGCAGTCGATGAAAGCGGAAGGGACATCAGCAGATTCCCGCCGGTGAAACTCGCCTGGAACTACGACGATCAGGAAAAACCGCGATTCTGGTCCATTTTCTCCGGCGACGATACGCTCATGCCTTACTTCAAGTACCAGGTCAGGTGCATCGTAAAAGGCAGCTTCTTCTCCAAAGGGATGGAATGGACAGGCCCGTGGGTGGATGGCGCCGGCAACGGCCCGATCTCCATCTTCCTGCCTTATCCCGACGACGAAGGCGTAACGGTGAAACGGACCTACAACCCGGAAATCACCTCCCCGGCCCAACCGGCCTCACCGCCTGCCGGAACCATCGATACGCCCCCCGCGACAGAACCCGCAACCCCGGCAGCACCGGCCGACGCACCGCCTGCCAGGGGTAAAAACCAGGCAGACGACGCAGAGGAAGTGTTCGAAATAGGGACCTGGAAGCTTGAGGGCGCCACCGACGCCGCCGGTTCGGCCAGGAGCGCCTCCAAAGTGCCGCCGGCCGCCGGCGCCGCAACAACCGCTCCGCCGGCCGATACTGCCAGATCGGCGGGAGAGAACGAGGAGATCGAAGTGACCAACTGGAATTTGGAATAATACCCGTGAATCCGGGGGACCGCAGCGCAATGCCCGTCCCCCGGCCATTCCATTCATTCATGTTTAACGCCACCTTCATGGATTCCCAGGACAAAACAACCCAGAAAATCAAATTCGAAAAAATCACCGGTCAGCAGGGCGATACGTATTGCATAATGCTCGTACCGGCTTCTCTGCAATCCGGAGTTGCGGGGTACCGCTACCTGTCGTTCCTGCCCAGGGCCGTATGGAATGACACCCGGCCGGAGCAATCATCCGGGTTCACGCTGTTCCTGGAGCGAATGCCGGTTGCGGAAGATCAGCAGGTGCTCCAATTGACGGAAAAAGGCAGCCTTGAGCTTGTTTTGACCCACGCGCTCCCTGCGGATGCGCTGGATCGGCTCCAACAAAAAGTCGATGGTCCGCTGGAGCCGCTTTTTGTCCGCAGACTCCGTACGGAACTGATTGCGAAGGATGAAGCGGGCGGTACCGCAAGCCTGAGCCGGGGCGAATTTGTCGGCCAGGAGCCCGGTGGATCCATGTCGGCTGCGCTCAACAGGGATCAGGCTGTTGCCCTGGTCCGGATCTTTCAGGGGCTTTCCCCGGAGTACGGATTGTTCTTAAAAAGCGTTGCCGTTTTTTACGACCCTGCGACCGGCGAAGAGCGGAAATTGCATGCCGAATTCCCGATGGCCGCAGTCCTGGGCAAAAATTTCCTTGAAAACAAACTTACCACTCCCGTTTCCCGGATCGAATTGAAGTACTTCGACGCCCGCGAGGGACAATATCTGCCGTGCCCTGTAAAGGTCCGGTTGCGCGCTGCCCGGGCCAGAGCCGGGAGTTCAGCGGTAGGATCGGTCCTCACGGGCAATATGGTCGCCAGCCTGGCCCAGTTCACCAACCCGGGATACAACAAGCCTGCCACGCTGAGCGTCGTACTGGCCAATTCAACCGTGTACAAACCCTACGGGAGCATGTGGCAGATCCAGAACATGCAGCTGGCAACCGCCACCAACCAGAAACCCAAATCCCTGCCGATTGTGGACAGCTCCGAAAGTCCGGTTTGGCGGGATATCGAAGACAGTGCAAAAATCTGGTACCGGCCCCAAATCGACCTTGTGCCGCCCGATTTGGGCCAGTCGCCCGACGGCAATAACTTCAAATTCCTGTTCAGAAAGATCGGCTCGGACCTGGGCGGCAATCCCATCCTCGAAGGGGAAGTGCGCCTGAAACTGAGGTTTTCAAAATCGAAAGCCACCCAGGATGCGCTCAGCGCTATGGGCGCCGGAAGAACAGCCGTACCGGTCCGTTTCACCCATATCAACTACCACCTTGAGATCCCGTTCCTCGACCAAAGCGACGGCTCTCCCAAAACGTCCCTGATCCAGGCCTCGGAAGTGCAAACCCTGAATCCTGAAACGGTAATGCTGACGTTCCGGCTGACCAACGACTGGATCAGAGCATGCTACGGGGTCATTTCCGTTGAGGATTTCCAGCCCGGCAGAAAATTGCTGTTGAAAATATCCTATTCCTTCGACGGTTATCAACGAACGCTCTCCACCAATTTCGCCGTGATGGCGGGTAACAAGCAGACCGGCCTGGCCACCCTGAGCAATGCCAGATCGGCGCCCGGAGAGATCGACGTTTTCTTCGATTCAAAGGAGAACAAATTGGTCCTGCCCGACGGGGATTTCATCTTTAAGGACCGCGGACCGGCAAAAAAATCCGGGACCCGGGCAACGCCATCCGCCATCACCCTCAATGCGGCAGTCATCAATAAATACACCCATTTGTCGGGAACCCTGACGCCGGTCGCTCAGACCAACAAGCTGGCTTCCCTGTTCGCGCAATATTCGTATTCCGTTTCCACCTATGTTAACAAAACGGAGGTGGAAGTCTTTTTCAATTGCGCTTTGTACAATGCGTTTTATGTCGAAGAGAACAACGGCATGGAGAACATCGTAGGGTGCAAGGAACCCTATCAGCTGGGGAAGATCCCCTTCATGTTGTACCAGGAGATCCCTGAGTTAAGGAACGACTTCCTGACGGTTTACAAATCGGCGCAGTCGCCCAATCAATTCATGGCGCTCCCGAAAAAGTATAAGATAACCCGGTTTGCAGACAATGAGGAATTGGTGGATCCGGAAAAGGCCTACCGGCCCTGCATCCTGCTGTATTCCAATATCGATGCGGTAAATCTCAACAACAGCAAGTGTTTTGTGCACATCACGCTGGATCCTGACATTCCGGAATTTGTGCTGGAAGCCTTGAAAAACGACCTGCGCAGTTACACCGCCTACGAGCCGTCCGTACAGATGATTTCTGAAATCCCGCAGGATATGACCTTCCAGTGGTCGCTTCCTTCGGCCATCACCGTCAGCAGCTGTTACGCATTCTATCGCGGCTTCCAGGCTTCATTCAGCACCGATATTTCGTCCCTTTTGCTATTGAAAAGCATCCTGGAGAATGGTTCGCTATCCGGCTCGGCGACCTTCAGGCTCAGTGACGGCATGATGGCATCCTCATTGCTCTCCGCCGACCTTTACCAGGTTATCGGCCCGCCCGGACAAGGCCCCGTCAAAGTGGAAAAAAATGGCGATAAACTGACCCTTACCAATATGATCGACAAACCGGTGGCGGTCTCGAAAATCAGCAAGTACGCCCCCGGCCACGTTCATTCCGGCGATATCCCGGTTGAACAAAACCTGGCCATGGGCGAATCCCTGGAAGTATCGGATCCGGACACCGGAATGACCTATTGCCCGGTTTACCATGCCGCCGGCCAGGCCTCAACGCTCCAGGAGATCAGGAGCTACATCGAAGACATCAGCTGCCAGGTGATTTTCCTGGCCCCTTTCAACTTCCCTCCGCTCGGCGTGGAAAGGATCGAGATCTATGCCCGGCTAAAAGGGACCGGCGAGGACCAGGCGCGAACGCTTGTGCTGGAAGAAGACGCCCAGAGCGGAGAGGTCAACATCATCATGCCCCTGACAAATTACCTGGCCTCCAGGATAATCGAATACAGACCCCTGGTGTACATGAAAAACCAGGGCAGCCCCACCATCCACGACTGGCAGGAATGGTCGCTGATGGACAACGGAAACACCGTACAGTTGAAATCAAGTGATTTAATAGAACAATTAAAATAATCGAAAAATGGCAAAAGGTATTTCTTTGCATATCGGATTGAACTACGTTGATCCGGATGCCTACGGCGGCTGGGACGGCGCCCTCGCCGGGTGCGTCAATGACGCCAACGACATGAAAGCGGTAGCCGCCAGCAGGAATTTCAGCACCACCATACTGACCAATGCCGAAGCTACTTCAGCCAAAGTCATCAGCGAGATTTCAAACGCGGCCAAAGCCCTGCAGAGCGGCGATATCTTCTTCATCTCCTACTCCGGCCACGGCGGCCAGATCCCCGACGAGGAAGGAAATGAATCCGACGGTTTTGACGAAACCTGGGTGTTATACGACCGGGAAGTGATCGATAACGAATTGTACCGGCTATGGTCCCAGTTCAAAACAGGCGTCCGGATCATTGTGATCTCGGACAGTTGCCACAGCGGAACCATCGTCAAAATGTTCCTTCGGAACCGGCGCAACCAGGCCGCCGCCAAACGGACCGTACCTTCCGGCGATTTACTCGATTCTCCGGAAGCCAATGCCGTGATCACCGAATTGCGTGCCCGGTCGGAAAGCATGATGCGCAATTATCCCGGCAGCGGATCCGGTTCAAAAAGTGCAAAACAGACCGGTCCGGCCCTGAGGTTCATCCCCTTTGAGGTCAATATGAAGGACTATATGGACCGGAAAGACCTTTACGCCACCGTCCAGAACCTCTGCGGCAGCAAGGCGCAAAACCCCATTGACGCCAACCTGATCCTCATTTCCGGATGCCAGGACAACCAGTACAGCTACGACGGCGACGATAACGGTTATTTCACCGGCAAACTCCTCCAGGTCTGGAACAACGGCGCATTCGGCGGCAATTACCGGAGTTTTCATGAGGAAATCCTGTCCCGGATGCCGGAATATCAAACCCCCAATTTCATGAAGCTGGGGCCCTCCAATACCGATTTTGAACGGGAAAAACCCTTTACCATCGGAACGGCAACCGCTTCCGGATGCGATGACGGCGACACAGCTCCGGCCCAGGACACTACCGACCCCAACCCCAACGTCACCGGCCCGAACTCCTGGGGCAGAAACAGCGAAGCCCCTACCCTTTCCGTCTACAAAGGGGCCAACCCTTATTACTACGTCGAAATCGCCACGGATAATTTCCTGTTCGATTACCAGGCCAACGGCGGGCAGCGCAACGCCAATAATTTCTACGCCACCTGGAACGACGCCGCCGTCGGCAATAACGGACGGCTGACCCAGAACACCTTCCAGTTGCCGGACGCGGTCTGGCAAAAACTCAGGAGCAAAAGCCGCCTCTACTACCGGATCGGCACAACCTCCAGCCTGACGAAATGGGAAAATTTCATGATCACGGTGGCCAACACCGCTTATGCTTCCGCGCCGTATATCAGCCTGGTCGACAATTCGGGATCCCAGGGCGGAACGCCGCAAAGCAACCCCGTGGTCATTTCCAAGTCGGTCGGAAACGGCGGAAATAATGGAAAAACGGATGTAAAAAAGGTCCAGCAAGCGCTGAACAGCGTCCCCTCCGGTGAGGGCGGGCCCAGTCCGAAACTCACCGTTGACGGGCTCTTCGGCGAAAAGACCGGCGCCGCGATCAAAAAGTTTCAAAGCTATCACCAGGTCGACACGCAGAGCAACGGCCTGATCCAGCCGGACAGCGCAACCCTCGACAAGCTCGGCCAATACGCCTGATCAGGGCGCCTGCCCAACCTGGGTCCTGAAATTGCGGGCTTCGGAAGCCCGGCCCGACCGCAAGGTCGTCAGCCGGAATTTCCGAAGCCCGAATGTTTTGATTGGTCAGAATTTGGCGCCAACCGATACCACAAAGCTCCGCCCGTCCGACGGCAAAATGCCGGGACCCGGATAGCCGGTTGCCCGCCGGGTATAATAACGCTCGTCCGTAATGTTGTTGATCGAACAACGGATGCTGTAGCTGGTGAGGAAACGCCAGGTGAAACTCAAATCCGTCAGGAAATAAGCGGATACCACGCCGTTCACGCCCGTAGCGGTCGCCTTCGTGTTCAGGGCATCCGAATAATTATCGCTGACATAACTCCCCTGCAGCGTAGCCGAGAACTTCTTGTAGCGGTACGTGATCCCGTTCCGGCTGATCCATTCGGGCACATTTTCCACCCGGTTCCCGTCGATATCCCGGTTTTCGCCGGCAACGGAAACCGTACCCCGGGTATAAAAGGCCGAATTATAGGCTGTTGAGGTGAACAGCGACAGGTCGCTCGCACCGGAATGGTTGCCGGAGAGGTTGAGCGGATGGAATTCCAGGTAAAATTCCGCGCCCTGGTTGACCATATCGCCGATATTGGTATGGAAGAAATAAGGGCCGTTGGCGTCATTGAGGATCAGCGTGCCGATGCGGTTGTCGTATTGCAGCCTGAAATAGTTGACATCGAATTGGAGGACGTCCCTGAGGGACCCCCGGATCCCGATCTCGCTGTTATTGCCTTTGGCATCCTCCAGGTCCGGGTTGATCCGGTCCAGGTCCGTCGGCGGGATCAGGTCGGAGTGAAGCACCGGCCGGAAGTTTTGCGTGAAGTTGGCGTAAGCCTCCATGGAATGGCCGAGCTGATATCCAAGCCCCAGGCCGAACAGCGGTACGTTCCGGTTCAGCTTATAGGGCAGGTCCAAACCGGGAAGGTCTTTGATCACGCCGCTCATTTCCGTTTTGATCACCTCATAGCGCAATCCCGGGGTAACCGAAAAGCGCTTGGTCAGGTTGAATACGTTCTCCGCAAAGAACGCATAATTCCAGGTCCGGAAAACCAGGTCGATCCGGTAGGGTTCGATCAGCGAAAGGTCGAAATCCGAACCGGTGGTCCCTTTACCTTTTTGTTTGCGCACGGTCCGGCTGTTGCCGTATTTCACGCCCGTTGAAAAATGGCTCTCGCCTTTCAGGAGCTTATAATGTTGCATCAGCCGCAACTCCCCGGCATAGCTGTGGTAATAATCCCGGTCAACCTGGCGCGGATTATAGGCGTCGGTAGCCGCGTTGATGGTATCGTTGACCGTGGGCAGGGTGATGAACTGAACGCTGTTCCGTTCGCCCAGAATAGCGGAAGTCCTCGCCGTGATCAGGGTATTTTTGGCGATTTGCCAGGAATAGTGAAGCGCGGGCACGTAGATCGTCGGGTTGAAGTAGTTCCTGGGGCGATTGGACTGGCGGGCGTCGGCCTCGAACATCTCATCGGTCAGCCCTGCCGCAAAGTGGTTCACGTAGGTCATATGCGACATTTCGGCGCTCAGGCTCATTTTCGGCGCAAGGTCGTATTTGAGCGACACGTGCCAGGCGTTGAAATGGTAGTCGCTGTTTTCGCGCCAGCCTTCCGACCGCCGGAAATCGTAGTAGCCGTAGTAGGTCAGTTTGCCCACCTTGCCGCCCGCCGCGTTGAAAGAGCTGAACAGGCCGAACGATCCTGCGCTTTGCGCCGTTTCCAGGGAAATTTCCCTGGTCGTATCGGGTTGCTTGATCTCGTAATCCAGCAATCCGCCGAACTGCGGGCCGTATTGCAGGGCGCCGGACCCCCGGATCAGCCGGATGGCTCCCACGGCTTCCATCGGCGGGTTGTAATGACTTTCCGGGTAGCCGAAAAGGTCGGAATTGGTCGTGTTGCCGTTTTGTTGAACGTGAAGTTCCCAGGAGCGGTGCGGGATGAGTCCGCGCGTCGCCACGCCGACCTGATTGCCGGTGCCGTCCATTTCCCAGACCATCATGCCCGGGGCTTTGGAGAAAATGTGGCGCGGCAGGTTTTCCGCCAGGTCGGCGTCGAGCCCCTGCAGGTTGATCACCTCATTTTTTTTGCCGGCGAAGATATTGGTCCCTTCAACTTCGGGCAGCACGCCGTGCGTTTGGAAGGTGCGGTTGCCCACCACTTCCACATCACTGAGGTTCTGGAGCGCCGGCGCCAGGGTCAGCTGCCGGGTGACGGTCTCATCTTTCCCAACGGAGACGTTCACCCGTTGTTCCTGAAAAGACAGGTGAGAGACCACCAGAACGTAACGGCCCACCTGCACCCTGTCGAATTCAAATCGGCCGTCGGCATCAGTGACAACGCCTCGCGTCAAAGGAGATAACAATATGCTGACATTTTCAATCGGCGATCCCTGCTGGTCGTGGACCGTCCCGGTAATGCGGCCGAAGCCGGCCTGAGCGCGGCCGCCCAGGGTTAAAAACACAAAAAGCACGATAAGGTAAAAAGTGTTGGCGAGTTTCATTATCAGGTAAAATTTTGCCAATGCGCCTGTCATTGGAGGTGAATAAAATGCCCCCGGCCAACGGGCCTGAAGGCAGCAAAAAAAGAAACCCCGCAAATTACGACTTGCCGCCTAAAATGAAAACCGGACGCCCATAATCCAACGCTTTTACCCATTGTTACCCCTGCCGCATCCCTAATATTAGGTACCGGCTGCAAGCCCCCGGGCTGCCTTCCATTTTGAAATATCCCGCCTAACCCTTAGATTTGCCATAAAACTCAACACATCCTATGGATGACGATCGCGTGATAAAAATGGCTCAGAAGCGGGTGAGGGCCAAAAAGAAATTCTACAAACACTTCGGCGCCTTCATCGCTGTCACCGGGTTTTTCCTCGCAATGAATGTCCTCACCTTTGATGAGTCCGGTAATTGGTGGTTCTTCTTTCCCGTGCTCCCCTGGGGCGTAGCCATCCTCATCCACTATTTTAACGTCTTCGGGCTTCCGGCCTCCAACAACGCCCTTACCCCTGAATGGGAAAGCGAAGAACTGGAAAAGGAAATCAAACGCCTCCGCAGCGAATTGCACATCCGGATGGAGAAACAACCCGAAGGCCTGGACCTGAACGAACAAATGGAGCTCAAAGAGCTGGAAAAAGAACAGGATAAACGGTGGAAGGAAGAGGATTTGGTTTGAGGATTGCTGGATGCTGGATGCTTGTAGCTGGATGCTAGATGCTGGATGCTAGATGCTGGATGCTTGTAACTGGCAACTGACAACTGACAACTGACCCCCTCCTCCGCTGAAGCTACGGCGGGCGGAGACTGACAACTGACAACTGACAACTGACAACTGACACCAGGCATCTGGTCCATATCAAATCCGCAAAACAAATCCAACGCCGAACCGCCTTGAAAGGCCCACATTCTGCCCACCCAGCATAAAAGCGCCGTTGGCATACAGGCCGAAAGCGGGAGTGATCGTGAAATACAGGGTTCCGCCCGTCCGGAGCCAGTCAGAACCCTCTCCTGCGGCCAGGGTCTGGTCAATTCCGTTGGACAAGGTATTGTAGTATTCCAGCCAGGCCTCCGCAAATACGATGCGGCTGCCCGCCCCCGCCCTGAACAAAACCGGGATCGCCTGCCGGACGGTCGGAATGATCTGGAAATCAATGCCGCTCTGCAAGTGAAAAAACACACCGAAGGGCGCCTGGTACTGAACCACCAGCCGGCCCTGGAAATAGGTGGCCTTCTGCCCGATGGGGTTGCTGCTCATCGTGGGATAATCAGCGATCGGAAAGCTCAGGCCTACGGCGGTCGCCGTGGTCCATTTGGCCGCCCCGGACTCCCGGTAGCCGTTGCGGTATTTCAACCAGACGGACACGTCCTGGAATCCGCGGTCATCGGCATCCACCCAAATGTACGGCGCGGTGACGATCAGGCTGGTATGGTCCCGCAGGCCGTGTTCCATAAAAAAGGAAACGGACCCGGAGCGTTGCACCGCCTCGCGCGGCTCGTCCCCGAAATTATACCGGTCGAAACGCTCATCCGCCAGGGTCAGCGCCAGGACCGTTTCGCCGCCTTCCGGGAAAAAGCCGGTAACCGGCCCTTGCGCGCTCAAATGGAGCGGAAGCAACCCCAGGGGAATAAAAAAACTCTTTATATTCAATCGCATATTATTGTACAGGGTTGGTCGTTTCAAATGTGCGGCTTGTAGAAAAAAAGGTTATTGCCGTTAAAACGCAACCTCTAAAAAACAATTTTCTGCGTTTTAAAGTTAAAATTAGCCTATATTTGGCGCTTACGAAGTAACTTGAGAACAACGCGCAATGTCCTGGTCTCCCTATGAGAGGGGGTTCGGTTTCCGTGCCCGATCGGCAGAAACAGAGCCTGATCCCCGGGTAGAGCGCACTAATTGATCGAATACTTGGCTGAAAATCTGGTTATCATTCCAACCTACAACGAGCGGGAAAATATCGTCAAAATGATCGAGACGGTATTCGCCCTGGAACGGCCATTTCATTTGCTGATCGTAGATGACGGCTCTCCGGACGGAACCGGCGCCATCGTCAAGGATTGCCAGAAA
>WBZL01002675.1_pt1 | contig 17073 bp, 19 predicted proteins | sample 5204291 | NCBI WGS metagenome assembly WBZL01 (sample SAMN12344345, study PRJNA552823) | activated sludge metagenome | biome: Activated sludge suspended growth; feature: Nitrification reactor; material: Wastewater; isolation source: activated sludge from nitrification reactor of wastewater...
GCCGTTCGCCGGGCTGGTGATGGGCTACACGCCCGGCCAGTCGACCAGCCTGTCGGGCGTCCAGCATGGTGGCGCGCTGCTGGGCATGCTGATGGCGGCGGCGGCGGGTGCGCGCTGGCGTGGTCGCAGCTTCGGCACGCTGCGCGGTTGGACGGTCGGCGGCTGCATCGCGTCGGCGCTGGCCATGGGCGGGCTGCTGGCTGCCGGCCTCCTGGGCCCGGGCTTCCCCTTCAAGCCCACGGTCTTCGCGCTCGGCGTGGCCAACGGGGCGTTCTCGATCGCCGCCATCGGCTCGATGATGCAGCTGGCCGGCGCCGCGGGCACGCACCGCGAGGGCGTTCGCATGGGCTTGTGGGGCGCGGCGCAGGGTGTCGCGTTCGGGCTGGGTGGCCTGGTCGGCACCGCGGCCAGCGATCTGGCGCGGCTGCTGTTCGCGTCGCCAGGGGTGGCCTACGGCTGCGTGTTCGCCGTCGAGGGCCTGATGTTCCTTCTGGCCGCCCGGCTGGCCGCCGGCAGCGCGTCGACGACGCCTGCCGCCCGGTCGGCCCGCATCGCGGCGGCCAATCAACCCGGGATGAGCGGATGACGGCGCACGACGACGAAGTCTTCGACGTGATCGTGGTCGGTGGCGGCCCCGCCGGCGCAACCGCCGCGCACGTGCTGGCCGGTGCCGGGCAGCGCGTGCTGCTCCTGGATCGAGCGGGTCGCACCAAGCCTTGCGGCGGCGCCATCCCGCCGAGGCTGCTGCGCGACTTCGCGATCCCCGAGTCGCTGCTGGTGGCGCGGGCCACCAGCGCCCGCATGGTGTCGCCGGCCAACCAGAAGGTCGACATCCCGATCGAGGGCGGCTGCGTGGGGCTGGTCGACCGCGAGAGCTTCGACGAGTGGCTGCGTGCGCGCGCCGCCGCGGCCGGTGCGATCCGCCGCAGCGGGCTGTTCGAGCGGCTGTCGCGCGACGAGAACGGCGCGCGCCGGGTGCATTACCTGCGCTACGGTGACGCCGCGCGCCTCGGCGACGGCCAGCCGGCCAGCGCGGTCGGCCGCTGCGTGATCGGCGCCGATGGGGCCCGCTCGTCGGTCGCGCGGCAGGCGGTGCCTGGTGCCGATCGTGGCAAGTTCGTCTTCGCGTACCACGAGATCCTGCGCGCACCGGCGGGCCGCGCGCCCGACTACGACCCTTCGCGTTGCGACGTCTACTACCGAGGCAGCCTGTCGCCCGACTTCTACGGCTGGGTCTTCCCCCACGGCGCGACGATGAGCGTGGGCACGGGCAGCGCCGACAAGGGCTTCTCGCTGCGCGCCGCGGTGGGCCGCCTGCGCGAGGCCGCCGGTCTGCTCGGCCTGGAGACGCTGCGCCGCGAGGGCGCGCCGATCCCCTTGAAGCCCCTGCCCCGCTGGGACGACGGGCACGACGTGGTCCTGGCCGGCGACGCCGCCGGCGTGGTGGCTCCGGCGTCCGGCGAGGGCATCTACTACGCCATGGTGGGCGGCCAGCTGGCCGGCGAGGCGGCCTTGGCCTTCCTGCGCACCGGAGACGCCCGCGAGCTGGGCGCGGCACGCCGGCGCTTCATGCGCGAGCACGGCCGCGTCTTCTGGGTGCTGGGCATCCTGCAGCACTTCTGGTACCGCAACGACTGGCGTCGCGAGCGTTTCGTCAGCATCTGTCGGGACCGCGACGTGCAGCAGCTGACCTTCGACGCCTACATGAACAAGCGCCTGGTCCGCAAGAAGCCGATGGCGCACGTGCGCATCTTCTTCAAGGACCTGGCACACCTGCTCGGCCTGGCCCGGGTATGACGTCGCCGACGGCGTCGCGGACTCCGCGCCTGCGGGCGATCGGCGTCGCGGCCGCGTGCGCGCTGGCCGTGGCGGTGCTGGGCGCGCTGTCGACCGACATCGGACCCTGGTACGCGGGCCTCAAGCGGCCGCCGTGGCAACCCCCGGACGTCTGGTTCGGACCGGCCTGGACGCTGATCTATGCGCTGTGCGCGCTGTCGGCCGCCACCGCCTGGCGCGCGCGCTCCGACGCCGCGGGCCGCCAGCTCCTGCTGCTGCTGTGGGCGTGCAACGGCGTGCTCAACCTGCTGTGGAGCCTGCTGTTCTTTCGACTGCAGCGCCCCGACTGGGCGCTCGCCGAGGTCGGCCTGCTGTGGCTGTCGATCGTCGCGCTGATCGTCGCGTCGGCTCGCCGGTCCCGCACGGCGGCCCTGCTGCTGCTGCCCTACCTGGCCTGGGTGAGCTTCGCGGCGACACTCAACCGCGCGGTCGTGCAACTCAACGCGCCCTTCGGATGACGCCGCTGGACTTCGTCGACCTCGCGCTCGCCGGCCTCGCGCTGGAGGCCGTGGTGCTGGCCGTGTGGCAGCCGGCGCTCCTGCAGCGGCTGGCCTTCACCCTGGGGGCCGGCGCGGCGCTGCTCGCCCTGGTGCACGCGATCCTGGCCGGCGCCGGCCTGACGGTGCAGGGGCTGCTGCTGGCCACGGCGGGGATCTGCCACGTGGCGGACGTGATGCAGCGCCGGCACGGTACCTCACGTCGGGCGCGCGTGGCGCGCACGTCGACGGCTCCCTCGCGCATCATCGAGGGGTCGACGACCCGCCCCTGAGGGACCGGCCGGGCACCGTCGTCCACCGCAACCCATGACATCCAGGAGTGCAGCATCCATGAACGCCAGGCACTGGTCGAACAACTTCGCGGGCATCTTTCTCGTCACGGTGATCTTCTTGGTCATCACCGTGGCCGTCGATCGACACGCGCCGAGCGCCGCCTACACCCCGCTGCTGTGGTTCTTCGCCCTGGTGGGCCTGCTCGCGCTCGGCGGCTGGATCTGGTCGGCCTCGCGACTCGGCAAGACATCGACCGCCCGCGTGCTGTTCGACCGGCGCTAGCCACCGCGGCCGCGGTCGTCGCCGAGGCCCATCCCGGCCCGGCCCGGCCAGGGCCAAGCCGGGCGGCCGCATGGGGCCTCGACCGCGTGACCGCGTGACCGCGTGACCGCGTGACCGCGTGACCGCGTGACCGCGGGACCGCGGGACCGCCGGACGGTGCCAGAATCGCCAGCCGCATCCGCCGCCCCGATGAAGCTGCTGTTCGACACCGACCCCGGCGTGGACGACGCGATGGCGCTGCTGTTCCTGCACCGCCATCCCGCGGCACGGCTGCTGGGCCTGACGACGGTCTTCGGCAACGCCGAGATCGACGTCACGACGCGCAACGCGCTGCACCTGTGCGAGCGCTTCGGCATCGACGTGCCGGTGGCGCGCGGCGCCGCACTGCCGCTGGTGCGGCCGCCGCGCGGCGCGGCACCCGAGGTGCACGGCGACGACGGCCTGGGCAACCTCGACGGTCCGCTGCACACCACGCGCCAGCCCGATGCGCGACCGGCGCACCGCCTGATCGTCGACACGCTGCACGCCCACCCCGGCGAGGTGACGCTGGTGGCCGTCGGACCGTTGACCAACCTGGCGCTGGCGCTGGCCGAGGACCCCGCGATCACCGGGCTGGTGCAGCAGGTGGTGGTGATGGGGGGCGCCTTCGGCATCGACGGCCAGGGCGGCAACGTCTCGCCGGTGGCCGAGGCCAACATCCTGGCCGACCCGCATGCCGCCGATGCGGTGTTCACCGCGCCCTGGCCGGTGACCCTGGTCGGCCTGGACGTCACGCACCGCGTGCTGATGGATCACGGCCACTTCGAGCGGCTGCGCGACGCCGGCGGCGCCGAGGGCGCGTTCATCTGGGAGGCCTCGCGCCACTACGTCGGCTTCTACGGCCGCGCGGTCGGCGTGCCGGGCTGCTACGTGCACGATGCCAGCGCCGTGGCCTGCGCGCTGCAACCCGACCTGTTCACGCGCCGCGCCGGACCGGTGCGCGTGGTCGACCAGGGCCTGGCCATCGGCCAGACGATCCAGCGGGTCGGCCAGCGGCGCTATGCACAGGGCGCGGCCTGGGAGGGCGTGCCCGACCAGCAGGTGTGCACCGCGGTGCGATCGACCGAGCTGATCGAGCTGTACCTGCGGACCCTGTGTCGCTGAGGCGGCACCGCCCGGACCCGTCTTGCCCCGACACCCGAGCTGCCGCTGCCGCGTCGCGTGGCGCTTGCACGCGCCGGGGCGCGCCGGCGCCAGCTGCCCTCATCACCTGGCCGGCCATGCCTGATCCCGCCCAACTGGCCCTGGTGTGCGTCGTCGCGCTGGCGGCGGCCACGCTGGGCGGGCTGTCGGGCTTCGGCACCGGGCTGGTGCTGCCGGTGTTCCTGGTGCCGCTGGTCGGCGTGACGCGCGTGATCCCGGTGATGGCAGTGGCCATGCTGCTGGCCAACGGCAGCCGCGTGCTGGCCTTCCGGCGCGACGTGCAGGGGCCGCATGTGCGACGGCTGCTGCTGCTGGGCCTGCCGGCCTGCCTGGCCGCGGCCTGGGGCTACACCCTGCTGCCAGCGCGCGCGATCGGGCTGCTGCTGGGCGGCTTCCTGCTGGCCAGCGTGCCGCTGCGCCGCTGGCTGCGGCGGCGTGCCTGGCAGCTGTCGCCCCGCGCCGAGCTGGCCGCTGGTGGCGCCTTCGGATTCGTCGACGGGGGCCTCACCGGCACCGGCGTGATCCTGATCTCGATCCTGATGGCTGCCGGCGTCGCCGGCCCGGCCCTGGTGGCCACCGACGCGCTGGTGTCGGTGGCGCTGGGCCTGGCCAAGGTGCTGCTGTTCGGACGCCTGGCGGCGCTGGACCTGCAGGGGGCCCTGGTGGGCCTGCTGGTGGGCCTGTGCACGATGCCCGGCGCCTTCATCGCCCGTGCCCTGCTGCGCCGCATGCCGGCGGGATTTCACGCCGGGTTCATGGAAGGGGTGGTGCTGGTCGGCGCGGTGCTGCTGCTGGTGCAGGCCTGGCGCTGAGCCTGCGGCTGCGGGCCGGAAGGGCCGGGTACCGCCGGCAACGGCCCGAGGAGAGGTCGCGCCCGCGGGCCGCTCGGACACGCGGCCGACCACGCAGGCCGCCGTCCTCGGGTGTCGCCAGCATCGGCATGGCGTCGTGCCCGACCGCGGGTGCCACCCGGGTCCCCGGCGCGACGCCGGGTGGCGCACGCGTCACCCACGGCACTCACGACACCCACGACACCCACGGCACTCACGGCATCATCGCCGGTCATGTCCGACCCTGCCCCCTCGCCCGTGCCGCCCGGCGCACTCGACGGCGTGCGCGTGCTGGATCTCACCAGCGTCGTGATGGGACCCTACGCCACGCAGTGGCTGGGCGACTTCGGCGCCGACGTCGTGAAGATCGAGCCGCCCGGCGGCGACGTGATGCGCCAGGCCGGCCCGACGAAGTCGCCGGGCATGGGCCCGGTGTACCTGGCGGCCAACCGCAACAAGCGCTCGCTGGCGCTGGACCTCCAGCGGGAGGCCGGTCGGCACATCCTGCTGCAGATGGCGCGCCGCGCCGACGTGCTGGTCTACAACCTGCGCCCGCAGGCACTGCAGCGGCTGGGACTGGACTATCCGGTGCTGCAGGCGGCCAATCCCGCACTGGTGGTGGTGGGTGGCCTCGGCTTCGGCCAGCGCGGCCGCTACGCCGCGCGCCCGGCCTACGACGACGTCGTGCAGGGGTTGTCGGGCCTGCCGTGGCTGGCCGCGCAGGCCGGCGGCGGCGAGCCGCGCTACGTGCCGATGGTGCTGGCCGACCGCGTCGCCGGCCTGCAGCTGGCACTGTGCGTGGTGACCGCGCTGTTCCATCGCCAGCGCAGTGGCCGGGGCCAGCACGTGGAGGTGCCGATGTTCGAAGGCCTGGCATCGATGGTGCTGGCCGAGCACCTGGCCGGCCGCCAGCACGACCCGCCGATCGGCCCGGCCGGCTACGCACGCAGCCTGTCGCCCGGCCGCCGGCCCTACCGCACGCGCGACGGCTACCTGTGCGCGATGGTCTACGACGACCGCCAGTGGCGCGCCTTCCTGCAGCTGATCGGCGAGCCGCAGCGCATGGACGAGGATCCGCGCTTCGGCAGTCTGGCGCGCCGCGTGCAGCATGTCGACGAGGTCTGCGCCTTCCTGGCCCAGGCCCTGCTGCAGCGCGACACCGCCGAGTGGCTGCGCCTGTTCGCCGATGCCGACCTGCCGGCCGCGCCGCTGCACTCGCTGGACGACCTGATCGACGACCCGCACCTGCGCGACGTGGGCCTGATGCAGCGGACGATCCACCCGAGCGAAGGTCCGCTGGTGTCGATCGGCAACCCCACCGACTGGAGCGCCTCGCCGCCCACGTTGCGCCGGCCCGCGCCGCGGCTGGGTGAGCACAGCCTGGAACTGCTGCGCGAGCAGGGCTTCGCCGAGGCGGAGATCGACGCGTGGGTGCGGGAGGGCGTGGTGGTGGACGGATCCGGTCGCTGAGCAGCCGCGCCCCGGCCCGGACCGCACGCCGCCGCAAGCTGGCGGATCATCGCGGTCGACCCGCCATCCATCGTCCGGAGGAACTCCATGGTCATCGTCCTGGCCCACGCCCACGTCGTACCCGATCGCCTGGCCGACGCGCTGGCACTGTCGCATGAGCACGTGGCCCGCTCGCGGCGCGAACCCGGCTGCCTGTCGCACGCCGTGTACCAGGATCCCGAGCAGCCGAACCGACTCGTCTTCGTCGAGGAATGGGCCTCCGAAGACGCGCTGCAGCAGCACTTCGCGGTGCCGCAATCGGCCGACTTCGTGGCCGCGCTCGGTGCGATGCTGGCCACGCGCGCGCAGATCCGGATGTACCGGGCCAGCGAGCTGCCGTTTCCCGGCGGACGGTCCGGCTGAAGCGGCCGACCCGTCGCGCCCAGCACACCGAGCGGCGGCAGGCACACGGGATCGCGCCCCGCGGCGACCCGCAGGACCTAAGATCCGCCTCTCATGCCCGCAGCCGGAGTCTCGCGATGAACCTGTCCCGCGCCCAGCGGCCGATGTCGGCCGCCGCCCTGTCCCTGCTGGCCATCGGCGCCTGCGCGGCCTTGCCCTTCCTGGTGGACCTCACAGGGCACCCGGCGGCGCTGATCGTGGCGGTCAGCGTCGCGGGGACGGCGGCGTTCGTGCTGCACCTGATCTTCATCGGCATCGCCGCGCGCCGCCTGGGCATCGCCGTCTGGAAGGCCGTGCTGGGGGCGCTGCTGACCTTTCCGATCGGCTCGATCGTCGCCGTCGTGCTCTACGAGTGGTCGGCCAGTGACCGGGCCGATGCGGCCGCCGGCAAGGCGACCTGAGGATCCGGGCGCGTCGCACCCGGCGCGGCGTCAGGCCGCTGCCTGCAGTCGCCGCGCCAGGTCGGCCACCGCCTCGGCGGTGATGCCGAAGTGGCGGTACAGCGCGTCGGCCGGGCCGGAGGCGCCGAAGCCGGTCATGCCGACGAAGCCGCCGCGCTCGCCGATGTAGCGGTCCCAGCCCAGGCGCACGGCGGCCTCGACCGCGACCCGCACGCTGCCGGGCTGCAGCACCTCGTGGCGGTAGCCCTCGTCCTGGGCCTCGAAGAGCTCCCAGCACGGCATCGAGACCACCGCGGTGGGCAGGCCTTCGGCCTGCAGGAGCGCCCGGGCCTGCAGAGCCAGCGCCACCTCCGAACCGGTGGCCAGCAGCGTGATGCGGCGTGCGCCGCCTTCGGCCTTGGCCAGCACGTAGGCGCCGCGGCGCGAGAGGTTCTGGTCGCGGTGCACCGTGCGCACCGCCGGCAGCACCTGGCGCGCGAAGACCAGCGCCACCGGTCCGCTGCGGTGCTCGAGCGCCAGCTCCCAGCATTCGGCGGCCTCCACCGCGTCGGCTGGCCGCATCACCCACAGCCCGGGCAGCGCGCGCAGCGCAGCCAGCCCCTCCACCGGCTGGTGCGTCGGCCCGTTCTTGCCGATGCCGATCGAGTCGTGGCTGAAGACGAACTTGACCGGCAGCGCCATCATCGCCGCCATGCGGATGGCCGGGCGCTCGTAGTCGGCGAACGACAGGTAGGTCACCGCCAGCGGGATCACGCCGCCGTGCGCGGCCATGCCCACCGCGGCCGCCCCCATCACGTGCTCGCGGATGCCGCAGTGCAGGTAGGCGCCGCGGCGGTCCTCGGCGGTGAAGGCCGCCAGCCGCCGCTTGTGGCCGGTCGGCGCCTCGAGGTCGGCGCAGGCGACGATGCGCTCGGGCAGCAGATCGGTGAGCCGGTCGTTGATCTCGGCCGAGATGTTGATGCCGCCGGGCAGCGCCTCGGCTTCGAGGCTGCGGCGCTTGAAGTCCAGCAGCACGTCGCGCCAATGCGCGGGCAGCTCGCCGCGCATCATGCGTTCGAACTCGGCGCGCTCGGGCCCCGGCAGGGCCGCGACACGCGCGCGCCAGGCCTCGTGCACCGCCCGGCCGCGGCGCCCGGCCTCGCGCCACGCGTTCAGCACCTCGGCCGGCACGTCGAACGGCGGATGCGGCCACGACAGCAGCTGCCGCGCGGCCTGCGCGTCCTCGTCGAACAGGCGCGCGCTGTGCCCGCCGCGCTGGCCCTGCAGACGCGCGATGCCACGCGCGATGACGGTGCGGCAGGCGATCAACGAGGGGCGCGGATCGGCGCGCGCCGCGTCGAGCGCCGCCGTCACGGCGTCGAGGTCGTGCCCGTCGATCGACTGCACGTGCCAGCCGGCGATGCGGCAGCGCTCGGCGACGTCCTCGCTGATCGACAGCGACGTCGCGCCGTCGTCGGTGATGCGGTTGTCGTCCCACAGCAGCACCAGCCTGGACAGGCGCAGGTGACCGGCCAGCGCGATCACCTCCTGGCCCACGCCCTCCTGCAGGCAGCCGTCGCCGACGAACGCATAGGTGAAGTGGTCGACGAGCCCGCGGCCGAAGCGGGCGCCCAGGTAGGCCTCGGCCACCGCCATGCCCAGCGCGTTGCCGATGCCCTGGCCCAGCGGGCCGGTGGTCACCTCGATGCCGGCGGCCTCGTCGCGCTCGGGGTGGCCGGGACAGTGCGAGCCCAGTTCGCGGAAGGTCCGGATCTGCTCGAGCGTGATGCGCGCATTGCCGGCCAGGTACTGCAGCGCATACAGCAGCATCGAACCGTGGCCGTTGGACAGCACGACGCGGTCGCGGTCCCACCAGCCGGGGTCGGCGGCGTCGAACTTCAGGTGCTGCGTGTACAGCGCGGTGGCGATCTCGGCCATGCCCAGCGGCACGCCCTGGTGGCCCTCGGTGGCGCGAACGATCGCGTCGAGGGCCAGGAAGCGGATGGCGTGGGCGAGCGGCTGCAGCGGGTGGGATGGCATGGCGGGGCCGGTGGGATGGCCGCTCGCGTCAGCCGAGCCAGCCCTTGATGGTGGCCGACATCGCCGCGGTGGAGATGCCGTAGCGGTCGTGCAGCGTGGGCAGCGCGCCGGCGTCGAGGAAGGCATCGGGCAGGGCGATGCGCCGGAAGCGCGGCGTGAGGCCGGCCTCCAGCCAGTCGGCGGCCAGCGCCTCGCCGAGGCCGCCGATGGTGGTGTGGTTCTCGGCCACCACCACCAGGCGGCCGCTGCGCGAGGCCTCGCGGCGCAGCGTCTCGGTGTCCAGCGGCTTGATGGTCGGCACGTGCAGCACGCCGACGTCCACGCGGTCGGCGGCCAGCGCGGTGGCGACTTCCAGCGCGCGCATCGTCAGCAGGCCCGACGAGACGATCAGCACGTCGCGGCCATCGCGCAGCATCTGCGCGCGGCCGAGCTGGAAGCGGTAGCCGTACTCGTCCAGCACCAGCGGCACCTGGCCGCGCAGCAGCCGCATGTACACCGGTCCCTGGTGCGCGGCGATGGCCGGCACCACCTGCTCGATCTCCAGCGCATCGCAGGGGTCGATGACCATCAGGCCGGGGATCGCCCGCATCAGCGCCAGGTCCTCGGTGGCCTGGTGACTGGGGCCGTAGCCCGAGGTCAGGCCCGGCAGCGCGCAGGCGATCTTGACGTTCAGATCGTCCTCGGCGATGGTCTGGTGGATGAAGTCGTAGGCGCGCCGCGTCGCGAACACCGCATAGGTGGTGACGAAGGGCAGCGCGCCCTCCTTGGCCATGCCCGCCGCGGCGCCGAACAGCAGCTGCTCGGCCATGCCCATCTGGTAGAAGCGCTCGGGATGGGCCTGCGCGAAGACGTGCAGGTCGGTGTACTTCGACAGGTCGGCGCTCAGGCCGACGATCTCCGGCCGCTCCTCGGCCAGCCGGGACAGTGCGTGGCCGAAGGGCGCGGCGCGCGTGCGCTGCCCTTCGCCGGCGATCGACGCGATCATCGCCGAGGTGGTCAGTCGCTTGGGTTTGTCGGGCGCGTTCATGCGGCACTCCTGGCGGCGTGGCCGGCATCCAGCGCGTCGAGCGCCAGCTGCCACTCGGGCGGGTCGACGCGGATGAAGTGGTTCTTCTCGCGCGCCTCCAGGAAGGGCACACCGCAGCCCATCTTCGTGTCGCAGACGATCATGCGTGGGCGCGGCCCGTCGTGGCGGCGCGCGTTGTCGAAGGCGGTCACCACGGCGGCGAGGTCGTTGCCGTCGATGCGCTGGGTGTACCAGCCGAAGGCCTGCATCTTGTCGACCAGCGGCTCGAAGCCCATCACCTTCGTCGAAGGGCCGTCGGCCTGCTGGTTGTTGACGTCGACGATGGCGATCAGGTTGTCGAGCTGCCAGTGCGCGGCCGACATCAAGGCCTCCCAGACCGCGCCCTCGTCGAGCTCGCCGTCGGAGAACAGGGTGTAGACGAACGCGTCGCTGCGCTTGCGCTTGAGGCCCAGGCCGTGGCCGACGGCGATGGTCAGGCCCTGGCCGAGCGAACCGCCGGACATCTCCATGCCCGGCGTGTAGCTCGACATGCCCGACATCGGCAGCCGGCTGCCGTCGCTGCCGTAGGTCTCGAGCTCGCTCTCGGGGATCATGCCGGCCTCGATGAGGGCCGCGTACAGCGCGATCGCGTAGTGGCCGTTGGACAGCAGGAAGCGGTCGCGCCCCTCCCACTGCGGGTCGTCGGGCTCCAGGCGCATGGCGTGGAAATAGGCCACCGCCAGCACGTCGGCGATGTCCAGCGCCTGGCCGATGTAGCCCTGCCCCTGCACCTCGCCCATGCGCAACGCGTGGCGGCGGATGCGGTAGGCGCGTTGTCTCAACTCTTGCAGTTCAGCCATGCCGGGGCTCCTCAGGTTCGAACATCGGCCGGTCACGACCCAGCAGCCGCCGCGGGTCCGGCTCTGCCGGCCCGCCAGCGGCGCCCCCCTGGGGGGGAGGCGGCCGCCGGCCGGCCGCTTCGGGGGGGTCAATGGATCAGCATGCCGCCGTTGACGTCGAGCGTCACGCCGGTGAGGTACTTCGACAGGTCGCTGGCCAGGAACACGACGCAGCCGGCCACGTCGTCGGGGTCGCCGATGCGGTTGAGCGGGATCTGCTCGAGGATGCTCTTCATGCGGTCGGCGGGGATCAGGCCCTTGTTGATGTCGGTCTCGATCAACCCCGGCGTCACGCTGTTGACACGGATGCCGTCGATGCCGAACTCGCGCGCCATCGCACGCGCCAGGCCCAGCATGCCGGCCTTGGCCGCCGAGTAGTGCGGCCCGCCGAGGATGCCGCCGCCGCGCTGCGCCGACACCGACGAGGTGTTGATGATCGAGCCGCTCTTCTGCGCGCGCATCGCCGGCAGCACCGCCTGCGACATGTACAGCATGCCGCGCAGGCTGACGTCGAGCACCGCGTCGTAGTCGGCGGCGCTGATGTCCAGCGTCTTGCGCGGCTGCGTGATGCCGGCGTTGTTGAACAGGACGTCGATGCGGCCCAGCGCCTTGAGCACGGCGGCGGCGGCGGCCTCGCACGAGGCCTTGTCGGTGACGTCGGCGACCACCCCGATGTGCTGCGGGCCCAGCCGGGCCGCCGCGGCGGCCGGGTTGGCACCTTCGAGGTCGAGGATGGCGATGCGCGCGCCCTGCGCAGCCATCATGCGCGCGCTGGCGAAGCCCAGGCCATTCAAGCCGGCACCGCCGGTGATCACGGCCACCTTGTCCTTCAAAAGCATCGGGGTCTCCTGGGTCGCAATGGTCAGGCGCTGTCGTTGTCGAGCCCTGTGTGGCACCGATTCTTGGCCGCCCCACTCATGAAGGCAAGCGATAAGATTTCAGCCACTGCTGATGGATTTTCAGCAAGTCCACCCCCGGCGAAACCCGCCGCCCGGCCCGCCCGATGACCACCCTGCCCCCTCTGGCCACGCTGCTGGCCTTCGAAGCCGTCGCGCGGCGGCGCAGCTTCGCGCTGGCCGCAGCCGAGCTGAACCTCACCGGCTCCGCGGTCAGCCACCAGATCGCCCGGCTCGAATCGATCGTCGGCACGCGCCTGCTCGATCGCAGCACAGCCGGCGTGCGGCTGAGCGCGGCCGGCGCCCAGTACCTGCAACGTGTCGGCGGCGCGCTGGCGGCGCTGGCTGCGGCCACCGACGACCTGCGCCAGGGCGTGCGCCACAGCCTGTACGTGCACGCCAGCCCCAGCCTGGCCAGCCTGTGGCTGATGCCGCGCCTGGCGGACTTCACCGGCTCGCACCCGGGCGTGTCGCTGCACCTGTCGGCCTCGCCTGCGCATGGCGACTTCACCACCGGACAGGTCGACGTCGAGATCCGCTACGGCGTGCCGCAGTGGCCGCAGCTGACCGTCGAGCCCTTGTTCGAGGAGCGCATCCTGCCGCTGGCCAGCCCGGCCCTGCGCGATCGGCTGGCGGTGCGCCAGCCCGCCGCATTGCTGGGCGCGCCGCTGATCCAGAGCACGGTCGGCATCGTGCAATGGTCGGACTGGCTGCTGGCCCAGGGCGTGGGCCAGGCGCCCGAGCGTTTCGCGCTGCGCTTCGACCGTGCCCAGCTCGCACTGGACGCCGCGGTGCAAGGCCTGGGCGTGGCCCTCGAGAGCAGCACCATCGCCGCGCCGCACCTGCGGGACGGTCGCCTGGTGCCGCTGTTCCCGCGCAGGCGTTCGCTGCGCGTGCGGGGCCACCATGTGGTGCACCCTCCGGGCCACGAGCGGCGTGCCGAGGTGGCCGACTTCGTGCGCTGGCTGCGCGCGCAGGCCGCCGCCACCCACGACCCGCTGGCGCCTTGAGCCCGCCCGGCCGCCCGGAGGGCGCATGCCGAAAGGCGCAGCCCGAAGGTCGTCACGCACGCGCGGGGGACGGTGGCCGACAATGCGCGGATTTCCGTCCCCGCCCCCGTCCCGCGAGCTTCACGACATGACCGACACCGCCACCCCGCCCCTGCCCGACCGCCTGTCCATCGACCCCGGCAGCCCGCACCACGTGGCCGCGGTGTTCGAGCGGGCGGTCGGCGTGCGCCTCAACGGCAAGGAGCGCTTCGACGTCGAGGAGTACTGCATCAGCGAAGGCTGGGTGCGCGTGCCCGCCGCGCGCACGCTGGACCGCAAGGGCAACCCGGTGATGATCAAGCTCAAGGGCGCCGTGGAGGCCTTCTACCGCTGATGGGCAGCGGCCTCGTCGCGGCGCAGCTCGCCCTGCTGGGCCTGATGGCCGGCCTGGGCGCACCCGGGCTGCTGCGTGGTGCATGGCCGCCGGATGCCCTCGGCCTGGCCGCCGCCGGCGTGCTGCTGGGTCTGTGGGCCTTGTCGGTCAACCGGCCCGGCAACTTCAACATCCGCCCCGTGCCGCATCCCCGTGGGCAGCTGGTCGAATCCGGGCCCTACCGCTGGATCCGCCACCCGATGTACACCAGCCTGATGCTCGCCGGGCTGGCCGTGGCGCGCGGGACCGGCGGACCCTGGCCCTGGCTCGCACTGCTGGCGCTGGTGGGCGTGCTGCTGGCCAAGGCGCGCATCGAGGAGGCCTTGATGCGCCAGCGCCACCCCGGCTACGCGGCCTACGCCGCGCGAACACGGCGCTTCGTGCCCTTCGTCGGTTAGGCGGCGTGCGCCGGGCCGGGTGTCCGGGCTGCGGCGCCGATCGGCCGATTGGCCGACCCGCCGCTGCGCCGCGGCGCCGGCCCCCCCGGCGGGCGCGGCGCAGGGGGTCCTCTGCGCAACCGTCGACCCAACGATCAGTGCGTCAGGTGCGGCGTCGCCGGCGCGGCGCCCAGCACCGTCGGGTCGAGCATGCCGAAGATCATCGCGATGTGCGCGACGATCAGGAACACCGCCACGCAGGCGGCATGCCAGCCCATGCGCTGCTCGGTGCCGAGCCCGGCGCCGATCCAGCGCAGATCCAGCAAGGCCATGCCCAGCAGCGGCACCACGCCGGCCAGGTAGAAGCCGACCGCGATGACGTCGCCCGGCCCGCGCCAGCCACCGCCGGTGGTCAGCGGGATCGCCGCGTTGACCAGCAGGTAGGCGAAGACGCCGACGAAGTAGAAGCCGCCGAGGACGCTGGCGCTGCGGTTGATGCGCACCAGCGCGCCGCCGGCGGCGCGGCGGAACAGCACGAACAGCTCGGTGACGGCCACGGTTTCGGCCAGCACCACGGGAACGACCATGAAGATCAGCAGGTTCCAGGGTTGGTTGTCGGCCAGCAGTTGCATGTAATGGGTCATGTTCATGTTTCATCTCCGATCGTCGACAGGACCGGCGTCACCCGGCCGCACGGCGGCGGACGGGCGCGCCTCCAAGGCGTGGCGGAGCGGGCTCGGGGAGCCCGCGTGGCCGGGCCACGCCGACGGGCCAGGCGGCCCGTGCAGGCGGCGTCAGGCGATGGGAGGGGGGACTTCGGGTGCGTCGGCGCGGCCGGGACGAGGCGGCACGTCGACCGCCGCGAGGGCGCGCGCACCGCTTGCCGCGGGCCACGCGCCCACCGGCAGCGTGTGCATCGCACCGCACATGCCGGCGCATTGGCCGCCGCTGCAGGCGGGCTCTTCGGGTGTCAACCCGTCCTCGGCGCCCTCCGCGCCCTCACCGCCGTCACCGCCCTCACCGCCCTCACCGCCCTCGGCGTCGCGCGCGTGACGGGCATGGAGGTCGAGCCGTCCGGCATTGCGGCGGGCGTGCGGTGCATCGGCCGCATGGGCTGCATGGGCCAGGTCGGCCGGCGCGATGCCGCGCCCTTCGGCGGCGCCCGCGGGCCGCGTTCCGTTGCCCGCCTCGTGGCACGGCACCGCCATCGCCACGATCGTCTCGGACGACGCACCGGGCTCACCGTCGGGTGAGCCGGCCATGGCCACCGCTGCAGCGAGGCCGACGACGACACCGACCCACGCCTGTCGCACCCGATGCCGCAGCGCACGTGGTGCGGCGGGCATCCGCAGCGACGGCATCGACGAGACGCGGGCGGGCGACATGATCGGCGCCAAGCATAGCCAGCGGGAGCCCGGCGCGGAGCACGTGGTGCCGACGACCCGACCCGCTGTTGAGGCGGATCAAGCTCGGCGGGTCGGCACGCGCTGGGCCGCTGCCAACGGGGGACGCCATCCGGCGCCGGAGGCCGGTGCCCGCGCCTGGGCCTGCGCATCGGCCGGTGCGCAGGCCCGGGCACGGGCGCGGGTCGGCCCCTGACGCCGTGCGAGGCCCCAGCGCGGGCCGGTCGCGCGGGCCGGTCGCGCGGGTCGGTCGCGTGGGTCGGTCGCGTGGGTCATCCGCGGGCGCCATCTGCGTGGGTCATCGGCGTGGGTCATTGGCGTGGGTCAGCGGCGTGGCTCATCCGCGCGATGTCGGAAGTGGTCCCGCACACGATTCCCGCCATCCGCCCGCGCGTAGAGTTCCGTCCCCTGCAGACCTGCCTCATGGCCAACCCCGCTTCCACCACCCGCCCCGCCTCGTCCGCGGCCGAACTCCCGACCGCCGCAGCACTGCCGCCGATCGAGCCCCTGTTCACGCCCCGCCTGGTGCTGCGCGAGGTGGCCGAGGCCGACCTCGACGACCTGCTGGTCGTCAACGGCGACGCCGCGGTCACCGCGTTCCTGCCCTACGCCACCTGGGCGTCGCGGGCCGACGCGCAGGCCTGGCTGCAGCGCATGCAGGCCCTCACGGCCAGCGGCAGCGCGCGCCAGCTGGTGCTGCAGCGGCGCGACGACGGTCGCGTGATCGGCGGCGTGCTGATGTTCCGCCACGATCCCGGCAGCCGCCGGCTGGAGCTCGGCTACGTGCTGGGCCGTGCGCACTGGGGTGGCGGCTGGATGCACGAGGCCTTGCAGGGCCTGTGCAGCGTCGCCTTCGGCCCGCTCGGCCTGCGCCGGCTGGAGGCCGAGGTGCAGCCCGCCAACGGGCCCTCGCAACGCCTGCTCGAGCGCCTGGGCTTCGTGCGCGAAGGGCGCCTGCGCCAGCGCTGGGAGGCCAAGGGACGCGCCTACGACACCGACGTCTTCGGTCTGCTCGCCGACGAATGGGCCGCGGCATCGCCCTCGACGTTGCCGTCCCCATCGCCGTCACCATCGCCATCACCATCGCCATCGGGGCCGGCCGCGGACACCGGAGCCGGTGCAGCCGGCCCGACGAACTCGATCGCCTCGACCCGCGCGCGGTAGAAGGCCACGTACTGCGGCGTCTGGAAGAAGTTGCCCCCTTCGACGTCGAACGGCAGGCGCCAGCCGCCGACCTGGCGATGGTCGGCCAGTCGACCGCCGAAGGGCTGCAGCCGGTACCGGCGCTGCGGATTGGCGTCGCTCCAGCGCTCGATGCGCACCCACAGCGGGCGGCCCTCGGCATCGACATGGATGTCCACGGCCTGGCTGAGGACCCCGTGCACGACGCTGACGCGCGCGGTGTCGGCGTCGACGGCCTCCCAGCGCACGCCCGGCCCGGGCAGCAGGGCCGCGGGGGCCCAGATCGCCGCTTCGGCGACCATGCGCCCGAAGGCCGAGCGCGCATGGTCGGCCGAGCCGCCGGCACGCGCGACCGGCCACAGGCCGGAGAACCAGAAGCGGGTCCACGAGCGGCCGTCCACCAGGGCGTCGGATCCGGACACCCGCCAGGCTCCGCGGCCGGCCGCCATCTGCCACACCAGGCCATGCGGGGGCGCCAGGATCTGCCGCGCCCGCATCGGCAGGTCGCGTGGCCGGGTGGCGTCGCCCAGGTTCATCTCGCCGCCCATCGTGAGGCGCACGGCGGTCGCCAGCGGCGTGCCGGGTGCGACGACGAAGCCGAAATAGCGGCGCGCGGGTTCGGGCAGGGCGGCCAGGCGCGCCGGATCGAACAACCCG
>WBZL01002676.1_pt1 | contig 17070 bp, 10 predicted proteins | sample 5204291 | NCBI WGS metagenome assembly WBZL01 (sample SAMN12344345, study PRJNA552823) | activated sludge metagenome | biome: Activated sludge suspended growth; feature: Nitrification reactor; material: Wastewater; isolation source: activated sludge from nitrification reactor of wastewater...
GCGCGTAGTTGGTGTGCACGCGGCCGGTGGCCGGGTTCACCATCAGCGGCAGCTTGTCGGTGTAGGTGCCCTTGAGCTTGGCCAGCCCGCGGTGCTCGAGGATGCGCGCCGGCAGCGGGAAGTCGGCGGCCAGCTCCTGCAGCACCTCCTCGTCGGTGCTCGGCGCGCCCGAGGCGGTGCGCTTCTTCACCGGCAGGCCGAGGCGGCCGAAGAGCATCTCGCCGATCTGCTTGGGACTGCCCATGTTGAAGGGCTGGCCGGCGATGGCGTAGGCCTCCTGCTCGAGTGCCACCATGCGTTCGGCCAGCTGCTGGCTCTGGCGGGCGAGCAGGGCAGCATCGATCAGCACGCCGTGGCGCTCGATGCGCTGCAGGATGGTGGCCACCGGCATCTCGATGCGCTGGTAGACGTCGCGCAGCCCGGCCTCCGCCTCGACCTCGGGCCACAGCCGGCGATGCACGTGCAGGCACATCTCGCTGTCCTCGCCCGAGTAGGTGGTGGCCTGGGCGACGTCCACCTGCGAGAACGGAATCTGGCTGGCACCCTTGCCGCACAGGTCCTCGTAGCTCAGCCCTTTGCGATTGAGGTGGCGCTCGGCCAGGCTTTCCAGGCTGTGCGGGCGGTGCGCCTCGAGCACGTAGCTCTCCAGCATCGTGTCGTGCGCGTAGCCTTGCACCGTGATGCCCTGGTTGGCGAAGACATGCAGGTCGTACTTGATGTTCTGGCCGAGCTTGCGCCGCGTGGCGTCCTCCAGCCAGGGTTTCAGACGCGTCAGCACCTCGTCGCGCGGCAGCTGCGCCGGCGCGTCGGGGTAGTCGTGGGCCAGCGGCACGTAGGCGGCCCGGCCGGGCTCGGTGGCGAAGCTGATGCCGACGATCTGCGCGCGCAGCGCATCCAGCGAGTCGGTCTCGGTGTCCAGGGCCACCAGCTCGGCGTCTTGCAACTGCAGCAGCCAGGCGTCGAAGCGCGCCCAGTCGGTCACCGTCTCGTACTCGCGCGCCAACGCGGCTTCGGGCGGGTCGTCGCCTCGGGCGGCGCCGTCGGCACCGGGGGCAACCGACGCGGCGGACGGCGCGGCCAGAGCCTGCCCCGGCTGGGCCACGCCGAGTGATTCCTCGAGCTCCTTGCGCCAGGCCCGGAAGCCGTAGCGCTGATAGAACGACAGCAGCCCGGCCCGGTCGACCTCGCGCAGCGCCAGCGCCTCCAGCGCCGGCCAGCCGGGCACGTGGCCCGCGAGGTCGCAGTCGGTCACCACGGTGATCAGCTTGCGCCCGGTGGGCAGCCAGTCGCGCGCGTTGCGCAGGTTCTCGCCGGCCACGCCCTTGATGCCGTCGGCCGCGGCCACCACGCCGTCCAGCGATCCATGCTCGGCGATCCATTTGGCCGCCGTCTTGGGGCCGACCTTGTCGACGCCGGGCACGTTGTCGACGGCGTCGCCGATGAGGGTCAGGTAGTCGACGATGCGCTCCGGCGGCACGCCGAACTTGGCCTTGACGCCCTCGACGTCGAGCGTCTCGTTGCTCATCGTGTTGATCAGCGTGACCTGCGGGGTGACCAGCTGCGCCAGGTCCTTGTCGCCGGTGGAGATGATCACCCGGTGGCCGGTGGCGGCGGCCACGCGGGCCAGCGTGCCGATGGCGTCGTCGGCCTCGATGCCGGGGACCTCCAGCACCGGCCAGCCCAGCAGGCGCACGACTTCGTGGATCGGCTCGATCTGCTGCACCAGCGGCTCGGGCATCGGTGCACGCTGCGCCTTGTACGCGGGGTACCAGTCGTCGCGGAAGGTCTTGCCCTTGGCATCGAACACGCAGGCGGCATGCTCGGCACCCACCTGGTCGCGCAGCCGCTTCATCATCGCCACCATGCCGTGGATGGCGCCGGTGGGAAAGCCGTCGGGCGCACGCAGGTCGGGCATCGCGTGGTAGGCGCGATACAGGTAGCTGGACCCGTCGACCAGCAGCATGATCTTGTCGCTCATCGGCGCATTGTGGCGCGGGCCCGTCACGGCCGGCGGCGCCGGCGGCGGCCTCTTAGAATGCATCCATGTCGCCGCTTCGCCTGTCTGCCCTCGTGCTCGCCGTGTCGGCGGCCGCGCCGCTGGCGGCGCAGGAGGTGGCGCAGCGCGGCGGCGAGCCGGCGGTGCAACGCACGGTGGTCGAGGACGACGGCGTGCGCATCGAGGAGCTGCGCGTGCGCGGGCAGACGCAGCGCATCGTCGTGCGCAGCAAGATCGGCTCGGCGCGGCCCTACGAGATCGTGCCCGGCAGCGGTGGCCGCGATCCGACCCAGGACAAGCGCTCGAGCGGCCAGCGCGTCTGGTCCATCCTCAGCTTCTAAGACCGCGACATGGCGGTCTACACGCAAGTCGGCTTCGACGAGGCCGATCGCCTGGTCCGCAGGCTGGCGCTCGGTGCGCTGACCGACCTGCAGGGCATTCAGAGCGGCATCGAGAACACCAACTACTACGCCACCACCGTGCGCGGCCAGTGGGTGCTGACGCTGTTCGAGCGCCTGCCACGCACCCAGCTGCCGTATTACCTGCGCCTGATGGAGCACCTGGCGCGCCACGGCGTCCCGGTTCCGGCGCCCCAGGCCGACGACCGCGGCGAGATCCTGCACACGCTGGGCGGCAAGCCGGCCGCCGTGGTGACGCGCCTGCCCGGCAGCCATCGGCTGGCGCCCACCGCCGAGCACTGTGCGCAGGTCGGCACGATGCTGGCGCGGGCGCATGTCGCCGCGGCGGACTTCGCGTTCCAGCAGCCGCACCTGCGCGGGCTGGCCTGGTGGGAGCAGACCGTTCCCGAGGTGCTGCCCCACGTGCCGCCCGAGACCGGGGCGCTGCTGCAGGACGAGCTGGCGTTCCAGCACGAGCTGGCCACCTCGGCGGCCGGAGTCGCACTGCCGCGCGGGCACATCCACGCCGACCTGTTCCGCGACAACGTGATGTTCGACGACACCGCCGGCGGCGACCGGCTGTGCGGCTTCTTCGACTTCTACTTCGCCGGCGTCGACATGCTGCTGTTCGACGTGGCGGTGTGCCTCAACGACTGGGCCACCGATCTCGACACCGGCCGGCTGCACGAGGCGCGCGCGACGGCCTTCGTCGCCGCCTACCACGCAGTGCGGCCGCTTGAAGGGACCGAGCGCCGCCTGATGCCGGGCCTGCTGCGCGCCGCCGCGTTCCGCTTCTGGCTGTCGCGGCTGTGGGACTGGCACCTGCCGCGCGACGCGTCGCTGCTGCAACCCAAGGACCCGGCGCATTTCGAACGCGTGCTGCGCGAGCGCATCGCCAACCCGTGGCACCCCTGAGAACCCCGGTGCGGACCACGCCGTGCGGCGGCCGGTCCCGTCACCGCTTGTGAGCACAATCCCGACATGGCGATGATCCTTCGATCCGTCGGCCCCGCGCGTGGTGCGCAGTGGGTGCGCGACGGCGTGCGGCTGTACCTGAAGCGGCCGCTGGCCTTCACGGCGCTGTTCGTGCTGTTCATGTGCGTGGCCCTGTTCGTCGGCCTGGTGCCGGTGATCGGCGGCCTGCTGCAGATGATGCTGGTGCCGATGCTGTCGCTGGGCTTCATGGTCGCCAGCCAGTCGGCCCTGCTCGACGGCCCGGTGCATCCGTCGCAGTTCATCGACCCGCTGCGCGGCCGGCCGGCACAGCGCCGCTCGCTGATCGTGCTGTGCGTCGCCTACGGGCTGCTGGTCGTCGGCGTGTTGCTGGTGTCCGACCTGGTGGCCGATGGCGGCTTCTCGCGGGCGATGGAGCTGATGCGGCGTCCCAACCCGCCGCAGGGCGAGATCGACGCCCTGCTCACCGAGCGCCCCATCGTCGCGGGCACGCTCTTCGGCCTGACGCTGCTGACCGGGGTGACCGTGCCGTTCTGGCACGCACCGGCGCTCGTCCACTGGGGTTCGCAGGGGCCGGGCCAGGCCTTGTTCTCCAGCACGCTGGCGGTGTGGCGCTGCCGCGGCGCCTTCCTGGTCTACGGGCTGACCTGGTTCGGCATGGTCACCGTCTTCGGCATCGTCAGCGCGCTGCTGTTCGGGCTGCTCGGCCTGGGCCAGCTCGCCACGCTGGCCACCCTGCCGGCCGGCCTGTTCTTCTCGACGCTGTTCTACGTGTCGCTGATCTTCAGCTTCAACGACAGTTTCGGCTCGCAGTAGGCGGCCCGCGCCGGCCACCGCAGGCTCACCACGACGCCTCGCGCTCGGGCGTCGCGCCGATGCGATGGATCGACAGGTCGGCGCCCTCGTACTCCTCCTCGGCCGTCAGGCGCAGGCCGAGCGTGGCCTTGAGCACGCCATAGACCAGCGCACCGCCGGCCAGCGCCCACGCCACGCCGGCCAGCGTGCCCACCAGCTGGGCGGCAAAGCTCACGCCCCCCAGGCCCCCCAGCGCCGGCAGGCCGAAGATGCCGCAGGCCAGGCCGCCCCAGGCGCCGCACAGGCCGTGCAGCGGCCACACACCGAGCACGTCGTCGATCTTCCAGCGGTTCTGCGTCAGCGTGAACATCGAGACGAAGATGGCTCCGGCCACGCCGCCCACCACCAGCGCACCGGCGGGGTGCATCACGTCGGAGCCGGCGCACACCGCCACCAGGCCGGCCAGCGGGCCGTTGTAGGCGAAGCCCGGGTCGTTGCGGCCCATCACGACGGCCACCACGGTGCCGCCGGCCATCGCCATCAGCGAGTTCACGGCCACCAGGCCGGAGATCTTGTCGATGGTCTGCGCGCTCATCACGTTGAAGCCGAACCAGCCCACCGCCAGCACCCAGGCGCCGAGCGCCAGGAACGGGATGCTCGACGGCGGGTGTGCGCTGATCCCCCCATCCTTGCGGTAGCGGTTGTAGCGGGCGCCCAGCAGCAGCACCGCGGCCAGGCCGATCCAGCCGCCGACCGCGTGCACCACCACGCTGCCCGCGAAGTCGTGGAACTCCAGGCCGGTGAGTCCCTTGACGAAGCCCTGCAGGCCGAAGCGGCCACCCCACACCGCCCCCTCGAAGAGCGGATAGATCACCCCGACCAGCACCGCCGTGGCCACCAGCTGCGGCCCGAAGCGGGCCCGCTCGGCGATGCCGCCCGAGACGATGGCCGGGATGGCCGCCGCGAAGGTCAGCAGGAAGAAGAACTTGACCAGCTCGTAGCCGTTCTTCTGCGCCAGCGTGCCGGCGCCGGCGAAGAAATCCACACCGTAGGCGACGGTGTAGCCGACGAAGAAGTAGACGATCGTCGAGACGCTGAAGTCGACCAGGATCTTGACCAGGGCATTGACCTGGTTCTTCTTGCGCACCGTGCCGAGCTCCAGGAAGGCAAAGCCCGAGTGCATGGCCAGCACCATGATGGCGCCGAGCAGGATGAACAGGGCATCGGTGCCCTGCTTGACTTGATCCACGGTGTCTCCTCCAGGTCGTCGCTCCGCACCAGGATCGCGAAGCGCGCACCAGCGCAAGCAATCTACATGCCCAATTTGGGGCAGCGCCGGCGCGCTCGGGCGCCTTGAAATGGCGCGCATGCGCCTTGTTTAGGTGCGTCACGCACCGATTTCAGGCTGACGCGGCCGAACTCAGTCGATGGGCGTGAGCTTGGCGATGGACAGTGCGAGCCACTTGGCGCCGTGGCGGCCGAAGTTGACCTGGGCGCGGGCGTCGTTGCCGCTGCCCTCGAGGGTCAGCACCACGCCCTCGCCGAACTTGGTGTGGAAGACCGACTGGCCGACGCGCAGCCCGCCGACCATCCGATCGGGCGTGGCCATCGGCGCCGACTGGAACGGGCGCGCCGGTGCCCGCTGGTGGCTCGGCGACGGCGGCGCCACACGGCCGGCGCCGACGATGCCCGACAAGCCGCTGCCGCGCGACCAGGCATCGTGGTACTCGCGGGCATAGCCCGATCCGAAGCCCTGCTGGCGGGGCGTGAGCCACTTCAGCGAGGCCTCGGGCAGTTCGTCGAAGAAACGGCTGCGCACGTTGTAGCGCGTCTGCCCGTGCAGCATGCGGGTCTGGCTGTAGCTGAGGTACAGGCGCTTGCGGGCCCGCGTGATCGCCACGTACATCAGGCGCCGCTCCTCCTCCAGCCCGTCGGCGTCGGACAGCGACTGCTCGTGCGGGAACAGGCCCTCCTCGATGCCGGTGATGAACACCGCCTCGAACTCCAGGCCCTTGGCCGAATGCACCGTCATCAGCTGGATCGCATCCTGGCCGGCCTGGGCCTGGTTGTCGCCCGCCTCGAGCGAGGCATGGGTCAGGAAGGCGGCCAGCGGCGACAGGATCTCGCCGGTCTCGGCGTCGGGCACCGCACGCAGCGGCGCGATCGCCGGCGTGCCGCCGACCTCCGCCGGACCCGCGACGACCGGCGCGCCCGATCCCTCCGGCGGCGCCCCGCCGGCTGCGTCCTGGGCGGCCATCTCGTCCACCGGCAGGGCCACCGCGTCCTTGCCGAATCCCTCCTGGGTGACGAAGCTCTCGGCGGCGTTGACCAGCTCGTCGAGGTTCTCGATGCGGTCCTGGCCCTCCTTCTCGATGCGGTAGTGGTCGACGAGGCCGCTCTCGCGCAGCACGTGCTCGATGATCTCGCGCAGCGTCAGGCCGCGCGTCGCGTCACGCATCGCGTCGATCTTGGCGACGAAGCCCTGCAGCTTGGCGCCGGCTGCCCCGGAGACCGAGCCGACGCTCTGCGACAGGCTGCGGCCGCTGGCCCGTGCAGCGTCCTGCAGCTGCTCGACGGTGCGCGCGCCGATGCCGCGCGCGGGAAAGTTGACGACCCGCAGGAAGCTGGTGTCGTCGTTGGGGTTCTCCAGCAGGCGCAGGTAGGCCAGCGCGTGCTTGACCTCGGCGCGCTCGAAGAAGCGCAGGCCGCCGTACACGCGGTAGGGCACGCCGGCGTTGAACAACGCGCTCTCGATCACGCGGCTCTGCGCGTTGCTGCGGTAGAGCACGCCGATCTCGTGGCGCGGAATGCCGCCGCGGTGCAGCTGCTGGGCCTCGTCGAGGAACCACTGCGCCTCGGCGAAGTCGCTGGTGGCCTCGAACACCCGCACCGGCTCGCCGGCACCGGCGTCGGTGCGCAGGTTCTTGCCCAGGCGCTGGCGGTTGTGCGCGATCAGCTCGTTGGCGGCATCCAGGATGTGGGCGACGCTGCGGTAGTTCTGCTCCAGCTTGACGACACGTCGGACGCGGTACTCGCGCTCGAAGTCGGCCATGTTGCCGACGCGCGCCCCGCGGAACGCATAGATGCTCTGGTCGTCGTCGCCGACGGCGAACACCCCTTGCTGGGCCGGGTCGCCGGCGGGACGCGGCGGCGCGAACATCTTCAGCCACGCGTACTGCAGCCGGTTGGTGTCCTGGAACTCGTCGACCAGCAGGTGGTGGAAGCGGCGCTGGTAATGCTCGCGCAGCGGATCGTTGTCGCGCATCAGCTCGTAGGTGCGCAGCAGCAGCTCGGCGAAGTCGACCACGCCCTCGCGCCGGCACTGCTGCTCGTAGGCCTCGTAGACCTCGACCAGCTTGCGGCCATGCGCGTCGTGCACCTCCACGTCGCGGGGGCGATGGCCCTCCTCCTTCTCGCCGGCGATGAACCAGGTCACCTGCTTGGGCACGAAGCGCTCCTCGTCGAGGTTCATGCCCTTGATGACGCGCTTGACGGCGGACAGCTGGTCGGCGCTGTCGAGGATCTGGAACGATTGCGGCAGCTCGGCGAGCTTCCAGTGGGCGCGCAGGAAGCGGTTGCACAGGCCGTGGAAGGTGCCGATCCACATGCCGCGCACGGCGATCGGCAGCATCGCCGACAGCCGCGTCAGCATCTCCTTGGCAGCCTTGTTGGTGAAGGTCACCGCCAGCACGCCGCCCGGCGAGACCTGACCGGTGGCCAGCAGCCAGGCGATGCGCGTGGTCAGCACGCGGGTCTTGCCCGACCCGGCGCCGGCCAGCACGAGGGCCGGCTCGGCCGGCAGCGTGACCGCGGCGAGCTGCTCGTCGTTGAGGCCTTGCAGCAGACGGGGCGCCGCGGGGGAATCGATCATCCATCGATTCTAGGAGGCGCCCCGCCACGGTCTCGCCGCGCAGGCGCTGCGCGCCCGTGGCGCCGGGCGGCGGAGCAGCCTCGGTCAGCCTCCGAGGTCGAGCAGGGGCATCGGCCGGCTCAGGCTGCGCCGGCCGAAGGGGCTGCGGCGCTCCTTGTCGGCCTTCAGGCGGGGCTCGAGCCACTGCACCAGCGCCTCGGCGGGCATCGGCCGGCCGAGCAGATAGCCCTGCATCTCGTCGCAGCCCAGCTCGCGCAGCTGGTCGGCCTGGTCCTGCGTCTCGACGCCCTCGGCGACGACGGTCATGCGCATGCTGTGGCCGAGGGCGATGACGGCCCGTGCGATGGCGGCGTCCTCGCCGCTGCCCGGCAGCGACTGCACGAACGAGCGGTCGATCTTCAGCGTGTCGACGTTGAAGCGCCGCAGGTAGGCCAGCGACGAATGCCCGGTGCCGAAGTCGTCGATGGCCAGCCGCACGCCCATGCGCGCGAAGCTGGCCAGCAGGTTGCGCGTGGCCTCGGTGTCCTCCATCAGCAGCGACTCGGTGAGCTCGATCTCCAGCCGGTCGGGCTCGATGCCGTTCTCACGCAAGGTGTCCTCGACGAGCGAGGCCAGGTACAGGTGCCGGAACTGGCGCGCCGACAGATTGACGGCCACGCGCAGCGGCGGCAGGCCTTGCTGGTCCCAGGCGGCGAGCTGCTCGCAGGCGCTGCGGATGACCCAGGCACCCACCTGCAGGATCAGCCCGGTGTCCTCGAGCACCGCGATGAAGCGATCCGGCGGCACCATGCCCTGTCCCGGCCGGTGCCAGCGCAGCAGCGCCTCGACGCCGGTGACCCGCCCGGACTCGAGGTCGGCCTTGGGCTGGTAGTGCAACTGGAACTCCTGGCGCTCGACGGCGCGGCGCAGATGACCCTCGAGCGACAGGCGCGCCGACACCGCGGCGTTGAGGTCGTCGCTGAAGAAGCTGTACATCCCGCGGCCGAGCGACTTGGAGCGGTACATCGCCATGTCGGTGTGGCGGATCAGGCCGTCGAGGTCGACGTCGTCGGTCGGGTACATCGAGATGCCGATGCTGCCGGAGACCACGATCTCCTCGTCGCCGACGCGGAAGGGCTCGGTCAGCGCATCGAGAACCCGGCGTGCGATGCTGGCCGCCCCCTCGGCACCCTCGACGGCCTCGGCGATGACGGTGAACTCGTCGCCACCCAGGCGCGACAGCGTGGTGCCGGAATCGTCGACGCCACGACCGACGGAGTCGACGTCGCGCAGGCAGGCGGTGAGGATGCGTGCCACATGCTGCAGCAGCCGGTCGCCGACCTCGTGGCCGAGGCTGTCGTTGACGATCTTGAAGCGGTCGAGGTCGATGAACATCAGCGCCATCGGGTCGCCCGAGCGGCGCGCGCGGGCCATCGCCAGCTCCAGCCGGTCGCGGAACAGCGCGCGGTTGGGCAGTCCGGTGAGGTTGTCGAAGTTGGCCAGGTGGGTCAGCCGCTCCTGGTCCTTCCAGCGCTCGGCGGTGTCGCGCAGGTGCAGGATCCAGCGCCGGCCGCGACCGACCGTCAGCGCGCGCGCCCGAAGCTCGACCGGGCGCAGGCCCTCGGCGCAGCGCAGCGATGCGGGTCCGTCGGTCAACTCGCCGGGCAGCACGGCCGAACCGCCGTCCTGGCGCAGCAGGTCGGCCAGCCGCATGCCGCGCACCTGGGCCGCCTCGCGCCGCAGCATGGCGGCCGCGGCGGGATTGCAGGCCAGCACCTGGCCACCGTCCTGGCACACCAGCAGGCCATCGGCGACCTGCTCGAACAAGGCCTGGAACCAGGGGTCGGGCGCGCCGCGCGCGGCCGAACCCGCCGGAGTGGGCGCCGTGTGGCTCGGGTCCGACGCCGGTGGGCCCCCCACGGCCGCGGATGCCGATGCGGCAGTCGCGGCCGGAGTGGCCTGCGCAGCCGGCGAGGCTTCGCCGGGCCGCCACCATCGGCCCAGTGCCAGCCAGCGCCGGGCAGGCGAAGCGGTGGCAGGTCCTCGAGGCGGGCTCTTCACGGGCAGGCAGGCCGGGGCGTTGCGGGCAGGATGCCCGTCGCCGTCGTATCGGCCGCACCGGCCCTGCGCTTGAGCGCGGGACGCCTGGCCGGCGGACAGGCCGGTAGAATTCGCCACCGGGCCCACATTCTGGCGCCCGGTCTTTCCCAGCGGGCCGTCGCCAGCCGATGCCCGCTCCCCGTCGCCGGCGCCCTCGCGGCCGCCCGGGACTCGAAAGCCGGGCCGTCCAGGTCAAGCGCTCTTCCCCCTGCCGGAGCCCGACCATGGAAATCTTCGACTACGACAACATCCTGCTGCTGCCGCGCAAGTGCCGCGTCGACAGCCGCAGCCAGTGCGACACCTCGGTGGAGTTCGGCGGACGCCGCTTCGCGCTGCCGGTGGTGCCATCCAACATGAAGACCGTGCTCGACGCGCCGATTGCCGAGTACCTGGCGCGCCACGGCTACTTCTACGTGATGCACCGCTTCGACCTCGACAACGTGGCCTTCGCGCGGCGCATGCGCGAGCAGGGTCTGCTGGTATCGATCAGCTCGGGCGTCAAGGCGGCCGATTTCGAGGTCATCGACCGCCTGGCCGCCGAGGGCGTGGGTGCCGACTACGTGACCATCGACATCGCCCACGGCCATGCCGACAGCGTGCGCCAGACCATCGAGCACATCAAGGCCCGGCTGCCGCAGGCCTTCGTGATCGCCGGCAACGTGGCCACCCCGGAAGCGGTGATCGACCTCGAGAACTGGGGGGCCGACGCCACCAAGGTCGGCGTGGGCCCGGGCAAGGTCTGCATCACCAAGCTCAAGACCGGCTTCGGCACCGGCGGCTGGCAGCTCAGCGCGCTCAAGTGGTGCAGCCGCGTGGCCACCAAGCCCATCGTCGCCGACGGTGGCATCCGCCATCACGGCGACATCGCCAAGAGCGTGCGCTTCGGCGCCGCGATGGTGATGATCGGCTCGCTGTTCGCCGGCCACGAGGAGAGCCCCGGCCAGACCGTCGAGGTCGACGGCAAGCTGTACAAGGAGTACTACGGCTCGGCGAGCGACTTCAACAAGGGCGAGTACAAGCACGTCGAGGGCAAGCGCATCCTCGAGCCGATCAAGGGCCCGCTTGCCGAGACCCTGCGCGAGATGCGCGAGGACCTGCAGAGCAGCATCAGCTACGCCGGCGGGCGCGTGCTGGCCGACCTGAAGAAGGTCAACTACGTCATCCTGGGTGGCGAGAACGCCGGCGAGCACCTGTTCATGTGAGCCCGATGCCGCGCCGCGCGGGCCTCAGCGTGGGATCATGTCGTGGCGCTCTCCGGGCTCCAGCCGCCGCGGTGCGGCGGCCGGGGCCCGCCGCGCCGACGCCGATGCCCGCGACGCCTGAGGGCAGCTGCCGCTGTCGGCATGCGCCAGCGCGGTGGCCAGCAGCGGCTCGCCAGGGGTGCCCAGGGGCAGGTTGGCCCCCTCGCCGCGCGGGCAGCTGGCGTCGAAGCCGTCCCAGTAGCGGCCTTCGTTGCGCGCGTTGACCGACTCGAAGTTGACCACGCTGTAGGTGGTGCCGCACTGCGAGGTCGGCAGGAAGCCCACCGGCTTGCCGCAGGTGGTGTCGCCCACCGAGATCACCTGGGCGAAGGGACGCAGGCCGTTGATGACCTGTTCGCTGGCCGAGCAGGTGCGCCGCCCGGTCAGCACGTACACGCGCGGCAGGCCCAGTGCGAAGGTCGGTGACGAGAAGCGGAAGGCCTGGTTGTTGGTGGCCGCGCGCTTGTCGTTGTAGAGCAGGTTGGCGAAGGTCTGGCCCGCGGCCTGCGGCCCGGCCAGGTACGAGCCCAGCAACGCAGCCAGCGACACCAGACCACCGCCGTTGTAGCGCAGGTCCAGCACCAGGTCCTGCACGCCCTGGTTGCTGAACTGGGCGAAGGCCGCGATCAGGCCCGACTCGGCCTGGGAGATCATCTGGTTGACCATCAGGTACCCGACTCGCCGGCCGCCGGGTGTCTGCACGACCTGGGCGATCGGCACCGGGGTCAGCGCGAAGACCGAGGCCGTCAGGCGCACCGACCGCTCGACCCCCGCCGGCGTGCGCAGCATCACCTGCAGCGTGTCGCCGGCCTGGGCCGGCGTCAGCAGGGCGAAGTCGTTGGCCGCCACCAGCTCGGCCGCCGGCCGCCCATTGAGCGACAGCACCCGGTCGCCACGTTGCACGCCCTGGGCCGCGGCGTCCGACCGCGGCTCCACATAGCGCACCAGCAGGGGCTGGTCGCCCAGCCCAGCCACCTCCAGCCCCGACACCGACATGCCGTAGCCCAAGGTGGCGCCATCGCCGAAGAAGCGGTTGAAGGCCTCGGTGGACTCGCTGCCGCTCCAGCGGTCGGCCGGAAACGCGGCGTCGCTGCCCGTGTACAGCGACGCCCGGAAGTAGGCCTCGACGTTGTCGAAGGTGGCTGGGTTCGGCCGCGGTGCCAGCCGGTACCAGAAGTACCACTCGTCCAGGTAGGCCGCGAGCCAGCCCTTCTGGTCCTCGACCGTGCACGAGGCGGCAGGCGGCGGACCGGAGTCGCCCCCACCGCCGCCGCAGGCGACCAGCAGCGCGGCGGCCAGTGCCGCGACGGCACGGGGAATCGGGTTCGGTCGGTGCACGAAGCAAGGCATGGGACGGGCCTCCGGTCAACGCGGGGCGGCCGGTCGTACGCAGGCCGCCACCTACAATTGTCGGATCCCATCATGGCACGTGATCGACAGGCCCAGCGGCCGGTCCGCCTGTGTCCCTGTCCGCCTGCCGCCTGCCGCCTGCCGCCTGCCGCCTGCCACGAGCCCGCCATGTCCACGCCCGAGCTTGCCAAGCCCTTCGACCCCGCCGCCATCGAAGCCCGCTGGGCGCCGGTCTGGGAGCACGCGGCCGCGCATGCACCGACGCTCGACCCGTCGCGGCCCTCGTTCTCGATCCAGCTGCCGCCGCCCAACGTGACCGGCACGCTGCACATGGGCCACGCGTTCAACCAGACCATCATGGACGCGCTGACCCGCTACCACCGGATGCGCGGCCACAACACCCTGTGGCTGCCCGGCACCGACCACGCCGGCATCGCCACGCAGATCGTCGTCGAGCGACAGCTGCAGGACGCCGGCCTGTCGCGCCACGACCTCGGGCGCAAGAACTTCGTCGCCCAGGTGTGGGACTGGAAGGCCAGCTCGGGTGCCACCATCACGCGCCAGATGCGCCGCCTGGGCGACAGTGTCGACTGGTCGCGCGAGTACTTCACGATGGACGAGAAGCTCTCGACCATCGTCACCGAGACCTTCGTGCGGTTGTACGACGAGGGCCTGATCTATCGCGGCAAGCGGCTGGTGAGCTGGGACCCGGTGCTCAAGTCGGCGGTCTCCGACCTGGAGGTCGAGAGCGAGGAGGAGGACGGATTCCTGTGGCACATCCGCTACCCCCTGGCCGACGGCAGCGGCAGCGTCGTGGTGGCCACGACACGGCCCGAGACCATGCTCGGCGATACCGCGGTGATGGTGCACCCCGAGGATGAGCGCTACGCCGCGATCGTCGGCAAGACCGTGCGCCTGCCGCTTGCCGACCGCGAGATCCCGGTGATCGCCGATGCCTATGTCGACCGCGAGTTCGGCACCGGGGTCGTCAAGGTCACGCCGGCGCACGACGCCAACGACTACGCGGTGGGCCAGCGCCACGGGCTGGCGATGATCGGCGTGCTGACGCTCGACGCCCGCATCAACGAGCTGGCGCCGGCCGCCTACCAGGGCCTGGACCGCTTCGAGGCGCGCAAGCGGATCGTCGCCGACCTCGAAGCCCGGGGCCTGCTGGTCGAGACGAAGAAGCACAAGCTGATGGTGCCGCGCTGCGCGCGCACCGGCCAGGTCGTCGAGCCGATGCTCACCGACCAGTGGTTCGTCGCGATGAACAAGCCCGGCCACGACGGCCGCAGCATCGCGCAGCAGGCCATCGAGGCGGTGTCGTCGGGCCAGGTGCGCTTCGTGCCCGAGCAGTGGGTCAACACCTACAACCACTGGATGCACAACATCCAGGACTGGTGCATCAGCCGCCAGCTCTGGTGGGGCCACCAGATCCCGGCCTGGTACGGCACGGGCGGCGAGCTGTTCGTCGCGCGCAGCGAGGACGAGGCCCGACAGCGCGCGACGCAAGCCGGCTACAGCGGCCCGCTGACGCGCGACGAGGACGTGCTGGACACCTGGTACAGCTCGGCGCTGGTGCCCTTCTCCACGCTGGGCTGGCCCGACAAGACCGTCGAGCAGGACCTGTTCCTGCCCAGCACCGTGCTGGTGACGGGCTTCGACATCATCTTCTTCTGGGTCGCCCGGATGATCATGATGACCACCCACTTCACCGGCAAGGTGCCGTTCCGCGACGTCTACATCCACGGCCTGGTGCGCGACGCCCACGGCCACAAGATGAGCAAGAGCGAAGGCAACGTGCTCGACCCGGTGGACCTGATCGACGGCATCGCGCTGCCCGAGCTGCTGGTCAAGCGCACCACCGGCCTGCGCAAGCCCGAGACCGCGCCGCGCGTGCGCAAGGAGACCGAGAAGGAATTCCCGCAGGGCATCCCCGGCTACGGGGCCGACGCGCTGCGCTTCACGATGGCCAGCTACGCCACGCTGGGCCGCAACATCAACTTCGATGCCAAGCGCTGCGAGGGCTACCGCAACTTCTGCAACAAGCTCTGGAATGCCACCCGCTTCGTGCTGATGAACTGCGAGGGGCAGGACTGCGGACTGGCCGAGCACGACGCCGCGGCCTGTGCGCCCGGCGGCGAGTACCTGCAGTTCTCGGCGGCCGACCGCTGGATCACGAGCGAGCTGCAGCGCGTCGAGGCCGCGGTGGCGCAGGGTTTCGAGGAGTACCGGCTCGACAACGTCGCGGGCGCCATCTACGCATTCGTGTGGGACGAATACTGCGACTGGTACCTCGAGATCGCCAAGGTGCAGCTGCAGGGCGGTGGCCCGGCGTCACAGCGCGCGACGCGGAGAACGCTGATCCGCGTGCTCGAGACGGTGCTGCGCCTGATGCACCCAGTGGCACCGTTCATCACCGCCGAGCTGTGGGAGAGCGTCGCCGTCGTGGCCGGCCGCAAGGCCGCGGGCTCGAACGCCAGCATCGTCACCGCGCCCTACCCGCAGGCCCAGCCCGAGCGCATCGATCCGCAGGCCGACGCGTGGGTGGCCCAGCTCAAGGCCCTGGTGGGCACCTGCCGCAACCTGCGCAGCGAGATGAACCTCTCGCCCGGCACCCGCGTGCCGCTGCTGACGCACGGCGACGACGACTTCGTGGCCGCTGCGACGCCGCTGCTGCAGGCCCTGGCGCGGCTGTCCGAGGTCCGTCCGGTGGCCGACGAGACGGCCTTCGCCGCCGCCACGCGAACCGCGCCGGTGGCGGTCCAGGGCGCGACGCGCCTGGCCCTGGTGGTGGAGGTCGACGTCGCGGCCGAGACCGAACGGCTGGCCAAGGAGATCGCACGCCTGCAGGGCGAGATCGGCAAGGCCGAGGCCAAGCTCGGCAACGCCAGCTTCGTGCAGCGGGCGCCGGCGGCGGTGGTTCAGCAGGAGCGCGAACGCGTCGCCGAGTTCACGCAGGCGCTGGGTCGTCTTCGAGACCAGCAAGCGCGCCTGGCGTCGTCGACGTGAAGTCGCCGCGCGCGCCGCGCGCGTGCAGGATCTCGTCCATGCGCTGGGCCACGGCCCAGGCGCTGCGGATGCGCGACTCGCGCGTGGTGCTGGCCACGCGCGGCGTGACCTGCACGTTGTCCACGTCGTGCAGCGGACGACCCGGGTCGAGCATGCCGGGCTCCATGCTGTCGAACCAGGCGGCCGCCATGCGGCCGGTGGCCAGCGCCTGGGCCAGCGCGTGGTCGTCGAACAGGCCCGAAGGCGCCAGGCTCACCAGCACCTGGCTGGGCTTGCAGTCGGCCAGGTAGCGCGTGCCCAGCAGGCCGTGGTAGCGCGTGAAGTAGGTCAGCAGCACGCACACGCCGTCGCTCGACTCCATCAGCTCGCGCAGCGGCACCGGCTCGACGCTCCAGCGGCCCCACAGGCTGTCGCCCGCGTGCACCGCCGGGTCGTAGCCGATGACGCGCGCGCCGAAGGTGTCGAGCAACTGGGCCAGCGGCCTGGCCGCCGGCGTCATGCCGATGATGCCGATCACCGAGCCGCCGAGCTCGCGGCCGACGGCCAGGCCTTCGGCGTTGATCACCGGCACGCGGCGGAACATCTGCAGCAAGGCACCGATGGCGAACTCGGCCTCGGCGTTGGCGCTGGCGGTGGCCGGGCGCACCACCTCGACCCCGGCCCGCGCGCAGGCTTCGAGGTCCAGGTTCTCGGCGCCGGCCGACAAGCGCCCGACGGTCAGCAGCCGCGGCGCGGCACGCAGCACGGCGGCATCCACCGCCACCGAGGGCGGCAGCACCAGGCCCCGCACGCGCGTCAGCGAGCCACGGAATTCCAGCGGATCGTGCGCCAGGTGCGGCGCGTAGACGACGGCGTGCCGCGCGGAGAGCCAGTCCAGCACCTCCGGGTCCAACGGCTCGACGACTAGCAGCTCCATGGGCAAGGTGTCACGAGGGGGTGGCCAACGACACCGGCCGATGGAGCCAGAATCGAGCGTCGAACCATTCTAGGTAAGCAGATGTTGGTCAAGAAGGCGATATTTCCCGTAGCCGGCCTCGGCACGCGTTTCCTGCCGGCCACCAAGGCCCAACCCAAGGAAATGCTGCCGGTGGTCGACAAACCGCTGATCCAGTATGCCGTGGAGGAGGCCTACGCGGCCGGCGTGCGCGAGATGATTTTCGTGACCGGCCGGCACAAGCGCCCGATCGAGGACCATTTCGACATGACCTACGAGCTCGAGGTGGCGCTCGAGCAGTCGGCCAAGCACGACCTGCTGGAGGTCGTGCGCAGCGTCAAGCCCGACGACATGGAGTGCATCTACGTCCGCCAGGCCCAGGCGCTGGGTCTCGGCCACGCGGTGCTGTGCGGCCAGCGTCTGGTCGGCAACGAGCCCTT
>WBZL01001612.1_pt1 | contig 17065 bp, 18 predicted proteins | sample 5204291 | NCBI WGS metagenome assembly WBZL01 (sample SAMN12344345, study PRJNA552823) | activated sludge metagenome | biome: Activated sludge suspended growth; feature: Nitrification reactor; material: Wastewater; isolation source: activated sludge from nitrification reactor of wastewater...
GAAAGTGAATGGCCAGAGCAATGGAGTCCGACGAACGGCTATCGAACACCTTCTCCTGCCCTTGAAAGGCCACGGTCAAACTCCCGTAGAACGTGCCGGCCTTCAACGTAATGACGGTCCGGATAACCCGCCCGCCGAGTGCTTCGAGAATGGTATGCATCAACTCATGAGAGAGGGGGCGTGGCAGCCGTTCACCGGTCAGCGCCGCCTGAATAGAAGCGGCCACCGTCTGATCGACGAAGACAGGAATGGTCTTCCCGTCTGCGGAGAGCAACACCACGGGACCATGATCGGATAGGCCGACCCGGACCTCGCTGATCGTCACCTGGGAAGATACGCCCCCCTCATCGGCAAGCGCCGGGAGACCGCCCGACGAGACGACCGGCACCAGGACACACAGTGCGCCAACCAACCACCGCCGTGCGATCACGTTCATGGTTTCCTCCTCTCATGGACATGGAGGCCGACTCACCGGACATCTCTGACAGGACCAGTCCGTCCACTCTTCGACGACTACCGGCCCTCTCTGGCTACCCTGACACATCGCCGCCTGCTGTTAGGCTCGCACAAACGCATTTCTCTCTCGTTCCAAACCAATTTCGGTTTCGGCTCCATGTCCGGTAACCACAGCGGTCCGCTCATCGAGCGTATACAGCCGCTCCCGGATCGACCGCTCGATGGCCTCAAAATCGCCGCCCCACAGATCCGTCCGACCGATGCTGCCGCGAAACAACGTGTCCCCTGCCACGAGAAGCTTCGCGGTCGGAAAATGAAAACACATGGAGCCGGGCGTATGCCCGGGAGTATGTACTGCCACGCCCTCCAAGCGCCCGACCGTCACACGCTCGTCATCCGTGAGCCAATGATCCGGCGGGGGAGCCGGCACATAGGGCACGCCGAACATGCGGCACTGTGTCTCCAGCATGTCCCATAGAGGCCGGTCATCCGGATGCAGACAGAGCGCCGCGCCAGTGGCTTGCTTCATGGCACCCGATGCCAGAAAGTGATCGAAGTGTGCATGTGTATGCACAATGCGCACGACCGTCAACCCCAAGGCCTGGACCTCACGCAGAATACGTTCGGGCGCACCACCCGGATCGACCACCAACGCCTGCTTGGTGATGGGATCTCCAATAATGGAACAGTTACAACCCAGCGGGGGGACAGAAAATGTTTTGCGAATCATGCACGCGCCTCACAACCAGCCGTCGAAATCGACACACAACGCTCTCCCTCACTTTCTCCCACCAGACCCCTTCTCCTCAGGACGCGACACCCACAGCACCTCTGTGTCATACAACCTCCACCCCTTGTGCTGCCGGATGAACCAAAGGAGAAACCCCGCACCCGTTCCGTCAGGTCGCGGATTGGCGACATAGAGCAACGCTTGATCCCCTCGCAACGTGAACCCCACACGTGAAAATGCCAGGCGATCGATGATGTCAGGAACACCCCGTTCCTCCTGCACCCACTGCGCAACCGGTATCCTGAGCAAAGCCGTCTCGGCATCCGGCACGCCCTCACCGGACACAAACCGGTAACGTACCCCGAAGCCAAAACGCGTCTCCAATCGGGAAGACCGCTGAGCTTTCGCGACAAAGTCACGAATGAGATCTTGCGGCAATCGACGGTCGAAGAGATCTTGCTCGGCAAACCAGGCGACGGTGGGCACGTGCGGCTCGTCCGGATGGAGATACCTCGCCGTCATCCGTTCGATCACCACCAACTTCGTGCCTGAGGTGAGAAACTTGTCCTCGACCGCGAGATCGTACAGCGCATAGTCTTCAGCGGGTACGGACTCCGGCATCTCAGGCATGGTCGCGGCAAACCCAGCCACCGGGTCGATCACCACCAGACTCACGACAAGGATCGCTGCATGCCAGAACGCCATGACACAGAATAGCCGCTCCATTCGCAATGGGTCAAACCGGCGAGAATGTGAATGAAGATGGACAAGGGGGGCCAAACTCTGGTAATGGTCTGACAGTCTTCCCTCAAACTATGATCAAGGCCCCCCAGCGATCGCTCGCTCCCCTCTTCGGCCTCGCAGTCCTATCCTGGTGCGCCGGTTGCGCTCCGGACGAGTCTCCGTTTCGACAGGAAAATGAACACCTGCGCAAGCAACTGGCCAAGCAGGAGTCACTCCTCAATTCCCTGCAAGACGGGAACAAGGTCATGCAGCAGCAGATCGATCTGCTGAACCAGGAACTGCGCGACGCCAAGAAGCAAGCTGAACATGCCCAAGCCGAGGCAAAGACACTGCAGACGGAAGCCAAGGCACTCGGCAGCAGACTCGACGCCCAACTCGCCGAATCGAAGAAGCTGTCGGGGGAAATGCAGCGCACCGCCGCCAAAGCCGCCCAACTCACGGACAGTATCCGGGTGGAAGAAAAGGGCGCGCAGGTAGAGGATCTCCCCCGCCCGTTGACGGCCGTCGGGAAAGCTGCCGAAGAAGCGCTGGCCCGCAACGGCTATCGGATGAGAGTGACCGTGAAGACGGATCAACGAGCCGTCTTCGTTACGGAACGCAAGATTTCCACACCCAGTTCCCTGGAAACGGCAGGCTCACGCAACCAATACGTGGTGTCCCTCCAGGCGCTGCCCTCCAATATCACCCGTTTGAGCGTGAAGGCTGATTTCGAGCGGGTGGTGCAAGGCGGGCGTGTGCTCGCGGTCGATGCAGAGGAGATCGCGGAAATCGAGCGTCGGCTTATTGCCGAAATCGGAAAATCCGTCGCCGCCCCGCCGAGTAAATCCTAATGCCCGCGCCGGTCCGCCTCAGGGGAGTCACGGTGATTCCCCGTTGTCTCAATCTGCTGGCCCTGACCTTCGCCCTGGCCTGGCTCCACCCAGACTTTGCATTGGCCGCTCGCAGTCCGACGCCCCCGCCCACGCACGAATTGGGCAAACACCTGACATCGATCGCCAGGATCACGGTTGCGTCGCCGACAATTCGCATTCCCGAAGGACCGTTTCTCCTGGGGAGCGTGCGCGTGGATGACGATCCGTACGGGATGGGGACACAGTTCGACGATACGGAACTCCCGCAGCATCGCGTATGGCTGGATACCTATGAGATCGACCGCGACGAAGTCAGCCTCAGCGAATATCTCGTCTATCTTCAGAGCCGGAAACTGCACCCTTCAAAAGAACTCCAGCACCTGATCTGGCATGTCATCACCGTGCACTCCGTCAGCGATGAGACGCTGGCCCAGTGGCCGGCCCTCTACGTGACATGGAAAGAGGCCGATGGCCTCTGCCGCTCAGTCGGTAAGCGCCTGCCGACCGAGGCCGAATGGGAGAAGGCCGCACGAGGCCCGGACGGCAATCGGTTCCCCTGGGGAGACACAGTTCCTGACAGTTCACTGGCCATGTTCGGGCAACATCACGTGCACGAGATTCCGATTCTCGCACCGGTGAACAGCGGCGAAGCGGGAAAAAGCTACTATGGCCTCCATCACATGGCAGGCAACGTCGCCGAGTGGGTCAACGACTGGTTCGGGTTCGACTACTATGCCTACATGCCGGAACGAAACCCGCCTGGCCCGACCAGCGGACGCTATAAGAGCCTGCGCGGCGGATCCTGGAAAAGCCGCCCCATCATGCTCCGGACAGCCACCCGCAGCGGCGCGCCGGCCGATCAACGTTCGGCCACGGTCGGCTTCCGCTGCGCCAAATCGGCCTCTGCCGCCGGCGCGCCATAAGAGACCAGGCTTCCGACACACGTCCTCGGTAAGCACAACTCGGCAACCGCCAGGCACTCCAACCCAAACGGCAGATACCCCGCATACCCGAGCAACGGCATGTGGAACAGCGTGACCCCCTGCACAAAAGGCACCGCGTATTGCCAATGGGCCAGACTGTAGAAGTTCCACATCTCCCAGAACCATCCACAAATCAGCGCCGCAAGCGCAACGACCCAGAGCGTTCGCCAATCCCCATGCGCGGTGTCGCTAAAAATCGTCGTTTCCTGACACATCATCTGTAACGCGACAATCAGTAGAAGCGGCGCCACCCATACCAAGGGGAACAGACAATCTGGCCACAGGCCGATCCCAACCAGCCCGCCTGCCGCGAGACAGAACAGCACCCAGCCCCACATCTTGCGATGCAGGAATCGGATCCGCACAAATCGATCCAGCCCCGCCGAGCAGCGCGGATACGACATCAGCCATTCAGCCGTGCCGAGCACAGCGGGCAGCACCGTCGAAAAGGACACCGTCGCCCGCCACAGGTAAGCCTCGGCACTGAGCTCGCCTGCACCAAGGTAGTACCAGTTCTGAACGAATCGATTCAGGTATTCGAAACACCACCAGAAGCCGGTGCTGAGCGGATACAGCAGAAGGAAATATCGAGGACGATTCAGCAGCATGCATCGGCCGACGCGGCGGAACGTCGACGCATTCACCAACACGATATAGCCGCACCAGAGCGGAAAGAAGGTGTGGGCCTGAAACGGCTGCATCCACTCGAACCTGGTCCAAGCCAATCCCCACAGCACCAGTGTCCAGATGGCCGCTCCCCACCCCCACCAGGGGAAGGCCGTGACGGCGGCTCGCCGCTCGCGAGACGTCGCGTGCAGGACACGCAGCGTCAACGGGGTGAGGATACCGCTCATGAGCAGCAGCACTCCGATGGATACGGGCCAGGAGAATGGCGCGTGCACGACAGACCGCGTGGTGGGCGGCCATCCCAGATACGGCGCGACAGGCTTGCCCGCCCACCAGACGCCCAACAGCGGCAGAGACAGGCCCAGCGTCAGCACACACATGAGGATGGCCGCTCGGGTACCCATCAGATTCCTGTCCCTGCCGCGCGGAGCATCGCGCATCTGCCTGCAGTGATGACACGAGGAATCCTATCATTGCTGTGCACATCTGACACAACCGTCATGGCCGCGAAGGATTGATCCTTCGCTTGTGGATAGGGGTGTGATAGGGTGGGCGAAGGGTGGAGCGACCCATCGTCATGCATCGACCACTGGCAGCCAGATTCATCGTCGCCGCACTGTCGACCGCAAGCCTATTGTCGGCACCGACCGGGTCGCCGGCACAGGGGGGAGGCGGACAAGTGACCGTGACACCGACGCCCGGGAAAGTCATCGCCTGGTCGGCCGCAGGCGGCGGCGTCGAGGAGTCTCTGCAGGCAGGGGAATCCATCGTGACCTCCGGATCCCGCGGGCACACGGGGTTCGTTCACACGTCCCATCGCTTGCTCGGATTTTCTGCCGGACTGCGGCAATGGCGGGACGTACGCTTGGGGGTCGATGAGCGCCTGGGGCGCTACCAGCTTCAACCGTTCCTGATCCTGGCTCACACCAATCAGCAGGTGCTTGGATTTCAAGCAACCCGCGGCCACTGGACAAGCATGGCGCTCGGCCCAAACGAAACGGTGTCTCACCTACGCGGCCACGGACACGTGGCGGTCGCGATCACCAACGAGCGTGCCCTGGGATTTTCCACCTACACCGGCGGGTTTTTTGTCATTGCCTGGACGCCGCAGGAACGGGTGTTGTCCGTCGACGGGGGGCAGAATGCCATGGTGGTCCGCACATCAACGCGCACAGTCATGCTTCAATCCCAATCCAACGGTTGGACTGAAGTCCGATAACCGTCGCCTGTCCCACTGAATACAGCCTTAGATCCGGCCTTCGTCAAGTTCAATGGCATCGACCCAGGTCGAGGCAGGTGGGAGAGATGCCACCGGCACACCGCGCTTCGTCGCCACCTCCTGCAAGCGCCCCTGGTAACGCTGCCTGGTGGCATCGTCCTTCGGGCCGCTTGTCAGCAGACCCTGGGACCATTGCGCAATCTCCTGGTCCGACAGAGCACGACTATTCGTCCTGACCCAGGTCAACAGCTCATCATCGCTCCCCCCGGCCAACACACGCTGTTCGAAGGCCTTCGGATCGATCTGCAGGAAATCGATGAGGTACTTGTCGAACCCAACGGTGAGGTAATTATAATCTTGAATCTGACCCGCTTGACGGAGCTTGACCTTGTCGATCAAGCGCGCCAGGTGGGCAATGCCGCCGAGGAGTACTTTCGGGCTGCGTGGATAGGTCATCATCGCAACGTTCTCCGCATATCGATTGTGGGTGTGGGACGAGGCACAGGGTGCCGCCGTGCCGCTGACGGGCACGGCGGCTGAGAATTGACCTGATTGAACGAGAGACAGTGGGAGCACACGCCGTCTGCCCCACCCATCGAGGGACATCGTGCCGGTTAGTGAGCTTTCTTTTCGGTGGCGTCCGTCGCGTCACCTTTTTCAACCTTGAGTACCGTGACATCGAACGTCAACGTTTTTCCCGCCAACGGATGATTCAGGTCGATCAGGACCTTCTTATCATTGACCTCCAGAACCTTCACCAGCCGGTTGTCCGACGCCTGCAAAATGTCCCCGACTTTTACATCCTTCGGCAATTTGTCCTTGTCGACACTTTGCTTCAGTTTATTGTTGTAGGCCCCGTAGGCGTCTTGCGCCGAGACGTCGATGCGCCGTTTCTGCCCGGCCTTCATACCTTCGAGCGCCTTTTCGAGGCCGGGGACGATCTCATGCGCCCCCTGCACGAACGTAATCGGCTCCTGGCCGACATTGGAATCAGCCACGCTCTTGTCAGGAAGTGTCAGGATATATTCCAGCGACACTTTCATCCCGTCGGCGATGACGAGATCGTTTTGGGCGAAGGCTGCCTCGCCGAACGCCGAGGAACCGGCGATCAGCACGCCCATCAACAAATTCCGTATCCCTCTCATCTACGCCCCCTCCTCGATCAGGCAGGACCGGCAGGACACGCACGCCCTGCACTGCCATGCGGTTCCTTAACTGTTGCCGTGGCGCGGTGCGGCCGGTCGGTCGGAACGCCAGCCCCGACGGCCCTGCCCGCCTCGTGAATCCTGCGGCAGTGCATTGGAACGATCCCCGGCACGGCGCGGCCGAGTATCACGTCCCCTGCCATCACGCCTTACTTGATGATTCGCCTCCGGCTCATGCGCCGGTGGAGGCAAGACAGCCAGGGTGGGCAACGCCAAGCGCTTCGTGTGGATGCGCAAGCGTCGCACCATAGCCAAATATTCATGCTCCTCCTGCGGAGAAAGAATCAAGAGGGTCGCCCCGGACCGTTCAGCCCGGCCCGTCCGTCCGGTACGATGAACATAAGACGTGGGATTGCCAGGCAATTCGTAATGAATCACCTGCGAGACGGTGGGGACGTCCAATCCACGGGCCGCGACATCGGTCGCCACTAATGATCGCAACCGTCCGGAGCGGAAAGCCGTGAGCGTCCGCTCCCGCTGAGCCTGCGAGTGATTCCCCGTGATCGCGCCGACGGAAGCCGGTTCGCCGCCAAGACGGGCAGCCAGCCGCTTCACTTTGTACTTCTGATCACAAAACACCATCGACTGATCACCGGCTTCGGACGATTGCAGCAACGTATGAATCAGCTGCACCCGCGAGGCCTCGCTCGGCACGACATAATAGGCATGGGTAATCTTGGTCGGACTATTCACACCAGGATCCACTGCCGTCCGGGCAGGGTTCTTCAGCATCGATTCCGCGAGCGAGAGAATCTCCGGCGAAAAGGTCGCCGAAAACAACATCGTCTGTCGTTGTGCGGGCAGCAGTTGGAGAATGCGTTGAATGTCGCGCAAGAACCCGCGATCCAACATCTGATCGGCTTCGTCCATCACGACATACTCGATGCCACGCAGATCCAAGTGGCGCGTCCCGGCCACATCCAACAGGCGCCCCGGCGTGCCGATCACAATCAAGGGCGGCTGGCGGAGCGCTCGGTAATGCCGTTCGATGGGCACACCACCGTAGACGGCCAACGAAGTCACCGACGGCGGCGCATATTTGCGGAGCTCCATCTCGATCTGGAGAGCCAACTCACGGGTGGGCGCCAGCACCAATGCCCGCGGCGATCGCGACGACCCGGCCTGCGCGGCCCCATGGCCCGCCGGCTTCCAATTTTCTTTCACGGCCCGTTCAATCAAGGGGATGAGAAACGCCAGCGTTTTTCCGCTCCCCGTCTTGGCCTGGGCTAACAAATCGCGCCCCTCCAGGGCCAGCGGAATAGCGGCCCCTTGAATGGGGGTAGGCGCGGTAAACCCGGCCTGTCGTAGGCGGTCAGCGAGAAACGAGGTAAGAGACAATTCGGCAAACGACACCATGTAACACAACTCCTACATCTCTATCTTGGGATAACAGGGGCAGACAACCTGGATGGCCCTGCAGACCAAAGAGAGGACAATACGGTGAGGAAAACGCAGGGGCCACCGTGCCGGCAGCCCCTGAATAAGTATCTACCAACGATCGCAGCTTAGTGCCGGCCCCCGCCCATGCCACGTCCTCCGCCGCCGGAGCGCGGCTCCTGCGGACGGGCTTCGTTGACCGTCAAGGTACGGCCACCGAACTGCGTTCCGTTCAATGCGTTGATTGCCGCCTGTGCCTCAGAATCTCCAGACATTTCCACAAAACCGAACCCCCGTGACTGCCCCGTAAACTTGTCCGTAATGATGCGCGCCGACGTCACCGCCCCGTGCACCGCGAACAGGTCACTCAGCTGTTGCTCGGTGGTTGAATATGGCAAGCCGCCAACGTAGATCTTCGAACCCATAGGGTTCCTCCTTTGAGAATAGAATGGTGTTGTCTGGGACTCGAGAAAGAAACGAGGAAGGAATGGGCCGAAGATGCAAACACAGCGGCAATCTTAGCTCTGGCTTCCGAAATTCCCGGGAAGAACCCAAAACAACATCGAATTGAGCCCTCTAATTCTTTAACGACTTCACCGCCAAGGCTCTTCGCAATGAAGCACCTTCACTGTACGCCACAGAAATAGGAAACGCAAGCGTGAAATTGCGCGACGCCTGATCGACGAAGTCTGCGCCCCCATCTCTCGCTCTTGGACTCAGTAGGCCGCCGGAGGCGAGAGGGGACGGTGTGAGTACAAAGGGGATGCGTTAAAATTGTCGAATCGGGCGGACGCCTGTCCCGACACGAGCATTCCCACCTGGCCCACTCCAAGCGCCTGATCTTCAACGGATAAGGCCAGGCTTCCGTCAAAAAACGTTTCCACGAAATCCTTACTGATGATCGTATTGCGCTGCACCCGAAGGGTATGCCACTCGACCGGTTTGGCTTTGATCGGTGCCTTGCCAAGCACCGACTCCTTTCCCTCAATCACTCGCACGATCTGGATCATTTTCTGCGAGATATCCACGATGGTCGCGTAATAGTTCTGCGAGTCCTTCATGCCGAACACAACACCCACCTTGCCCGATCCGCCGTCCGCCGGTTGCTGGATACGCACGACCAGTTCGGGATATTCATACTGAAATCCCTGCGCAACCAGGATGGCACGACAGCTCTCGCAGCCTGAGGTCCCGATCAGTATGTTGGGGGAGGAGGGCACGGATGCCTGTGCCTCTATTTTCCAGTCGCCATGTTGCCGCTCGCCAGACGCGACAGCGACGAATCCGCTGGGCACGGAACCGACTTGGTCCTTATCGAACGTCCAATTATTAAACAGCTCCGGGTTCCGCTGTTGACGCATATGCTCAGCCTTTTCGGTAGACGTCTCTTTCGGCACGGCCCAGGCCGGGCCGACTGCGCCGATCGACCAGCCGGCGAGCCACACCATGCCGAAACAACCCAGACGTGTCAAAACCGCTCTCTTCGAACGCCACTCACCGCTGAATGCTCTATTGATCTGCCTGATCGCCTGTTCTGTTGTATGGTGCACAGGAATCCCCTTCCTCAGGTGGATCTCACGATTTGCGCCGGCCTGACTTGACCTGAAGAATGTCCTGCTGATATCGATCACGTTCAGCGAGAATTTTCTTCCGTCGCCACCCTCGCAGCGTCCACCACTTTATTGAATCCATGAATGTGACCACGGGGGGAGGAACACTCCCGGCAGGCCCGTGCTGAAATTCATAGCCCTGATGTGTGCCCTGATTGTCGCGAAACCGCGCATACTGATGGTCGTACAGCCCCTTGCCCTGCTCTGCCATCGTCCCTACCTCTTACCCTACGAACACTCGCCGCTCACGGAGTTGGTTGCCCGAATGGAGCCGGCTGACATCCTATACCGTCACGTCCTGGGACCGATAGTACATTGAGCCCTTTGCTCTCTGCAACGGGCTCTTTCGCCTATGCTATAGTGCCGTAGTCACCTCACGTGCAGGCCCATATTTCGGTAGATGCATGGATCTTCGACAGCAACCGCCGCGACGATGGAGCGACGAGGTCGCAGGGATGCTCTGGTTGCCACGCCTGATCGACAAGGTGCGCGCGTTCCAGGCAGGCACCCTGGGCGAGTATGCCTACCCCTCTGCGCTAGACCAGTCCTTCATGCGGCACCTCCGCTTCACGCCCGCCCATATCGAGTCGCTTGTTCAGGACCTAGCCTCAGATAAGGCGATCGGCGAGACTCTTCGTCGGCGCATGCCGCTCAGCGATGAGGAAATTCGAGCGCGCTGCGCCGCATTTCAGGAGAAATATCGGTGGGCGTTCGCCGTTCTCGATCGCGATGATGGCTATCTCCGCGGCCTCGGCTATCCCCTTCCGCAATTCCTCCAACGACCACTCTGGCGCTGGTATCAACGCTGGTCGGCCCAGAAAGCCCACGCCACGTCTGTCTGATGCGCGTCGATCACACACCCATAGACGGGCAGACCGCCGCACTCGCTCCGCCAGCGCAACGTTCCAGTTCTGTCCTCGGACTGATGACCGGCCTCTTGCTCGCAGTGACCGCCCTGCCGGCTTTCGCCGAGAACCTGCCGGAGTCCTCCACCGCTCTCACCCAAGCCTTGGATCTGATTTCCAGTCAGCGCATGGTGGAGGACATCCGAACGCTGAGCGACTCAGCCTACAACGGACGTCAAACCGGGACTCCCGACGACCTGGCTTCTGCCGAGTTCGTCCGACAACGCTTTCTCGCCCTGCACCAACAAGGGCCTTCCGACCCAGCAACTGCCAGCAGCGCGCCCATAAGTGATCCCACCCACACTCGCCTACAATCCACCGCCGCACGCAACACGATCATCGAGCCAGGCGCCACGTTGCAGATAGCATTCGCGCAAGAGGCTCCGCCTGAGCAAATCGGCACCGACTATCTCCCCGTCCTCGATTCGCCGTCGGCAAACCTAGCAGCGCCGGTGGTGTTTGTCGGGTATGGAATCTCCGATCAGGCCGGCAAATGGGATGAGTATGCCGAGGTCGATGTCCGGGGGAAAATCGTTCTGTTTCTGCGCGGTAAACCCGAGCGCTACCCCCGCCATATTTCCCATGCAGACAAGGTCTACGCGGCCTATGCGCACGGCGCACTCGGCTACCTCACCGCCACCGGCCCGATACTGAACGCCTATGAAGCACGTCGTGGCGTCACCGGGCGACCGAGCGCGTTCTATGGGCTGGCGGATCCGGCTCGCGCAATTCCCGGAGCATGGATCAGCACCGCGCGCGCAGCGGCCATACTCCGTACCATCCGGCCGACCGACGAGGAACGCTTGCGCACGCTGCAGCAGCAGTTGAATGAAGAGCAGGCCCCGCAATCGACGTCCACGGATACGGTCGTCACGATGCGCTGGCACAGTGCAACGCAAGCCGGCCTGCTCCACAATGTGATCACCATCCTGCCCGGAAGGGACTCGGCGCATTCAGAAGAGGCGATGGTCATCGGCGCCCACCGCGATCATTTCGGAAACCAAGGCGGGCTGCTGTTCGCCGGGGCCGACGACAACGCGTCTGGCACCGCGGTGCTCCTGGAGGTGGGACGTGTGCTCAGCGCAATGCCGGTTACGCCCAGACGGACCATTGTGCTGGTCTCCTTCAGCGGGGAAGAACAGGGGCTCTTGGGATCGAAGTTCTATGTCAGCCGACCAGCCATGCCCCTACGCAGCACCACCGCGATGGTCAACATCGATCACGCGGCCGTGGGAAACGGACGGTTGACGATCGGGCTGACTGGCATTGAAAAGCCCGCCGCCCAAGAGGCGGGGCAGCAGGCTGGTGTGGCGGACCGACTGGACCTCTTCGGATTCTTTCCAGGCGGAGATCACGTTCCGTTCAAGGAGGCCGGTGTTCCGACCGTCACCGTGGTCAGCGGCGGAACCCACCCGCACTTCCATCAGGCCACCGACACGGCGGATACCGTCAATGCGGAGATCCTCACCGCTGTCGCCCGATACGTCCTCAGCGTGGTATGGCACCTCGCAGAAGCTCCATAAGCGATCGGCCACGTGTTGCCGGAGTCGAATCGCTATTTCACCGACACCACCTCGACCTTCCCGACACGACGAGTCACGGTGATGCCGACATCAAGATCATGGCGGCGAAGGAGAAGATCCACCGATGCGCTTCCCACTTTTACATTCTTGATCTGCATCTCGTCGATGAATTCCGGCAGGATCGGATAGTTGAATACCATCTTCTGCTCCGAGGCGATGATCGACAGCCCCAGACAGGCCTGCAAGGCCATAAACGCCGAGCCTGCCGCCCAGGCTTGAGGGTTGCAGGCCACCGGATACCGCGTGAGGCCCTGGCCGGGCCTGCGCACAAATCCACAGAAGAGTTCCGGCAACCGATGAAAATCGAGAACAAGACTGACCTCGAACATTCCGGTCATGATTTTTTCCACGCCCGACTTGAGGCCGTAGCGCGCGAGCCCGACGGCGATCATCGCGTTGTCATGGGGCCAGATTGATCCGTTATGGTAGGACATGGGATTGTACCGTCGTTCTGAGTCGGCCAGCGTCCTGACGCCCCAGCCGCTGAATAATTCATCCGACATCAGCGTCTCGGCCACACGTCGCGCATGTTCATCGGTGGCGATGCCCGTATACAGACAATGGCCCGCGTTCGACGTCTTCACTCGACAGGGCCGCTTCCGTCCGTCCAAGGCCAGGGCATAGGTGGAGGATTCTTCGCACCAGAACGCCTCGTCGAACCGCTCCTTGAGTGATCGCGCCTGCCTCCTGAGCTGACTGGCACGATCGCCATACCCCAAGGCCTCCGCAAGCTTCGAGGCCTGCACCTTGGCGTCATACACGTACCCTTGCACCTCGCACAAGGCGATCGGCCCCTCGGCCAACGATCCATCCGCATGCGAAATCGAATCGTGCGAGTCCTTCCACCCCTGATTGTCCAATCCGGTGGGAGACTTCCGTACATACTCCACGAATCCGTCGCGGTCAGGATCGCCGTACGTATCCATCCAGGTCAGCGCCGCTTCGAGATTGGGCCAGATGGATTGAATGAAGGCCAAATCCGCCGTGCGCTCGTAATAGGCACCGGCCAACATCACAAACAGCGGGGTGGAATCGACGCTCCCGTAATAGAGCCCGAACGGAATTTCATGGAGGGCCGCCATCTCTCCTTTGCGGGTTTCGTGCAGGATCTTTCCCGGCTCGGCATCTTGCGCCGGATTCACTTCCTTGGCTTGCGTCGACGCCAAGTAGGCCAACACCCCTCGCGACAACTCCGGCCTGATCCATAAACACTCCAGCGCCGTGATGACGCCGTCCCGCCCGAACGGCGTGCTGAACCAGGGCACACCGGCGTAGGGATAGGGCCCTTCGTTCGTGTCCGTCACCATCATCCGGACGTCCAATACCGAACGATTCCACCACTCGTTGAACTGGGCGTTCGAGGTCTGGATGCAGCAATCCTCGGACGGCTCTGCACCGAAGGCCAACCCGGCTTCGGCCATCGCGGCATCATACGGTACGAGGGGGCGGTGGCAGTCCTCGACATCGCACGCCATCGTCACGGCCACTTCAATTTCCCCCTTCGGCTCCAATTCGATCCCGAAGGTCGCCTGCGAGGCCGAGATCTCCAACGGCTCCGGAGAAAACTGAATCCGCGCTTCTCGCGTCACTTCATCGAGGCCTTCATACCGCAAGACCAGCAGATCCTTCCGCAACACATTCGGCAGCATCCGCCCCTTCCGTTCGCGCTTCTTACCTCGAACCTCGAAGATATCTGCGAAGTCGGCCTCAAAACGGATCGACAAGGTCATATTCACCGGCGCCAGGCTATAGTTCGACAACCGAAATCGCTCGTAGCTCACGCCCTTCCAGAGGAAACGCGAGCGAAACACGTGGACACTGCCGCGAGGGATGGCGATCCGGCCGTCCCGATAGAGGTCCGGATTGGTCAAATCCACGGCCAGGAGCGCGTTATCTTCTTTGACGGTTGAACTCAACAACATCGGCCGGTCATTGTTCAGGAACACTTCCTGACGCGAAAGAAACCGGGTGCCCTGGTGAAAGACCCCTTGTGTGCCCCGGCCCACCGGTTGAATGTCGCCATATCGGTCGAACACCCCGAACGTTTCCCCATGCTTGAGCACACGGGTACGATCATCCGCCATCGATGAACTGGCCAGAATATAGAACTGATCATTGACACTGATGATTTCTTCCACGTCGTCCTCCCGTCCTCCCGCTATCGCCGGCGCGATCCACACAGCCGCTCATTGCACCGCCCGGCATCACTGTCCGCGACGAACTTCCTTGAGTCTTCTTCTGGCTGGCCTGGAGGATAGCGGCACTACACCGTTCATGACACTGACGCGCTCGACTGGCTTGTCGGCTGCGTGACCATCACCACCTCCGGGGTCTCGCCTTCAGCAGGAGCCGTCGCTTCAGCCCAATTGACCTGCACCCACCGCCCCACTCGTATGGACACCATCGCGGAGAGGAACAAGCCGACACCAATTCCGAAGACACTGGGTCGTTCGCCGAATTCTTGCGTCACCCACCCGAAAATCGTCATCCCCGCAATCGCGGAGGTCATCGCTCCAAGATTGTAAATCGCCAACACGCGCCCCAAGAGGGAAGCAGGAGCAATCTCCTGCAAGACCCCCCAGGCCACCGGCGTCAGCGTCCCGGCCCCCATTCCAATGATCACCATCAATGCTGCGGCCGCCAATCGATTCGTGGTCACAACCAGTCCGAACAATGCCAGACCGCTGACGAAACTGGACATCCCCATCAGTTGAATGCGCTTGGGCAGTGACCAGGCCGACAGGGACACGAGGCCCAGTGACACCAACAGCAGGCCGACGCCGAATGCCGACCACAGGTAGCCGACCTCGATCGGCCCGAGATCCAGCAGTTTTTTCCCGAACACCGGGAAGAGGGTACTGAAGGCACTGGTGGAAAAGGTATACATCGATGCGGCCCCGATCAACATCAGGATCACCCGCTGCCGACGGAGCACATAATGAAAGCCGTCCAACACCTCCTGAAACGTTCCGGACAGCGAGCCGTCTCCTGCCGGCTGCGTCGCCGCCCGAGGAAACCGGACGAAGACAAAACAGGCCGCTGAAATCACATAACTCACCGCATTGACACACAGCACCTCTTGCGAACTCATGGTCGCAATTCCTACCCCGCTCAACGCCGGTCCGAGGATGATACCGATACTGGTCGTCGTCTGAAGCAAGGCATTGGCCGCGGTGAACTCATGGCGCGAGACCAACGAGGGGATCGCGGCCGTCAACGCCGGGCCGAATACCGCCGAAGCGACTGCATGGACAAACACCATGAGATACAGCCGCTCGATACTGAAGGACTCCACCGGCAGGAGGCAGGGCAACACGCCCAACACAATCGCGCGGATCAAATCGCTGCTGACCAACAGCAGCTTCTTGGGAACGCGGTCGACGATCACACCGATGAAGGGACCGAAGAGGATGGGCGGCAAGGTCTGCAGCAGCCCGATCATCGTCGTCTTAAGAGGGGAACCGGTGATGGAGTAGACAAACCAGAGCAGCGCGAGTTTCGACACCCCATCGCCGATCTGCGAGACCATCTGGCCCCACCAGACCAGCGTAAAGTCGCGCGTCAACAAGTGCGGCGACCACTTGACGTTCGGGCGTCCTGGCCCTGTTCCGCTTGCGCGCGGTGTGGCTATGGCGTCAGCAGACTGCGTGTCGAACCTCCTGTGGATCCAGCCTCTCGGCCCCTGGGTTATTCTCCCGCGACCAATCGCACCGCATCCGTATTCACCGCGCGCACACCGGGAACCTGGCGAGCCGCCTGAGCCGCTTCGAGCACGATGATTTGAAAACGCGTCGCTCCGGCAAGGGTTACGATGCCATTGTCTGTTTTCACATCGAATTTGACCGATTGCAAGGTTTTGCTCTTCTCAAACCGTTCTTTCACCAACTGCGTGATGATCTTGTCACGTTCTCCGACCAAACCATGTGCCGCATCGGGCTCGATCTTGAGACGATTTTCTACGGCATGCACGCCTTCCAGACAGCGCACGATATCGCTCGCCACGCGCTTGTCTGACTCTTGCCCCACCTTGCCCAGCAAAACGAGGTCCTTGTCCTTCGCGTCCACTTCGATGTCGTACGGGAACAAGTGCGGGTCCGCCATGAGCGCGAGTTTGGCGGTCACCATCGCCGAGCGCACCGGCTTCTTGGCTTCCGATTCGGCGGCCTTCGGACGGTCACCCGCCGCGGTGTCGCCTGTAGGAGCCGGAGTCTCAGCTGCCGGTTTGGCCTCCGCTGGGTGAGGCACGGACGGGCACGGATGCTCCGCTACGGCCTCAGGATCTTTCGGTTTCGCGTCAGCCTCTTTCGCCTTGGGTTCAGTGTCCTTCGACTTCTGCTCGGTTTCCTTCGCCTTATGTTCAGGCTCCTTGACCTTCGCCTTGGGCTCCGACTCTTTCGGTTTGGCCTCTGACTCCTTGGGCTTCGTATCCGCATCCTTGTTTTTGAATTCCGCCTCTTTCACTTTGCTGTCGGAATCTTTTGCCCTTTGCTCCGGCGGCTTGGCGTCCTGCTCCTTCGGTTTGGCATCCCCCTCTCGCGGCTTCGTGTCAGTGTCCTTCGCCTTCGCCTCAGGCTCTTTCGATTTTGGCACTGCGGGGACCTCAGGTTTCCCCTCCGGGACCTGCTCCGCCCACAGGGCCGAGCCGATTCCGCACAATCCCGATGTCACGATAAGCGTGACCACCCCTATTGCACACACGGTCTGTATCGTCCGCATAGGCATATGCCCCTCATGAATGGAAATGCACCGGGCGCCGGTCACCAGCGCCCCCGAAC
>WBZL01002677.1_pt1 | contig 17065 bp, 17 predicted proteins | sample 5204291 | NCBI WGS metagenome assembly WBZL01 (sample SAMN12344345, study PRJNA552823) | activated sludge metagenome | biome: Activated sludge suspended growth; feature: Nitrification reactor; material: Wastewater; isolation source: activated sludge from nitrification reactor of wastewater...
ACAACTTCGTCACCAAGCGCGGGAAGGCGATGACGGACGCGAAGATCTCCTGGACCCAGGTGGAGACCGGCTCGGCGATCACGTGGAAGTACCCGAGCGTGATCCTGCAGGGGGACAACTCGACCGGTGAGTTCTACTCGGTGGCGGTCGTCAACAATCGGCAGCAGGCCGACACCGGCACGAAGATGATTCACATCGGCCGGAACACGAAATCCAACATCGTCTCCAAGGGGATCTCGGCCGGCAAGGGCCAGAACTCCTACCGCGGGCAGGTGAAGGTGTTGCCAAAGGCGTCGGGGGCGCGCAACTACACGCAGTGCGACTCGATGCTGATCGGGAATGCCTGCGGCGCGCACACCTTCCCCTACATCGAGGCGCAGAACCAGACGGCCATCATCGAGCACGAGGCCAGCACGTCGAAGATCGGGGAGGACCAGATCTTCTACCTCAAGCAGCGCGGCCTGAGCGCCGAGCATGCGGTGTCGATGATCGTGAGCGGCTTCTGTCGCGAGGTCTTCAAGGAACTGCCGATGGAATTCGCCCTGGAGGCCCAGCAGCTCCTGGGCATCTCGCTGGAGGGGAGCGTGGGGTGATGCCGCGCGGCGGCCCCCTTCCCTCATCTGGACACTCACTGAACATGCTGACTATCTCGAACCTCACCGCCACCGTTGGCGACAAGCAGATCCTCAATGGCATCTCCCTGACCGTCCGGCCGGGGGAGGTACATGCGATCATGGGCCCGAACGGCTCGGGCAAGAGCACCCTCGCGCAGGTCATCGCGGGTCACCCCGGCTACGAGGTCACCGGCGGGTCGATCACCTATGACGACAAGGACCTGCTGGAGATGGAACCGGAGGAACGCGCGCACGCCGGCGTCTTCCTGGCCTTCCAGTACCCGATCGAGATCCCCGGAGTCTCCAACGCCTACTTCCTCCGCACGGCCTACAACGAGATCCGGAAGAGCCGCGGCGAACCGGAAGTCGACCCGATGGACTTTCTCGACGTGATGACCGAGAAGCTCAAGACCGTGGAGATGGACGAGGCGATGTTGCAGCGCTCCGTGAATGCGGGGTTCTCGGGTGGCGAGAAGAAGCGGAACGAGATCCTGCAGATGGCGGTGCTGGAGCCGCGGCTCGCGATCCTCGACGAGACCGACTCGGGGCTCGACATCGACGCCCTGCGCATCGTGGCCGACGGCGTGAACAAGCTCCGTGGGCCGGATCGCGCGATGATCGTCGTGACGCATTACCAGCGGCTGCTCAACTACATCGTGCCGGACTTCGTGCACGTCCTGGCGGGTGGCCGCATCGTGAAGTCCGGCGGGAAGGAACTGGCCCTCGAACTCGAGGCCCGCGGCTACGACTGGCTGGTCGGGGACACGACCGCCGCCGGAGCCAGCGTATGAGCACCGCGTTCGCGCGGGAGCACGCGCTGGTGCGCCACTGGAGTGAGCCCGCCGACTCGGCCGGCTGGCTCCGCGAGCTCCGGACGCGCGCCATGGCGGCCGTCGAGGCCAACGGCTTCCCGACCACGAAGAACGAGGACTGGCACTTCACCAGCCCCGCGCCGATCGTGGACGCGTCGTTCGAACCGATGGCCGCGGCCACGGGCACCGTCACGGCCACGCAGGTCGATGGGTTCACCCGGATCGCTGGTGCGGGGCCCCGGCTGGTGTTCGTCAACGGACGTTTCTCGCCCACGTTGAGCCACGTCGACGGCGTGCCGGCCGGCGTCCGTGTGATGAGCCTGGCGAGCGCCCTCCATGAGGAGCCCACCCTCGTCGAACAGCACCTGGGGCGCGTCGCGCCCTGGGAGTCGCAGGCAGCCGCCTTCACGGCGCTCAACACCGCGATGTTCCGCGACGGCGCCGTGATCCACGTCGCCGCTGGAACCGAGGCTCCGGAGCCGATCCACCTGCTGTTCATTGCAGATGGCGGCGCGGCCGGCGGCGTCACCCACCCACGCAACCTGGTGGTGGTGGAACGCCAGGCCCGGGTGACCGTGATCGAGCAGTATGTCGGCACGGGCGACGCGCGCTACTTCACCAATGCCGTGACGGAAGCGGTGGTCGGGGACGGCGCCACGCTGACGCACCACAAGGTGCAGCGGGAAGCCGGGAGCGCCTTCCATGTCGGCCACGTCGAGTCCACGGTCGGCCGGGATGCGCATTTCGTCTCGTTCGCCTTCGCGACCGGCGCGGCGCTCGCGCGCTCCAACATCGGCACGACCCTCGCCGGCCCAGGGGGTGGCGCCACGCTCAACGGGCTCTACATGCTCGACGGGCAGCAGGTGAGCGACCACCAGACGCGCATCGAACACGCCCAGCCCAACTGCTTCTCGCGGGAGCACTACAAGGGGATCCTCGACGCCGCCTCGCACGGGGTCTTCAACGGCAAGGTCTACGTCCATGCCGTCGCCCAGAAGACCGACGGCAAGCAGACCAACAACACGCTGCTACTCTCCCCCGACGCCCGGATCGACACCAAGCCGCAGCTCGAGATCTTCGCGGATGACGTCAAGTGCACACATGGCGCCACGGTGGGGCAGCTGGACGAACGGATGTCGTTCTACCTCAAGTCCCGCGGGGTGGGAGCGTTGGCCGCGCGACAGCTGCTCACCTACGCTTTCGCTGCAGACGTCCTCGAGACGATCGAGCTGGAGCCACTCAAGGTGTCCCTCGAACGCCTCGCCCTCGAACGGTTCGTACGGTAGCTCGTCCGCCGGAGGACGCCGCCATGCCCACCCTGTCGCCAACGCCCCTCGCCACGCGCCGCGAAGACTTCCCCATCCTGGGGATCACGGCCCGTGGCAAGCCGCTGGTGTACCTCGACAATGCCGCGACGTCACAGAAGCCACGACAGGTGATCGAGGCCCTCACCCGGTACTACGAGCGCGAGAACGGGAATATCCACCGGGGGGTCCACTACCTGAGTGAGCGGGCCACCGAGCTGTACGACGAGACGCGCGAGGCCGCGCGCCGGTTCTTCAACGCCCGTTCCACCCGCGAGATCATCTTCACCCGCGGCACCACTGAGGGGGTCAACCTCGTCGCCCACGGCTTCGCCCAGTCCATCCTTGGCCCCGGCGACCGGATCCTCGTCTCGACGCTCGAGCACCACTCGAACATCGTCCCGTGGCAGCTGGCCTGCGCTCGCACGGGCGCCCAGGTGATCGAGATCCCGATCCACGATGACGGATCCCTGGACCTCGACGCCTACGAGCGACTCCTGGACGACCGCGTCAAGGTCGTCGCGGTCACCTGGGTATCGAACGCGCTGGGGACCATCACCCCGGTGCAGCACCTGGTGCAGCGCGCCCACGCCCACGGGGTTCCGGTGCTTCTCGATGGCGCGCAGGCGGCGCCGCACCTCACGGTGGACCTGCAGGCGGTCGGCTGCGACTTCTTCGTCTGTTCAGGGCACAAGATGCTCGGTCCCACCGGGGTGGGAATCCTCTACGGGACCGAGTCGTGGCTCAACCGTCTCCCACCGTACCAGGGGGGTGGCGACATGATCGACACGGTGAGCTTCGAGGGGACTACCTTCGCCCCCTTGCCTTCGCGCTTCGAAGCCGGGACGCCTTCCATCGCCGACGTCGTCGCCTACCGGGCGGCCTTCGAGTACATCGAGGCAACCGGGCGCGACGCGATCACGGCACACGAACACGACCTCGTGAACCTCGCGAGCCAGCGCCTCGCGGCCATTCCCGGCGTCCGCCTCGTCGGGACGGCGCAGCCCAAGGCCGGCGTGGTCAGCTTTGTCATGGACTGTGCCCATCCGCACGACATCGGCACGATCCTCGACGCCGAGGGGATCGCGATTCGCGCCGGCCACCATTGCGCCCAACCGCTGATGCGACGCCTGGGCGTGCCGTCGACCGCGCGCGCCTCGTTCTACCTGTACAATACGGTCGACGACGTCGAGGCCCTCGTGCGCGGCGTCGAGAAGGTGCGCACCCTTTTCGCCTGACCATGGACCTCGGCGCCTTGTACCAGGAGCTCATCCTCGAGCACAACCGCTCGCCGCGCAACCATGGGGAGCTGCATGACGCGACCGGTCATGCCCACGGGAAGAATCCGCTCTGCGGCGATGAAGTCAGCGTGTGGCTCCACACCACGGGCGACGTCGTCGATCGCGTGACGTTCACCGGGCACGGGTGCGCCATTTCCAGGGCGTCCGCGTCCATGATGACGCAGGCCCTGACGGGAAAGACGCGGGCGGAGGCCCTCGCGATCTTCGAGCGGTTCCATGGCATGGTGACGGGAACGACGCCCCTCGACGAGCAGGCGCTCGGCAAGCTGAAGGTGTTTGCCGGCGTCTCGCGCTTTCCGGCGCGGGTGAAGTGCGCCTCCCTCGCCTGGCATGCGTTCCACGATGCCCTGACCGCGAGCGACCGGCATGCGGATCCCGCGGCGTGAGCTTCCCACACGCGGGCTGAGCGCCCGGCGACTACCGGACGGGACCGAGGTGGTGGTCGTCGTCACCGCCGCAGGGGTCTGCGTGCTGCTGGACGAGTGCCCGCACCAGGGGCTGCCGCTCTCGGCAGGATCGTTAGGCGACGATGACGCGATCGAATGCCCCTTTCACGGGGCGCGCTTCAGTGGGCGAGACGGACGCTGTGTCGCGGGTCCGGCCACGGACGACGTACCTCGCTTCGAGGCGCAGCTCGTCGGCGATCACTTGCAGATAGGTACACGCCTGGCGCCTGGCTGAGCACCAGCCCACGCACGCGTTCCCGCCATGGTGACGCCGGCCACGCGGTCGTTGCCTCGCGTGCTGCTTTGAAGTCCCGCATCCGCCCATCCTCCGGTGTTGTCATGGCCGGGAGGTGCACCAGGTACGTCGTGCCTGATGCACCTCCGCGACTCGCTTCGCTCCCACGGGAGCACATGATGTTCTCCTCGCGGGAGCAGGTTCACGGCGTGCACGACCGGAGCGTTCCCCACTCATCCGCCCCACACGGAATCGCGCACTCGCGACCGGCACGCCGTGAACCACTCCCCACCACCCCACACCCCATCCCCACCCTTCCCCTCCCCCCAACCACTCGTCCAGTGTCAGGCCGTGGCCCGTGCCACGCGCCCTTGCCCGGCGCCCCATGGGTGCAGCGCCACCACCCGGCGCACTCGCGACCGTTCGAAGAACCCGGATCGGCGCAGCGCGCACTCCATCACCCACTCCCACCCATATCGATCGTGGAACTCGGACTCGGTGACCCCGAGCATCTCCACCATCTGGCGCCGGAGCGACAAGGCCGACTCATCGGTCGCACACATCGTGCGATTGAGCAGTGACCGATCCGCGGCGAGCTCCGCGAGCCACCCCGCCACCTGCCACTCCTCCGCTGACCAGTCGCCCAGCCGGCGCACCTGCTCCCGCACGGCATACGGCAGCAGCCCTGCCTCGTTCCGCCTGAACGCCGGACGTCCGAAGATGTCTGCCAGCGTCCGTGCCAGGGTGGGCAGGCGCGTCCGACGCGTCACCCACTCGGCCAGGTCGCTCGCCGTCGGCCGCGGCCGCTGGGCCACCGCCTTCAGGATCCCCGACGCCCCGTCAGCCTCATCCACCGCAAAGACCACACACGTTCGCGTCAGACGCCGCGCGCTCCGCACTCCCGACTCGGGCGTGGCCAGCAGACAGAGGGGACACCACGGTGCCGTCTCCATCTGTGCCTTCACCTCGTTCGTCGAGGGCCGCCCCTGGGTGGTGTCCAGTAACGCGACGGTCCCCAGCGATGGCTCCGCGCCGATCAGGCGGCGAACCATCTGGTATGGCGGCTCGAGAAACAACAACGACGTTTGCATGGTGCGCATGATAGGCGTGCCCCGAAAGCCTGTATACTCGGAGAAATACGAGGTCGGGACACGCGTTTTCTCATGGCAAGGTCACGGTCGAGTCACCCTGCCACGCCCCAACACTCCTACTCGCGTGAAAACCTGCCGAAACAGGTCAAAGGCGAGCTTATTCGGGTGCCGGTGCCCCTTCCTCGGGGGCCATCGCGTCGGGGGCGTCGTCGCCTTCACTCACGCGCATCATGATGGCAAAGCGGAGCAGCCCCCATTCGGTCGTAATGCCCAGTGCCTTCCGAATCGAGGCGCGGTGGAACTCCACCGTGCGCGGGCTCACGCCAAGAAGATCCGCCATTTCCTGTGAGGACTTGCCATCGCCGATGAGGCGCAGGATCTGGCGATGGCGCGGCGTGAGGCGATCCAGCTCGGGGTGCGCGACGGCCGCCTTGTCACGGAACGAGCGCCGCGGCACCTGCGGCGAGATGAACGGCTTGCTGTCGGTGAGCACGCGTTCGATCGCCGCGTTCAGTTCGTCGGCTGATGCGCCCTTGGGAATGAACCCGTGCGCGCCGGCGCTGATGGCGAGGTCGGCCAGCGCGCGATCCACGTGCATCGTCACGATGATGACCTTCGTCGCCGGGTGCGCCTCCCTCACCTGCGGCAGCAGCTCGAGGCCGTTGATGTGCGGCATCGACACATCGAGCAGCAGGACATCCGGCTTCGCGCGATCGAGGACATCCATCAACTCGCGACCGTCGTTCACGACGCCGACCGGCACGTAGTGCGAGCGCAGCAGGCCCTTGAGCCCCTGGCTTACCATCGGGTGGTCGTCGCAGATCAGTACGGTGGCGCGGCGCATGGTCACGGTTTCAGCGGAACGCTCACCCGAATTGTGGTGCCCTGGCCGGGCTTGGAGAAGACCGCAAACGTCCCATCGGCCAGTCGAGCTCGCTCGGACATACTGATCATGCCAAGTCCGGTGGCCTTGCCCGGGTCGCCGGAATCGAATCCCCGGCCGTTGTCCGTGATGGACATGGTCAGCGCCTCTGGCGCGACCTCCACCTTGATCACCGCGCTGGTGGCCGCCGCATGTTTCGTGACATTACGAATGGCTTCCTGGGCGATACGGAAGACGATCAAGGAGCGCTCCCGATCGAGGACCTTGTCGGTCACGCCGGCGGGAAGGTCAGTCGTGACGTCGATGGACGTGATACGATTGGTGTCATCGGCGAGCTGTGCGAGCGCGGGGAGCAGCCCGCCCTGGTCGATCATGGCAGGGTGAAGGCGGTGCGCCACCCGTCGCAGCATGATGCCGAGGTCTTCCAGCTCGTCACGGAAGGCGGCCGTCGTGGCGCGGTCCTGCGCCGCCATCTGGGGACGCGCCTCGATCCAGTCCCCGATGTCGTGCTGGATGAGCGCGACGCGCTGCAGCGCGTCGTCGTGGACCTCCCGCGCGACGTACGCGCGTTCCTCTTCGTGGGCAGCGATGAGCTTGCGCGCGTATTCGCGATGCAATGCCAGGAAGCGGCGCTGGTAGATCACCAGCGCGGCGCCCAGCGCCGTCACGATTACAATGACGGCAAGGACGACGGCGAGGTAGAAGGTGAAGAGGTTTCCACCGGACATCGCATGCCCTGCCACACCATGAGGAAAGCCGCGCTGTCCACCACGGCCTTCACAACATACACGAGCTGCGCGAGCTGCGGACTGTCGGTCATGAGCATCTTCGAGACCGGGTTGACCACCACGAACGCCGAGTAGTAGAGCAGGGCGCCGAGGGAGATCCACAACCAGTCGCGGCGCCAGATCGCCCCCGATTCCTGCACAGCCCGACTCACCAGGGTGAAGGCGACCGCGGCAGCGATGACGAGGAGCCGGAAGGGACCCGAGATCGCGAGGAAGCCCCCCGCCTCACCTGCGCCGATCGCCAGCGCCGTTGACGCAATCGCGAGCACGGGGACCGCCACCCGGAATGAGAGCCGCATTACGGGGCGGGTCTGCCAGTAGGAGTAGGCCCAGAGGATGCACCCGTCCTCGATGGGATTCGCAAAGAGGAAGAACCCGAGGTTGTTGCCGAACAGCTCCGAGATAAGCGCCTGGAGCAGGTCCGCGACGAAAAACGCGAGGGCCCACCATCCGATCCATACGCGTGCGGGAGGCGCAGACGCACCCAGCTTGCGACGCTGCAGGTAGGGAGGGAGCTGGAGCACGATCGCGCTCGACAGCAGGGCGACCTGCCAGACGGGAGCACCTCCAAACCGGGCCCGCAGCCACGCGGTGCTGGCCACCCACAGAATGGCCAGCACCGCATACCCCGCCGCCCCGATTCCCTGCACGGATCAGCTCAGAGCGGGGATCCGCCCGGGCACCATGGAGGGCACGGCAGGTGCGTGTCCAGGATGAGCGCATCGCTCGATGTCGAGGCAGCCATCTTCGCCTTCGCGCCGGCGGGAAGGCTCACTGGCGCGGCCCTGGTGATGTCGTTGCCTTCCCGGTCGACGCCAACCAGCACCATCCGATAGGTCCCCTTGGCGTCGAGGCCATGGTAGATCCGCATCCCGTACACCCCGGGCTGCGCGAGCAATGCCTTGAGGTGATCGGCGAAGAAGAATCCGGCCTTTTCCGAGGCCGGAGCCGAACGCTGGTACCGCCTGGTGTAATCAGACGCGGTCTTGAGTGAGATACGCTGTTTCGTCGGTTTCGACGGGAGCTTCTGCGGTCCGTCGGTCTTGCGCGAGGCCATGTGGGTGTCTCCGGAAGGGTAGAAGATCAGCCGCGCAGGGTGCTGCCGGTGGGGCACCACGGCGGACAGGGAAGGTGTGTATCGAGCGCGGTAGACGTGATGTCGTTCCCATCGCCGTCCGACGCCACGAGGACGAGTTCGCGGCCGCCGCGCTCATTGCGTCCATAATAGAAGCGCAGGAACCGCGCGTTCGGATGCTCGAGGAGCTTCACCACGGCGTCCTTGGAGAACAGCCCCCCGAGATCGCCTTCGCCTGCGGCTCGAGCGCCCTGCACCGTGGCAACGCCCCGATGACGCGCGGTCATCTCGGCAGCTTTCTTCAGGTCGATGACGTGGTCCTTCGGTTGCGGTCCGGTCATAGGGGCATGTCCTCTGGTTTCGCGTTGTTGGATGGCGCGGCCCGCACGCGGATCGGACCGCCCGGTGGCGCTGCGAGGATACTGCCGAGTCAGGTAATTGGATACTAGGGGTACCCCGAGGGTCCAGCCCCCGCGCACCTTCCCCGGGGAGGCGGGTATCATTCGCCATCGTTCCCGCCGCAGACGTGCATCGATTTTTCTCCCGCGCTCTCATTCTCCTCTTCCCGTGCGCCGCCGCCCCGGCCGGGGCGCAGATGGGATCGGGAGACGGATTCCTGTTCCGCAATCCGTCCCTTCGCGTCACCGTCCAGGGAGGTTTCGGGCAACCACGGGGGCGGAGCGACATCTTCGACTTCCTTACCGAGGAGCTCACCCTGGGGCGCGGCGACTTCGGCGCGGGACTGATCGGTGCCTCGGCCGCCGTCCGCGTGGCTCCACGGGTCGAGGCCGGGGTCAGCGTTTCGTATGCTGGACGCAACATGGCATCCGAATCACGCAGCTTCGTGGGCGAGGACGACCTCCCCATCCGGCAGACCACGGGGCTGCACAGGGTCCCGCTGATGGTCACGGCCCGGGTCTCCTTGCGCTCCCAGGGGCGGTCGGTCGGCCGCTACGCCTGGATCCCGACGCGGCTCGTTCCGTTCCTCGGCGCAGGGGCCGGGCCGGTCTGGTACCGGCTGCGCCAGACCGGGGAGTTCGTGGACAACGAGACCCTGGACATCTTCGAGGACCAGTTCGAGTCCACGGGGTGGACGGTCGGCGCCCTCGCTTCCGGGGGGACAGATTTCGCGCTCACCCCCCGTGTCGGAATGACGGTCGAGGGGCGTTATTCATGGGCCAGGGGTCCGATGAACCGGGATTTCAGTGGATTCAACCGAATTGACCTTTCGGGGTATGACGCCTCGATCGGGTTTTATTTCAGGTACTGACGGAGACTTCCCATGCGTCGCTCGATGATCCGTGCCGTGGTCGCCCTCTCCGGCCTGGCCGTCATGGCCCCCGCTGGAATCGGTGCGCAGATGACTCCTTCGCCATGGGAGCCGTGGGTCGGTTGCTGGGATCGCGCCACGACCGAAATCGCGACCATCGAGGCGACGCGAGTCTGCATCCTTCCAACGAACAGCCCGGCGGTGGTCGACCTGGTCTCCGTGGTCGGTGAGAACATCACATCGCGCCAGCGACTCGACGCCACGGCGCCCGAGCACGCCGTCGAGCAGGAGAACTGTCGGGGCACGGAGCGTGTGAACGCGACCGGCACACGAGCGTATCTGCGGACGACCATGACGTGTGGCGCGCAGGGACGACTGATCAACAGCGTGATGGCCTTCACGGCCACGGGCGAGTGGCTGGACGTCCGGGGCGTCGCCTTCGGCTCCAACGTTGGGGTGCGTGCGTCGCGGTATCGCGAGACCCCCGCCACCGCGCAGCTTCCCGCCGAGGTGGTGGCGGCCCTCCGGGGGCAGCCGCGCGGCATGCACGCCGCGCGCATTGCCGCCACCGGCGCACTGCGCCCGTCCGACATCGTGGAAGCGTCGCGCTATCTCGAGATCGGCGTGCTCCAGACCTGGCTGGCCGAGCGAGGCCAGGGCTTCGGGCTCGACGCCCGCCAGCTTGTGGCCCTCCAGGAATCCGGGGTCGCTCCCTCCGTCATCGATGTGATGGTGGCGCTGTCGTATCCCGAGGTCTTTGCCCTCGATCGTACCCGGCTCGGTGACGCCCCGCCTGATACCCGCGGTGAAGTGCGCGGGGGTGAGGTGTTCGGCGGCGGAATGTATGACGACTACGGCTACGGCTACGACCCGTATGGCTACGGGTATGGCCGTGGGATGGGGTGGTACTCGGGGCGGCAGCCTGTGGTGGTCGTGCAGCGGCCGGCGGACGCTGAGGCCGAGGATCACGGCCGGGTCGAGAAGGGACGCGGCTACGTGTCCGGCCGGGACGATGGATCGCGAGCCGGCACCGAGCGTTCCTCCGGGAGCGGCCGCGCCGGCTCGTCGGGCGGGAGCGGGGGATCGTCCACCGACAAGGGCTCCAGCACCGGTCGCAAGGCGAAGCCCAAACCGCCCGGAGCCTGAGTACGCGCGACGCGGCTACGGCCGCGTCGCCCCCTGTGCGTCGAGCACGGCGCGCACCGCCGACGCCAGCAGGTCGGGCGTAAATGGCTTGGGCAGGAATGCCGCGTCGTTCACGTCCTGTACGTCCGTCGCGTTCCGGTACCCCGAGATGTAGAGCACCTTGAGCTGTGGGCGGCGGAGCCGCAGCCGATTGAACAGGTCGCTCCCCCGCATCACGGGCATCACGAGGTCCGCGAGCAGGAGGTGTATCTCGCGGGCCTCCCCACTCAGCGCGATCGCCTGCTCGGGGTCCGAGGCCTCGAGCACCGAGTACCCCGCGAGCTGCAGGACGCGACAGGCCAGCGCGCGCACACGATCGTCGTCCTCGACCACGAGGATGGTCTCGGAGCCGCCCGGCCCGATCGGGGCGGAGGGAAGCTCCTGCTCCACCGCCACGCCCCCGGCGACCGGGAGGTAGACGTGGAACGAGGTCCCCTGCCCCAGGGTGCTCAACACCGCCACGGCACCACCGCTCTGCTGCACGATCCCGTAAACAGTGGAGAGTCCGAGCCCCGTCCCCAGCTCCTTGGTCGTGTAGAACGGTTCGAAGACATGCGTGCGTGTCTCCTCATCCATCCCGACCCCCGTATCTGCCACCTCGAGCACCACCCAGGGACCGGCGCCCGGATCCGGCATCGCGAGCGGGTGATCCGGCACCTCGACCATTCGTGTGCGGAGGACGAGCCGCCCACCGTCCGGCATCGCGTCGCGAGCATTCACCGCCAGGTTGAGCACGACTTGCTCGAGCTGGCTCGGATCGGCGAGCACGGGCGCCACGTCCGTCGCCAGGTCGGTCACCAGGGCGATGTCCTCACCGATGAGTCGCCGCAGCAGCACCTCGATCCCCGTCACGACGCCGTTCACGTTGAGGACGCGCGGCTCCAGGACCTGCCGCCGACTGAAGGCGAGCAGTTGGCGCGTGAGCGCCGCCGCGCGATGCGCCGCTGACGTGATCTCCTTCAGGTCGATCAGGGCGGGCGCGGGCACGCCTGGGCGGATCGCGGCGATCTGCGAGTACCCGATAATGGCCGTCAGCAGGTTGTTGAAGTCGTGCGCGACACCACCAGCGAGGCGACCGATGGCTTCCATCTTTTGCGACTGCAGCAGCTGCGCCTCCAGCTGGCGTCGCTGCGACACGTCCCGTACGAGGGCGAGGACCTCCACCAGGGCACCGTCGCGCTCGATGCGCTGGGCGCTCGTTTCCACCTGGACGGTGGACCCGTCCGCGCGGCGGATCCCGAAGGCCACCGGCCCACCCGCACGCCCGGTCGGGCCCACGAGCTCGGAGAACACCGCCATGGCCGGATCCACGTCCCTCGCAGGGAGGAAGTCAGTGAACGCGTGCCCGACGATGTCGTCCACGGCGCGTGCGATGAGCCGGCACCCGGCTTCGTTGACGGACGTGATGCGCCCGCCGGGATCGAGGGTGAACATCCCGTCGAGCGCATGTTGCCACAACTCGCGGTAGCGCTCTTCGCTTTCGCGCAGCGCGACTTCGGTCCGGCGACGCTCCTGGGTCTCCATGACCAGGGCGACGAGGTCCGCGATCGATCCCACGAACATCTGCTCGTCCCCGCGCCAGCGACGGGCTTCACCCACGTGGTCGAGGCACAGGGCGCCGACCATCGCCCCGTGCACGCGGATGGCCGCGTCGAGCTGTGCGCTGACCGCGGCGAGGCGATCTGCCGCCGGGCGCTGCTCCGCGGCGGCATCGTGCGCCTCCACGAAGCGGCTCCGCTCCAGGGCCTCGAAATACGCCGGGTGTTCCTCGATGGCGTACCACTGCCCGTTGGCGTGCTGGCTACCGGCCCGGTCGAACGACTCGACGCACTCGAACCCGCGTCGCTCACGATCGAAGAGCCAGATGGAGACCCGGTCGACGTGCATCGCGTTCGCTACCAGCTCGGTCAGCTCCCCGTAGACGTCCTGGGCGCGCCCCTCCGCGAGGGCGTCGGAACGGATGACGTCGAGGAGCCGCGGCCCGGCGCCCCGCATCCGGTCCTCGCGCAGGATCTCTTCCGCTTCGCGGCGCGCCCGCTCGCGGCGTGCGGCCGCTTCCGCCAGTTCCCGCTGCACGGCGGGAGCGAGCCGCTGGAGCCGGTCCTTGGAGACGAAGTCCTTTGCCCCGGCGCGCATCGTCTCGACCGCGCGGTCCTCACCCGCCACCCCCGAGATGACGATGCATGGCAGGTCCCGCTGCGACTGCCGCAGCTGCTCCAGCACGGCCAGGGCCCCAAAGCTCGGCTGCGAGTAGTCGGCGATCACCAGGTCCCACGCGTGCGCCATCAGGGCCTGACAGAACGACGCGGCGTCATCGACTCGCGTGATCGTGCACGACACGCCGCCGCGCGACAGGGCGCGTCGTACGAGTTCCGCGTCGTCGGCGGCGTCGTCGACGACCAGCAGGCGAATCCGTGGAGAGGCGGGGGCGGACGGCGTAAGCAGGATCAGCAGAGGTGGACCGCGAACGCCTTGAAACTCACGTAGACGTCGCGGCCGGGATCGATCGCGAGATCCCGCAGCGAAGGTAGCGTGAGGAGCGCGACCAGCGGAACACCCTCCACCTCCACTGTGACGCGGGCATACGCACCGTGCAGCGCGACCTCGGTCACGATGCCCGCAAAGTGGTTGCGTGCGGAGGAGGCCTGCGGGGTGCGCGACACGATGACCTCCTCCCCGCGGATGACCGCGTGACAGGGTCCCGGCGGAGCGTCGCTCACCGCGACGAAGGCCAGGGGGCCGCTCCGGAACTCGACCCCCCGCCGCGCCCCCTCCAGGGTCGCCTCACCCACCACGGCCCCGGCCAGCACGTTCTCCGCCCCGAGGAATTCCGCCACGTAGGGAGTCACCGGCCGGCGAAAGACCTCCGCGGAGGGCCCCGACTGCAACACGCGCCCCCCATCCAGCAGCACCGTGACGTCGCCGAGCAGCCCGGCCTCGGCGAAGTCGTGGGTCACTTGCAGGACCGTCGTACCCCACTCGCGGTGCAGGTCGCGCACCGTCCGGCGGGTCGCTGCCCGTCGTTTGGGGTCGAGGGCACTGAAGGGTTCGTCCAGCAGGAGGACCGCGGGGCGTTGCGCCAGCGCGCGCGCCAGCGCCACCAGCTGGCGTTCTCCCCCGGACAGCGATGCCACATTCCGGTCGACGAGGGCCTCGATCCCGAGCCGCGTCGTCAGCGCCGCCGCCAACCCCGGCTCCCGCGCGCCATACGCCACGTTGTCGCGCACACTGAGGTGCGGAAAGAGGTACGCGTGCTGGTACACCAGCCCTGCGCCTCGAGCGTTCACCGGCTCGGCGGTCATGTCGCGATCCCCCAGCCGCACCCGACCCGCCAGCACGGGAACGACACCGGCAATGGACTCCAGCAGCGTCGTCTTTCCCGAACCCGCGGGCCCGATGACCACTCCCCAGGCGCCGGCCGGGACCTCGAAGGAGACGTCCCGCAGCCGGAACTCCCCGGCCGCCGCCTTCAGCGCATGGATGGCGATCATTCAGGCTTCCCCGCGCCGCAGCGCGCGCAGGAGCACCAGCGGGACCAGCGCCATCATCACCAGCGCCGCGGCCACCGGGATGACCTCCTCCAGCCCGTAGGTGGTGAAGCGATCGTAACTGAGGACGCTCACCGTCTTCGGGTGATGGACGAGGATGACGATCGCACCAAACTCGCTCACCGCGCGCGCCCACATCACCACCGCCGACGCGAGGAGTCCCCGACCGGCGAGGGGCAGCGTGACGCGACGGAACGCCAGCCAGGGCGTATCCCCAAGGGTCTGCGCCACGGATTCGTACCGTCGGTCCACGCGCGCAATCGCCTCCCGCGCCCCACTCACATACAGCGGCGCCGAGACGAACAACATCCCCACCACGATGCCTAACGGCGAACTCACGATGCCGGTCCCGAGCGCCGCCAGGGCCCCGCCGAGCACAGACTCGCGGCCGAGCACGAGGAGCAGGGCGATCCCGGCCACCGGATGCGGGATGACCAGCGGCAGGTCGAGGGCCGCAGCCACCAGTGCGCGGCCGGGAAAGCGACGCCGTGCGAGGATCCAGGCCAGCGGCGTGCCGAGTGCCACCCCGACGAGGGTGGCCACGGACGCCGTCAGCGCCGTCAGCCGGAGGGCATCGCGCAACTCGACGTCCGAGAGCAGGCGACGCACACCACCCGCCCCACCGCGCACGACGAGTTCGCCCACCGGCAGCAGGAGGAAGAGCAGCAGGAGGGAGGCCGCCGTGGCCGTCAGGACCGACCCCGCGGAGAGCGGGGCGTGGTGAATCCGCGGTGTGGCGGCCGCCGTTGGGTGGGGCAGAGGTGACGGCACGACCCCAAGTATATTCCCACGTCGCCCACCCCCGATATGACCCCTCTGGCAGTCGACATTCGCGGCGTCCACAAGCGGTACGCCGGGCACGTGGCGGTCCGCGACCTCTCCCTGCAAGTCCCTCAGGGCGCCGTCTACGGTCTCCTGGGCCCCAACGGGGCAGGCAAGACCACCACGATCCGGATGCTCCTGAACATCATCGCGCCGGACGAAGGGTCCATCGCGCTCATGGGTACTCCCAACCACGAGGCCGGGGTGCTGGACCGGGTGGGCTACCTCCCCGAGGAGCGCGGGCTCTACAAGAAGATGCAGGTCCGCCGCCTCCTCCGGTTTCTCGGGGAACTCAAGGGAGTGAAGGGGCGCGATGCCGACCGGCGCATCGACGAGTGGCTCGAGCGGCTCTCGCTCCGAACCGCTGAGAAGGACTGGGGACTGGCCAAGGTGGACGAACTCTCGCGCGGCATGCAGCAGAAGGTGCAGTTCATCGGCACGCTCCTGCACGACCCCGAGCTGGTGGTGCTCGACGAACCGTTCAGTGGCCTCGATCCGATCAACGCGCAGGCCCTCAAGGACACCGTCCTCGACCTTCGGCGCCGCGGACGCACCGTCATCTTCAGCACCCACCTCATGGACAACGCGGAGCGCATGTGCGACGCGGTCTGCATCATCTCGCGCGGCGAGAAGGTGCTCGATGGCGCCGTCGCGGCAGTGCGTTCGGAGCACGGAGGGAACCATGTCGCACTCGGCCTCTCCGGCGCGGCCAGCGAGGCCGTGTCGGCGGTCCTCGCCGATCGCTCACTGGTCGCGCGGGTGGATGACTCCGGACGTTTCTTCGAGCTGGAGCTTGCCGCGGGCGCCGACCTCCAGCACCTGCTGCGTCGCCTCGTCGAGGCGGGCGCCGTGATGGAACGCTTCGAGAAAGTCCAACCCTCGCTGCACCAGATCTTCCTGCAGAAGGTCGGTGCATCCGGCATCGAACAGGGGATGAGTGGCCATGGATAAGATCCTTGCGGTAATCAAGCGCGAGTACATGGAGCGCGTCCGTTCGAAGTGGTTCCTCTTCGCCACGATCTTCGGCCCGCTCATGATGGCCGTCCTGATGTTCCTCCCCGCGTGGCTGGCGTCGAAGACCCAGCCGTCGGAGGAGGCATCGAACATCGTCGTCCTGGACGCGACCGGGGCGGGGCTGGGGGCGCGCGTGGCCGAGAACATGGCGGCCTTCGGCGCGGCACCCACAGTCGAGGTCATCGGCGGAGACAAACTCACAGAAGCTGAAAGCACGGCGACGCGCGCCGTGATGGGGAAGACGCGCGAAGGTTACCTGGTCCTCGACGGGCTGACCCTCGCCGGGGAGAAGGCTCGATATGCGGGCCGCAACGCCTCGACGGTCCCGGACATGCGGCGCCTGGAGGAAGCGGTGAAGCAGGCGGTCCTGACCCGACGCTACGAAGCCGAGGGACTCGACGCGCAGCGCATCCGCGCCCTGTCCAACATCCGCTTCTCGCTGGACGCGCAGCGCCTTGGCGAGCGCGGACGCGGGGGCGCGGGTGAGGGCGCCATGGCGCTCGCGTACGGCATCGCCCTCCTGCTCTACATGAGCATCATGCTGTACGGCCAGGCGATCATGATGGGGGTGATCGAGGAAAAGACCCAGCGCGTGGCCGAGGTCGTCGTCGCGGCCGTACCGCCGGACAAGCTGCTCGCGGGCAAGGTGCTTGGCGTCGGAGCCGTCGGGTTGACCC
>WBZL01002678.1_pt1 | contig 17059 bp, 13 predicted proteins | sample 5204291 | NCBI WGS metagenome assembly WBZL01 (sample SAMN12344345, study PRJNA552823) | activated sludge metagenome | biome: Activated sludge suspended growth; feature: Nitrification reactor; material: Wastewater; isolation source: activated sludge from nitrification reactor of wastewater...
AAGCAAGCATCCGATGTTTTCTGGCAAACTCGCGCCACCCCCGGGCCTGGTTTCGTTCATCACGTCAATGCAACTGCGGCTCAAAAGGCTGTTCCGCAACAAGACCAAAGGAAGTCCAGCATGAAACTTGCAACCTACACCGCCAATGGCCTGACCCGCATCGGCATTGTGACGGGCGATCAGATCATCGACAGCGGAGTCGAAGGAACGATGATTGACCTGATCCGCGATTGGCAGATCCTCAAGCCAGTTCTTGAAGCGCGGCAAGCAGCAGGCGGTGGCGTGCCGATCGCTTCCGTACGGCTTGAGGCGCCCGTGCCGCGCCGCGGCCAGGTCTTCGCCATCGGCCTCAACTATGCGGATCATATTGCAGAATCGAAGATGGAAACACCACAGCGACAGGTCTGGTTCACCAAGGCACAGACCAGTGTCAATGGGCCGTACGATGACATTGAAATTGCCAAGGGCACCATGACCAACGACTATGAAGTCGAACTGGTTGCCGTTGTTGGCAAGGGTGGCAAACATATCGCGGCAGCTGACGCGCCCGGCACGATTTTCGGTTATTGTGTCGGCAATGATGTCACCGAGCGAATGTGGCAGCATGCCACGCCGCAATGGTCGCTTGGAAAAAGCTTTGACACTCACGCACCAATGGGGCCGTGGATTGTTACGGCTGATGAGGTTGGTGATCCGCATACGCTTAGCCTGCGCTGCTATGTGAATGGAGAAAAGAGGCAGGATTCAAATTCGCAGCACCTCGTTTTCAATATCTGGCAGCAGGTGGAGCATCTTTCGGTGGGGATGACATTGGAGCCTGGCGACTGTCTGTTCACCGGAACGCCCGGCGGCGTCGGGGCGGCCATGGATCCTCGCCAGTTTCTGAAGCCGGGAGATGTCGTCCGCTGCGAAATCGATCGGCTGGGTCATATTGAAGGCACCATGGTGGCGGAAGGCTGAGCGTGCCTTTCAATCGCAACGTTCGGGCTGTCGGGGAAGGAACGACAGGCCAGATGACGGCAATCGACCATGCACGGCGGGGTTCGATTTGCTGCGCGAGAGGAAAGGTTTGGCCCTTTACCGGGCCGATGGCCATGCGATCACGGACCGACCCAATGGCCATGCAGGAGACATAGTTAGATGAGCTACGATTGCGATGTGCTGATTGCAGGCGGTGGCCCCACCGGGGTTACTCTTGCAGTGTTGCTTGCGCGGCGCGGCGTGAACGTGATCGTTGCCGAAAAGGAAGCCGGGGTGTTTCCGCTGCCCCGTGCAGCGCACATCGACCATGAAGGCATGCGCATCCTGCAAGAGTGCGGGGTTGCCGAAGAGGTCATGGCAACGAGCCGACAGGTGGCCCGTTATGACTTCCTCAATGCCCGGGGCAAGCTGCTGATGCGCTTCGGTGGCTCAGACCAGACAGGCCCCGGTGGCTGGCCAGGCGCAAACATGATTCATCAGCCCTCCGTCGAGGCAGCCCTGCGCCGCTCTTTGGCTCGAAAGTCCTGCGCGACATTGAACACCTGCTGGGAACTTGTCCGATACACACCGGACGACGACGGCGTGACAGCTGTGCTTGGCACGCCAGAGGGCGAACGGTCGATTCGCTCGCGCTATCTCATTGGTGCCGATGGCGCGCGTTCTCCTGTCCGGGAAGCTTCGGGAATCGCCTTTGATGACCTCAATTTCGAAGAGCCGTGGCTTGTTGTCGATGTGCTTGTCGATGACTATTCAAAGCTGCCGACCGCAAACCTCCAGATCTGCGATCCGGTTCGGCCGACGACCTGCGTCCTTATGGGGGAGGGGCGTCACCGATGGGAATTCATGATCAAGCCAGGCGAAACCCCCGAGCAGGTCAGCAGCGATGCATTCATCGACAAACTGCTTGAGCCGTGGAACGTGAAAGGAGCCGTGCGGATCGAACGCAAGGCCGTTTATACATTTCGCGCCCGGATTGCGCGTAGCTGGCGGCAGGGTCGCGTACTTCTGGCCGGGGATGCAGCCCATCAGACTCCTCCATTTGCTGGCCAGGGCATGTGTTCCGGCTTGCGCGATGCGGCGAACCTTGCCTGGAAGCTTGCCGATGTCGTTCAGGGGAAGGCTGCGGATACCATTCTTGAGACCTACCAGCCAGAACGCGAACCGAATTTGCGCGCGACCATCCAGATGGCGATCATGATGGGGCGCATGGTCTGCTTGACAAGCGCATGGGCAGCGTTTGTTCGCGACACCAAGTTCAGGCTCGCGCGCATACTCGGAAAACTGCCCGATGGGCCGGCAGCCTATCCGCCGATTTCGGTTGGCGCCATCCTGTCCGGCAGCAAAGGCGCAGGCAGCTATTTCCCCCAGCCGGTGTCCGCCGATGGCAATCGCCTCGATGATCAGCTCGGCGTCGGATCCTGGCTCATTGCGCGCCGGGATCTTGCAAGACCGGATCTGTCTGCCTTTGCGGGGGATTTGACGAGATGGCTCGACAAGCATGAAGCAGAAGCAGTCCTTGTCCGGCCTGATCGTTACGTCTTTGGGACAGGCAGCCCCGAGCAGCTGACGTCAGCCTGGCATGCTGTCGCCGGTCGCAACGCAAGCATGTGGACGGGCTGACCCTGATCGCGGGAATTTCTCCCGTTCCTGGCAGGCAGGATTGGCATCTCCGCCGATGCTTGACTGAACGCGCGCGGCGGATGTACCTCCTGTGAGGTCAGGCTCGTTCTGTGCGCAGATGCGGACTTTTTGCGGCGCGGCTTTGCTTGCCGGGGGATAGGTTTAGGTAGGTGTTGCATGCGCCCGATCGCCAGCGATTTCATTGATCTCAGCCGATACCCGATCGAGCAGCCCGGCCCGGACCGCGATGTCGTCATTGCTGAAGCGCGTGCCGCGGTTGATTCGGTTGGCTGTGCTGTGTTGAGAGGGTTTGTACGCGCAGACCGCCTGCCGGCACTCGTAGCCGAGTGTGATCGCACAGCCTCGTTCGGCCATTGCAATTTCAACCGCACGAACCCTTATTTTACCGCTGACCGCGAAGATCTTCCTGTATCGCATCCCCTGCGGCGCTTTTTCGATCGGTCAAACGCGTTCGTTCCTGCTGACCACTTCGGCGACGACAGTATCCTGCGCGCCATTTACGAATGGCCCGCCTTTGCTCCGTTTGTTCAGGCGGTCCTCGGTGAAGAGCAATTCCATCGCTATGCCGATCCGCTGGCCGACGTGATTGTGAATCTGGCGGAAGAAGGCGCCGGCTTCCCGTGGCATTTCGATACAAACAACTACACTGTGACGCTGTCGATCCAGAATGCCCTTCACGGCGGCGAATTTGAGTATTGCCCACATTTGCGCACGCCCACTGACGAGAATTATGAAGGGGTTGAGCGCGTCCTCGATGGAGACACGTCATTCACCCACACGCTGCGCCTGCAGCCGGGTGATCTGCAGATATTCAAGGGCCGATATTCGCTGCACCGCGTGACCCCGTTGGCTGGGCCGCAAAAACGCTACGTCGCAATCTTCAGCTATGTGGAAGAGCCGGGGATGGTGGGCAGCCCCGAGCGTACCCGCCAGCTCTATGGGCGAGTATTGCCGATCCATCTCGAGCGTGCGGGGCTCCGCGCCGATGCACTGGTTGACTGACGCCTGTATTTATGGGTTGATCCAGCGCACCCGTGCAGCGCTTGCGAATGCACGATCCTGTTCGCGGCACAATGACTTGAACCTATGTCCTGCTGATTAGGAGCGGCCTTTCGTCCTCATGCGTTTGCATTGATCGGGACAACGGTATCCTTCGAAGTGCCGTGCGCGGCGGCACTACGATGGCATCGGCCATAATGCTCCCCGCGTTAGCGACAGGCGGCACAGAAGACCGTGACGCCATATACTTCGCGCTCGAGTTTTTCTTCGCTACCGCTGGGCCGTCCGTGGCGCGGAATGTGACAATGCACTAGTCACGAAGCAGCTATTAATCTATGAGTCTTGAGCGCTCGATTTTAGCCGATCAGGCGATTGCTGCGTTGCCAGCAGGCTTGGTTCGCAGCTTTTTGATGGAATGGGCTGCAGGGGTTGTCGAATGCTTATCGACCTTCTCGAAAGGCTTTTCGGACGTTGCATCCTATTAGCCCTGCCCATGGCCCTGATACCCGCGCACGTGCGGGCACAACCAGCTAGAACGCCCGCCTCCGGCCATTCGGCCAAGCCTGACTCGTCCGCGAGTTGCCGGAACAACCCCGACCGCGAGGCGGCGGCTGCGGCCTGCGTCAGCGCCGGTTCCGCCTATGAAATGGCCGGTCACATGAGTGGCGGACCCAATTATTCTGCAGTGCTCTGGTATTATGCCCGCGCTTGCTCGCTTGGGGACGGCAATGGGTGCATGTTGGCTACCCAACTGCGCGAAGATCACCCTAAGGTTTCGCCGGTCGACCCGGACCCCGCGCCGCGAACCGCGGCACGGCTGGTCCCGTCTTCAGGGACAGAAGCTTCCCGCCAACCCCAGGTGGGAGACGCCAAATGTAGAAATAACAGCGACCGCAAAAGCGCCGCCGTGAGCTGCCTGCTTTATGGCTCTATCCATTCCACGGCTGTGAATGCCCAGATGGGGCCAAGTTGGCCGACGGCGCTTTGGTATTTTGACCGGGCTTGCTCGCTTGGCCACCGCGAAGGCTGCTCAAGAGCTGCCGCCATCCGCCGGGAGCAGCCAAAGGTAACCGCAGCCGACCCGCAAGTGCTGCTGGGACCACAGACGACCGGCCCGCAGCGTCGGGCTGAGGCCGTGGCAAGCCAGCGCACCCGCTCGGCGCGCGAGCCGGTCGCGCCGGGCTCGGTTCTCGCGCGCGGCATCGCGCTCTATCGTGAAATGGATTTCCAGCCGGCCCTGCAAATGTTCCTCGCCGCCGCCAAGGCCGATCCAGACGATCCGCGCGTCTATGTTTTTCTCGCGAGGACCTATGACTGGCTCGGCATGTCGGTCGAATCACGGATGGCGGCCGAATCCGCTCGGCGGATCGATCCCGACGCATTTTCGATTCTGTCGCGCTAAGGTGGCTGCGGGTCGGAGGACCACCATAATCGATCTGCTTCGCACCCAAACGGCGTATTACGCCAACATCTCTGCACCGTTTCCAGCAGCAGATTCAGCTACCTAGCGCTCTACCTCCAAATAGCCTTTTGCCCGAAAATAGACCTATTTAGCGGACAATATTTTAGATGGTGGACGCACTAGGGCTCGAACCTAGGACCCGCTGATTAAGAGTCAGCTGCTCTACCAACTGAGCTATGCGTCCATTCCGTCGATGGGCCGTTGCTGGCCACTGCGGAAGGCGGCCCGCTAGCATGCTGATTGCCTTTTGCAAAGCCCTTAACTGAATGAAGATCGCGGTCGGCTGCTCCGTTCGATCGACATGAGCATTCCGATGCAGATCATGACCGTGAGCATTGCAGTCCCGCCAAACGAAACGAGCGGAAGAGGGATGCCGACCACTGGCGCCAGCCCCATGACCATCATCAGGTTGATCGTAAAATAATAGAAAATCGTGCTGGTCAGTCCTGCTGCTGCAAGTCTGCCGAACCGTGTTGGTGCCTTGGATGCCACGCCCATGCCCCATCGGAAAAGAAGCAGGAAGGCCCCAATCACGAAAAGGCCGCCGACCAGCCCCCATTCTTCGGCCATGGTGGCAAACACAAAGTCGGTGTGACCTTCTGGCAAGTAATCAAGATGGCTTTGCGTTCCATTGAGGAAGCCCTTGCCGAAGAATCCACCAGACCCGATTGCGATCTTGGATTGGGTGATGTGATAGCCCGCTCCCAGCGGATCACTTTCAGGGTCAAGGAAGACCAGGACACGATTACGCTGATAATCCCTCAGAACGAAGAAATAGGCCAGCGGGGCAATCACGGCAATCGAAGCTCCCGCTGCGATGAACAGCCGCAACGGCAATCCTGCAAGAAACATCACGGTTACGCCCCCGGCGACAATCATGAGAGCTGTTCCGAGATCGGGCTGAAGCATGACAAGGGCGGCAGGCAATCCAATCAGGACACCCGGCAGCCAAATGGCGTTCCACCGCCGAATTTCACCGGCAGGGAGCATGTCGAAGAACCGCGCGAGCGCAAGCACGATGAACAGCTTCATGAGCTCAGAGGGCTGAAGGCGAATAAACCCGAGGTCCAGCCAGCGCTGGCTTCCGCCGCTGACGGCGCCCAGCAGCTCGACAATCAGAAGCAGCGCCAGGACAATGGCATAGCCGGGAAATGCAATGTCCTTCCAACGCTTCTCCTTCACCCGGGAGAGGGCGAGCGCCATGCCTAAGAACACGATGAATTTCAGCCCCTGGGACGCGGCCCAGGGGCGGAGGCTTCCTCCCGCGGCCGAATACAGCACGATCAGCCCAAAGCCTCCGATCGCGGTAACAAGGCCCAGCACTCGCCAGGGAAGCGAAGCGAAAGGCTCTGGCAAGAAAGACGGCTGGCTCAATCTTCGCCCTCCGCCTTTTCCGGCACAGTGTCGGATGAATTCGATGGCGCAACGGCGTTGACCAATTGGGCTCCTGACCCAGCCTCGCTGGAGGCATCCGCGGGTTTTGGGGCAGAAACCGCCGGAGTGGAATGATGCGCCTTCCACTCTGCCCGCCGAGTTGCCATTCGCGAATGGATATCACCGCCCCATTCTGCCTCAAGTGCAAGAAGAGCGGACATCGCCTTGTCCGGGTCGTACAGATAGGTCAGAAAATCCTTGGCAACAGGTGCAGCAGCGCGTGCTCCCCCCATGCCATGTTCGATCACGACAGCGGCCGCATATCGGGGCTGTTCGACCGGCGCAAAGCAGATGAACAATCCATGGTCGCGAAACTTCCAGGCACCGGATTGGCCCCTTTGTGCTCCCTCGATCCGGCGAACCTGCGCTGTGCCGGTCTTGCCTGCCATTGCGACCCCTTCAAGCGGCAGGCGGCTTCTCACAGCAGTTCCGGCGCCGTTCACTACAAGGTTCATGCCTTCGCGAACGACGGCCAAATGGTCTTCCGCAAAACTCAGGGGAGGGGCCAACCCCTCCTTGCGTGGAAATATGTGGGGATCAAGCTTGCGGCCTGACGCGATGCGCGCGGCCATGACGGCAAGCTGAAAAGGACTCACCTGCACAAATCCCTGGCCAATTGTTGCGTTCAGCGTGTCGGAGTCCGCCCAGGGCTTGCCAAGCTTTCGCAATTTCCAGGCGCTGTCGGGTATCGTGCCGTACCGCTGTGATTGGAATGGCAGGTCATATTCCTGTCCAAGCCCGAGTTCGCGTGCGGCTTCGGCGATCTTGTCATACCCGATCCGTCGACCCATGGCATAGAAGTAGGTGTTGCAACTTTTCATGAGCGCGTGCGGCATGTTCATGGGGCCATGCCGTCCAAGACATTTGAACACGCGGTTTCCAAGTCTGTACCCGCCGCCACATGTGATGGTCTCATCAGGATCTATTCCATGTTTCAGGAGCGCGAGCGCAGCAGCAGGCTTCGCAGTGGATCCCGGAGGGTAGAGCCCTTGCAGGGACTTGTTGAGCATCGGAACATGATCATCTTCGCGCAGCATGGTCCATTCAGACTTGCTGATACCGTCAGAAAATGCATTAGGATCGAAGGATGGCATTGAGGCAAGGGCAAGGATCCCTCCCGTCAGCGTATCGATCACGACCACGGACCCGGATTCCCGCCCAAGCCTGCGCGCGGCATAGGCTTGCAGGCCTGCATCGATGGTCAACCTGACAGTTTGCCCGGGCGTGTCGGGGCGGGTTTCCAGTTCCCGGACAAGCTTGCCACGTGCGGTGACTTCGGTACGCCGCGCGCCGGGCTGGCCACGCAATATGGGCTCGAGCCTGGCCTCGATTCCTGCTTTGCCGACCTTGAAGCCAGGCGTGATGAGCAAAGGATCCTTGTACTTTTCATATTCCTTGGCCGATGCAGACCCCACATAGCCGAGCAGGTGGCCGACACCGGCTCCTTCCGGATAGAAGCGCGCGTAGGATTGGGCAGGGGCCACGCCTGGAAGCTCCGAAGACCGGATCGTAACCGAAGCAAAACGCTCCCAATCCAGGTTTTCGGCAACCTGCACAGGCTGAAAGCCTGCTGCCGAAGCGAGGTCTGTCCGGATACGCTCCATGTCATCAGGCCCAAGCGATAACAGGGTTTGCAGCTCTGCCAGCGTTCGCTCTTTGTCGGTCAGGCGATCGGGAATGATATCAACGCGAAAGGCGGTCCTGTTCAGGGCGAGCGGCTTTCCGACCCGGTCGACGATCCAGCCACGCCGAGGTGGCATGAGGGTGAGGTTGATCCGGTTGCTTTCAGCCAGCAACGAGTATTTTTCGTTTTGCGCAATGGAAAGCCAAGCCATGCGGCCGGCCAAAAGGCCTCCGACGCCCACCTGCGCTGCACCCAATACGAATGAGCGCCTCGTAAAACTGAAGGATTGCTGGGCTTCAGTGACGATCCTTCTTGCCATCAGCTCAGCCGCCAGGTGTCAAGCGATGCGCAGATCCGGGCGACCAGCGGGAAAAAAAGGACCGACGCCACAATCTGGGGGACAAGTACCAATGGGTTTGTGGCGCCGCCGCTGGCATAACTCATGAGAAGCTGCGCCAGCAAAATGGCAATAATCAAGCTGCCGGCGATGGCCCATTCCTGCCAGAAGTCCCTCCAGATCATCCTGCGGTCTAGAAGGTCAAGTCCAAGGAGCGCAATCGTCCAGAGCATTATTGCAGATCCCAGCGGTTGGCCACTAAACATGTCGTCTACAAAGCCAAGCGGCAAGCCCATCCATACCGGCCAGAGAGTCCGATGCAGCATGCGCCATGCCAGGAATACCAGCAAGCCCCAAGGCGGCATGATTGGTGCGGTCGCGATGATGGGCAGCAAAGGAGTCATTGATCCCAATATGGTCGATACCGCTGGAATGCCCTGTCGCCGGATGCCGGATGGGCTGCGACCAATGCGAGAACGTGGATAGCGCGCCATTATGGTTGGGCCTTGGTCCCCGGGTTCTGCGCAGGAGCAGGCGGAATCGCAAATTCGGACTCGACAACCGCGAAATCATACCGTGCGGGATCGGCAAGGGGTCTGCCGATCGTGCCTTCCCGATTGTGCCTGATGCCAATCGCAACCGGAATGCCGGGCTGATAGACGCCCCCTGTTCCTGACGTCACGAAAACATCGCCAACCCTGAACGGGTTGGTTCCGGCGGCCAGCGGCCTGAGGTCAATCCGACCATCGCCGAGCCCATAGGCAAGCGCGGGCGTTCCGTCCGGCACCCGTTTGACAGGCACGATATTGCCACCGTCGATCATCAGGAGTACATGCGAAGTGTGCCGCCCCACGGCAATGACACGCCCCACAAGTCCATCGGCGGTCCGGACTGGCTGGCCATTGACAACGCCGTCGACACTGCCAGCCGCGAGAATTGCAATCCGCCTGCTGCTCGCGCCGGTCGAGCTTACCAGCCTCGCCGTCACATGGCCGGCCGGCAGGCGTTCAACGAGCCCCGCCAGTTGCTTGAGGCGCCGAACCTCAAGCGCATCTGCCTTGCCCTTGATGATGGCACGCCTAGCGGCCTCCAGTTCCCGCTGCATTTCGCGATTTTTGGACGCGGCATTGAAATAGGCGCCGACGCTTTCAAACGCTGAACCCAAGGTCGCGCCGGCATTTCTCGCGGTCGAAGAAATCGGAGAAAAAATATCTGTGAGGAAGCCCTGCAGCGCTGCATGCCCGGCAGGATCAAAGCGCGCCGTGACGATCAGCAGAAGGCCAACCATTGCGCCAATCAATGCTGCGACATAGCTCGCGAATAAGCTGTACTGCGCCCGTCTCGAAAAGCCGGGGCGCCGGGGAGAGGGCGGCGCCATTCTGGCAGAGGTCCTAGGCCGTCAACAGCACGCCCCGGAAGATCGGGTCTTCCAGCGCGCGGCCTGTTCCCAATGCAACGCACGTCAGCGGATCATCGGCGACCGTCACTGGCAGGCCAGTTTCATCGCGAAGGACTTCGTCGATCCCTTCGAGAAGGGCACCGCCGCCGGTCAGCACAATGCCCTGATCGACGATATCGGCCGCCAGTTCAGGAGCCGTATTCTCCAAAGCGATCCGGACGCCTTCCACAATCGTGCCGACGGGTTCGGCCAGTGCCTCTGCAATCTGCCCCTGATTGATCGCAATTTCCTTGGGCACGCCGTTCACAAGATCCCGGCCCTTGATGTGGATTGTCTTGCCAACGCCGTCAGCCGGGGGCTTGGCAACGCCCACTTCCTGCTTGATCCTTTCGGCTGTTGCTTCACCGATAAGCAGGTTGTGGTTGCGCCGAACATAAGACACGATGGCTTCGTCCATCTTGTCACCACCGACCCGAACGGAGGTCGTGTAGGCAAGGCCCCGAAGCGAAAGAACGGCAACTTCCGTGGTTCCGCCGCCGATATCCACCACCATGGAGCCGACCGGCTCGGTTACGGGCATATCAGCGCCAATGGCCGCTGCCATGGGTTCAAGAATCAGGTGGACCTGGCTCGCGCCTGCGTTGGATGCCGCATCGCGGATGGCGCGCTTTTCAACGGATGTCGAACCGGAGGGAACGCAAATCACAATTTCCGGCCAGCTCGGAAAGCGGCGCTGGCCATGCACCTTGTGAATGAAGTGCTTGATCATCTGTTCGGCCACTTCGATATCCGCAATCACGCCGTCACGAAGCGGGCGAATGGCTTCAATTGAACCGGGTGTCTTGCCCATCATCAATTTTGCATCGTCGCCAACGGCTTTGACCTTCTTGACGCCATTTATGGTTTCGATAGCGACGACCGAAGGCTCATTGAGGACAATGCCTCGCCCGCGAAGGTAGACAATCGTGTTGGCGGTCCCCAAGTCGATCGCCATGTCGTGAGACATCATCTTGAAAAAGCGAGAGAAGAACGACATTCCTAATACCTTGATCTATGCCGGACCGATCAGCGAACCCGACTGAAATTGCGTGATTGTGACGATTAGCAATGCTTCGGGAAAAAATCTCCCCGATTCTACAACTGCCGCTCGCGGGATGGGGTCGCTTGGGCTACAGCGTGCACCATGTCAATACGCCGGTTACCTCCGCATCTCGTCAATCGCATCGCTGCCGGTGAAGTGGTGGAAAGACCGGCTGCTGCGTTAAAAGAACTGGTCGAAAATGCAATCGATGCCGGAGCGGGGCAGATTGCCATTTCGATCGCCCAAGGTGGCATCGACCGGATCGATGTCGCTGACGACGGCTGCGGCATGGTCCCATCCGACATGGCTCTGGCTCTTGAACGCCACGCGACGTCGAAACTTCCGGATGAAGCCATTGAAGCGGTCACCACGCTTGGCTTCAGGGGAGAGGCTTTGCCCTCGATTGCCAGTGTCGCAAGACTGACCATTGAAAGTCGCGTCAGGGGCTCCGACGGCTGGCGCCGATTGGTAGATAATGGGGAGATGGTTGAAGAGGGGCCTGTTGCGGTTCCGTTTGGAACGCGGGTGCGCGTGGAGGGACTGTTCGAAAAGGTTCCAGCTCGACGAAAGTTTCTTCGGTCTGCCCGGTCCGAGTATGCGGCGTGCATCGATACGGTGAGGCGTCTGGCCATGGCGCGACCCGACATTGGTTTCTCTGTTGAACATGACGGTCGGCGCGTGCTTCAGGTGACTGCGGGCGAAAGCGGGCCGGACCGCGTGGCGGCATTGACTGATCGAGCTTTGGCAGAGGCAAGCGTGGGGGTCGATCTTCATCGGGAAGGGTACCGCCTGGAAGGCGTGGCCGGACTGCCGACGTTCAATAGAGGTGTGCCCGATCATCAATATCTTTTCGTCAATGGTCGACCCGTGAAGGACCGGCTGCTCGCCGGGGCGGTCCGAGGAGCCTATGCAGACCTGCTCGCGCGTGATCGACATGCAGTCGTTGCCTTGTTTCTCAACGTTCCTGGGTCCGAAGTTGACGTCAACGTGCATCCCGCAAAGACCGAGGTCCGCTTTCGGGATCCCGGGCTGGTCCGCGGCCTGATTGTTGGCGGGCTCAGGCACGCACTGGATGGCGCCGGCCAGGTCAGGGCGCCGATCGCATCGGCACTGGCGTTGGGCGCATGGCAGTCAGGATCGCCCGCCGCTTTGAGTTCGGTCGAAGTGCCGCAGCAGCCCCGGATGTGGGAACAGCGTCAATCCTTTACGCCGCCTCCGATGGCCCGAGCGGAGCCGGCAGTTCTGCCAGCGCCCGAAGCCCGTTCCTTTCCCCTGGGCGTCGCGCGCGGCCAGATTGCCAGAACCTATATCGTTGCCGAAGCTGAAGACGGCCTGGTCCTTGTGGACCAACACGCGGCACATGAACGGCTGGTTCTTGAGCGTATGCGAAACGCGATCGAGGCCGGGGAGGTTGCGTCACAGGCACTGCTCATGCCCGAGATTGTTGAGCTGGACGAGGCGGCATGCGACCGGCTTGAGGCCCGTATTCTTGATCTTGCAACTTTCGGGCTGGAGCTTGAGAGATTCGGGCCCGGTGCAGTCATCGTCCGAGCAACGCCGGCTGTTCTGGGAGGAGGAGACATCAAGGGTCTTGTGACGGACCTCGCTGACGAAATTGCCGCACACGGCGAAGCCCATTCGCTGAAGGAAAGAGTGGATGCGGTGGCCGGCACATTGGCCTGTCACGGTTCGGTTCGAGCTGGTCGCGTATTGTCCGTTGAGGAAATGAACGCATTGCTGCGCGAGATGGAAGTGACTCCTCATTCCGGCCAGTGCAACCATGGCCGACCGACCTGGGTAAAGCTTGCCCATGGAGACATCGAAAAGCTGTTTGGCCGGAAATGACAGTAAAGGCGCGCCAAACTCACTAGGCGCAAATAAAAAAGGCCCCGCCGAATTTCTCCGGCGGGGCCAAATTTTCGTTCAATCGTTGCCGATTAGGCGAACGATGCAGTCCGCGAAACGCGACGGCGCAGAGCGAAGCCCACAACGCCGAAGCCGAACAGGAGCATTGCCCATGTCGACGGTTCCGGAACCGGCGAGTTGACAGTCACGCGAACAATGAAGTCGTCGTGGTTGTCGTCCTTGCGTGTGATCTGGTCATCATAGCCAAGATAGAAGACATTGGTTGAATAACCCGATGTCGCGCCACGGGTGAGGAAGATGCCGAAGCCATCGTCACCAACCGTCGCGTTTGCACCACCAGCACCGGACGTGGTGAAGTTCAAGAAATTCTTGAGGTCACCGCCAGCGAAGTAGGTCGTGCCGATCAGGATCGGAGCAGCAAAGTGGTTCTCGAACCAGCTCGACTCGGTGTAGGTCACGCCCGACCCGGTCGAAAAGGTGTCGTTATAACCGCTCTCGCTTCCAAGGAACTCGAACGTCAGGCTTACAGGGCCATTCGCAATCAGCGACGCGCCAAGCGAGGCATACGACGTGAAGCCAAGACCATTCAACTGACTCTGAAAGTCATTGTTTGCTGGAATAGCAGTTGTTCCAGAAAAATTGACCGTCACGGTGGCAGCAGCTTGCGCTACTCCCGGAAGTGACATCGCCATGGCGGCCGCTGCCAAAAACATCTTTTTCATTTGTTACCCCTGTACTCTGAAGGAAGGTAGTTTCGACTCGTCGTTGCGAGTGTGCGACCAAGCGACTCGGCAATAGCAGAAATTTACAGAAAATTAACTCCAAATGTGCAGGAATTCTTTACTTTCTGGCATGTGCCCCATTTTTGGACAGTCCGATATGAGAGTGTTAATCTGCTTGCAAACATATGGTTGCGGATTGCCCTGCATCCGGACCGAAAACTGATCCATAACCACCGGTGCTGGTCGTGGATCCTAGCGGATGGAGGCAGTTCTTGCCGATGGCGGTTTTCCGGCTTTCAGGTCCTGACAGGTGGCAAACCCCATGACTTCCGCAATTTGGGACAAGATTCTTCCGCATGTCGCGGAATCGCAGAGGATTCCGAGGATCATTCACCAGACATATCCGGGGCACAGCCTTCCGGAGCCCCTTCGCAACACTGTGGAAAGCCTGATTGCGTCGAACCCGGGGTGGGATCATCGGCTCTATGACGACAAGGACATCGATAGCTTCATTTCCGAGCATTTCCCGTTGGAAATTCTGGCAGCCTATCGGAAAATTCGGCCCGAATATGGGGCGGCCAGAGCAGATATTTTTCGCTACCTCGCCATCTACCAGTCAGGCGGCGTCTACCTCGACATCAAAAGCCGCTTCACGCAACCGATAGACACAGTGATTGCAGGAGATGAAGGGATGATCCTTGCCCAATGGCGGAACAGGCCGGGAGAAGTTCATGAGGGCTTTGGACTGCATCCCGAACTGGCTGCGATTGCCGGCGGTGAATTCCAGCAGTGGCATGTGATCGCCCGCGCAGGCCACCCGTTTCTCCGCACCGTGATCTGTTCCGTACTCTCAAATATCGAGAATTACTCGCCTTGGCGAACGGGAGTCGGTCGTAACGGAGTGTTTAGATTGACGGGTCCCATCGCCTATACGCGTGCCATTTACCCCTTGCTTGGAAGTGCGCCCGCCAGAATTGTTGCAAGCGAAGCCGATCTGGCCCTGGAATACAGTATTGCGGGAAATTATGTTCACCAGAATGCATTTCGCCGTCATTACTCCCAGTTTGACACGCCGGTTGTCCATTTGCCCCTCACTGGTCGAGTTTCCGCACTTGTTTATCGGTTTGCCAGGCGATTGAAGATGCGGCTGCGCAACGCGTCGGTCCATTAACGTTTAGGCTCGCACTTGCCCCTGTGTGGGACACCGGGAATTTGGCCAATTTACAGCCGTTTTATTGCGTGTATCCGCCGTCAAGCGACCGTGAGGGCTAAGTGAATCCGTTCACTTGATCACTAAACTTCGGCCCAGTGTAAATGTTCGGGCCAACTTCTTTAAGAATTGTCTGGTCGTGTCACGCAAACATGGTTAACAGTGAAGATCTGGGGGCAACCAGATGATCACTACGCGACCGCAACGCGTCCTTGCTGTGGGCGCGTTCATTTGTGCCGGATTTGCTTCGCTCGGCTGGTTGGCTGCGCGGGGAACGATTCCGCCTGAGCCTCAACCTCTTGCGGTGCAAGAGGAACAGCGTTTGCACGATATGGCGCTTAGCAATCTCCGTGAAACACAGGAGGAGGTTGCAAAAATGAAAGCGCACGGCATCGGAGTGCGCCCGGCTGCCAGACGATAGGCTTGCGATTAATTCGGCTTGGCTTCAGGCCGCCTTTCGGTCGATCCCCGTTGGTTCATCCAAAAAGCCGTTGATCAGGCGAATGCAAAGATCGGCCTCTGCCATCAGGAAAAGATGTCCACCGCCCTTGATCACTTCGAGGCGCGAATTGGGGATCAGGCTGTTCAGGAATTTCCCGTTTATCAAGGGAACAATCCGATCATCATCACCCATCATGATGAGCGTTTTAGTGCGCAGAAACGGAAGCCAGGGCGCGCTGGTCCAGCCCATCATGGCGACAAGCTGGTAGAAATAGCCCATTCTGGTCGGGGGCGTGATCCGTTCGGCATGAGCCTCTGCTCCACTATCAACCCCACCATACAACGTCTTGAAATTATTCAGCATATAGTCTGGATCAAGATACCGCTTCGGATTAATCATCTTGGACAGGGCGGTGACATTTCCGGGCACCATCAACATCCCTGCGGATGTTGCAACCAGAACAAGTTTGTTCACGCGGGACCCGAACTGCACAGCAAATTGCTGGGCAAGCCCGCCGCCCCAACTGATGCCCATGACATCAACCTGATCATAGCCAAACTGATCAAGCAGCACATCGGCAAGGCGCGCCATCATCCATGGGCGATAGGGAATGGCAGGCTCCGGCGAACCGCCGACCCCTGGCATGTCGAACGTGATGAAATCGCGCTCGGGCATTTTTTCGGCGAGCGGAGACACCAGCTCGATATTGGCCCCAATGCCATTGAAGAACAGAAGCGGCGGGCGGTCCGATCGGCCGGTTGACCATCGGGCAACGCGCACCGTGCGCCCATCAATGGTCTCCATTGAAAATTCCGGGGATGTTCTCTCTGACATTCGTGAACTGCCTTATCCAAACGCATATTCGCCGGGAGCCGGACCCAGCGGCTTATGAGCCTTGTTTCCTAAAGATTTTGGCGCAGAAACCTGGGCTCCAGAGCGGTCCTGGAGCCATTTCATCCAGAACGGCCACCAGCTGCCGGCCACTTCTTCTGCCCCCTGAAGCCATTTTTCGGGCGTGTCAGGCGCAGGGGCATCCGATCTGTAGAATTTCGCCTTGGGATTGCCCGGAGGATTGAGAATAGCCTGGATATGGCCTGAGTGAGAAAGGACGAATTCAATCCTTTTCGATCCGAACAACTGGGTGGAGCGGTAACAGGCCTTCCACGGCGTGATATGATCAGTGACGCCAGCCATGATAAACAGATCACAATCCACTTTCGTAAGATCGATCATATGTTCAGCCAGTTCCGACGTGCCAGGATTTGCGAAGGGCTGCTCCTCATAAACCTTCAGATAGTCGGAATGCAGCGCAGCCGTCAGGTTGGTGGAATCATTGTTCCAGAAAAGGATGTCGAAGGCAGGCGGGTCTTCACCATGAAGATAATTGTTGATCACATAGTTCCAGACGAGATCATTCGGCCTGAGCCATGCAAAGGTTCGGGCCAGCGACGAGCCTTCCAGAATTCCCTTCTTTGCAGATCGTTCGCGGGCCAGCTTGATCCCGTGTTCAGAGACAAGTGCGCCAGCCTCGCTGTCGTTGCGCTGCGGGTGCAGCACGCAGACCATCAATGTTGCTGAGTTGACCCTTTCGTCACCCATAGCCTTCAATTTTGAAAGCAGGGTAGCAGTCGTGATGCCGCCGGAACAGGCGCCTGCCACATTCACTTTCTGCGCCCCTGTGATGCTGGCTACGACACCCAGAGCCGTGATGATGGCATCCACATAGTCAGAAAGCCCCCATTCGCGATGCTCGATCTGCGGATTGCGCCAGCTGATCAGAAACGGCTGGATGCCGTGTGCCAGCTCGTAGCGAATGATGCTCTTCTCGGGCGTAAGATCGTTGATATAAGCCTTGTTGATC
>WBZL01002679.1_pt1 | contig 17058 bp, 12 predicted proteins | sample 5204291 | NCBI WGS metagenome assembly WBZL01 (sample SAMN12344345, study PRJNA552823) | activated sludge metagenome | biome: Activated sludge suspended growth; feature: Nitrification reactor; material: Wastewater; isolation source: activated sludge from nitrification reactor of wastewater...
GACCTCGACGTCCTCGCCGAGACCCTGGCAGCGCTTCTCGCCGCGTCGCCCGCCTGGGTGCGCGAGGAGCTGCGCCCCTTGCTCGCGGCCCTTGCCAGTGAGCGGGCGGCAGAGCGCCGGCGCCTGCTCGCCGGTCTCGACTCGCCGCGCTACCGCCGCCTGCTGGGACGCTGGCGGGAGGTGGCAGCGGGGCCGCTGCGCGGGCCGTCGCCGGCGCGGGCGCAGCTTCCCGCCGCTGAGCTCCTCGGCGAGCGGGCCGGCAAGGCCGCTCGCCGGCTGCGTCGCCGCGCCCGCCGGTTGGGGGAGCATCCCGAGCCAGCGCCCCTCCACGAGCTGCGGATTGCTGCCAAGAAGCTGCGGTATCTGCTCGAGCTCTTCCGCGAGCTGGGGGACGAGGCGGAGATCCGTCGGCTCGGTGGCAGGCTACGGCACCTGCAAGAGGAGCTGGGAGCGCTCAACGACGACGCCGTCGCCGCGCGCTGGCTGGCGGCGGCGGTCGTGCGGTTCGGCGCCGAGGAGAACGCGGCAGCCGGCAGCGACGCGGCGGCAGCGTTGCGGGTGGGCCTGGCAGCCGGCTATCTCCTCGGTCGCCTCGACGGCCGGCGCCCGTCCCGTCTCGGCGCGCTCGAGCCGGCCCTCGCGGACCTTCTCGCCATCGCCCGCCGCCGCCGGGTGGCGCGCCTCTTCGCCGGAGATGCATCGGACGCCGGGAGGTCGGGATGAGAGCCCTCGCCTGCTACAACCTCAAGGGTGGGGTGGGCAAGACGGCGACCGCCGTCAACCTCGCCTATCTGGCCTGCCGGGACGGCTTGCGCACCCTGCTCTGGGACCTCGATCCGCAGGGGGCCGCCTCGTTCTACTACCGGGTCGACAGCGCCTCCGGCGGCAGCGCCAAGCGCCTGATCGACGGCCGGCAGGAGCTGGCTCCGCTGGTCCAGGCGAGCTCGATCGAAGGGCTGGAGGTGCTGCCCGCCGACCTCTCCTACCGCAAGCTGGACCTGGCGCTTGCTCAGGAGCGCCGCCCGAGCGAGAAGCTGGCGCGCTTGCTACGGCCGCTGGTGGAGGCCTACGACGTCATCCTCCTCGACTGCCCGCCCAGCCTCTCGGCGCTGGCCGAGGCGATCTTCAGCCTCAGTGACGCGCTCCTCGTGCCCACGGTGCCCACGCCGCTGTCGCTGCGGGCGCTCGTGCAGCTCCATGAGCACCTCACGGCACGGCGACGGGAGGACCTGCAAGTGCTTCCTTTCCTCTCGCTCGTCGACCGCCGCAAGCTGCTGCATCGCGAGCCGCGTTGGCTGCAGCGGCAAGCACCCTACCGGCTGCTCAAGGCACAGATTCCCTACTCGAGCGTCGTCGAGCGGATGGGGCTCTACCGCCAGCCGGTGGCCCTCTTCGCTCCGGGCTCGCCGGCCAGCGACAGCTACGAAGCGCTCTGGCGCGAGGTCCGGCGACGTCTTGGCTGACGGCGCGACGGCGCCTCAGGCGCGCTTGATCAGCCGAATCAGGAAGAGCAGCACAACGGCGCCGATGGTGGCGACGATCAGCTGCCCAAGCAGGCCGCCGCTCGCCCAGATCCCCAGGGTACGGAAGATCCAACCACCCAGGAGGGCGCCGATCACCCCGACGATCATGTCGCCGATGAGGCCGAAGCCGCCGCCCTTGACCAGCACGCCGGCCAACCAGCCCGCGCAGAGTCCAACGAGGAGGAACCACACCAGGGCCATGCCAGCCTCCCTTCGCCGAGAACTTCGGTGGATGCTGCCTGCGTTGCGACGTGGGGCGTAGTCTACGCCATCCTCGGAAAGCGAGGGCCGCTGCCCACCGCTACTCTTCGAGCCGCCAGCTGCCGCCGTGCGCGGTGAGCCAGCTCTGCGAGCAGAAGGGGGTTTCGCCGGCGTCAGGTTCGACGCGCCGGTGGCTGCCGTCGGTGAGGACCTCCCGCGCCTGCTTGGTGTCGCGCAGGTGGAGGAAGAGGATGTCGTCACGCAGCGCCGCCCGCAGCCGCGGCTCGAGGATGGGGAAGAGCACCTCGACGCGGCCGGCGAGGTTGCGCGGCATCAGGTCGGCGCTGCCCAGCAAGAGCTCCTCGTCGCCGGCGTTGCGGAAGTAGTAGAGACGGCTGTGCTCGAGGAAGCGGCCGACGATCGAGGTCACCCGGATGTTCTCGGAGACACCTGGAACGCCCGGGCGCAGGCAGCAGATCCCCCGCACCTGGAGCTCCACCCGCACGCCGGCCTGCGAGGCGCGGTAAAGGGCGCGGATGCAGGCGCGGTCGACCAGCGAGTTCATCTTGAAGGCGATGAAGCCGCCACCGCGCTCGCGGTGGCTGGCGATCTCGCGCTCGATGCGGGCCACCAGGCCTTCACGCATTTGCCAGGGCGCCACCAGCAGCTTGCGGTACTCCACCTTGCGCGAGTAGCCGGTCAGCGCGTTGAACAGGTCGGAGACGTCGTCGGCGATCGCCGGGTCGGTGGTGAAGTAGCCGAGATCGGTGTAGATGCGGGCCGTCGCCGGGTTGTAGTTGCCCGTCGAGAGGTGGACGTAGCGCTGCATGCCGTCCGCCTCGCGGCGCACCACGAGGCAGATCTTGGCGTGCGTCTTCAAGCCCATGACGCCGTAGACCACGTGCACGCCGGCCCGTTCCAGCGCCCGCGCCCAGACGATGTTGTTCTCCTCGTCGAAGCGCGCCTTGAGCTCCACCAGCACGGAGACCTGCTTCAAGTTCTCGCGCGCCTCCATCAGCGCCTCGACGATCGGCGAGTTGGGGCCCACCCGGTAGAGCGTCTGCTTGATGGCCAGGACGTTGGGGTCGCGCGCCGCCTGTTGCAGCAGCCAGACCACCGGCTGAAAGCTGTCGTAGGGATGGTAGAGGGCGATGTGCCCGCGGCGCTTGATGGCGGCGAAAAGGCTCTCGTCGGGGGCGTTGAGCGGCGGCGGGACGACCGGCGAGAAGGCCGGATAGCGCAGGCTCGGCCGCTCGACGTTGAGCTGGGAGAGATCGGCGAGGCCGATGGGGCTGGGGCTGGCGAAGACCTGGAAGGGGGCGAGGCCCACGTTCTCGGTGAGGATGTCGCGGATCCGCGCCGGCATCGCCTCGTCGATCTCCAGGCGCACGGCGCGCCCGAAGTGGCGCTGCCCGACCACGTCTTCAACTTCCTTCAGGAGGTCGGACGCCTCGTCTTCTTCGATCTCGAGGTCGGCGTCGCGGGTGAGGCGGAAGGGGTGGGAAGCGACCACGGCGAGGCCGGGGAAGAGCAAGTCGAGGTTGGCGGCGATGACCTCCTCGAGCCAGATGAACGACGGCGTGCGCGCCTCGGCGAGGCCGAGGCGCGCGGCAGCGCCACCGTTTTCTTCCTCCGGCACCCGCAGCAAGCGCGGGAAGTTCTGCGGCACCTTGAGGCGGGCGAACTTCTCGCCGCTCAGGGGGTCTTTGACCACCACGGCGAGGTTGATGCTCAGGTTCGAGATGTGGGGGAACGGATGCCCGGGATCGAAGGCCAGGGGCGTCAGCACGGGGAAGATCTCGGCCTTGAAGTGCTCGCGCAGCCGCTCCCGCTGGTGTGTCGTGAGCTCGCCGTAGGAGAGCACCCGGATGCCTTCCTCGCGCAGCTTCGGCGCCAGGTCGCCGTGCCAGCAGGCGATGCTCTGGGCGAGCAGCGGCAGGAGCTCCTGGCGGATCGCGGTCAACTGCTCGGCGGGGGTCATGCCGTCCGGCGGCGCCTCGACCGTCGCCACCCCCAGCTGGCGGCGCAAGCCCGAGACCCGGATCATGAAGAACTCGTCGAGGTTGCTGTGGAAGATGGCGAGGAAGTTCACCCGCTCGAGCAGCGGGTTCGAGGGGTCCAGGGCCTCCTCGAGGACGCGCTCGTTGAAGCGGACCCAGGACAGCTCGCGGTTGAAGTAGAGGGCCGGTTCGTCGAGGTCCGGCGCCGCCGTTGGCGCGGTCTCGGGCACACTGCTCGCCGCAGCGAGGTCGACGCTCATGGTGTTGCCCGGGGGCGATCGGCGGACGACCGGGGGTGCCGATGCATGCGGCGGAGCCTAGCAAATTGGCTTCCCGCGGCTGTGACGGCGGTGTGACGGCCGGCGGAGGCGGTGCGGCCTTGACTTCCGGCGGTGCGCGGCCCACATTCACCAGCGAGGAGCCATCATGAAGACCCTGCTCATCCTGCGCCACGGCAAGTCCGACTGGGAGGCCCCGCATGGCGAGGATCATGCGCGCCCGCTGGCCCCGCGCGGCGTCAAGGCGGCGGCCCGCATGGGGCGTTTCCTCAGAGCGGCCGACCTGGTTCCTGACCTCGTCCTCACCTCGACGGCCGCCCGCGCCCTCGCTACCGCGACCCGGGCTCGCGACAGCGGTCGCTGGGACTGTGAGCTCGCCTTGCGCCGAGAGCTCTACGCCGCGGCCCCGGAGACCATCCTGGCGGAGATCGCCACGGTGCCGGCGGCGGTCGAGCGGCTGCTCGTCGTGGGCCACGAGCCGGGTCTCTCGCAGCTGGTAAGCCGGCTCGTCGGTGGCGGTCGGCTGCGTTTCCCCACCGCGGCGCTCGCCGCCGTCGAGCTCGCGGTCGAGGGCTGGGCCGCCGTGCCGCCGGGCAGCGGCGAGCTCCTCTGGTTGGTGACGCCGCGGCTCCTCGCCACCGTGCACGGGGGCTGAGGCCGCCGCTCAGCCGACTGCCGTCTCGAGCACCAGCTGGCGGCCGAAGGCCCTGGCGAAGAGCTCGCGGTGCTTGGCGGTCTCCCACAGCTCGACGACGGGGTCCTCGCTCGCCGCCAGGCGCAGCACGGCCTCGTCTCCCCGCAGCTCGACCGCGAGGTCCCGCACCCGCCCGGCCCGCGATCGCTCGAGGGACTCGGCCAGCCGCAGCAGGGTGGCGAGGCGGGCGAGCAGGCGCTTGTCGCCGGAGGTGGTAAGCGGCTCGAAGGGCGCGAGGCGCGGCAGGCCGGCGTGGTGGTAGCGGATTGTCTGCATGAGCAGCACGTGCTCTCGGTGCGAGAAGCCGGGCAGGGCGTCGAAGCCCAGCATGTAGGCACCGTGGCGGTGGTGGCGGTAGAAGTCGACCGTGATCCCCAGGTCGTGGAGGGCGGCCGCGGCGTCGAGCAGCTCGCGCTCGGGCTCGCCCAGCTGGTAGGCCGGGGCGAGGCCGGTGAAGAGCTTGGCCGCGAGGTGACGCACGTGGCGGCTGTGGGCCGAGTCCAGGTCGTAGCGCGCCATCAGGTTGCGTACCGAGAAGGAGCGCAGCTCGGCGAGCCGGTAGGGCGATGGCAGGAAGTGGTGGTAGAAGGTGCCCTCGCGCACACCGTGGCCGGAGACCAGGATCTCTTTGCGCCGGCTCGCCCGCAGCAGCCGCCGGAAGACGAGCCCGCCGGCGAGGATCACGTCGGCGCGGTCCTCGGCGATGCCGGGTACCCGGCGGCGCTGCCGGGCCGTCTGCTGGAGGAGGAGGTCGAGCGTCTCTTCGAGCGCCTCGATGCTGAGCGCGTAGCCGTGCAGCACGTCAAGGGGATAGCCGAGGCGGCGCTGCGCGGCGCGGGCGAGGTTGCGGATGGTGCCGCCCATCGCCACCAGCGGGGCGTCGTCGCGGCGCAGGCGCGGCATGAGCTTGCCGAGCTGGGCGTCGACGGCGGCCTCGAGGGCCTTGATCTCGCTACGCCGCGGCGGGTCGGCGGCGAGGAAGGCCTCGGTCAGCCGCACGCCGCCGAGGGGATAGGCATGGCCGCTCTTGAAGCGCCGCTGCCGCATCCGCGACACCTGCACACTGCCGCCGCCGAGGTCGACCACCCAGGCGTCGTCGAGGGCAAAACCGTTGGCCACCGCCAGCACGCCGCGGCGCGCCTCCTCCTCCCCCGAGAGCACATGGATCTCCACCCCGAGCCGCTCGGCGCCGCGGTCGAAGGCCTTGCGATTGCGGGCATCGCGCAGGGCGCTGGTCCCGATCGTCTCCAGCAGGTCGAGGCCGGCGGCGGCCGCGTAGTCCACGAAGAGGTCGAGGGCGGCGAGGCCGCGGGCGATGGCCGCCTCGGTCATCCGGCTGTCGGAGCCCAGGCCTTCGCCCAGGCGCACCGGCTGGCGGATCACGTCGACGAGGCGGAACCAGTCGCCCGGCTCGTGCTCGTAGACCACCATGCGCGCGTTGCTCGAGCCGAGGTCGACGATCCCAGTCAGCGGCATGGCGAAGGTATTGTGTCGCAACTCGCCGCGCCCGTTGCCGTATGTTCGGGCAGGAACGCGCCGGGAAGGAGGCCTCCAGGATGCCCATGACCAGCCCCATTCGGTGGACCACCGCAGCTCGCAGCCTGCTGCGCTCGCCGGGCTTCAGCCTGGCCGCCGTGCTGACCATCGCCCTGGGGATCGGCATCAACACCACGCTTTTCAGCGTCGTCGACGGCGTGCTGCTCAAGCCGCTGCCCTTCCCCCAGGCCGAGCGCCTGGTGCGCATCCAGGAGCACGACCGCGAGCTGGGGGCGCCGTCGTCGGTGTCGGTGCCCACCTTCTTCGACTGGCGCCAGCAGGCGCGCTCGTTCAGCCTGATGGCCGCCTACCAGGAGTTCCCGGGCACCCTGACCGGCGACGGCGAGCCCGAGCACATCTTGACCGCCATCGTCTCGCCGGCCCTCTTCCCTCTGCTCGGCGTGGAGCTGAACCTGGGGCGGCCGTTCACCGCCGAGGACGAGGCCAAGGACACGGCCAGCGTGGTCCTCGGCCACGAGCTCTGGCAGCGCCGCTTCGGAGGCCGGCCCGACGTGATAGGCCGCTCGCTCGTCCTCGACGGGCAGGTGCGCACGGTGATCGGCGTGCTGCCGGCCGGCCTCGAGCTGCCGGGCACCGAGGCCGAGCTGTGGCGGCCCCTCTTCCATGGCGCCCTGATGGAGAACCGCGGCAGCCACCTCCTGCGGGTGCTCGGCCGGATCCAGCCCGAGGCGACGATGGAGGCGGCGCAGGCCGAGATGAACGTCATCGCCGCCGGCCTCGAAGCCGCCTACCCGGAGGACATGAAGGGCTACGACGCTCGCGTGGTGCCCTGGCTCGACCTCCTAGTGGGGCCGGTGCGCGCCCGCCTGCTGCTGCTCTTCGGGGCCGCTGGGCTGGTGCTGCTGATCGGCTGCGCCAACGTCGCCAACCTGCTCCTCGCCCGCCTGACCGCCCGCCGCCGTGAAGTGGCGGTGCGGGCGGCCCTGGGTGCGGGGCGGCGCGAGCTGGTGGGCTTCCTTCTCGGCGAGGCCGCCTGCCTCGCTCTCGCCGGTGGCGCCCTCGGCCTGCTGATCGCCCAGCTCGCCCTGAGCGCCCTCAAGCTGGCCGCCCCCGAGGGCCTGCCTCGCCTGGCCGGGGTGGAGCTGGGCGGCCGGGCTTTCGGCTTCAGCTTCGCCGTCATCGCCCTCATCACCTTGCTGACCAGCCTGCCGCCGGCCTGGCAGACCTGGCGGGCGAGCACCCCGAGCTGGCTGCGCTCAGTGGGTGGCGGCGGAGCCAGGGTCTCGGCGAGCGGCCCGCGTTCGCTGCTGGTGGTCTTCCAGGTGGCCCTCGCCGTGGTGCTCCTCGGCGGGGCGGGCCTCTTCGCCCGCAGCCTGGCGAGCGTGGTGGCGACGGACCCCGGGTTCCGGCCGGCGGGGGTGGTCACGGCGCGACTGAACCTGCCCGAGCGGAAGTACGTTGAGCGGATCGCCGGGCTGCCCACCATGCCCAAGGTCGACGCCGCCGTGGACGCCCTCCTCGAGCACCTGCGGGCGATCCCCGGTGCCCGCTCCGTGGCCCTCGCCTACCTCCATCCCCTGTCGCCCGGCTGGACCTCGAGCTTCTCGGTGGTGGGGGAGCCGGCGCCGCGCGAGGAGCCCTACTTCCGCCCGGTGTCGCCGGGCTACTTCGAGACGGTGGGCACGGCGCTGGTGCGCGGCCGCCTGTTCACCGCCGACGACCGCGGCAACGCCCCCAGGGTGGTGATCGCCAACCAGGCCTTCGTGCGCCGCTTCTTCCCCGACCGCGATCCCCTGGGCCTGCACCTGGTGCAATGGGGGCAGGACTTCGAGCTGGTAGGGATCGTGGGTGACGAGCGCTTCCTGGGCATGGCCGAGGGCTCGGCGCCGGCCCTCTACTTCCCGTTCAGCCAGCGGGCGCTGCCGGAGATGGCCCTCCTGGTGCGCTCCGACCGCGACGCGGCGTCCCTGCTCGCCGACATGCGCCACGCCGTGTCCGCCGTCGACCCCGACTTCGCGCTCTACGAGGCCGGCACTCTCGAGGGCCTGCTCTCCGAGTCGCTCGCCCCGCGGCAGTTCAACACCTTCCTGCTGAGCGCCTTCGCCGGGCTGGCGATGGTCCTCGCCGCGGTGGGCCTCTACGGCTTGCTCGCCTACCTGGTGGCGGCGCGCCGTGGCGAGATGGGGATCCGTCTCGCCTGCGGCGCCCAGCGCGAGCAGATCCTCGGCCTGGTGGTGCGCCGTGCCCTCACCCTCGTGGCCGCCGGTGGAGCGGTGGGGCTGGTGGCCGCCCTGGGCCTGCGCCACCTGGTGGCGAGCTTCCTCTTCGGGGTTTCGGCCTCGGACCCGGTCACCCTGGCCTCGGTGCTGGCGCTTCTCACCACCACCGCGCTCGCCGCGAGCGCCCTGCCGGCCTACCGCGCGAGCCGCCTCGATCCCAGTGAGGTGCTGCGCGGCGAGTGAGGGTGGTGGGGAGCCAAAGGCCCCGTGATAGCCTCCTTGCAGCCATTGCAAGGAGGCCTTTGTGAGCAGGACATACAACGGTTTGACGCCCCCCGAGGGGGCTGCAGTCATCGGCTGGGAGAACGGCGGTCTCGTCGTTCCCGACCACCCCATCATCCCCTTCATCGAGGGCGACGGCACCGGCCCGGACATCTGGCGCGCCACCCAGACGGTGCTCGACGGCGCCGTCGCCAAGGCCTACGTTGGTGCCAAGCGGATCGCCTGGTTCGAGGTCTTCGCCGGCGAGAAGGCCAAGGAGCGCTTCGACGACTGGCTGCCGCAGGACACCGTCGACGCCATCCGCGACTTCCGCGTCTCGATCAAGGGCCCGCTGACCACCCCCGTGGGCGGCGGCATCCGCAGCCTCAACGTCGCCCTGCGGCAGATCCTCGACCTCTACGCCTGCGTGCGCCCGGTGCGCTACTTCGACGGCGTGCCGGCGCCGGTCAAGGAGCCTGGCAAGGTCAACATGGTGATCTTCCGGGAGAACACCGAGGACGTCTACGCCGGTATCGAGTGGGCCTCGGGCTCGCCGGACGCTAAGAAGGTAATCGACTTCCTGGTCGGCGAGATGGGCAAGAAGATCCGCCCGGACAGCGGCATCGGCATCAAGCCGGTCTCACAGTTCGGCTCCAAGCGGCTGGTGCGCAAGGCGATCCAGTACGCCCTTGAGAACGGCCGCAAGAGCGTCACCCTGGTGCACAAGGGCAACATCATGAAGTTCACCGAGGGGGCGTTCAAGGATTGGGGCTACCAGCTGGCCGCCGAGGAGTTCGGCGCCCAGACGATCTCCGAGGCCGAGCTCTGGGACCGCCACGGCGGCAGGCTGCCGGAAGGCCGCATCCTGATCAAGGACCGCATCGCCGACGCCATGTTCCAGCAGGTGCTGCTGCGGCCGGACGAGTACGAGGTGATCGCCACCACCAACCTGAACGGCGACTACCTTTCCGACGCCCTCGCCGCCCAGGTGGGCGGGCTGGGGATGGCGCCGGGCTCGAACGAGGGCGACGGTTTCGCCCTCTTCGAGGCCACTCACGGCACGGCGCCGAAGTACGCCGGGCAGGACAAGGTGAACCCCGGCTCACTGATCCTCTCGGGCGTGATGCTGCTGCGCTGGCTGGGCTGGAAGGAGGCCGCCGACGCGATCGAGCGGGCGATCGCCACCACCATCTCGCAGAAGCGGGTGACCTACGACCTCGAGCGGCAGATGAGCGGTGCGACCTTGCTCAAGGCCTCGGAGTTCGGCCAGGCGATCGTCGGTAACCTGTAGCAGGTATGCCGGAGGCCCGCAGTCCTATGCGGTGCCTCCGGCAGATCCGACCGCGCCGAGAGGCCGCTGACGGCGAGGGTCGGGCTGGCCGCGGGCTCGCCCAGACGTCCCGCCCGGAGCCACGGACCACGGCCGACGGGCTCGTTGAGCAGCGCGAGGGCGAGTGCTGCGACGCCCCGTGGCTGACCCTCCTACCCCAGCAGCTCCTCGACGGCCGCCCGCTCCTCGCGGAGCTCGCGGTCGGTAGCGTCCATCTTCTCGCGGCTGTAGGCCGTGAGATCGAGGCCCTGGACGATCTCGTAGTCGCCGCCCTTGCAGACACACGGGTAGGAGTAGACGACGCCCGGCGCGATGCCGTAGCTGCCGTCCGCCGGCACCGCCATCGACACCCAATCGCCGTCGCGGGAACCGGCGAACCAGTTGCGCATGTGGTCGAGGGCCGCCGAGGCCGCCGAGGCCGCCGAGGAGGCGCCACGGGCCTTGATGATCGCCGCGCCCCGCTGCTGCACTGTGGGGATGAAGGTGTCGCGGTACCAGGCCTCGTCGACCAGACCCTTCGCTGCCTTGCCGCCGACCGTGCAGTGGTCGAGGTCCGGGTACTGGGTGGAGGAGTGGTTGCCCCAGATGGTCATCCGCCGGATGTCGTTGACGTGGGTGCCCGTCTTCGCCCCCAGCTGCGAGAGGGCGCGGTTGTGGTCGAGGCGGGTCATGGCGTGGAACTGCCGCGGGTCGCGGTCCTTGGCGTTGGCGGCGGCGATCAGGCAGTTGGTGTTCGCCGGGTTGCCCACCACCAAGACGCGCACGTCGGGCGACGAGTGAGCGGCGATCGCCTTGCCCTGCGGCCCGAAGATGGCGCCGTTGGCAGACAGCAGGTCCTTGCGCTCCATGCCCGGTCCGCGCGGCCGAGCGCCCACCAGGAAGGCGGCGTCGGTGCCGGCGAAGCCCTCGTCGAGGACGGCGGTCGGCTCGATCCCGGCGAGCAGGGGGAAGGCGCAGTCGGAGAGCTCCATCACCACGCCCTGGAGGGCGTCGAGGGCGGGTGGGATTTCGATCAGCTGCAGGATGACGGGTTGGTCGGGACCGAAGAGGTCTCCGGCGGCGATACGAAACGTCAGGGCGTAGCCGATGTTGCCGGCGGCGCCGGTGACGGCGACTCTCAGGGCTTTCTTCATGGGTTTCCCGTCCTCGTTCTGGCCCCACGGCGGGCCGTTGCCTACGATGGGACTATCTTATCGCCGCCACCGCAGGCGCCAACCCGGGCGCGAACCCGCGGCTTCTTCCTGCGTATGGGGAGAGGGTAGGATCTCAACCCGGTCACGGACCGAACCCGATGCGACCTCGCTACCTCCTCGGCTGGCTCCTGCTCGGCGCTGCTTCGCTCGCCGCTTTCGTGCTGGCCTTTCCCCGCACCTTTCCCTACCTGCCGGAGCAATGGCGGGTCGCGCGCTCGCAGGCCATCGCCCTGGCGGAGGAGCGCCTGCGCGACCTCGGCGAGCCCCTCGCCGACCCCTACGTCGAGGCGACCCTCGATGTCTCGGACGAGCTCAGTCATCGCCTGTCGCGGCTTGGCGCCGAGGCGTCGGACCCGCAACTCTCCTTGCCGCTGCGCCAGCTGGTGGGCTGGGAGGTGCGGTTCTACGCCCGCGACGCGCCGCCGGACCGCTGGACCTACCAGGCCCGCATCTCGCCCGCCGGCGAGGTGACCGAGCTGCGGCTGCAGCTGCCCCCGGAGCAGCAGGCAGGGAATAGCGACGAGGCGACGATCCGCGAGCGTGCCGGCCGTTTCCTCGCCGCCCAAGGCTACGAGCTCGGGCAGTTCGAGGCACCGGTGCTGCGCAGCGAAGACCGGCGTTTCCGCACCGACCACAGCCTCCTCTACCAGCTCAAGAGCTCGCCCTTTGGCACCGCGGTGCCCTACGGCGTCCGGGTCGCCTTCGCCGGCGACCAGCTGACCGGCTTCGAGACCTGGCTCGAGGACCCGGACAAGAAAGAGCTCGGGGAGACCGTGCAGGGCTTCCTCCTCGCGACGCTCGCCTGGCGGACCCTGCCCTTTCTGCTCCTGCCGGTCGTGCTGGTGGCGTTCATCCGCCGCTACCACGAGGGGGAGGTGGGAGTGCGCCGCGGCATCGAGATCGTCGTCGTCTCGCTCGGCTTGGCGCTGGTGCTGACGGCCCTCTGCCTGACGGCGATGGGCAAGGGCAACAACGTCGGCTCGATACTCAGCCGGCAGCAGGTGTCGTGGTTCATCGGCATCGTCATCTTCCTGACCTACTTCGGGCCGATGGCGACGCTCTCGGGCCTCAGCTGGTCGGTGGGCGAGGTGCTCTGCCGGGATCGCTGGCCCCGGCGGCTCGCCGCCTTCGACGCCCTCTGCCGGGGCGATTGGGCCAACTCCACCGTGGCAGCGGCGGCGCTGCGCGGCCTGATGAGCGGCCTCGGCCTGGCCGCCGTCAGCGTTCTCGGCCTCCTCCTGCTGCGCCGGGGCGGTGGTTGGGCGAGCGAGGGCAACCTCTTCGGGCCGTGGTGGGACAGCACCTCCTGGCTCGGGCTGGCGATGCTCGCGATCTTCGGCTTCCACGCGCTGTACAGCGAGCTCTTCCTGCGCTTGCTGCTGACCTCGGCCGCCGTCCGCTGGCTCGGCAGCTGGGCCGGTGTGATCCTGGCCGTCCTCGCCGGCACCTTCATCAGCTCGCCGGCGGTCGTCGCCCTGCCGATGACGCAGAGCATCCCACTGTGGATCCTGCTCTCCGCTCTCCATGTGCTGCTCTTCCTGCGCTACGGGGTGGCGACCTCGCTGATCGCCACGCTGACCTCGGCTCTCCTGCTGCGTGGCTACGTCTTCCTCGGCTCTGGCCATCCCTGGCTCGAGCTGCAGGCGGCGCTGCCCCTGCTCGTCGTGGCGCTGCCGACGCTGGTCAGCCTGCGTCACCTGGCCTCGGACCGCGAGTTCGTCTACCAATACGACGACGTGCCGCCGCACGTGCGACGGATCGCCGAGCGCGAGCGCCAGCGCGTCGAGCTCGAGACGGCACGGCGAATCCAGAGCTCGATCCTCCCCGACCTGCCGCCTTCGCTCAACGGCGTCGAGATCGCCCATTCCTACCAGCCGGCGAGCGAGGTGGGGGGCGACTTCTACGACGTGCTGGCCTTGGAAGACGGCCGCCTGGCGGTGGCGGTGGGCGACGTGGCAGGCCACGGCGTGTCGAGCGGCCTGGTGATGTCGATGGCGCGTTCGGCTCTCGCCGTGCAGGTGACCTTCAACCCGGAGGTCGCCGCCGTGTTCTCGACCCTCAACCGGGTGGTCTACCAGAGCGCCCGCAAGCGCCTGCTCGCCACCCTCTGCTATGCCGTGCTCGATCCCGAGCGGCGGGAGCTGCTGTACGCCTCGGCCGGTCACCTCTACCCGTACCTGATCACCCGCGACAGCAAGGTGCGGCCGCTCGAGTACGTCGCCTACCCCCTCGGCGTGCGCAGCGAGCTCGCCGTCGAGGCCCGGCTGGCTCGCCTCGACCGCCGTGACACCCTCTTCCTGCTCTCGGACGGCCTCGTCGAGGCCCATCCGCCGGGCAGCGACGAAGCGTTCGGCTTCGGCCGCCTCGAGGAGTCCCTGGCCCGCCACGCCCACCTCGGCGTCGAGTCCCTGCGCGACGCCGTCCTCGCCGACGTCAGCGCCTATACCAAGGGCGCGCCGCGCGACGACGATCAGACGGTGCTGGTGCTGCGGGTGCCATAGGGGTGCTGGATGCCGCCGGCGGCAAAGGACCTGTTGCCGCGCAGTGAAGACGATCCAAGGTGGGCGCCAGCGCCGGCGCCCGCCCAACCTGGAGAAACCGACCCATGTCCCTGAGCCAGATGCTTCTTCCCGAGCTGCAGCATGAGATGGCGACCACCCGCAAGTTCCTCGCCCGCGTCCCCGACGACAAGCTCGACTGGCAGCCGCACGCGAAGTCGATGACCCTCGGCCAGCTGGCCTCGCACCTCGCCGAGATCCCGAGCTGGATGGGCCCCAGCCTGCGGCAGGACAGCCTCGACCTCAACCCCCCGGGTGGCGAGCCGTACGCGACGCCCAAGCTCACCTCGCGGGCCGCGATGCTCGAGGCTTTCGACAAGCACGTGGCGGACGCTGCCGCGGTGCTCGGCAGCACGGCGGACGAGGTCTTCTTCACCAACTGGACGATGCTCAACGGTGGCCAGGAGGTGTTCTCGATGCCGAAGATCGCCGTGGTGCGGAGCTTCATCCTCAGCCACACGGTCCACCATCGAGCCCAGCTCGGCGTCTTCTTCCGGCTCCTCGGCGTCGACGTGCCGGCGAGCTACGGGCCGTCGGCCGACGAGAGCGGCATGTAGGGCCTGGGAGCTGCCCTGGCGGCGAAGGCTCCTGGCGCGGCGCGCCGGTGTGCCCCTGGCGCACTCTTCTCCTGTACGAGGTCAACCCTTCTAGCCAGGAGATTGCCCATGCAACGAGCCTTCCCCGCCTTGTTCGCCTTCGCCCTCCTCGCCTCGGCTGCCGCCGCGCATCCGCCGCACCCAGGCCCTCCCGAGACCCTGGTGCTGTTCGATCCCGCGGCGCTCGAAACGCCCGAGGGACTTGCCTTCGGCCCCGATGGCAGCCTCTACGTCAGCCTGGCGCTCACCGGCGAGATCCGTCGCATCGCCCCGGACGGCTCGCAGTCGACCTTCGCGCTGCTGCCGATCGGTGCACCGCTCACCCCCTGCTTCGGCTTTCTGGCCATCCAGGGCGCCATTGCCTTCGACGACGACGGTAACCTCTATGCCGCGGTGGCCTCCTGCAACCTGCCGGACCGTGGTGTGTGGAAGGTGGCCCCCGACGGCTCGGCGGCACTCCTCGCCAACCTGCCGGCGACGGCCCTGCCCAATGGCGTCGCCGTGCACCGGGGACGGATTTACGTGGCGGACTCGCAGGGACTCGTCTGGCAAGTGCCGGTGGCGGGCGGCACGGCCAGCGTCTGGGCGGACGATCCCCTCCTGCGGCCGGCACCCAATGCGCCCTTCCCTGGCCCGAACGGCATTCAGTTCTTTCGGGGCGAGATGTACGTCGCGAACTCCGACCAGGGGACGATCCTGGCCATCCGCGTGCGGCCGGACGGCTCGGCGGGGCGGCTGCGCGTCCACGCCAGTCTGCCCGACGATCTCGGCTGCGACGACTTCGACTTCGACGTCCAGGGCAACCTCTACTGCGGCACCGACCCCTTCGGCAAGCTTCTGGCGGTCCACCCGGATGGCTCCTTCGACACTCTGCTGACCGCCGCCGACGGCCTCGACGGCCCCACGGCCGCACTGTTCGGTCGCCATGGCCGCGATCGCTTCAACCTCTACATCGCCAACGCCGCCTTCCCCTTCTTCACCACCACCTTCCGGCCCAGCGTGATGCGCCTGCAGCTGCCCCTTCCCGGCGGGACACACCGCTAGTCGCGGCGGCGACCGGGGGGTGATCTCCCCGCTGGCTGACTCCCTGCTGGGTGGACGAAGAAAGGGGGGTCAACCATGGGTGTCGTCGCCGGTAGCCGCTCGTCGCTTCTTTGGAGAGGTGCGCTCGTCGCTTTCGCCCTTGGCGTGGTGCCGGCCGCCAGTGCTCTCGACGTCACCACCACCGTCGACGAGAACGGCACCAACCCGGCGGCCTGCGCCCTGCGCGAGGCGATCACGGCGCTCAACACCGGGATGCCGTTCGGTGGCTGCGCGCCGCTCGCCGGGGATACCGCCATCCAGCTCGCCACCGGGACCTATCTGCTGGAGATCGGCTCCTTCGGGGCCAACGGGCTGACGATCTCGACGGCGATGGCCCTCCACGGCCTGGGCCCGGCCGACACGCTCGTCGATCTGGCCAACGTCTTCGATTCGAGCGGCCTCGTCATCACCGCCGGCGGCGAGGTGCTGCTGGAGGGCCTCACCCTGGCGAACCTCCTGGCCACCGATGTCGGCCACACGATCCGCTATCAGCCGGGGGCGAGCGGCTCCCGGCTCACCCTGCGCGACGTCGTGGTGCGCGACAACGAGGGCCTCAACCCGCCGGGACTGGGTTTCTTCAGCAACGTCGCCGCCGACCTTAGCCTCGAACGGGTGGTCTTCGCACGCAACCTGAACAACGGTATCTCCGCCATTCTCGGCGGAGCGATCTTCTGCAGCACGGCTGTCGCAGGCGTCAACGTCAGCGTCCTGGACGGCTACTTCGTCGACAACGAGACGGGAGACCTGGAGGGCAGCGGCGGCGGTATCCTGAGCCGCGGCTGCAACCTCACCCTCGAGCGGGTGACCTTCGAGGGCAATCTCGTCGATACCGACGGCGTTCCGGGCGAAGGGAGCCCGGATGGTGGCGGTGCGCTCGCTTCGCGAACGGTGGCCGGCGTCACCCAGCAGCTGACCCTGCGCAACGTCACCTTCGTCGGCAATCAGAGCCGGTTCACCGGCTCGGGCGGGGCCATCAACCTGAGCGACGCCACCAGTGGCGCGCAGCACGTCCTGCTCGAGAACGTCACCTTCGCCGACAACCAGGCCACCAACGGCCGGGACATCCTCACCCTGGGCTTCGACGCCGGCGGCGACTCGACGCTGACGGTGTCGAATGTGCTCTTCGGGCGCGCCGCCGGGACGGGCCTCAGCGCCTGCTTCTTCGCCACCGCACCGACCTCTCTCGGCGGCAACCTCGACCTCGACGGCAGCTGCCTGTTGACCGGCACGGGCGACCGTACGGTGGCGGATGCCGGCCTCGCCGCAATCCTCGAGGACGGTGGCGGTTTTGCCCCGGTCCTCGCTCTGCTGCCCCTGAGCCCGGCCGTCGACGGCGGCGTCGGTACCGCCTGTCCGGCCGAGGACGAGCGCGGCGAGGTCCGCCCGCAGGATGGCGACGGCGACGGCGATGCCGTGTGCGACACCGGCGCCTTCGAGCTGGCGCCGATCTTCCGCGACGGTTTCGAGAGCGGCGACGCCTCGGCCTGGACCCTGGTGGTACCGGGCGTCTAGCGGGCCGCGCGCGGGCGCTTACAATGCGCCCATGAGCCGCGAGAAGCTCTCCGTCCTCGCCTTCCTGGTCGCGGTGGTCTGCCTCGTGGCCTTGGTGGTGCGCCACCACCTCT
>WBZL01002680.1_pt1 | contig 17041 bp, 12 predicted proteins | sample 5204291 | NCBI WGS metagenome assembly WBZL01 (sample SAMN12344345, study PRJNA552823) | activated sludge metagenome | biome: Activated sludge suspended growth; feature: Nitrification reactor; material: Wastewater; isolation source: activated sludge from nitrification reactor of wastewater...
GCCGCGGGCGCCCATGCCGCCGACGTACAGCGCCATGTTGGGACGTCCGTAGTCGAGGATCTTCTTCTGTGCGTCGCCGGTGAGGCTCTCGTCGATCGCGAGCATGCCGCCGGCGGAGATGTCGAGCTGCTTGCGGTTGGGGTCACGCTTCGCGAGACCGGCCTTCAGCTGGGGACCCCACACGTTGTGGTACTTCTCGGGGATGAACATGATCGGGAGCCAGCCGTCGGCGAGCTCGGCGGTGGCCTCGACGCTCTTGTCCTTGAGGCTCGCCCACCAGATCGGGATGTCGCTGCGCAGCGGGTGGTTGATGATCTTCAGCGGCTTGCCGAGCCCGGTGCCCTGACCGGCGGGCAGCGGCACCTGCACCGTCTGGCCCTGGTACTCGAACTTCTGCTCGCGCTTCCAGATCATGCGGCAGGACTCGATGTACTCCTTGATGCGCACCATCGGCTTCTCGTACGGCACGCCGTGGAAGCCCTCGATCACCTGCGGGCCCGAGGCGCCGAGACCGAGGATGAACCGGCCGTCGCTCACGTAGTCGCAGCCGGCTGCGGTCATCGCCATCAGCGCGGCGGTGCGGCTGTAGACGTTGACGATGCCGGTGCCGATCTCGACACGCTCGGTCTTGGCGGCGAGGTAGCCGACCTGGCTGATCGCGTCGAAGCTGTAGGCCTCGGCGATCCACACCTGGTCGAGTCCGGCCTTCTCGAGGTCGACCACGCGCTGGACGGCTTCCTTGAACCCTCCCGCGTAGTTGATCATCATCGACAGCTTCATTGCGTCAGCTCCCCTGCTGGTCCGTGGTGAACGGCGCCGACGTTACGCGACCGTCGTTGAGGTTTCCGGATCGAAGTCCTTCGAGGTCGAGCGTCACATAGCGGTAGCCGCACCGCTTCACCGCGGCGACCACGTCGTCGCGCTGTGACACCACGTCGGTCAAGCGGTCGAGCGGCACCTCGAGCCGCGCCGTGTCGCCGTAGTGCCGGACACGCAGCTCGCGGAACCCGAGGCGGCGCAACGCGGCCTCGGCGCGGTCGATGGCCGACAGCAAGCCGACCGACACCTCGGTGCCGTACGGGATGCGGCTGGCGAGGCAGGCGGCCGCCGGCTTGTCCCAGGTGCGCAGACCGAGCGAGCGCGACGCCTCGCGGAGCATCGCCTTGGTGAAGCCGGCCTCGACGAGCGGGAAGCGCGCTCCCTGCTCGGTGGCTGCTCGCTGGCCGGGCCGGTGGTCACCGAGGTCGTCGAGGTTCACGCCGAGCACCACGACGGCATCCTCGGCGCGGGCGATGGGTCCGACGACGTCCATCAGCTCGGCCTTGCAGTGATAGCAGCGGTCGACGTCGTTGAGCCGGTACGCGGCGCGCTCCATCTCGGCCGTCGGCACGGGCGTCCACCGCAGGCCCCACTCGGCCGCGAGCGCGCGGCAGTCGGCCTCCTCGTCGCCGGCGAGCGACGGCGACACCGCCGTGACCGCGTGCGCATCGGCGCCGAGCACGCGGTGCGCGACGGCGGCGAGGAACGCCGAGTCGGCACCGCCGCTGAAGGCGACGACCACGCGGCCGAGGTCGCGCACCACCGACTCGAGCCGGGCGAGGGCGGGCGCGACCTCGGTGGATGGCGGTGCGATCGGCGACATCGTCCCGACGCTATCCGGGCCCCGCGGGCGCCTGCCTCGTCACCCACAACGGTGAAGCGGAAGAAATCTTCAGAAGTCTCGTGACATACGACACGGTGTCGGGACATTCGGCGAGTACGACCACCTCGCCGGGGCAGCGACGGGATGACCGGAGACGCAGTTCACGGGATCTTGGGAGGGATCGATGCGCACATTGGTTCGAGAGCGAGTGCACCACCAACGGGACGACGCGGCGCCGCCACGCTTCGACGGCGCCGACGCCGAGGCGCTGATGGCGGTGCTGCAGGCGATGCAGACCCGCGTGATGGTGGCCGACCTGTCGTTCGACCTCGTGTTCGTCAACGACCTGGCGATGCGGACGCTCCGTGGCCTCGAGCCGCAGCTGATCGCCTCGTTCGGGGTGACGGTCGACCAGTTGCTCGGCGGGTCGATCCACCGCTTCCACCGCGACCCGGCTGCGATCGAGCGGATCCTGCGGAACACGGGCCAACTGCCCCGCCCCGTCTCGTTCGCGTTCGGCGGACACACCCTGCAGGGTTCGGCGAACGCACTCCACCTCCGTGGCCGCCACGTGGGGTGGGTGGTCAACTGGGAGGACATGACCGACGAGCTGACCCGGGTTCGCCGCGCCGAGGAGGCCACCGCCGACGCCCGCGCCGTGCAGCAGGCGATGACGACGCTCGAGACCGCACGCACCGCCGAGGACGCGGCCCGCTGTGCGCTCGACGTGGTACGCGCCGGCTTCGGCTGGACGTACGGCTCGTACTGGAAGGTCGACCCGGCGTCGAACGTGCTGCGCTTCGAGGTCGAGTCGGGCGACGCCGGCGAGGAGTTCCGCCGCGTCACCCGCACCGCCACCTTCGCCCAGGGCGTCGGGCTCTCCGGCCGGGCCTGGCGCAGCCGCGACCTCGTCTTCGTCCCCGACATCGGCGAGGTGAAGGACTGTGTGCGGGCGCCGATCGCGCAGCGGGTGGGCGTGCGGAGCGGCGTGTGCTTCCCGATCCAGGTCGACGATCGCGTGGTCGGCACCATGGACTTCTTCGCCACCGAGACCCTGGACCCCTCGCCGGGGCGGCTCGACAGCCTCCGGTTGATCGGCAAGCTCGTCTCGCAGACGCTCGAGCGCCTGGTGGTGCAACAGCGCGAGCGCGAGCGTGCCGACGCCGTGGTCGCCAACGCCCAGGCGCTGGCCGCAGCGGCGGAGGAACTGCAGGTCGTGTCGACGCAGATGGGCGCCAACTCGGCGTCCACCTCGCACGAGGTGCAGCAGATCGCGGCGTCGTCGGTGCAGGTCAGCGCGAGCATCGAGTCGGTGTCGGCCGGCGCGGAGGAGATGACCGCGTCGATCAAGGAGATCGCCCGCAACGCGAGCAACGCGACCGCGGTGGCCGACGAAGCGGTGCGAGCGGCGCACGACACGACCGAGGTCGTGACCAAGCTCGGCGAGAGCTCGACCGAGATCGGCGAGATCGTGAAGGTGATCACCGGGATCGCCCAGCAGACCAACCTGCTCGCCCTCAACGCGACCATCGAGGCCGCTCGCGCCGGCGAGAGTGGCAAGGGCTTCGCCGTCGTGGCCAACGAGGTGAAGGAGTTGGCCAAGGAGACGGCGAAAGCCACCGAGGACATCTCCGCCAAGATCGAGGCGATCCAGGCCGACACCGGCCGATCGGTGCACGCGATCGAGCAGATCACCGAGGTGATCGGACGTATCGCCGACTTCCAGTCGACCATCGCCGCCGCCGTCGAGGAGCAGGCCGCCACCACCTCCGACATGGCGCGCAACGTGACCGAGGCGAGCGTGCAGGCCGGACGGATCACCACGATGCTCGGCTCGGTGAGCGCCGCCGCCGACAGCACCGCCGCCGGCGCCCACGACGGCCAGTTGGCCGCCGCCGAGCTCGCGCAGCTCGCGGCGCGGCTGCACGGCCTGGTCGACGACGCCGGCTGAGCGACACACGCCACAGGTCCCCGCATCCCACGCGGCTTGCTCCTCGGAATGGAGAGTTGTACTCTCCATTCCGAGGAGGTCGTGGGATGGACACCCGGAACGGCGGTGGGACGGCCAGCGTGCTGCGGTGCGACGGGCTCGTTCGCCGCTTCGGCGAACGCACCGCCGTCGACGGCGTCGGATTCGAGATCGCTGCCGGCGAGACGTACGGACTGCTCGGCCCCAACGGCGCCGGCAAGACCACGACGATCTCGATGATCGCGGGCATCCTCGAGCCCGATGCCGGCTTGGTCGAGATCGAAGGTCGGCGGGTGCAGACCCGCGACCCCGAGGCCAAGCGAGCGCTCGGGTTCGTGCCGCAGGAGATCGCCCTCTTCGACGACCTCACCGCAGCCGAGAACCTCCGCTTCTTCGGCGGGCTGCAGGGCTTGAGCGGCCGAGAACTCGCGAGCCGGGTCGCAGCCACGCTCGACCTGGTCGGCCTGGCCGATCGCGCCGGCGATCGCATCGGTGAGTTCTCCGGCGGGATGCAGCGACGCGCCAACATCGCCGTCGGCCTGCTGCACCGGCCACGCCTGCTCGTGCTCGACGAACCCACGGCGGGGGTCGATCCGCAGAGCCGCAACCAGATCCTCGAGAGCATCGAACGCCTCGGCGACGAAGGGCTCGCGGTGCTGTACACCACGCACTACATGGAGGAGGCCGAGCGGTTGTGCGACCGCGTCGGCATCATCGACGGCGGCCGCATCGTCGCGGAGGGAACCCGGCGCGCACTCGTCGCGCAGATCGGCGAGCACGACCGCATCGTCGTCCGGACCGACGCGGTGTCCACCACCTACGCCGATGCGGTCCGCCGCCTCGTCGGTGTGATCGACGTGCGTGCCACCACGGGCGACGACGCGACGCTCGAGGTCGTCACCGATGACGCCGCAGCCACCCTGGCCGCCGTGGTGGCAGCCGCCCCCGGTGCCGGGGTCGCGGTCACCGGGGTCGAGGTGCGCGAACCCAACCTCGAGGCCGTGTTCCTGCACCTCACGGGCAAGGCCCTTCGCGACCGGAGCGAGTGATCGACGTGCCCCGGCCCGCTTCGTCCGAGTCCGAGGTGCCGGCCGCCGGCGCGTCGCGGCACCGACCCGCGTGGTCCCTGGTCGCGGGTGTCGAGTTGCGCCGACGGCTTCGAAACCGCTCGGCCGTCGTCACGGCGTTCGTCGGGCCGCTCGCGCTGGCCACCGTGTTCGGCGTCCTGCTGTCGGGCACCTCGTCGTTCCACGTCACGATCGGCATCGTCGACCACGACGGCAGCGAGATCTCGGCGGGCTGGGTCGACGCGTTGACCGACGCCGACACCGGCGGTGACGCCGACGACCCCGACGACGATCCCGTCACCTTCGTCCGGATCGAGACCGAGCAGTCGACGGGCTCGACGGCCGATCCCCTGGCCGCCACCCGCACCGCGGTCGACGACGGCGACGTCGACGCGGCCATCGTGGTACCCGCCGGGTTCGGCGCGGCGGTCACGTCCGGCGGCGCCACCGGGTTCGACGTCGTGCGCGACCCGGGCGGCCAGGTGTCGGGAGCGATCGCCGAGGCGGTCGCCCGCCAGTTCGCGAGCGGCCTCGGTTCGCGACGGTTGGCCGCCGCCACCGCCAGCACCCTCGGCGCAGCCGTCGACGCCGAGGCCCTGGCGGCGTTCGTCGACTCGGTCGACACCGCGATCGCGAGCGAGCCGCCGGGTGGACGCAGCATCGACGCCGCCTCGTTCTACGGCGTCGCGATGTCGATCATGTTCCTGTTCTTCACCGTCTCGTTCGCGGCCAGGAGCATCGTCGCCGAACGCCAGAGCGGTGTGCTGCCCCGCATGCTCGCGTCATCGGCGTCGCCGTCGTCGATCGTCACGGGCAAGGTCGTCGCCGTGTCGGTGCTCGGACTCGCCGGATTCGCCACCGTCTGGGGTGTCACGTCGATCGCCTTCGGTGCACCGTGGGGCGCACCGGTGGCGGTGGTCGCCACGATGGCCGCCACGGTGCTGGCGATCGCAGGGGTGGCCACGTTCGTGTGCGGTCTGGCCCGCACCGAACAGCAAGCCGACGGGTACACGGCCGTCGTCGCCTTCCTGCTCGCCCTGCTCGGCGGCAACTTCGTCGGCCCCGGCCAGGCACCCGCCGCGCTGCGGCGCCTGGCGTCGTTCACCCCCAACGGACAGGCGATCGACGCGTTCACCCGCATCGCCGTCGACAGCGCCGGGATCGGCGATGTCGCCCGGCAACTGGCGTTGCTGCTCGGGTTCGCCGCCGTGTTCGGATCGATCGGGCTCGTGCGGGTCGGCCGGGTGATGACGCCGTGACCACGTCGCGCGCCCGCACCGCCTGGGCATCGGTCCGGCACTTCACCACCGTGGTGTTGCGTCAGCTCGCCGGCGATCGCGTCTCGCTCTTCTTCCTCGTCGTGCTGCCCGTCGTCGTCATCACCGTCATCGGCGTCACCTTCGGCGGCGCCGAGTCGTTCGACATCGGGGTCGTGCGCGACTCGACCAGCTCCGATGCGGCGGCCCGCATCGAGGACGCGCTCGACGCCACCGACGGCGTGGGCATCGAGGTGTACGACTCGGTCGACGACCTGCGAGGTGCCGTCCGCCGCCAATCGATCTCGCTCGGGCTGGTGTTCGCCGACCACAGCGACGACCGCATCGCCTCCGGTCAGGCGTGGATCACGGTGATCGCCGAGCCCACGGCACCCGATGCCCAGGCGGCCGCCGACGTGGTGCGGTCGGCGGTGTCGGCCGAGCTCTCCCCCGCCGACGCCGCCCGGTTCGCCGCCGAGGCGTCGGGCGCGTCGTACGACGACGCGCTCACCACCGCCGGCATCGTCGAGGGATCGCTGCCGGACGTGGAGGTGCGGTTGGTCGACGTCGGCGATCGCCGGTCGGGGTCGCTCAGCAGCTTCTCGCTCGTCGCGCCCCAGGAGCTCGTGCTGTTCGTGTTCATCAACGCGATGGCCGGCGGCGCGGCCCTGGTGCGCATGCGACGCACCGGCGTCCTGCGCCGCGTGCTGGCCGGGCCGGTGAGCGCCGGTGACATCGTGCTCGGCGTGACCGCCGCATGGTTCGCGGTGTCGCTCGTGCAGACGGCGCTCATCATGGGCATCGGCGCGGTCGTGTTCGGCGTGCCGTGGGGAAGCCCGGTCGGGGCGCTGCTGCTCGCCGTCGCGTTCTCGGCCGTCGGCGCGGGTGCCGGCCTGCTCGTGGGAGCGCTCGGGGCGAACGAGGACCGTGTGTCGGCGATCAGCCCACCGTTCGGCATCGTGCTCGGCGCGCTCGGTGGCTGCATGGTGCCGCTCGAGATCTTCCCCGACGTGATGCGCACGGTGTCGCGGTTCACCCCGCACGGATGGGCGATGACGGCCTGGGAGCGGCTGGTGTTCGACGGCGACGGCGTGGCCGCGATCGCCGGGCCGCTCGCGATGCTCGCCGGCTTCGCCGCCGTCTTCCTCGGTCTGGCGGTCGTGGCGCTGCGGCGCGACCTGCTGAGGGGCTGAGCGCCGGAACGACCCGTGTGCCTACGCTGTCGTCGTGACACTCGAAGAGGCGCCCTACGCGCAGAACACCCCCGCGGACGAGTCGCTCAAGCGGGTCCGCATCCGGCACTTCCGGCGGGCGAAGCAGCAGGGCATCAAGATCACCGGCCTCACGAGCTACGACTTCTTGTCGGCCAGCATCTTCGACCGCGCCGGGATCGACTTCCTGCTCGTCGGCGACTCGGCCGGCAACGCCGTGTTCGGTTACGACACCACACTCCCGGTCACGAACGACGAGCTCATCCCGCTCTGCCGCGCCGTCGTGCGCGCCGTCAAGCGAGCGCTGGTCGTCGCCGACATGCCGTTCGGTTCGTACGAGACGGGCGCCGAGGAGGCGCTGCACACCGCGATCCGGTTCATGAAGGAGACGGGTGCGCACGCGGTGAAGCTCGAGGGTGGCGTGCGCAGCGCGCCGCAGATCGAGGCGATCGTGCGCGCCGGCATCCCGGTGATGGCGCACATCGGCTTCACGCCGCAGAGCGAGCACGGTCTCGGCGGACACCTCATCCAGGGCCGGGGCGAGGGGGCGCAGGCCCTGCTCGAGGATGCGCGCGCCGTCGAGCAGGCGGGTGCGTTCGCAGTGGTGCTCGAGATGGTGCCGTCGGCGGTGGCGAAGATGGTCACCGACGAGCTGTCGATCCCGACGATCAGCGTCGGCGCGGGCCCCCACTGCGACGGGCAGTTGATGGTGTGGACCGACTGGGCGGGGTTCACGACCGGTCGCATCCCGCGCTTCGTGAAGCAGTACGCGCAGATCGCGCAGGTGCTGTTCGACGCCACCGTCGCCTACCGCGAGGACGTCGAGAGCGGCACCTACCCCGCCGCCGAGCACGAATACGAGTGAGCCGTACCCGTTCGTGAGCCGGCGGCCGCGGGTGCGGCCGGGTGCACGCGTGCGTTTCGCGTCGACACCGCGCGGGTACAGCCGCCGCCATGTCGTCCGTCCCGTCCCGCCCACCGGCCATCATGGCGGGCGCCGCCGCTGCCGGCTCCTCCACCGCGGGCGCTGCCGTCGCACCGGTGATCGAGGTGCGCGGCGTGCGGGTGGTGTACGGCGACCAACGGGCGCTCGACGGTGTCGACCTGGTGGTGCAGCCCGGGTCGATCGTCGGCGTGATCGGACCGAGCGGGTGCGGCAAGAGCACGCTCGTCCGGGCGATCACGGGCATCGAGCGGCCGACCGAGGGTGAGGTCCGCGTGTTCGGGATCGACCCCGCGGCGGCCACCGCCCGCCAGCGTGGCCGTCTCGGCTACATGCCACAGCTCCCCGTGCTCTTCCCCCATCTCTCGGTGGCCGCCAACCTGTCGTTCGTCGCGTCGCTGTACGGGGTGCCGTGGCGTGGCCGTCGTGCGCGCCTCGCCGGACTGCTCGATCTCGTCGACCTCGGCCCCCACCGACGCAAGCTCGTGGCGGAGCTCTCCGGAGGGATGCAGCGCCGGCTCACCCTCGCCGCGACGCTGGTGCACGATCCACGGCTGCTCGTCCTCGACGAGCCGACCGCCGGTGTCGATCCGCTCCTGCGCGAACGCTTCTGGAGCCACTTCCGGAACCTGCGCGACGAGGGAAGGACCATCGTCGTGCCGACGCAGTACGTGAACGAGGCCGTCTCGTGCGACGCGGTGGCGGTGATGGCAGCGGGTCGGCTGTTGCTCGTCGAGACCCCCGACCGATTGGTCGAGCTGGCCTACGACGGCGACCCGCCGCCCGACCCGAACCACGACGAGGTCTTCGTCCGGCTGATCGAGCGCTTCGCTCCGGTCCCCTCGGCGCCGTGAGTCGTCGATGAGGCCGTCGCCCGTACGCGCCCCGATGCAGGCGCTCGCGTTCGTCCGCAAGGAGGTCGCCGAGGTCGTCCACCAGCCGCGGCTGTTGCTGACGTTGGTGATCGGTCCGTTCCTGGTGATGGCGGCCTTCGGCGCGGGTTATCGCGACGAACCTCGTCGGATGGAGACCCTGTTCGTCGTCCCCGACGGCAGCCCGGTGCGCGAGCGGCTCGATCAGTACACCGCGCAGCTCGAGTCGTTCGTCGACCCGGCCGGGACGACCGCCGACGAGGCCGAGGCGCGCCGCCGGTTGGCGCGCGGCGAGGTCGATCTCGTGGTGGTGTTCCCGCGCGATCCGGTCGCCGATGTCATGGCGGGCGATCGCTCGGTCGTCACGATCGTGCACACCCGTCTCGATCCCATCGAACGCACCGCGATCCTGTTCGCCTCGGACCTCGCGATCGGCGAGGTGAACAGCGAGGTGCTCGCGGCCGTCGTCGGCCGGGGCCAGCAGCTCTCGGTGCCCGCCATCGAGGCGGTGTCGGCCGGTCACGCGGCGGTGGCCGCGCTGCGTCAGGCCCTCGCCGACGGCTCCGAGCAGGAGACCGATGCGGCGCTCGAACAGCTCGACGCGACCGCCGCCGACCTGTGGACCTCCAGCGAGGCGGCGACCGCGATCGTCGACCGACTGGGCGACTCCGGCTCCGACACCGGCACGCCGAACACCGACGCGACCGCCGTGCGCGACACGCTGCGCGCGATCGACGGCCTCGTCGCGTCGGTGCGCGCGGACCCGGCCGGCTCCGCACCCGCGCTCGACGAACTCGACCGTCGTCTGGACGAGGCCGCGTCCGGCTTGGCCGACTTCGCCGAGGCGGATCCGGACGTGCTGGTTCGACCGCTGGAGGCACAGGTCGAGCTGGCCGTGTCGGGGGTCGACGCCGTCTCGGACTGGTACGCACCGGCGGCCGTGGTGCTGATGCTCCAGCAGTTCGGCATCGCCTTCGGCAGCCTGTCGTTCGTGCGCGAGCAGCAACTCGGCATCACCGACGTGTACCGGGTGGCGCCGGTCGGAGCACCCGCCACGGTCGCTGGCAAGTACGTGGCGTACGTGGCGATGGGCATGGTGGTGGGCGCTGCACTCATGGCGCTCGTCGTCGGCGCCCTCGGGGTGCCGCTGACGGGTGGCATCGGTGCTGCCGCCGCTGTGATGGCGCTCACGCTGGTCGCGTCGGTCGGGGTGGGGTTCGTGATCTCGCTCGGGTCGCGCACCGATGCGCAGGCGGTTCAGTACACGATGATCGCGCTCCTGGCGAGTCTGTTCTTCAGCGGGTTCTTCCTGTCGAACGACCAGCTCTCGGGGCCCGCAGCGGCGATCGGTTGGGCGTTGCCGGTCACGTACGGCATGCGGTTGCTGCGCGACGTGATGCTGCGCGGCGCCGATCTCGACCCACAGGTGCTCGTCGCATTCGCCGCCTACGGCCTGGTGGTGTTCGCCGTCGCCGTGCTCGCCGCGTCACGGCGCATGGGTGTCATCCGCAGGAGCGCGGGGACGGCACGCCGCTGACGGATGCGGACGGCTCCGAATCCTGATCCGCCGTTCACTCCGCGTGCGAGGCCCATCGGGGCCTGCAGTAGGGTGACCCCGACGAGGCGCCGGAGGGGCTGGTGCCGACTCGGGGGAGGAGGCCTGTCATGGCCATCGAACGCAAGCTCTGGGTTCCTGCGAACGCGCTCAGCCGCCGCACGCTCATCATCGGGGGCTCCGCGGCCGCGGCCGGGATCGCGCTGGCTGCCTGCGGAGGCGACGACGACGGTGGCGACGCGACGGGCACGACGGCGGGCCAGACCGGCACCACGGCCGCCGAGGCACCGGGCACCACCGCGGGCGGCGAGACGCCGGCCACCACCGCGGCCGAGGCACCCGCCACCACGGCGGCCGCCGCGGGCAAGAGCGGCGGCACGTTGCGCGTCGGCATGGTCGGGTCCACCAACGACATCATCGACGGTCAGTACATCGTCGCGAAGCCCGACCAGGCCCGGCTGGTGCTCGGGTGGGAGCCGCTCATCAACTACGACGCCGACTTCAACCTGTCGTACGAGCACTCCCTCGCCGAGGAGGTCGAGGCCAAGGCCGCCGACAACTACGTGATCCGGCTCAAGGAAGGCATCACCTTCCACAACGGCAAGACCGTCACCGCGGACGACGTCATCTACTCCTTCCTGCGGCGCATCGATCCCGACCTCGGCCTGTCGCCTGCGCTGTCGAAGTTCGTCGACGCGAACAGCTTCACCAAGCTCGACGACCGCACCGTCGAGGTCAAGCTGCTCATCCCGTCGGTGACCTTCCTCAACAGTCTCGCCGAGTACACCGCGACGGTCGTGCCCGACGGCTACACCCGCGAGGACGCCGAGCAGATCGGCACGGGCCCGTTCAAGCTGCAGAGCTTCACGTCGGGCTCGGAGAGCGTGCACGTCCGATACGACGGCTACTGGGGTGGTGCGCCGCTGCTCGACGAGGTGCAGATCATCGACTTCGCCGACCCGACCGCGCTGGTCAACGCGCTCACCTCCGGGCAGGTCGACGTCATCGCCGACCTGCCGTTCGCGCAGGTCACCACGCTCGAGGGCAACAGCGACTTCACGGTGCTCGTCTCGAAGGCCGGTTCGTGGCTGCCGATCACGATGGCGGTCGATCAGGCGCCGTTCGACGACAAGCGCGTGCGTCAGGCGATGCGACTCATCGTCGACCGCGAGCAGATGGTGCAGCGCGTGCTGTCGGGCTACGGCTCGGTGGGCAACGACATGTACGGCCTCCTCGACGCGAGCTACCCCGACGATCTGCCCCAGCGCGAGCAGGACATCGAACAGGCCAAGGCGCTGCTCGCCGAGGCGGGTCAGGAGAACCTCACCATCGACCTGTTCGCGCCGGACGACACCGCCGGCCTGCCCGAGATGTCGGCAGCGCTGGCCGAGATGGCCAAGGACGCAGGCGTCACCATCAACGTCAAGGTCCTCGACGGCGGCACCTACTGGGGCGACGAGTACACCAAGCGCACCTTCGCCACCAGCTTCTGGGGCACCCGGCCGTACCTGCTGCAGGTCGCGACCGGCAGCCTGAACGACGCCGTGTACCCCGAGACCCACTGGCCGCCCGCCGAGCACAAGGAGCAGTGGGACGCCTGGTACGAAGAGGCGCTCGCCGAGACCGACGAGGCCAAGCGGTTCGAGATCATCAAGCAGATGCAGACCCTCGAGTACGAAGAGGGCGGCAACATCATCTGGGGGTTCAACAACCTGCTCGACGCGCACGCCAGCTACGTCAAGGGACTCGAGGCCCGGCCCAACGTGCTCAACCTCGATCACTTCGGCCGCGGCATGAAGGCCGTCTGGCTCGACGTCTGAGCCGACACCGTCGCGACCGACCGCCGGCGACACGACCGTGGGGATCCTGAAGCTCGTCCTGCGCCGATTGGCGCTGGGGGTGCTCACCTTGTTCGTCGTGTCGCTGGCGGTCTTCGCGCTGTCACAGATCCTGCCGAGCGACCCGGCTCGCGCGGTACTCGGCCGCGAGGCCACGCCGGAGAACGTCGCCGCGTTCCGCGCGAAGTACGGCCTCGACCAGTCGGCCGTTCGCCAGTACACCGACTGGTTGGGTGGGCTCGTCAGCGGCGACCCAGGTCTGAGCTACTCGAACGGCAAGCCGATCATGGAGTTCCTCGGTGACCGGCTGAAGAACTCGCTGTTCTTGATGTTCGCCGGGTCGCTCATCTCGATCCCGCTCTCGCTCGCGATCGGTGCGTACGCGGCACTCCGTCGCGACAAGCTCTTCGACAACGCCAACTCGATCACCTCGCTGATCCTGGCGGCGATGCCGGAGTTCGTCGTCGGCGCGTTGCTCACCGTGCTGCTCGCCACCAACCTCTGGCACGTCTTCCCCGCGACGGTCCGCATCCGGCCCGGCACCGAGCCGTGGAGCGACCTGAAGGGTCTCGTACTCCCGCTGCTCACGCTCACGCTCGCCGTCACCCCGTACGTGTCGCGCGTCGTCCGGGCGTCGATGATCGAGGTGCTCGAGAGCGACTACGTCGAGATGGCCCGGTTGAAGGGGCTCACCGAGCGCACCGTCCTGTGGCGCCACGCGCTGCCCAACGCGATCGGGCCGACCTTCCAGGTGATCGCACTCAACATCGCGTACATGGCCGGCGGCGTGGTCGTCGTCGAGTCGCTGTTCAACTATCCCGGCATCGGTCTCGCGCTGCGCGACGCCGTGCGCGAGGTGAACCTGCCGGTCGTGCAGTTCCTCGCGATGTTCATCAGCACCATCTACGTCGTCTCGAACCTGTTGGCCGACGTGGGCACCATCCTCGTCACGCCACGGCTGCGCACGAGGCTCTCGTGACCACCCCCACGACCGCCGGCGCCGAGACCGACATGGCCCCGGGCGACACGCTGCGGCCACCGCCGGGCGTGCTCGCCACCGCGCTGCGCATGTGGCGCGTGCGGATCGGGCTGGCGCTGCTGGCGTTCCTGGTGCTCGTCGCGCTCGGCGGACCGCTCGTCGCGCCCTACGGCGAGGCCGAGTTCGTCGGCACGCCCAACACCCGCGTCGTCGAGGGCACCCACTTCGGCACCGACTACTTCGGCCAGGACGTCTGGTCACGGTTCCTGTTCGGTGGGCGGACGATCCTGGTGCTCGCGTCGCTGTCCACCGCGATGGCGCTGATCCTCGGTGTCACCATCGGCCTCGTGGCCGCCTACAACCGCGGCCGCCTCGACGACGTGCTGATGCGCACGATGGACATCAGCCTCGCCTTCCCACAGCTGCTGCTCGCACTGGTGGCGCTCACGACGATCGGCCCGAAGTGGTGGCTGATCGTGCTGATCGTCGGCCTCACCACCACCCCGCGCATCGCGCGCATCACCCGCGGCGCGGCCGTGCCCGTCGTCGAGCGCGACTTCGTCGGCGCTGCCGAGGCGCTCGGCGAGAAGCGGTGGCGCATCCTGTGGAGCGAGCTGCTCCCCAACGTGTCGGGGCCGTTGCTCGTCGAGGCCAACCTGCGGCTCACCTACTCGATCGGCATCATCGCGTCGCTCGGCTTCCTCGGGTTCTCCACTCGCGTCAACGCGGCCGACTGGGGCCTGATGGTGAACGAGAACCGAGCCGCCCTCAGCGTGCAGCCGTGGGGGACGGTGCTGCCGGCCCTCGCGATCGCGGTGCTCACCATCGGCACCGGTCTCGTCGCCGACGGCCTGTCACGGGCGACCGCGGGCATCGACCGGGCGAAGGGCGACCAATGAGCACCCACGACGTCACGCTCTCGATCCGGGGACTCCGCATCGACGTCGGCCACTCCGGCAACGACATCGTCGACGAGGTCGACCTCGAGATCGCTGCCGGCGAGGTGCTCGGCCTCGTCGGCGAGTCCGGCTCCGGCAAGACGACCGTCGGTCTCGCCGTGCTCGGCCATGCCCGCACCGGCGTCCGCATCGTCGGTGGCTCGATCGAGATCGGCGGCCGATCGGTGCTCGACCGCACGCCCAAGCAGTTGCGCGGCCTGCGCGGCGCGCAGGTGAGCTACGTCCCTCAGGACCCGAGCACGTCGCTCAACCCGGCGCTGCGCATCCGGACGCAGATCCTCGAGGTGCTCGAGCACCACGCGTTCGGCGCGAGCGCAGCCGAGCGCGAGGCCCGGGTCGGCGAGGTGATGTCCGAGGTCGCGCTGCCGTCCACGCCCGAGTTCCTCCGTCGCTATCCGCACCAGCTGTCGGGTGGCCAGCAGCAACGCGTCGGGCTCGCGATGGCGTTCGCGTGTCGGCCGTCGGTGATCGTGCTCGACGAGCCGACGACCGGTCTCGACGTCAGCACCCAGGCGCACGTGCTGGCCACGGTGCGCGACCTCTGCCGTACCCACGGCGTGGCCGCGCTCTACGTCACCCACGATCTGGCCGTCGTGGCCAACCTGGCCGACCGCGTCGCCGTGATGTACGCGGGCCGCATCGTCGAACAGGGCACCACGCGAGCGATCTTCGACGCGCCCCAGCACCCGTACACCCGTCACCTGACGGCGGCAGCCCCCGACATCAGCGGCGACCAAGCGATCGTCGGCCTCGCCGGCCGGGCACCCTCGCCGGGCAAGCGACCGGTCGGCTGTGCGTTCGCCGTGCGGTGCTCGCTGGCCACCGATGAGTGCCGTGCGTCGTTCCCACCGATCACGAACCCGGCCGCGGACCATGCCGTGCGGTGCTTCCACGCCGGCGTCATGCCCGACCTCGCCCATGCCGCGACGCCCGTGCCGGTACTGGTCCGCCGCGACGACGCAGCCCTGTCGATCCGTGGCGTCAGCGCCGCGTACACCGGCGTCGAGGTGGTGCACGACGTGAGCTTCGACGTCGGGCGCGGCGAATGCGTGGCGCTGGTGGGCGAGAGCGGCTCGGGCAAGACCACGCTGTCGCGTTCGGTCGGCGGATTGCACCGCGAGTGGACCGGGCAGATCCTCCTCAACGGCGAACCGATGGCCGCCTCCTCGCGCAATCGCCCGACGGCGCAGCGACTCTCGATCCAGTACGTGTTCCAGAATCCGTACAGCTCGTTGCACCCCCGGCGCACCATCGGCGACTCCGTGGCCCGACCGCTGCGAGTGGCAGGCGCCGACGAGGCCGAGGCCACCAGGGCGGTGCACGAGATGCTCGAGCGCGTGTCGCTCACCTCGGCCTACGCCCGCCGCTACCCCGACCAACTGAGCGGCGGTGAGCGCCAACGCGTCGCCATCGCCCGAGCGCTCGTCAGCAGGCCGAGTGTGCTCGTCTGCGACGAGGTCACCTCGGCGCTCGACGTGCTGGTGCAGGCAGCCGTCGTCGAACTGCTCGTGGGGCTCCAGCGCGACCTCGGGTTGTCGATGCTGTTCGTCACCCACAACCTGCCGCTCGTGCGGTCGCTCGCGCAACAGGTCGCCGTGCTCGCCGACGGCAAGATCGTCGAGTTCGGACCCACCGCGCGAGTGCTGTCCGACCCGGAGCAGAACTACACGCGCCGGCTGCTCGACGACACCCCGTCGATCTCGGCCGCGATGTCGGCCGGATGAGCTCGCGCCGCCCGTCGCACCGCCCCTCGCTCGGCACGATCACCGAGCCGGCGCGATCGGTCGACGTGATCCACCGCACCGACGTGCTCGTCGTCGGCTCGGGCCCAGCGGGCCTCGCGGCGGCGCTCGCGGCGGCACGCCACGGCGTCGAGGTCACCCTGGTCGAGCGGTTCGGCTGCTTCGGCGGCAACATCACCACGGTCGGGGTCGAGGGGTTCGCCTGGTACCGGCACGAGCACACCGTCGAGGCCGGTGGCATCGCCCGCGAGTTCGAGACGCGCGCTCACGAGATGGGTGCGGCGGTGCCCGAGAGCCAGTCGCAGTCGTACGAGCTCGACGCCGAGGGCTTCAAGGTCGTGGCCGACACCCTGGTGGGCGAGGCGGGGGTCCATCCGATGCTGCACCGCTCGTTCGTGTCGCCGGTGATGGACGGCGACGCCGTCGTCGGGATCGTCACCGAGTCGAAGGCAGGGCGCGAGGCGATCCTGGCCTCGCGCGTGATCGACGCCACCGGCGACGCCGACGTCGCTCACCGCGCCGGCGTCCCGACGCACCTCACGCCGCGCGAGCAGATGATGGCGGTGTCGGTGATGTTCCACCTCGCCGGCGTCGACAAGCGCCGCTTCGTCGAGGGAGTGGCGGCCGACCCACAGACCTACGCCGACTGGGCCGGCAACGGCGAGTGGGACATCGAGACCGACGGCAAGGAGGACGGCATGTACTCGCCGTTCCTGCACGCCCCGTTCCGCCGGGCGGTCGAGCAGGGTCTCATCCCCGCCGATCTCACCACCATCGCCGGCACCTGGGGTGCGGTGCACGACTCGGGCGAGCTCACCTACCTCAACCTCGTGCACCTGGCCGGCATCGACGGCACCGATCCGGACGACCTCACCCGCGGCGAGATCGAGGGTCGCCGCCAGGCGATGCACGCGATCACCGCGCTGCGCGCGTTCACGCCCGGATGCGAGCAGGCACGGCTGCGCAACTTCGGCATGACGCTCGGCGTGCGCGACACGCGAAAGATCG
>WBZL01002681.1_pt1 | contig 17038 bp, 7 predicted proteins | sample 5204291 | NCBI WGS metagenome assembly WBZL01 (sample SAMN12344345, study PRJNA552823) | activated sludge metagenome | biome: Activated sludge suspended growth; feature: Nitrification reactor; material: Wastewater; isolation source: activated sludge from nitrification reactor of wastewater treatment...
TTGGTTACTTTCTTTTGGGCGCCAAAAGAAAGTGACAAGAACAAAGGCAACGTGCGGAATGCAAAATGTAAAAGAAAAAATGCGAAATGTAAAAGTGGCGGCCGTTCATTTTTGGAACGTTCGTTGTGTGGAAATCCGGGAATATCCTGTTTGAATGGACCTCGAACACTGCAGGCGAGGGTTCCGGCATCAGCAAATGGGCCGTTGCGACATTGGCCGGAATGGAGTGGCCGCACAGCATACTGTTTGAGCCAAAACAGCCCATAGATGCGAATAAATCGGAAAAACGCTATCTTACCTCCCAAAAACGAACGACCAACATGACACTTGCTACACTTGACTGGACCATCATCGGGGCGTATTTCGTCCTGGTTTTGGCCGTAGGGCTGGCTGTATCCCGCAAAGCAGGCGACAGCGCCCAGGATTTTTTCCTCTCCGGCCGAAACATGGGCTGGCTCCTCCTCGGGGTTTCCATGGTAGCGACCACCTTTTCCGCCGATACGCCCAACCTGGTGACCGGCCTGGTCCGGGAAAGCGGGGTGGCCGGCAACTGGGGCTGGTGGGCGTTCCTGCTCACGGGCATGCTCACGGTCTTTGTTTTTGCCAAGCTCTGGCGGCGGGCCAACGTGATGACGGATATCGAGTTTTACGAGCTCCGGTACAGCGGCGGTGCGGCAGCCTTCCTGCGCGGGTTCCGCGCCCTGTACCTGGGCCTGGTTTTCAACGTCCTCGTCATGGGAACGGTCTCCCTCGCGGCGGTCAAGTTCGGGGGGATCATGCTGGGATGGCCCGGATGGCAAACCCTCCTGATCGCCGGTTCCATTACGCTGGCCTATAGCGCATTCGGCGGCCTGAAAGCGGTAATTATCACGGATTTTGTGCAGTTCATACTGGCCATGATCGGCTCAATATGGGCATGCATTTACCTCCTGGGGCTGGATGAAGTAGGGGGCATCGGCAACCTGCTGACCCATCCGGAGGTCCAGGCGAAATTGTCTATTGTACCTTCACTGAAAGATCCCGCCGTTTGGGTGCCGGTATTGCTGGTGCCGCTGGCGGTGCAGTGGTGGGCTTCCTATTACCCGGGCGCTGAACCCGGCGGCGGCGGATACATCGCTCAGCGGATGTTCTCGGCCAAGAACGAACGGAACGCCGTAGGCGCCACGCTCCTGTTCAATATCGCGCATTACGCGCTGCGCCCCTGGCCCTGGATCCTGATCGCCCTGGCGTCGATCGTCGTGTTTCCTGAGGTCAGGGATATCCAGGCGGCTTTTCCGGCTTTGGCGGCAGATAAACTGGGACACGACGCAGCCTACCCGGCCATGCTCAGCAAATTGCCGGTCGGCCTCAAAGGACTTGTGGCCGCTTCGCTGATCGCCGCATTCATGTCCACGATGTCAACACAGCTGAACCTGGGCGCATCGTATCTGGTCAACGATTTTTACCAACGTTTCCTCAAGCCCGACGCCAGTCAGAAACAACTGGTCAATGCAGGCCGGTTGTTCACCGTCGTATCCATGATCCTGGGTACGGCACTGGGCCTGGCGTTGCAGGATGCAACCACGGCCTTCAACCTGCTGCTCCTGCTGGGCGCCGGAACGGGATTGATCTTCATCCTGCGCTGGTTCTGGTGGCGGATCAATGCCATGACCGAGATCGTGGCCATGGTCTCTTCCCTGGTCATCGCCGGGTTCATGACCTTCGGTCCGCTGGATCTGGAAGGCTGGCAAAAGACCGTCATCGGCGCGCTGCTGACCACCGTGGTCTGGATCGTGGCAGCCTTCTTTACGCCGCCGACCACCGACAGCAAGTTGTTTGATTTTTATAAGCGCATCCGGCCGGCCGGGCCCGGTTGGGAGGTAGTCCGCCGGCGGGCCGCCGACCAAGGCGTGGCGCTGCCGCAAGGCAAAGGTCAGTTGCCGCTGGAAATCTCCTGCATGCTGATCGGCTGCCTGACCGTTTACAGCGCCCTGTTCAGCACCGGATACTGGATCTACGGCAAAACCGGTACGGCGCTGATCTTCACCGTATTGACCGCGCTGGGCGGGCTGTTCCTGTTCAGCGTCTGGAATAAACTGAAAACGGATGAGGCCTCGTAGGCGATAATACCGGGCAGGCCTCAGCTGAATCAATCCAAAACCAAAAGAAATGAGATCCTGTATCTTGATTTTGATGCTGGCCATGCTGGCGGCATGTCAAAAAAGCGGCAAGGATCCTTTGTACCAATCGGATGCTTTTACGCTTTATCCCGATCGGGTTGTGCAGGGAGACAATGAAGCCGTTGCGGTTTCGCCCAATGAGATCAGATCAAACTACAAAAGCCCGGCAAGCGCCAGTTTTTCACGGCTGGTGACCTTCAAGTTCAGCATCAACGAAAAGGATAACGAATCGCCGCCCGGTCAGGATCATTGGGTGCTGATCGGGGATGAACACGAATCGCCCGTTGTTCTGTTCGGTGCACAGCCGGATCCGAAACCGGCGACTCCCACAGGCTTTCTGCCGCCCAATTACAACTACACCTTCAGGGTGGATCTGACGCCTGTGATCCGGCAGTTCGACGAGAAAGGATACTACGAAGCCTATGATGGCAGCCGGGTGGCCAAGGCCGATTTCAAAGGTTTCTACATCGCCGGCGGGTCGGAGCCGCTGACCTGGGATTTTGTCAACCTCGAAAATCACGGCCTTAAACTGAAGGATTCCGGCAAGGATAACATCTATACCATTACGGTCAGGCTCAATCCGTACGACCCGGATGAAAATCAGGATAAGACCTGGAAACTCGCCGCCAACCTGGGGCACAAACCCATGTACCGGTCCGATCAGCCCATTGTGGATGCCTTGTTCAATTTATCCCTGGAGGAAGCCGTAAAGAACATTGAACCGGACAGCACCTTCCGCACCGGCGCCAAATGGGGCGGCGTCTGGACGCGCGATATCAGCTACAGCATCCTCCTGGCCTTTGCCTACCACGAACCGGAGGTCGCCAGGATCAGCCTGATGAAAAAGGTCAAACGCGATCGCATTATCCAGGATACCGGATCCGGCGGCGCGTGGCCCGTTTCTTCCGACCGGACAACCTGGGCCCTGGCTGCCTGGGAGATCTACAAGGTCACGGGCGATACCGATTGGCTCAAAAAAGCCTACGCCATTATCAAGAACACCCTGGACGACGATTACCAAACCCTGCTCTCCACCCGGACCGGGATGTACACCGGAGAGTCGTCCTTTCTGGATTGGCGCGAACAAACCTATCCCAAGTGGATGAACAACGCGGATATCTTTGTTTCCGAAAACCTGGGCACAAATGCCGTCCATTACCAGGCCCATGTGATCCTGGCTGAAATGGCGAAGATCCTCGGTCAACCATACCAGGTTTATGAAGCCAGGGCGGAAAACATCAAAAACGGGATCAATCAGTACCTTTGGATGGATCCGAAGGGCTTTTACGGGCAGTATCTGTACGGCAGGCCCAACCTGAGCCTGTCGCCGCGCGCTGAGGCGCTGGGCGAATCCCTGGCGGTCCTGTTTGATATTGCCGGTGACATCCAGTCGACCTCTATTTTTCAGAATATGCCGGTCACACCTTTCGGCGTGCCGTGCATTTACCCGCAGATCCCCGGAATTCCGCCTTACCACAACAACGCCGTCTGGCCGTTTGTACAATCCTACTGGAACCTGGCGGCCGCGAAAGCGGGCAACGAGGAAGCCCTCAATTTCGGGCTGGCAGCGCTGTACCGCGCAGGCGGCTTGTTCCTGACCAATTACGAGAATTTTGTGGCCGAAACCGGAGACTACAAAGGGACCGAGATCAATTCAGACCGGATGCTCTGGAGTATGGCAGGCAATCTGGCCATGGTGCACCGGGTCTTTATGGGCATGTCCTTTGAGCCTGACGGCATCCAGTTCCGGCCGGTGATTCCGAAAACTTATCCGGGTACCAAGACCCTGACCAATTTCAAATACCGCGCCGCAACCCTTGATATTACCGTAAACGGGACGGGCAACCGGATTCAAACCATCAACCTGGATGGAAAACCCCTGGCCAACGCATTCCTGCCGGCGGATGTGACCGGGCGCCATGCGATTGAAATGGTCATGGCCGGCAATGATTTCGGCGGCGAAGGCATCAATCTGCAACCGGTCCGGTTTTCTCTCCCCAATCCGCAAACCCGCGAAAACGGCCAGGATATCCGATGGGAACCCCTTAAGGGTGCGGAGTATTACCTGGTTTATCGCGATGGCGAAGTGATGGGCAAAACGAACGATGCGCATTACGAAGTCACCTCCCCTTCGGCGACGGAGTACAAAATTTCCGCGGTGGATTCCAGCGGCGTGGAATCGTTCACCAGCGAGCCGGTGATCATGATGCCGTCATCCGCCCTCAGGGTCATTGAGGTAGAGGGGTTTGCTGCCCGGTCGGGGTTGCCCTACTCCGATTATTCAGGCAAAGGCTTTGTTGAGATCTCAAATGACAGGAATAAGAGCGTTGCGATCCGGTTTTCGGTCGATGAATCCGATTATTACCAGCTGGATTTCCGGTACTCCAACGGCAGCGGCCCCTGGAATACGGACAACAAATGCGCCATCCGGAGCCTGTATCTCAATGACGTCTATGCCGGGGTTCTGGTTTTTCCGCAACGCGGCCAGGATGAATGGTCCGACTGGGGATTCTCCAATTCCTATACCTTCAAACTCGACAAAGGCCGGCATACCGTCCGGCTCGTCCTTGAACCCTGGAATACCAACATGAATGTCGACGTCAATACGGCCATGCTTGACTATCTCAGGATCATCAAACATTGATCGATCAATATCCTATTTCCTGACAAACCGGAGGATTTCCCGGGCGCCCGAAGCATCCGACAAGATGGCGTAATACACCCCCGGCTGGATACCGGTCAGCGAAATTTCCTGGGTCAATTCGCCGGTAACGTCCATATCCAGGACCGGCTGACCGAGGACAGAAAAGACCTGAAGCCGGGTAAACTGCGGGATATCCCAGCTGATGCTGATCTCTTTTTCAGCTGGGTTGGGAAACAGCCGGATCCGATTTTCCAACGTCGCTTCCCTGACGACCGTACGGACGGGAGAATATTCAACCTGACCATCCATATCCACCATCCTGAGCCGATAATACCGGATGCCCTGGCTTGCAACCCAAGGGTCGGTATAGTCGTAGGCGGCAGAAGGGGAATTCTTAGCCGGAACGGCGGCAATCGGCGCAAAAGCATTGCCCGATTCCGACCTTTCGAGTATGTATTCCAGCACCTGGTTTTCAGCCTGGGTTTCCCAATTCAACCTGACGGATTTAGCGGTATTGACGGCTTCAAACCGGGTGAGTTCCAGGGGGAGCACAAGGTCGCCGGCCAGCCATACGCTGAATGAACGGGGCGGCAACTGGATATACATGGAATTGGGAACGCCTCCAGAACTGGCCGATACGACCCCGTAGGAGAACGGCGAACTGCCCATGATCCGGTTGAATTGGGTGCCCACCGGCGCGTCCGCCGTATTGAGTTCGTGGTCGACTTTCAGCGTCGTATTGCCGAAGTTGATGGCAACCAGGACATCCTTGTTGGAGATCCCGCCGCTGATTTGGTAGATGAGGGCCTTGTCGGCGCTGCCGCTGATATAGTTGCTCTGGCGCGAGGTGCTGTGACGATTGAGGTACTCCACCTGCGGTGCGAGATAGATGTTGTTTTTGTGGATCTGGATCAGGGAGTCGATCCGGGATTTGAGGTTGACGACGGGATAATTGTCCGGCGCAATACCGAAATATTCAGGATAAAAAACGCACGGCAAGCCCACCTTGTTGTTGGTCAGGATATAGGCGTAGGCCAGAATGGGGTCCTCGAGGACCGGCTGGTCCGAATCCCTGAAATCGTGGTTATTGATGAAGGTGATGGCATTGAGGCCGCTGCCGCCCGCGCCGTCGACGATGCCGGATTGAAAGATATCGCGGGTGTCGAAATTGAAGCTGTAATGGTATTGATCGCAGGCATTTTTCAGGGCTTGGCGGAGTGCGAAGTCAAAAGCGCGGATATTGACCGACGCGCTGTTCATATTGCTGTAAACACTGCCGATCCAGTTGGTCAGCGTGGCGGGGTTGGAATCGAAATATTCTCCGACCACCAGCTGCGGACTGATGCCCTGTCCGGCCAGGTAGTCCATCAATTGACCGACAAAATTCGGATTGAAATGCTTGACGGCGTCCATGCGGAATCCCCGGATGCCGACGTCCGTCCAAAGCCATTTGGACCAGGCGTTGAGTACATCGCGCGTGATCTGCCGGTCCTGATCGTAATCGTAAAAGAAATACAAATAGTCCCAGTCGCCTTCCAGCCAGGTATAGGACGCATTGGCGCTGTTGGGTTTGAAATGTTCGAAATTCATGGCGCCCTGTCCGGAAGGAAGACCTGAGAAATCCGTATAGGTCTGGTAGTTGACGTAGGTGTTCAGATCGACATTGAACCCGCCTGCCGGTCCTTCCGGGTCGTACCAGATGCCGTAGATCCGGTGGTCGGTATAACCTTCGTCGTTGCCGTAGTAGATGTAGAGGTTGTCGGTGGTGTTGAGGTCGTTGGCGGTCAGGTTGAGGTGGAATTCGTCGGTCAGGCAGCCAAAGGCGTCGATATGAGCGTTAATGTTGCGGCCCAGGAAGATGTCGTTGTTGCTTTCTCCGCAATCGCCGCCGCCGTTGGGTTCGGATTCGCTCAGGTCGGTCAGGCTTTGCCAGCCGACCCGGTCGGTTTGCATGTAAACGCGGTAGTGCTTGTTGTGGAAACGGGAATGGCCGCTTTTGGAGCTGATCTTGAAATAAAAATCACCGGGCCCGAAGGGTGTTCCGCTGCCGATCGGAATGACTACCCGGTACCGGTCGGTTGGAAAGGGCTCTTTTTTGATGGTGCCGCCGTTGTAATCGTAATACTGGGTGATATAATCCCGAAGTGCGGGGTTGTTCTCCGCATTTCCGCCGTCGCGATGGTTGTATACCACGTCGGCCACGGCCTGGATGCCGTTGGTGTTGAGCGCGGAGATCAACGTATTGACCTGGGACTGGGTGCCGAAGCCTGTGGGCCCTTCGCCGGCCAGCCCGATGTCGTAAAGGTCTTTTGGGTCGTATCCGTTGCTGCAGGAACCGAAACTGGCCCGGCTCATGGGCGGCAGCCAGACGTAGGTGAATCCCGCCGATCCCAGGGTTGCGGCTTTGGTCTGGAGGGTTGATGCCCAGGATGCGCCGGAATAGCCGTTGCAGCCATCCTTGGGATAATCCCAATACCAGCCCTGGAGCATGAAATCCTGTGCATTTGAATAGGGGAGGAAGCTCCATAGAAACAGAGCCTGAAAAAGAATTATTCTCTTCATGATAGTCGCTTTAAAGGGGCAAATTAAGGCTTTTTTGCCAAAATAGCCCTGCTGAGCTTGAAGCGGCAGGTTATGCGGAAAAGCGACAAAAGGGCAGTTGAGGGTTGCGGATCAAGTGCAATAAGGACGCAGGGATAAAATCCAGGCAGCCGGGAACGGGCTTAACGGCGTTCAACATGCCGCAGGTATGCCATGAGCGGGTCATATATGCATAACTGCGGCATGCCGGTTCGAGCCCGGAGGAGACGGGGAATGAGGTTTATACGCCGAATTTTTCGATCAGGCGCTGTTTCATCTGCAGGAACTCCTCATCGGTGATGATGCCCTGGTTCTTCAGGTCGCTGAGTTCTTTCAACCGGGAGACGATCTCGTCCTGGGAGGCTTCCTGGCGAACGCCTGCGCCGGCGGGTTCCTTTGCAGGCTGAGCCGGTGCGGGTTCCTTTTTATCATCTTCCTCCTTGCGGAGTTGTTCGGCAACTTTTTTACCCTTTTCGAATTTTTCCTTATAGGCTTTTTTCAGCCGTTCGGTATCGAAATCGAGGATGGTGCCGCCCAGTTCGAAGTGCTTTTTGAACACCTCGCCGAGGGCGTAGGTACTGGCGCCGTTAAGAATGGACACGGCCACGCCGCCTATGATGGTACCGATGCCCGGGATCAGCTTGATGACGCTGCGCGCGCCTGCTTTGGCCAGTGTCGAGCTGGTCAGTGCCGTCACGATGGCCTTGCCCGACGTATCGGAAAAGTCCTTCTCGTATACCTTGCACAACTGGCGGATCATGTCCAGCTGGACAGCGCTTACCGCCAGCACGTCGGCTACGGGCAGCGGAATGACCACGCTCATGCCCATCGACCAGATCATATGGTTGCGAATAATGGAATCCGCGTGTTTGGAACGTTCCTTGTTCGGACTGCTCATAACGGTATTTTTAATTGCTTTGCCTGCGTATTTTAAAATCTGCTTTTTCATGATTCTATTGAGTATCCGGATATATAACACCCCGGATTACAAAATTCCTTCAATATTACGCATTTATTGCCGTTTTGTCCAGTTTTTCTCGACCATCACAAGGCCGGAAACGATGAAAACAATTTATTCGATTGTCCGATTGACCCGAATGTTTCGATTGACCCGATTGGGGTGACCAAATGACGGATGCCCAATCGGATCATTCGGAACATTTGACTCAATCGTATCAATCGGAACATTCGTATCAATATATCAATCGACTCAATCCACCTTGATCCTTTGTCCTTCAGAATGACTGCTGAATTCCGGGGCATACATGCACTGAATGGTGGATATGCCGTTGGAAAAGTCGCCGCGAAGGTTAGCCCGCAGCGGGTATTCAAAGATATAGGTCCCTTTTCGGAGGTTATCGAAAAAGAAGTTGGTCGCCGCATCGCCGGGGCTTTCGTAATAACCCAGGCCGCCCTGCCATTTGTAGCGGCTTTCGGTTTCGATGGGTTCCAGGCCTGCGGCGCGCATATCTTTCAGGTGGACGTATTCCATGTCCCGGTCGACGCGCAATTCCAGGCGCACCTTGACCTTGTCGCCGGGGTGGAGGTCATTGGCGGACCGAAGCGCCACCAGAACCGGACCCGTATCCCCAGTTCTTTCGATATACAGGGACTTCTTGAGCGTCAGGGGCGTTTCCCTGAAGGTGGTGATCTTGTCCAGGTCTTCAAAATATTGCCAGTACAGGGCGCCCCAGGCAACCGATTTGTTCGGGTTTTTGACCTTGACCGTGGCCATTTTGGCGCTGACCTCATCGCCGGTCCAGGCGGTTTTGAAATAACCTGTGCCGGCTTTGGCATTGGTTTGCGCTTGTGCCAGTTGGCCGGCGATGGCCTTTGAATTGCGGTCGGGGAATCCGATCTTGAGCGGCTTGGCCGGCAGCAGCCAGTTGTCGCCGTAGTTCAACAGGGCGTAAACGGCGGCGGCAGTGGCTTTGGTCGTTCCCCAATGGTTGGTCTGTTTGTTCTTCAGCAACCAGACTTTCAGGTCGTCAACAGCCTGATCGTCTTTGGCTACTTCCGCAAATACCTCGATCATGGCCGAATGCGTTTCGATGGGGAGCTGGTACCAGAACCAACCCGTATCGTATTTCCAGTACATGCCCAGTTCGGGATTGTTCAGCGCCCGTTCCCTGAGCGACCGGACGATGGCATCCGCGTCCTGGGTTTTGTGCCGCCGGTTGAGGGACAGCGCCAGCAGCGCCTGTTCGTACAAGCCGCGTTTGTTCCAGAATTGGGAGGCTTGGCCCAGGTAATAGCCCGTGATCATTTCCAGTTCGTCGGTCAGGGGGTAGTCATAGAAGGACCGGGCATACAAATAGTGGATCACAACCTGGCTGAGGTGGTCGTCTTCCCATTTGACGTCGCCTTTTTCAACGGCCTTTTCAAGCTCCTTGTATTGATTGATCAAAGCCTGGTCGATAAAGCCCACGGCATTTTCGGCGATGTAATCCGCGGAGGTGGTTTCCTGAGGTTTCAGGACGCCGAGCGATTTAAGGTGGCCCAGGCCTTCAACGATATATTGGGTGATGTACCAGCTTTCCGGGCCGCCGGGAAACCAGGAGAACCCGCCGCTTTCGGACTGGCGCTCCTCCAGGGTGGCCAACGTAGCCGACTGCTCCTGCTCCATGCGGGCCAGATCAAACAGCAAGGCGATATTTTTCTGTTGTTCCTCTTCCGATTTGGCGTCCCGCAGCCAGGGTGTTTCCGTCAGCAATACGTTCTTGATCTCCTCATTGGCGGCTAGTGGGCTCTGCATGCCGCCTTCCTTTTTCCATTTTTCGAACATCTCCCGGATGGCTGGGTGCTGATTCACGACCGAGGCCGCCAGCGCATTGGCATAAAACCTGTTAAAGATCTGTTCGCTGCACTGGTAGGGATATTCCATCAGGTAGGGCAGGGACTGGACGGCATACCAGGCGGGGTTGGAGGTGAATTCCAGGGTCAGCCCGTGGTGTTGCAGCGTCGTGGAAGTGTTGTTTTTCAAGTGCTCCAGCGTAAAGGTTTTGGTCTCTTTGCCCCTGAGCGGCAGCGGCAACGTTTCCGTTACCAGCATCCGGTTGGTGAGTACGGGCACGGGCGCTTCTTCGCCGTCTGCAAATTCGCCGGACTGGGCAGTGACGCGGTAGACAATGGCGCTGGTCAACCCGGTCGGGATGGTCAGGTTCCAGGCTACCGGGGCGGATTGGCCGGCTTCGGTCTTGAAGGCGACCTCAGTTTGCGTCAGGCCGAATTCCTTGTTGAGCGGCTGCATGCTGGCGGCATCCAGGATCTCCAGGCGCGCCGTGCCCGCCAGTGGATTTTCAGCCATATTGACCACCTTGGCGGTCCATTCGATCCGGTCGCCTTCACGCAGGAACCTGGGCTGGTTGGGCAGCACCATCAGGTCTTTGCTGGTGACGACCGTACGTTCGGTGAGCCCGAATCTAAGGTCCTTCGTGTGGGCAAAAGCCAGGAATTTCCAACGGGTAAGGGCCTCATTCATTTTGAATTTGATGAGCACATCCCCGTTTACATCCGTGGTCAGATGCGGCAGGAAGAAGACGGTTTCATTCAGGTTCTTTCGCACCGGAAAAGCGCCCGTTTCCCCGGTTTTATCCCGGGGTTGTTCCATTCCTGCCATGGCCGCCAATTCCTGCTCCGGTACGGCCTCAGGCGCCATGGGTGCCAGGGATTTGGGCATAGCCGCTGAACTGTAGGTTTCAAAATCGGCGGAAGTATCCATTGCCATGGACCTCCTGACTATGCGGTCGCCCATGAAGTTGCGGTAAATGCCGTACCCGGGAGAAATGTTGAACCAGTTCAGGGAGCGGTAATGCTTCCCTCCGGAATAAGGCGCCGGGCGGGAAACCGGGTAGTTGATCCAGTCAAAATAAGTTACGCCGTCTGCGATTTGAGTCCATGTCGAGAAGTCGTAGTGGATAGGGTAGTGGTTGAAGGTCCAGTTGTTGGGTTCGAATGCATCCAGGGACGCATCGTACATGGCTGCCACCAATTCAGCCGCCGCTTTTTCTTTTTCCGGTCCGCTGATCCTGAGTCGCCACTCCTCTTCCTGGCCGGGAAGCAGCTTATCTCTGAAAGTTTCATAGGTAATAGTCAGCTCCTTGTTGTTCCAGGGAACCTGAATGAAGCGGCTGTCGGTGAATACCCGGTTTTGCCATTGGACCAGCGTGAAGATCTGCAATCCGCCCCTGTCTTCTTCCGTCAGCGGGTAGCGGATGGCATTCTCCGAACTCACGTTGATCCATCTTTGACTGAGGTTGGCCTGATTCCGGGTGATTTCATAATACAGGTGGAGCGGAACTGCCGGCCGGCCCAGGTTCAGCTGAAGTTCTTCGCCAGGTTGGTAGGCCTCTTTCAGGTCAACCGGCGCGAAGAGGAGGTCCGGGGGCAACGTTGTGCCGTTGTCGGCCAGGACCGTTATTTTTTGTTCGGAAACGAGCTCTTCCCCGCCCGGAGTCTTTGTCGAGAACCGGATCCAGTAATGACCGGCGGGCCAGGCGGAAACATCCAGGTTGAGGGACTGATCGGCTCCGGTACTGACGCTGCCTGACCAGACCTGTTCGGCTTTGGGCCAGTTGTGAGGCTGGTTTTCTTCCTGGTAGGGCATGAATGGGAAATCGGCCTTGAATTTTTCCCGGGGTATCACCGGCAGGTCGGGCGTATCCCACAACCGGCCGATCAGGGGCCGGTCGGGGCCTTGCAGCCGGTGGATGGTTACGGCGCCTTCAACCGGTTGATCTTTACCGTCGAGGTTTTGGGCGGTGAGTTCTATTTTCAGGGTTTGTTCCCTGTTCCAGGAATCGGGTGCTTTTATACCCGTGACCAGGCCGATATAAGCCAGTTTGACGGTTTTTTCCGCACTGTGGGTTTCTCCGGTAATGTCGATGACATTGGCGTATACGATAAAATCAAAAGCCGGCCGTTGTTCTCGGGTCAGGGTTCTGTCGGGGGCTGCTTTGAACAGAATTTCAAATTTGCCGTCGGCATCGGTGGTGGTTTCCCCTTGGGTTATTTCCATGGTATTGCCGGCGTAAACCGGGATGCGCCACCAGGGCGCCCATGGAAACCGGACTTGCCGGACCACCCGGTAACGGACGACCGCTCCGTCGATATTGCTGCCGGCGTAGGCTTTGGCCTGCCCTGTGACGGTTACATCCTGGTCGAGGGCAAACGCTTGTTCCAGGGTATCGAAGGTGACCTCAAATTTCGGCCGTTTGTATTCCTCAACTCCAAAATCCTGGTAGCCGTTACCTACGTCCGAGTGGAGACTCATTCTGCCCAGCAATCCGCCCGTCGGCGCCTGGAAGGTTCCGCTCACCGTGCCGTAATCGTTGGCCTTGAGGGCAAGATTGGCTATTTCCTGTCCGTTCACATCCTGCAGTGAAACGTTGACCCGTTTGCCGGGCAGGACAGAGGGGATGCCCTCCGGTGTTTTCCGCATCAGGATGGCCTTGAAATAGATGGTTTGCCCGGGGCGGTAGATCTGGCGGTCCAGAAAGAAATGGGTGAGTTCGGTTGGCGAAAGATCTGCTTCGCGATTATTGGCGTAGCTGTAAAAGGAGCGATTCGGGTCCAGGGTATCGCTGCCTTTGGTGAAAACGACCTTATAGGATACGTCGCTCCCCAGGGTAACCTTCACGAAGCCGTTGGCATCTGAGAAAGCCTCCGTCAGTTTTTGGCGTTCCTGTTTGCCGGTTCCCCTGTTGTAACGGAAGGTGAAAAATTCGGCCTTCACGCCGGATTCGGGGTTGCCGGTGGCGCGGTCGGTCAACAGGAAAATCTGGGTATCGCTTCCGTAGGCGCCCTGGTAAAAAGCGGTGAGTCTGGATACGTCAAAGGCCACTTTCGCCAGCGGGGTCGATTTGTCGGAAAAATCCTGGTTGGCGGCGCCGATCAGCAGGTATTGGCCCGACGGCAGGGCCGGAATTTCAATTTCCGATTGGTGCGATTGGAAATCACCCGGCAGGTCGAATGCCTGGATCCATTCGGCAATGGGCGGCAATCCGGCATAATAAGCCTGGACCTGCTGGTAATCAATTTTCTGGAGTTCTTCCTCGTCGGGGGCTTTTACAACCTTGAACCAGAGCTTGGGCGTGTTTCGGTATCCGACAAAAGCCAGCGTCGGCCGGTCCGGCAGGCTTACCGATTCGGTTTGCAGTTCAAATTCCTGTTTTTTGATCGCTGAAACCAGCTCGGTACAGGACTGGGCGCCCATCGATCCGGGGAACCGTCGGATGCCTTCTTCACACCATTTCAGGGCTTCCTTTCGGTACCACCTTTCAGGGCTTTCCTTACCCGGTACGTAACTCGACGACTGATTGTAAAACCACTGGGCCAGCTGGTAGCAGGCTTCACTGCTCATCGGGTGGCCGGCGTAGCCCTTTATGACGTTTTCGAGCGCCTGCCGGTAGTATTCTTCTTTCTCCGGGAGGATACTGTTGCGGTACACGAAATCCAGCCGTTTCAGGTCGGCGTCGAGCATGGCCTTTGGGTCGGCGTCCTTCAGGTGCCGTTGGATCAGGTCCTGCAGCAAGGTCAGCGCCTTGAGGTGAAAGGAGGTCGAATCCCTTGAGGAAATGTCAAGCGCTGCAAAAGCCGCTGCCGGTGCAAAATACTCCGGTTGATCCAGGTAGAAGCGGTATGCCGGGGCGTTGAGGTAGGTTTGTTCGTTGGAGAAATGATCGATCGCCCTGTGGGCCAGGAAGTCGTACAGGGTCGGGCGCAGGTCGTCAACGCCTTCGCCGCCGGTGGTGACGGCATCAAAGAGGTCGATGTTCACCGCGCTCAGCCGGGGATCGTCCAGAGAGGCCAGGTAGTAGCGTGTACTTTCGGAGATCAGCTTGCCGACCGGCCAGGTTGCGGGGTCGTTTTCGTTGACCTCTTCCAGTTCTGTCCGGTCGCGCAACGACCAGTAGCGGCTCTGCAGATAGTTGAAATAGAATTCCGCGATCATGGAGCGGAGCACGAGGTTGACCGGAAAAGGGGCTCCGGCTTCTTCGGTTCGCAATTGTCTTACAATCCGGATCGGAGTGTCTTCTTCGCTGAGCTGTGCCTGGTATTTGGCTGTATAGGCGATGGTCTTGATGACCTGGGCCGGGTTATTGTCCCGGACAGCCCGCTGATGAAGCGGGGTTAAAAGTTCCAGGGCAGATTGCGGGAGGCCCTGGTTTTCCAATGAGTCGATCAGCTTCCATTCGGCCTCATACAGGTCTTTAGAAAAGTTGGGCATCAAGGCAGGATTTTGGGCTTTAACCAGGGACAGTGCGCCGAATAGGAGGCACAATGCCATTGTACTTGTTCTCATCATCATGGTCTGGAGTTGGTTGGATCCGGTTATTTAACAACCAAGACGCGGAAAAAAGTATGGGGGAGCGGTAATATTTGTATGATGCCCCGTGAACATGTTGTTAAATGAGGGTGCATTGACTTCCGCGCCGGATCAATTCCGGATAAATGAAGCGCGATTTTCCATACTACCGGACATTTTTGCAAAAGGAGCAAAAACGGGAAGATTATTTATCCTTCTGGCACCCGCCTTACGGCAGTGAAAACGATTTGTAAATGATAATGGGGAAGCAATTTTTTTGACGGATTTGAATTGACGGTTCCCAATAATTTCTGAATACTCAAACATCAGGGCTGAACCTGCAGTGATCAACCTGAACCGGGATTGGTCTGCCCTGAATTAAAAGGTCTGCCATTGCCTGAGCCCAATATGGCCCGAGGCTCGTCCCCTTTGTCCCCAGGCCGTTGAAAATGCCCAGTTGCGGATACTCAGGATGCATGCCGAGCAAGGGCCGCCTGTCTTTTACGGTCGGGCGCAGTGCGGCGCGGTGGTCCCGTATTTCGAACGGTACGGTAACAAGGCTGCGGAGGTGGTTCTCCAGGTAGTCCCGGCCTTTGGCCGTCGGCAGATCGTCCTCAAAACGGTTGTCGCTGGTCGACCCGATCCAGTAATCGCCGGCCGGGAGCGGGACAATGAAGATCCGGTGTTTGAGGATCTGTCCGGGCGCCTGGCCGGCCATTTGAATGTGCAAAACTTCGCCCTTGTTACCCTGCAGCGGCAGATGTCCGAACCAGGGGTTTTGCGCCCCTTTTGCCCCTTCGCAGAACAGAATTTTCCCGGCTTCAATTGCCTTATACCTGACGCCATCCTCAAACCATTCAAGCGCCGCGTAGTCAAAAACTTCCTGTATCAGGGCGCCCTCCAGTTCCAGCTTTTGGCGGTAGGCCCGCACCAGCAGAGGCACATTCACCTGCGCGGATTCCCGGATCCCGCCGTACCGGAATGCCGGCTCCGTGACCGCCGAATAAATCCCGGGCTCCGGATTTGCAGTCAGGTAAGGTTGATACGCCGGGTCAGCGCAACGGGCCAGCCAATCATTTTCCTCACCCGGGGAAAAAAGCGCGCGTAATACGTTCATTTCCCGGTACAGCGGCACGCCGAGTTCCGATTCCAGTTTCCGGTAGGTCGATCTGGCCGCCGGCAGGAGCTCGTCGATCATCCAGGATTTTACGTAATGCCGTCCGGTAACCGGGTTGATGATGCCCGCCGCTACCTTGGAGGAAGCCCGTTCATAACCGTCGTCGATGACCAGAACAGACCGGCCTGCTTTTTGCAGGAAATGCGCAAGGAGCGTTCCGGCAATACCCTGTCCGACGATGATGAAGTCTGTTTTATTCAAGAGTGGTGAAATTGGTCAATTGATTGGATTGATTCGCCACGCCGCGGCGTGGTCGATTGATTCGATTGGGGTAACCGACCGGCGGTGTCCGATAATGGGATCAATCCATGGAATCGTATATTGCTTTGACTTTTTTGGGCAAGCTTTTCACAATCAGGTCATAAGAATGATCGATCAGCTCTCTGAGCATGGATGTATGCAGGCTGCCTTCGAAATCAACCGTATTCCAGTGGTGCTTGTTCATATGCCAACCGGGCCGGATCTCTTCGTACGCCTCCCGAAGCTCCTCCACCCGGTCGGGATCGCATTTCAGGTTGACGGTAAACCGGATGCTGTCCAGCCCCGTAATGGCGAAGATCTTGCCCATCACCTTGAAAACAAGGGTTTCCTCCCCGAAAGGAAAGGTCTCTTCCACTCCTTTTTTAGCCAGGCAATAAGCGCGGAAACTTTCTATATCCATTTCGCGTTGATTGTGTGCGGAAAGATAACGGACATTTTCCTTTTTTGAAAATATCCGTATATTTGCCCGCCCTTCGAAATACTGTATTGACCCTGTAGTTCAAGGGATAGAATACCACGCTAATGAAAAATTGATCCCGTAGTTCAAGGGATAGAATACCACGCTAATGAAAAATTGATCCCGTAGTTCAAGGGATAGAATAGAAGTTTCCTAAACTTTTGATCCAGGTTCGAATCCTGGCGGGATCACCAGAGAGTGAAAAGCCGACTCGTTAGAGTCGGCTTTTTTATTTCCCCGACAGCCAAGCGCAGATTGAGCTGTCGGGGAAATAAAAAAGGCGAAGGCACGCAGTGCCGGCTTTTCACTTGGACCTTGGAGCCAAACAGGATCAATGCAATTCATCCTGGAAAAGCCAAGCGCAGATTGAGCTGTCGGGGAAATAAAAAAGGCGAAGGCACGCAGTGCCGGCTTTTCACTTGGACCTTGGAGCCAAACAGGATCAATGCAATTC
>WBZL01002682.1_pt1 | contig 17035 bp, 14 predicted proteins | sample 5204291 | NCBI WGS metagenome assembly WBZL01 (sample SAMN12344345, study PRJNA552823) | activated sludge metagenome | biome: Activated sludge suspended growth; feature: Nitrification reactor; material: Wastewater; isolation source: activated sludge from nitrification reactor of wastewater...
CGCATACACCGCATCGGTATGAATGCGGTTAAAATCACCCGACAGCCCGGCAAAATTCACGATGTCGGTTTCGGTAATGGTGCGGCCAATCGTTTTCATGCTGTAGCCGACTTCAAAATCTTCGTAATGCAAGCCGCGTGGCTGATAGCTCATCATCTCGTTCTCCTGCCTGTAGGTCAAGTTTGCAAACTTGACCTACACGGTTTAGGCCACATCGGCCAGCTTTTCTGCCTCGTCAGCAATGGTTAGCGCGTCAATAAAGGGGTCAATATCCCCATCCATCACTACCGGCAAATTGTAGCTGGAAAAGCCAATGCGGTGGTCGGTGACGCGGGTTTGGGGATAGTTGTAGGTGCGAATCTTTTCGCTGCGGTCGCCTGTGCCAATTTGTGATTTGCGGTCGGCGGCAACGGCGGCGTGTTGTTTGCTTTCCTCAATCTCTTGCAGCCGCGCCTGAATAATTGCCATACCCAGCCGTTTGTTTTGCGTCAGGCTGCGCTCTGACTGGATTTTGACCATGATGCCAGATGGTTTGTGGATGATGCGGGCGGCGGTGGCGTTTTTCTGCATATGCTGACCGCCGGGGCCAGAGGAAAATTCGGCCGTAATCTCCAGGTCGCGCTCGTCGAGCGTGATTTCCACGTCGTCAATTTCCGGCATGACGGCAACGGTGGCGGTGCTGGTGTGGATGCGCCCCTGCGATTCCGTGACGGGGACGCGCTGGACGCGATGAACACCGCTTTCATATTTGAGGCGAGAGTAGGCTCCTCGGCCTTTGACGCTGATGGTGACTTCCTTGTAGCCGCCGACACCGGTGGCGTTTTCAGAAACAAGGTCGGTTTTCCAGTTTCGCCCTTCGGCGTAGCGGGTGTACATTCGCAGAAGGTCGGCGGCAAAGATACCGGCTTCGTCCCCGCCTGCCCCGGCGCGAATTTCAATGTAGACGTTTTTATCGTCGCGGGGGTCTTTGGGAATGAGAAGCCGCCGCATTTCAATTTCTAATGCTTCTATTTGTTCACCCAGGCTCTCAATTTCATCTTTTGCCATAGAGACCATATCGGGATCATCTTCCAGCTCCATCATGGTTTCAGCTTCGCGCACCTCTTCAACCAGCTTTTGGTGGCGCTGGTACGCCTCAACCAGTTCATGTAGGTCAGAGCGTTCCTGGGCGAGTTCGGTTAATTTAACATGGTCAGACAAAATGGCGGGGTCGGTCATCTGCCGCTCGACTTCTTCATATCGTCTGACTACTTTGGCAATCTTATCAAACATATAAATTCCTGTTTGCGTCCCTTGTTGTTTGCAAAAAGTGATTATAGCGGCTGGGTTTAGGTCGTCAAGCGGGTGTGATGTGCTACAATAACGGCTAGTTATGTTACTTCTTGCAGACGGTTGTCTGTTCAGCTTCCCAGATTATTGTGGACAAATTTTATCATTGACATCTATATCTTGTTGGAGCTATCTGTCATAGTGTTCTTGCTTGATTGATAGTGCAAGACGTTCAACTTCTGTAGAGAAGTTGAATTTCTAAATGAGATACTTCCAAACGATACAGGACGTTACGACAAACGAGATGAAGAGAGAATATCACAGTTGGTATAGCCCTGCGTTGGGGCAGGAGATGGAGCTGCTGGTTTTTGGTCATGCGGGGGCGCGGGTGCTGATTTTCCCAACGTCGAAGGGGCGTTTTTATGAGTGGGAAGATCGGCAAATGATGGAGACGCTGCGCCATCAGATTGACCAGGGGTGGGTGCAGATTTATTGTGTGGATAGCGTGGATGCGGAAAGTTGGTATGCGTACTGGAAGCATCCGGGGGAACGGGCGTGGCGGCAGGTGCAGTATGAGAATTATTTGCTGCAAGAGGTGCTGCCGTTAAGCAGCAAGTTGAACCCAAATCCGTTTTTGGTCACGGTGGGGGCTAGTTTTGGGGCGTATCATGCGGTGAATTTTGCGCTGCGACACCCGGAGCTGGTGGGGCGGTGTATTGGTATGAGCGGGATTTATGATATTTCGCGCTGGGTGGAGGGGTATAGTGATGATAATGTGTATTTTAATAACCCGGTGGCGTATATTCCGAATGAGCATGATAACGGCCGTTTAGCCGCCCTCCGTAACCTCGACATCATTTTAGCCGTGGGGTACGAAGACGGGCTGCGCGGCAGCAGCGAACATTTGTCTAACCTGCTGTGGGACAAAGGCATTGGCAACGCGCTGCGGCTATGGGACGGGTGGGCGCATGATTGGCCGTGGTGGAAGCAGATGCTGGGTATTTATATTAGCGGACACGATTAAGAATTATTGGGGGACATCACGTATTGCGTATTACGTATTGCGTATCACTTACGCAATACGCAATACGTAATAGAAAATAAACGATTGACGGCGCAAGCGACTGTCAATCGCCAGAGAAAAGAGGTTCAGGATGTTGAAAGTTGGTTTGTTGGTTGGGCGGGAATGGTCGTTTCCGCCAGCATTTATTGAAGAAGTAAACCGGCGCAATGAGGGCGTGGTCGCTGAGTATGTGAAGCTGGGCGGCACAAAAATGGATGAGAGGAACCCCTATGCCGTCATTGTAGACCGCATTTCGCACGAAGTACCCTATTACCGTTCCTATTTAAAGGAAGCGGTGCTGCAGGGGGTGACGGTGGTTAATAACCCGTTTATGTGGACGGCCGACGATAAATTTTTTGAAGCGTCGTTGGCAACGCGGCTGGGTGTTGCCAGCCCTAAAACGGTTGTGCTGCCGAACAAGGATTATGTGCCGGGGATTATCCATACCGAAAGTTTGCGGAATTTGAAATACCCGATGGATTGGGATGCGCTGTTGGAGTATGTGGGGATGCCTTGTATTTTGAAGGATGCCCACGGCGGCGGGTGGCGCGATGTGTACGTGTGCCGCACGAAGGAAGAGCTGTGGGATGCGTACAACCAGTCGGGGTTGCTGACGATGGTACTGCAGGAGTTTATCCAGTGGGATCATTATGTGCGCTGTATGTGCCTGGGGCAAACCGAGGTGCTGCCGATGAAATATGACCCGCGTGAGAAGCGTTATATTGTGGAACATGCCCATATGAGTGCTGAACTGGGCAAACGGGTGGTGGATGATGCGCTGACGCTGGTGCAGGCGTTGGGGTATGATATGAACACGGTGGAGTTTGCGGTGCGGGATGGGGTTCCGTATGCGATTGATTTTATGAACCCGGCACCGGATATGGATATTAATTCGCTGACCCCGGTTTATTTTGACTGGGTGGTGAAGCATATGGCTGATATGGTGATTCGGCTGGCGAAAAACCCGCGTCCGCAGTTGACGGAGCTGAAGTGGGCGCGTTTGTTTAACGGGAGAGAAGAGGCATAATGTCACTACGTGATGCGATTCGGACGTACCATGATTTGCTGACGGATGATTTGGCGGCGGCATCGCAGGAGCAGATGGATTCGCAGATGCGGCAGCGGGGGTTGTTTTTTGGCGAACGGCCGTTAACCTCCGTCCTCCGCCCCCGTTTCCTCACCCACGACCAATACAACTATTTGCGCCGCAGCATCCGGCCGATCTTGCGCTCCTTCCGCAAAATTTCCGAGGCGGCCGTGGCCGACCCCGTTTTTGCGGAACAGTTTGACCTGTACGACTGGGAAAAAGAGCTGATCCAGGTCAACCCCGGTTATGGCGAACACACCCCGTTGACCCGGCTCGATGCCTTTTTTGTGACCGAGAACAACGAACTCAAGTTCACCGAATATAACGCCGAAGTTCCGGCGGCATCGGCCTATAATGACGTGCTGACGACGGTGTTTAACGGGATGCCGGTGATGGGTGAGTTTTTGCGCCACTATGTGGTGCGCCCGCTGCCCACCCGCCACAGCGTGATGCACGTGCTGCTGGATGCGTTCCGGCAGTGGGGTGGCAGCAACGAGAAGCCGCGCATTGGCATTCTGGACTGGAGCGAGGTGCCGACGTACAGCGAGTTTGAGCTGTTTGAAGAGTATTTCAAGTCGCAGGGGGTGGAGTGCCGGATTGTGGATCCAAGGAATGTGGTGTATAAGAACGGCCGTTTAACCGACGGCGACTATCACATTACCCTCATCTACAAGCGCGTCCTCATCACCGAACTCATTGAACGTGGCGGCATGGATCACCCGGTGGTGCAGGCCGTGCGCAATGGCGACGTGTGCATGGTCAACCCGTTCCGCTGCAAAATCCTCTACAAAAAGATGAGCCTGGCCGTTTTGAGCGATGAGCGCAACGCCCACATGTTTAACGAGGACGAAATGCGGGTGATCAAGGCTCATATTCCCTGGACGCGCCGGGTGGAGGAGCGGAAGACGATGTATGGCGGGCTGCCCATTGATTTGATTCCGTTTATCCACAAATACCAAAATCAGTTGGTGCTAAAGCCAAACGATGATTATGGTGGGCATGGGATTGTGCTGGGGTGGCAGACGAACAGCAGCGGCTGGGAGCAAGCGGTGCAGAATGCGCTGGAAAATTCATACATTGTGCAGGAACGGGTGGTGATCCCGGAAGAGCCGTATCCGAGTTTGGTTAACGGCCGTTTGCAAATCTACGACCGCATGTACGACACCGCCCCCTTCATTTTCCACGGCGACTACGTAGATGGCTGCCTAACCCGCCTCTCGACGGATCCGTTGCTCAACGTGACGGCCGGCGGCGGCTCCTCTGTCCCCACCTTCGTTATCGAAAAACGTTAGTTTTGCACAAACAGACGGGTCGGCTTGAAGGGCCGGCCCGTCTGTTTTTATTCACCCTTTGCTTGTGCAATGATGGATGTTGGAGAGAAAAACGGCCGTTGTTCCTACCCAGCCAAATCAATCAACCACTGCGGCACCCAGAAATCTCCCAACCCAAAAACATGGTTCAGCACCAGGCTTACTACCAGCAGCGTCACGCCAAAACCAATCAGCACATAATCACGGGTTTGGTACGCCAATTTGCCAATCCAGGTGCGCTCCTTCAGCCCAAAACAGCGCAAATCCATCGCGTTGACAATATCTTCCCCGGCAATAATGGCGTTCATCACCACCGGCACCAGCAGCGGAGCCACCTTGCGAATGGTCGCCACCACCCCCCCATCCAGCCGCTCAATCTCAAAGCCACGCGCCTTTTGCGCATCCAGCGTCACCTGAAAATCCCGCGCCAGCGTTGGCACAAAGCGAAAGGCCAAATCCATAGCAAAGGCAAAGCGATAGGGCAACCCCATACCGCCAAACGTCACCCCGTACAAGCTGGGATCCATTGTCCAAGGAATGATAAAAAAGAGGCTAGCAACGGTGAGCATTCGCACAATCTGGGTAATGGCAAAGGCAGTTTTTTCGGCCGTCAGGTTCAGCGTCCAGCTCCAGCCAAAGGGCAGCGGGATGATACGCTCCCAAAAAATGTGTGGCACAATGTCACCCATAAGTGCTGGGCCACCCCGACCAAAAATGAACGCATTAATGCCAACGATAAAAACAACCAGAATGATCACAAATGTCCAGGCACGTTTAGTTTCTTCCCATGTAAGCTTGGTCAACTTCACCTGGAGCATGGAAAGGGCAAAAAAGAAGATGAGAAAGCGAAAGTCCCAAAAGTTAAGAACAGCAGCCAGCACCAGGAATGACGTAATCCAACGGGCGCGGGGGTCGAAGGTATCTATAAAGCTGTTGCGAAATTTGTATTTCCAGGCGACGAGCATGGGGTTGGAGATTGGAGATTGGAGATTGGAGATTCGGAACTGCTGAATCTCCAATCTCTAATCTCTAATTATCGTCCTGAACGGTTGACAACTGAATCATAGGCGACCATGAGAATGGGGACCAGGATGACGCCGTTGATGATGTTGGAGAGGGCGGTCGGCCAGAAGTAGCCAATGATGGCGGTGCTGAAATCAATGCCAGAGACAACGATTTCGGTCAATGAGGCAAAGAGCATACCGGCGACAACAGCAATCACCACATAGATGATCGCCTTAATGATGGTTCCCTGATGCCGGAAACTCACAACGGCGGCGGCCATAAGCCCGGGGATCAACCCCATGATGCCGTTGCCCAGACTCCAATTCCAGTAAAACCCCCAGCCAGATAGGAAATCACCCAGGATATTGCCCACAAAGCCGGAAAAGAAGCCAACCAGAGGGCCAAAAGCAACGCCAAAGAACATGGGAATGGCAACGGCCGGCCGCAAGGAAACATTACCAGCGGCGGGCAGTGCCAAAAAGTTGGTGGCCCAGGAAAAAACGCCATACAGTGCGGCCCCGATAGCGGCGTAAACGACCTGGCGGGTGCCAAATGCCCAAAGATTTTGTTTAATATCAGTAGATGCTGCAGCCATTTTTGTATCCTCCTCAAAATTAGTAAACGGTTATTGGTGAACAGTTATCAGTGGATCGCTGTTGGTTTATACTCTGTGCAATTTGAAACACATGGTTTTTTTTGCACCTGTCAGGCAAAAAACCATAGGTTTCATTCTGATTTGAGTATAGACATGCTTATGAAAGATTTATCTGTTTGTCCTGCGCTTGGCAACACCTCCTTGTAACAATTTGTAGGACAAGTTTGCAAACTTGTCCTACAGGTTAGGTACTGCATGGGCAAGTTGTTCGGCACGCATGAAGCGGCCGGTGGTGGGCAGATGTTCGAGGTTAAGCCGGAGCAGCGAGGTGGGCAGGACGCGGCAGCTTCGCAGCAAGGCTTCGTCTTGCAGCACCTCTTCGGTGGGGCCATCGGCGGCTAAACGGCCGTTACTCAACAACAAAATCCGCGTCGCATACGTCAACGCCAAATCCAGGTCATGGGTAATAAACAGCACCGCATCAAACCCCGGCATCTGCAAAATCCCATCCATAAACGAACGATAATTCCAATAATCCTGCCCCGCCGTCGGCTCATCCATCATCAAAATGCGCGAGCGCATCGCCAGAATGGCGGCAATGCTCACCCGCTTTTGCTGGCCGTAAGACAGTGCCAGCGGCGGCGAGTCACGGTACTCCGACATATGGATTGTTTCCAGCGCCCAACTGATGTTTTCCGCCATCCTCGCCTTGTCGTGGCGCAAATTCGTGGGGCCATAGGCCAATTCTTCCTGCACCGAGGGAGCAAACAGCATTTGCGACGGGTTCTGGAAAACGTAGCCAACGGTCTTGGCGGCCGTTGCCACCGTGCTGTCCTTGCTTGCCACCCCTTCCAACAGCACCTGGCCGTTGGTGGGTTTGAGCAGCCCCAGCACGTGCTTCACCAGTGTCGTTTTGCCTGCCCCGTTTGGCCCCAATAGGGCAATGATGTCGCCCTGGCGCACGCTAAAGTTGATGTCTTGGAGGATGGTGGGGGTGTCTTTGCTGTAGCGGAAGCCGACGTTTTGGAAGCGGACGAGTTCGCTGCCCATTTGGTTGGTTTGCCCAACGGCCGGTTTATAGACGGGCGGCGGTTCGGCTTTGGCACGCTGCATGACAACGGCGGCGGGCAGCTTGACACGGTGAAAATCGGCCGTTTGCATCAGCCCATCGGGGGAGCCGCTATAGACAATCCGGCCTTCTTCCAGATACACCACCGTGTCCGGGTCAATCGCCAGCGCATCATCCACCCGATGCTCCACCAGTAGCACGGCAATCCCCTGGTTGGCAAGCTCACGGAAAATCCGCAGCGATTCATGCGCCGAAGCCGGGTCAAGGCTTGCCAGCGGCTCATCCAGCAGCAAAATGCGGGGGCGCATTGCCAACACCCCGGCCACACCCACAATCTGCTTCTCCCCACCCGACAGCCGAAACGTTTCCCGTTCGCGCAGCTTCATAATGTTGAGGTAGCTCAGCGTTTCGTCTACGCGCTGCAAAATCTCTTCGCGGGGGAGTGCCAAATTTTCCAGCCCAAAAGCAACTTCGTTTAGCACCTTGCTGGTTACAATTTGTCGCTCCGGGTCTTGCAGCAGCGTCCCCACCGTTTGCGACAGTTCGGCCATGCTATAGTCGTTGACATCTTTGCCAAACAGGGTAATGGAGCCGGCATCCATCGTGCCGCGATAGGTGCGGGGAATGAGGCCGTTAATGGCCCGCATGATGGTGGATTTGCCGCTGCCGCTGGCCCCCACCATCAACATCAGCTCGCCGGGGTGCAGTTCAAGGTTGATGTTGTGGATGGCGGGCTCTTCGCGGATGCGATAGGTGAAGGTTAAGTCGCGGATGGAAATGGCGGGTTGTGTGTCGGTCATATCCTCTTCCTACGAAATCACAGATGTGAATCCTCTTTACAAAACACACAGGTCAATATTTGGTTACGACTAAGATTATCACAAACTTCGGTGAGTGTCGCACGTATTGGTCAGATCAGTGCAACAAGCCAACAATCTGTTCGTCAGCTTCCAGCTTGAGCAACGGCTGTGTTTTGCTGCTTTCATCGGGGGACAAACGGCCGTTTTCTCCCCACACCAACCGCCGATTCGTCACCAGCCAAAACGACTCGCCCCCCTGCTGCATTGCCACCAGCGGGCTGCGCCGGGCAATGAGCGATTTACCCTTCTGGTTGGGCTTGTCCAACAGCGGAACCCAGCCAGCCAGCAGCTTACGCGCGTAGCCGTCGGCGGTAGTGAGCGTTAGTTCACGGTCGGGGTGGGTCAGAACGGCCGTTTGCACCCGCTCTGCCCCACCACAATTCAACACCTGCACCCCCCGCACCCCAATGCTCGCCAGCGGCAGCCGCGTCGCCCGCCCCCCATCCGTTGCCACCACCAACTCATCGCTGCCGCCCCCGGCCAAAATCAGATTGGGCAAGCCGTTGAGCCGGTTTTCAAAGCGAAACGGCACCGGGGCTTCAATGCTGTCGCGCATCACCGTCATCGGGTATGACCGCGCCAACCCCAGCGACGTGACCAGCAAAAATTTGTCGTGCTGCTTGATTTCGTTCCAGCGCACCACCCCGCACAGCGATTCCCGCCCCTCTAGCTGGTGCATATCGCGCAGCTGCAGCCCGGCGGTTTGCAGCTCCAGCAGTTGGCGCGGGGTGATGAGCAAAAAGCGGTAGTAGGAAGTGAGCAGCAGCAGTTGTTCGTCCAGGTCGGCGGTGATGGCGCGGACAACGGGGTGGGTCAGGGTAAGGTCGGCCAGGGAAACGGCCGTTTCCTCCAGCACCACCGTCCGCCCGCTAATCTCCTTCTCCTCACCAACTAGGACCAAGCTGATTTCACGTTGGGTAGAAACGGCCGTTGCCCCTTCAGGCGTTGGGGACACCCCCTCCTGCATCAGCACCCGCAGCTTCAGAAGCTCCAGGTTTGCCTGCGCCACGCTGGGGCGCGACCCCTTGGCCTGTGGTGGGGCAATCAATTCGGCCGGGGTGTGGGCCGGCAGCGTCGTCGTCCCCTGCTCAATCTCATGGGCAATCACCCCCAGCCCTGCCGTGACGCTGCTAAAGGTGTCCACACTTCGCACCTTTTCATCGCCAAAATGACGGCGCAATATCTCATCAAACACCGGAATTTGTGACGAGCCTCCGGTGCGAATCACCACGTCAATCTGCTCCGGCCGCAGCCCCGATGCCGCTACCGTCTCCGCCACATGCTGCTCAATTGCCTCAATATGACGCTTGATAATCCGCTCAAATTCACTGCGGGTAATAAAATCACGCACCTTGAAATCGGGGCCATCCAGCCGAATCTCCGCCCCGCGATGCTCCGAAAGCTGCCGCTTGGCCTGCTCCACCACGTCATACATTTTCAGGCCATAGTTGGTGCTGACCAAACTGAGCAACGCCTCAACCTCGTGCCGCCGCTGCGCCGTCTGGGCAATCTCGCGCAGCATCCGCCGATTTTCGGCCGTTTGCAGCTCCAGCAGCGTTTGCCAGTTGGAAAAGTTGTCATAAATCCACTTGGGAATGGTCAACGCCTTGTTGCGCGAGCCATAAAGCGTCCCTTCGCCAAAGTGACGCGGCATTTTCTCGCGCACGACCATCTCGTCAAACACGTCACCGGCGATGGGAATACCGCCCGTTGCCAGCACCCGCCGCGTTTTGGGGTCGCCCAGCCGCATCACCGTCAGATCCAGCGTCCCGCCGCCAAAATCAAAGACCAGCACGTTTTGCGCCGTGTCGAGCGTCGTTTCATAGCTGTAGGCGGCGGCGATTGGCTCATATTGGAAGTAAACACGCTCATAACCCGCCCGGAACGCCGCTTGCAGCAGCCGCCCCTGCGCCAGCCGGTCGTGGTCGGGGTCAGCGGCAAAGCGGACGGGGCGACCCAGTACCACTTCTTTTAGCTCCTGTCCCAGCAGCTTTTCGGCGCGAACCCTGGTGGTTTGCAGATAAAGGGCCACCAAATCTTCGAGGCTGTAGAAAAACTGACCCACGATGGTGCCGGGGTGATCCTGGTCGCGCAGCCGGGTTTTGACGGAAAGGAGCAGCCGGCCAGGTGAGGACACGTCTACCCAGGAGTAGGCATCGGTGACGTAGTACATGTCGCCGCCAAAGATTTCGATCTCGCCAATCCACACTTTTTTGGTGCGAACGGGCCGGCCGAGGTGGTGGTCGAGGTATTGGTTAACGGCCGTTCGCCCCACAAAAATCTCCTGCTCGTTGGTGATGTAGAGTGCCGTGCGGATCACACGCGGATTGGCGTTGTCGGGGTCAAGGGGTAGGATGTTGACAGAACGGCCGTTATACACCGCCATCCCCGAATTCGTCGTCCCAAAATCCATACCAACAATCATCAGCTTCTACCTCCTCTCAAAATGTAGGACAAGTTTGCAAACTTGTCCTACAGCGAACCTACAAGTCTAGGATCAACCCACCCTTTCGTCAAATCCGCCAAATCTTGGTAGCATATGAGCAGCAAATTACAAAATAACGCTTACAAATAACAAGAACATTGGGACGCAGATTTGCCTGATCAACCTAATCAATCAATCGAGACCAGGAGATTAAGAGACTATCGGAGAAGTCTGAATAGATGCGCGGATGACACGGATTTATAGGCACAAACACGGATTTTTTCTTTATTGATCGTAACTGTTCAGGTCTATCATTAATGAACGAGTTTTTGATCAAACCATGTCATTTCGACGAGTCTCCAAGGAGAAATCCTGCTCACCTTGCCAACAGGGATGGGATTTCTCGGAAGACCTCGCAATGACATATGTATAGTTACTATTTATCCGCGAAAATCCGCTCTGATCCGCGTTATCCGCGCATCCATTTTCTTTTTCCGACAGACTACTAGCCGCGTGCAATCTCCCAATCGCTGCTTTTACCCACTTGAATTATCAGGAAAATCAGGCAAATCTGCGTCCCATTCCCACAAAACAGGACTGAACAATTATGGCAATTAAACCAACATTCCGCTGGAATGACCCCATTCTTTTTGACGAACAGCTTGACGACGAAGAACGCGCCGTCCGTGATGCCGCCCGCCGCTACTGCCAGGACAAGCTCATGCCCCGCGTTCTCGAAGCCAACCGGCACGAAATCTTTGACCGCGATATTTTGTACGAAATGGGCGAAATGGGCTTTCTTGGCTGCACCCTGCCCGAAGAGTACGGCTGCGCTGGCCTCAACCACGTCGCCTATGGCATCATTGCCCGCGAAGTGGAGCGCGTAGACAGCGGCTACCGCAGCACCATGAGCGTGCAAAGCTCGCTGGTGATGCACCCCATCCACGCCTATGGTACCGAGGAACAACGGCGCAAATATTTGCCCAAGCTGGCAACGGGTGAAATGGTGGGCTGCTTTGGCCTGACAGAACCCAACCACGGCAGCGACCCCGGCAGCATGGAAACCCGCGCCCGCACCGTGGACGGCGGCTACCGACTGCACGGCAGCAAAATGTGGATCACCAACTCCCCCATTGCCGACATTGCCGTGGTTTGGGCAAAGACCGACGACGGCATCATTCGCGGCTTTGTGCTGGAGCGGGGCATGGAAGGGTTTAGCACCCCCAAAATTGAGGGCAAATTTAGCCTGCGTGCCAGCAGCACCGGCGAAATTGTGATGGACGATGTGTTTGTGCCGGCCGAAAACCTGCTGCCGAATGTGCAGGGGCTAAAGGGGCCATTTGGCTGCCTCAACAAGGCACGTTATGGCATTAGTTGGGGGGCGCTGGGGGCGGCTGAGTTTTGCTGGCACGCGGCGCGGCAATATACGCTGGATCGGGAGCAGTTCGGCCGGCCGTTAGCCGCCAACCAGCTCATCCAGTGGAAACTCGCCAACATGCAAACCGAAATTACCCTGGGCCTGCAAGCGGTGCTGCGCGTCGGCCGGCTGATGGATGAGGGGAAGGTAACGCCAGAGATGATTAGCCTCGTCAAGCGCAACAGCTGCGGCAAGGCACTCGACATTGCCCGCACCTCCCGCGATATGCACGGCGGCAACGGCATCAGCGACGAATTCCACATCATTCGCCACTGCATGAACCTTGAGGCGGTGAACACCTACGAAGGGACACACGATATTCATGCGTTGATTTTAGGGCGGGCGCAAACGGGGATTCAGGCGTTTATGTAAACAAAGAGATTAGGAGACCGAGAGATTGGGAGACTATAATCTCTCAGTCTCCTAATCTCTAATCTCTAATCTCCCAATCTCATTTCTTATGGTATCAAACCATCCGGCACGCCGTTGGGAAACAGTTGCTGAATCGCTTCTTCGATGCGGGCAGCGCGGTTGCCGGGGTTGGGATGGGTACTCATAAATTCGGGTGGGGAGCCACCCGATGTCTCCTCCAGAATTTTCATAACACCAATGAGGGAACGGGGGTCGTAGCCTGCATCTACCATGAACTGCACCCCCAGCATGTCAGATTGCAGTTCGTCCTCACGGCCGTATTTCATATTGATCATTTGCCCAACCATCACCGCCATTTGCGCCGTCCGTTCATCGCCAGAGGCCACAACAACCGCCCCGGTAATTCCTTCCGTGAGGTTGGCTTTGGCAATGCGCTGCGCCGAATGGCGTGCTACTACGTGGCCGATTTCATGCCCCAATACCCCGGCAAGCTGTCCCTCGGTTTCCAGGCGATCAAACAGTGCTTTGGTGATGAAAACGGGTCCGCCGGGCAGGGCAAAGGCGTTGATGGTTTGCGGGTCGGCCAACAGCGTAAACTCAAACTGCCATTCGGTGTCACGGGCAGCACTGCTGTTGACGATGCGGAAACCAACATCATCCAGATATTGCTGGTACTGGGGGTCAGCATAGGCGCCACCGTACTGTGCCGTCATTTCCGGCACGGCTTGCAGCCCCATAGCAATTTCCTGGTGGGGGGTGAGGGCAATGTATTGGTCTTCACCCGTGACCGGGTTGTATTCTTTGGATGAATAGTAGGAGATGAGGGCAAAGGCGATCATGATGACGGCCACAATGAGGCGGCCTTTGCCACTGGTGCGCTCCCCAAAGGCGGGGGCGGTACGGTATGTTCTGCGTGAACCCATTTTTTCCTTCCTCGTATGTTAGTGCAGAAAGTTTCAGGCAAATTTTCTTGTTTGGTAGACAAGAATTTCATCGTTAAGGCCATTGCTCAACAACAGGGACAAATTCCTCGACTTCCATGGCTTCGTAAACGCCCCCGGCGACGGCTCCGAAAATGATGTGGGTGGCGACCATGAGCCAGCTTCGCATGACAAAGAACCAGGGGAAGAGCAAGGTGAGGGTGTAGAAGTTGATGGCATACAGGGCAAGGCCAAGCAGCCCGCCGCCGATGATGCCGCCAATGAGGCCGCCCCGGTGGATGATGTAGGCGATGATGAGGGAGAAGATGATGGAAAGGGCGTAGTGAACGATGAGGGCGGTGACAACGGCCGTTAAATCAAACGTTGCTGGTGGTGCCAAGACTCCTTCACCTAGCAGCGGTGAGGCAAAGAGCCGCACAAAGACCCAGACGTTGCCCCCCAGCACCAGCGGCGAGACAAACCAGTTCAAAATGGCAAATAGCGTGCCGCCAATAATCCCGCCCCAAACAGCTGCACTCCAATCTACAAGCTGTTGCATTCGTTTTGTTTGCACTTGCATAAACAAATCCCTCCTATTCTTGTCTTGTCCATTCAGACCAAGCGCTCTGCACCGTCTGCGGTGTGTGGCGCACCAAACATTCTAATGACACCGAAAACAAGCAAAGTACACAAATCATAACACGTTCCTTGCCAACAGGATGCCATTTTACGGCTTGCCAGGCCAACGTCCCAAAAAGTCTAGCTGGTGGGCGATGTAGACCAGTTCGCCGCTTTCGATTTGGGCGTGGCGTTGGGCAATCCAGTCGGCAAAAACGGCCGTTTCCAGCTCCGGGTTCCCAGCCAATGCCCCATACATGGTGTGGACGATGAAGTGAAGGAAGTACGCTTCGTCGGCCGGATACGCCCCGTTTTCCCCCGCAAAAACGACCCAATCTGCCCCTCCCGCCGCCAAAATGACGCCACCTGCCCCCCGCAGTTGGTGGAAAAGATGCCGCCCGGTCTGGCTGTCGCCGGATAAACGGCCGTTAACCACCCGTTCATCCATCGTCTGGTGATACAGCCCTTCGATCTTTGCATCTAACGTCGGGTCAATCGTCGGCTGCAAAATCGTCGCCCCGTCAAAGTTAATGGAAAAATAAAACAGCCCACCCGGAGCTAACAGATCAAACAGCGTTGGCAGCGTTGCCCCCACGTCGGTCAGATCCAGCACGGCGTGGGCAATGAGCAAGTCCCACTGCCGCTGGCCGCTGTGCCGGGCAGCGTAGTCGTAAAAATCGGCCGTTTCCAGCTCCAGCCCCACCGTGGTGGGCAGCGCGGCCAGCCGCTCTTGCGCCGTAGCAATGTTGTCGGCCTGCTCATCAACGGCAGTATAGACCGCGTGCGTCAGCATGTTGTGGTTCACCAATCGCTCCGCCATTGTGCCAATGCCCGCGCCAATTTCCAGCACGCGCAGCGGCGACTGCGGCGACGCGCCGGGCAACTCCATTGCCAGCGTTTGCCAAACGTGTTTGTTCAGAGCGCGGTCGTCCACGCTTGTTTTGGCTGCCAGATAGCGGGGGAAGGTGTAGGAGATGGGTTGGGTCATTGGTTTTTGGCAGGGGAGCAGGGGAGCAAAGGAGCGGGGGAGAACAATCACCCCTGCCCCCCTGCCCCCCTGCTCCCCTGCGCTTGATCAAATGCCAGTAAAAAACGGTGAATTTTCGCCATACTCTCCCCCCATGTCGGCCAGCGGTGGCTGTGGGAGAGGGCGGAGAGGCTAAGGCGAGTGAGCAGGTCACGGTTTTGGTGCAGGGCAGTCAGCCGTTGTGCAAGCGTGTCTGCATCATCGGGGGCAATTAGCAAGCCGTTGTCGCCGTCGTGGATGATTTCATTGGCCGCACCGGCCGTCGTGCCAATGGCCGGTAGCCCAAAGGCCATCGCTTCCAGGTAGACAATGCCAAACCCTTCGTAGCTGGAAGGGACGACGAGCAGGTGGCTGCGGGCAAACTGGTCGGCCAGGGCGGCATCAGGCAGGGGGCCGTGGAGGGTGATGCTGTTGGCGAGGTTATGGCGGGCGATTTGGTGCTGGATGTGGGCAGTGTAGGCGGGAGAAACGGCCGTTTCTCCCACCACCGCCAGCCGCCAATCTGACCGGGGCATGGTTGCCAGCGCGTCTAGCAGCGTGTGCAGCCCCTTGCGCGGGATGAGGTTGCCGACAAAGAGCAACTGCAAGGGCGCAGTCTGCTGTGCCTTTGCAGCCACATCGGCCGGGGTGGTGGCCGGGTTAAAGCGGTCTCCGGCGGGAGTAGCCACAACAAACGGCCGCTTTTCTCCCGCCAATGCTTTCGTCACCTTTCGCGTCGTCTCGCTGTTAAAGACAAAGCTGTCTACGCTGGCAAGGTAACGCCGCTCTACCTGCCGATAGAGCCAGTTTTGCCACACCGGTCGGGCTTCGCTGCACCGCAAATGGTGGACAATGCTCACCAACGGCACCTGCCCGCGCAGCCGCCGATTGAGCCAGAAGAGAGAGGGGTGGTTGAGTTCGTCCTGGAGGAGAAGATCAAAACGGCCGTTTTCCACCCGTTTTCGCAATGCCCGCGACCAGTTATGCGCCAAGTGCCGCCCATAATTTGTCCACGGCAGCGACACAATCTCCACCGACTCCCCTGCCGCCCGCAGGTGTGCCACCAGCTTGCGGTCATACAGGTAGCCGCCAGAAACGGTGTCGAGCGTACCGTAGATGATTAGCCCAATGTGCATGAAGTCTTATAAGTGCATTGCACGGGGCGCTACGTCTTGGTTAATTAACGGCCGTTTGCCCCGTGCAACGCACTGTCAACACCTTATTTCAGCAGTAGCCGATAGCTTGCCCAGGCGATCTCGTTTTCCCAAATTTGCACCGTGACGGCACTGAGGTTGGGAGCATTGATGCGTTCGGCCAACTTTTGGCAGAAAATGCGGGAAAAATGTTCGATGCTGGGGTTCAGCCCGGCAAATTCTGGCAAATCATTGAGCGTTTTGTCCTTGTAATGGGCCACCAACGCTTCCAGATTGCTTTCGATGTCTACGATGTCTACCAGATAGCCATGCTTGTCGAGCGTTTCGCCCTCAAGCTGAACTTCGACATAATAATGGTGGGAATGCCACTGGTTTTCGGCACCCCAATCGCCGCCGACCAGAAAATGCTGGCCGACGAAATCACGTTTAACGGCAACTTTATACATAATTGAGAGATTGGGAGATTGGGGATTAGAGATTGGAGATTCGTGAAGGTTCACAATCTCCAATCTCTAATCTCTAATCTCCATATTGAAAAATAATTTGTAAAACGTCGCTCGGCTGTTGAGCGAGCAGTTGATAGGCTTCGGCGGCGGCGTGGATAGGGAAGCGATGGGTGATGAGGGGCGTGGGGTTGTGGCGTTGCACCATTTCCCAGGCGGTTTGCAGGCGGCGGGGCTTTGTCCAACGGCCGTTCCACGGCGGGGCAATGGTGCTGACCTGGCTGCTGATGAGCCGGATGTGGTTGCGGTGAAAATGGCCGCCCAGGTTAAGCGTCGCTTGCTTTTGCCCATACCACGAGCCAACAACCACCCGCCCGCTGTAGCCCGCCGCCGCAATCGCCTGATCCAGTGCCGCCGGGTTG
>WBZL01002683.1_pt1 | contig 17029 bp, 11 predicted proteins | sample 5204291 | NCBI WGS metagenome assembly WBZL01 (sample SAMN12344345, study PRJNA552823) | activated sludge metagenome | biome: Activated sludge suspended growth; feature: Nitrification reactor; material: Wastewater; isolation source: activated sludge from nitrification reactor of wastewater...
GTAAGCGACATAGTCTGGTAAAACCATCCATCCATACCCCCTATCATATTGATTTTGATTGGTGGAAACAAAATGATCGGGATTGGCGTAGTTATTTACGTAGCTATTTATCGCCAGAAGATCAACTTCTTTATGCAAACTCAGTCGATGAACAATTGGTTGATTTAATTGATTCAGAAACAGGGGAGGTTTCTCAAGTTGATGCAATTCAACATCTCTTAATTGCTCGTTATGCCAGTCAGGGTGATTTTATTAACCGCAACACATCTATCACAGAAGCTATTTTTCGTTTGTTTTTAGCCAACGGAAATTTGCCCCTTTCGATTTCGGATATCTCCGAAAAAATAGGGCGTCCGCCACATACCGTTTTGCAAATGCTTTCCGGCGGGAGAGTCTATAAAGGCTTACGCCCTTGTCTCTAATTTAAGGTATGCCCTGGTAGCTCAATGGACAGAGCAACGGCCTTCTAAGCCGCAGGTTGCAGGTTCGAATCCTGTCCGGGGCGCCTCCTTCTTTTTGATAATCGAGTCCGGGGGCTACCAACTTTTTTCAACCATCCACTAAACCCACCTCAGGCTAAAACCACATTTTATGTATCGTGCCCTCCCTTCTCCGTGGTTTAAAGAAAATGAACGACCTTCCATCTTGCGCCTGAATGAAGATGATTTTTCTCTGCACTTTCCCCTCAATGGAAATTCTGCCGTCCATTCATCCGATTTTTCTCAAGCCTCCAACGAAAAAATTCCCACCAGTCTGCCTATCCTCCCCCTTCGCGGGATTGTGGTCTATCCTTTTACGGCTGTCCCCTTAACAATTGGACAACCTCGTTCGATTCGGCTTATTGATGAGACCCTGTCCGATGAACGGTTCATCGGCTTAATTACCTCAAAAGATAGTGAATTAGAAACCCCCGGCCCTCAGGATTTATATCAAATTGGCACCGTTGCCACCATTCATCGCACGTTTCGTGCCCCCGATGGCACCATTCGTTTGCTCGTTCAGGGTCTGGCGCGCTTCCAAATCGAAGAATTTACCCAAATCGACCCTTACCTAAAAGCAAAAATCCGCTTGATCCCAGAAGTGGTGGGCGAAGAAGGCCTGGAAATAGAAGCCCTCGCACGAAATGCGCGGAACCAGTTTGAACACGTTGCGGAACTGATGGCCTCCATTCCACAAGAGTTGATCGCCTCCGTCATCAACCTGGAAGACCCTCTCACGACCGTGTATACCGTCTCGAATTTCCAACGTATGCCCGTCGAGGAAGCCCAGGCCATCCTCGAAATCAACTCAGTCACAGACAAACTGCGGAAACTCGTTTCCTTCCTGGCCCACGAATCAGAAGTTCTCGAGCTCGGACAAAAAATCCAAAAAGAAGCCCGTTCCGAAATCGAAAAAGTTCAACGGGATTATTTTCTGCGGGAACAACTGAAAGCGATTCAGCGGGAATTAGGGGAAATGGATAGTGAGGCTCTCGAAATCGAAAAATACCGAGAAAAAATTCTCGCCACTGGAATGACCGAGGAAGCCGAAAAACAATCCCTCCGAGAACTGAACCGCCTGGCCAAACTGCCCAGCGCCGCGGCGGAATACGGCGTCATCCGCACCTACCTTGACTGGTTGGTCTCCTTGCCCTGGTCCAACACGACGGCAGATAACCTGGACATTTTGCACGCCCGCCAGGTGTTGGATCAAGATCACTTTGGGTTAGGCGATGTCAAAGAAAGAATTCTCGAATATCTGGCGGTCAGAAAATTGCGCCAGGAACGCCAAACCCTTCTCCAACAAACTGAAAACGAAGATGAAATTCGGCGCGAACGCGAAGGGGTGATCCTTTGTTTTGTCGGCCCGCCCGGGGTGGGAAAAACCTCGCTGGGACGTTCCATCGCGCGGGCGATGGGAAGAAAGTTTTTCCGTATGTCCCTCGGAGGGGTACGCGATGAAGCTGAAATCCGCGGGCACCGGCGTACCTACATCGGCGCCATGCCCGGGCGGATTCTCCAGGCCCTCCGCCGCGTCGAATCCCGGAACCCGATCATCATGCTGGACGAAGTCGATAAGCTCGGGTCCGACTTTCGTGGGGATCCGTCCTCTGCCCTCTTGGAGGTGCTTGACCCAGAGCAAAACAGCGAATTTCGCGATCATTACCTCGAAGTCGCGTTCGACCTTTCGCAAGTCATGTTCATCACCACCGCGAATATGCTCGACGCGATTCCAGGCCCGTTGCGGGATCGCATGGAAATTATCCCGATTTCGAGTTATACAGAAGTCGAAAAGGTGTCCATCGCGCGGGGATACCTCATCCCCCGTCAGATACGGGAAAATGGCCTCTTAACCGGAGAGGTCCATTTCGCCGAGGAAGCCCTCCTTGCGATGGTGCGTTCCTACACCCGCGAGGCGGGGGTTCGTAACTTGGAACGTCAAATTAGCACCATTTGCAGAAAAATTGTCACTCAAATTGCCGAAGGGAAGACCGAACAGATGAACATTCACCCTGCTGAAGTGCGTGAATTTCTGGGACGCCCCCGCTTTTTCGGCACGGATGAAATCCTCACCCGCACAGCTATTCCGGGGGTTTCGACGGGGTTGGCCTGGACCCCGACTGGGGGCGAAGTTTTATTCGTGGAAGCCACAGCAATGCCGGGAGGAAAAAATTTCCAGTTGACCGGTTCGTTAGGGGACGTAATGCAAGAATCCGCGCGGACGGCGCTGTCTTTTGTCCGTTCCCGCTCGGTGGCGCTGGGGCTGGAGAATAATTTCTTCGAAAAGTTTGATATTCACCTCCACGTTCCGTCCGCGTCACAACCCAAAGATGGCCCATCCGCCGGAGTGACGATGGTGACCGCACTGGTGTCTCTCATTTCGGGGCGCGCCGTCCGCCCGGATGTGGGGATGACCGGGGAAATTACCCTGCGCGGCCAGGTTCTGGCCGTGGGGGGCATCAAGGAGAAATTACTTGCCGCACATCGTTCCGGGCTAAAAACCATTATCATCCCCGCCCGAAACCAGGCTGACCTGGAAGAACTACCGGATGACGTAAGAGAATCGCTAGAATTCATTTATGCGAATACGGTTGATGATATACTCGAGGTAGTTTTTGAACCTACCAAACCCAGCCTTGAAAATAAATCCTTAGAGGAAATATAAATTATGACGAAAATTTTGTTAGTGGATGACGATCCCATTACGAAAACACTTTTAAAAACCTTGTTAGAGATGGAAGGGTTTAAAGTCACCCCGTGGGACTTAGGAACCGATGTGATCGAACATTTACAAACCCTTGAACCAGATTTGGTCGTCATGGATGTCAATTTAAATGGATTGAATGGCATTGATGTTTTGCGCGATATTCGCGCGGAAGAAAAATTCCAGGATCTCCGTGTCATTATGTCTTCGGGTATGAACTATCAGGAAGAATGTAAAAAAGAAGGAGCCAATGGCTTCCTTCTCAAACCCTATATGCCGGATGACTTAATTAAGCTTATTCGACATAACTTGAGTTAATTTAGAGAAAATAACTTGGCAAAGAATCGCCCTCACAACAATTACAAATGGTATACGATTGACCTGCACCTGCATACACCTGCCTCAAGCGATTATCAGCAACCAGAAATCAGTTATATCGACCTGTTAAAACGCGCAGACGCGCGCGGTCTCCACATGATTGCCTTTACTGACCATAATACGGTCGCAGGCTATCGAAAAATGCAAGAAGAAATCCAGCAACTCGAATTGCTGGAAAAACTCAACCGCCTCATTCCCGACGAAAGGACCCGTCTCAACGAGTACAGGCGCTTATTAAACAAAATCCTCGTTCTCCCCGGGTTTGAATTTACCGCGACCTTTGGGTTTCATATTTTAGGGATTTTTTCACCCCTGAAACCCGTGCGCGAAATCGAACATTTGCTTCTCAATTTGAGGATTCCGCCCTCCCAACTTGATGATGGGTCCTCTACCGTGGGCGCAAGTTCCGATGTTTTGACCGCATACCGCATGATTAACGAAGAGGGGGGCCTCGCCATTGCCGCCCACGCCAACTCAACCAACGGCGTCGCTATGCTGGGGATCAATTTCGGGGGGCAAACCAAAATTGCCTACACGCAAGACGCCCACCTACACGCCCTCGAAGTCACCGATTTAGGGCAACGTGGTCGCCACGTCACCACCAACTTTTTCAACGGCACCAAACCCGAATATCCCCGGCGGATGCACTGCATTCAAGGGTCAGACGCCCACCGGCTGACCACCGACCCGCAACGCAAGAAAAATTTAGGCGTTGGGGATCGGGTCACCGAGGTGTCTTTACCAAAACTCACGTTTGAAGCCCTGAAAGAACTCTTTCTCAGCAACGATTTCGCCCGCACACGGCCACGCCACCAAATCACCGAACCAGCTTTTGATTTCATCCGTGCCGCACAAGAAGAAGGCCCCAACATCATTCAGGATTTTCACGAGACGATGAATATTCGCGGCGGAAAACTCTACGAAATCGTCGCGGACATTTGCGCGTTTGCCAACACCAACGGCGGCACCCTCTACATTGGAACACCCGCCGACCCGCGCCGTCCTGTTCCGGGCATCTCCAAACCCCAACAAGCGCGGGAACAGTTGGAAAAAGAAATTAGCACCCGCATTAGCCCCGCCCTCCCCTGCACGGTAGACATTCAGACCTACGCCGAGAAGAAACTCCTGCGTGTCCTGGTGCCACGCGGCGAAGATTCTCCGTATGCTGTTGACGAAAACAAAATATACGTCCGCTCCGAAGCGGAAACCGGCCTGGCCGTGCGCGACGAAATCGTCAGCCTCGTTATGCGTAGAGTCCGCGAAACGGGCGAAGAAACCCTCCCGGAGATTCTCCCCCCGCCTCACATCCCCGAAACCATCCCAGAACCCGGAGGAGAGGGCACCACGTCCGAGCCGCGTACGGGCGTCGAAGTGGTCGGCGTTGAAGAAAGAAGCGGCACGCGCTACTACACCCTACGAGATATGCGTAATGGCAGTATGGTCAAGAATGTCACGACCAAATCCGCCCGGCGATTATGGCACTATGCCATCACCACCTACAACCGCCTCCCCGAAGATATTTCCCAAGCCGACATCCAATGGCAAGGCGGCATTGGCCTGCTCCGCCATCAAAAACAAGGGCGAATCGACCGTTATGATCTCGTTCAACGGCAACCTGATGGCGCGTTCCGTTTGTTTTTTGGCGTCACAGAAGATGGGTTCCAAGATCAATGGAAAGCCCTGGTCGAAGACACCCCCGAAGAGGATTAAGCAGGCCCCCCAGATGCTCAGATTTGGAATCCTCACGGTGTCGGATCGCTCCGCTCGCGGGGAACGCCCCGATCTCTCCGGCCCAGCCTTAGCGCAAGCCATATCCGAGCATGGATGGCAAATCATCTGGCAGGAAATTCTTCCCGACGAGTTAACCGTTCTGCAAAATTTTCTTACCAACAAAGCGGATGAGAATGGCGTAGATATTCTGTTGACCACAGGCGGCACGGGATTCGCCCACCGCGATGTCACCCCGGAAGCCACGCTGGCAGTTGTCCAGAGAGTCGCCCCTGGATTGGCTGAAGCAATGCGAGCCGAAAGCCTAAAAATCACGCCTCATGCCATGCTGTCCCGAGGCGTGGCGGGCATCCGGGGCAACACCTTGATTGTCAACCTCCCCGGCAGTCCCAAAGCCGCCCTGGAACATCTGGCTGTGATTGCGCCCGCGTTGCCCCATGCTGTCCAATTGTTACAAAAAAATCCGCTTGCAGAAAAGGGGCACAGGCCAACCAATACAGCCTAACACCGACGCCTGGTCGAGGAATCAAAACGATAGGAACGGCCCAAGCTTAAATAGCAAGGTTTTTATAAAAGGATGGGGCGGGAGATGTCTCCCGCCCCATCCTTTTATAAAGTATCTGGATCAGTAGGATAAAATTGTGGCACGCCCGTCTTGGGCCGGAAAATTGCGGTATCCATTCCATTAATCCTGGTAGATCAAAAATTGAGTATCCAAATGAGTAGCGTGGGGTTTTATCTTATGCTAGAATTAATGAATTACTCACTTTTTTATGGAATACCAAGGAGGACGGTATGAACGATAAAGAAAAAATGTTAGGCTTGATGCGGTTTTGGTTGTTTGGAACCTTCATCATTATTTTTGCCGCCACAACAGTTTATTTAGGTGGTGCGGCTCAAACAGGATTATTGCTCCTTCAACAACCTAATTTTTGGGTTTCCATGGTTGTGACCGCGGCCCTTTGTGTCGCTTGGTACTTTGTGTACAAGTGGTACCTGGATCGCCAAAAATAGTTCCCCGTCAAAAACAAAGGCGCACTGATGAGTGCGCCTTTGTTTTTTTAATCTCTTCCGTTTTCGGAAAGACTTTCCGAGAGAGCTATCACTTATTGTCTCAGCAAATGCCTGAGCGCGGGGGTCAAATATAATTTCGAGCGATCACCATTCTCTGAATTTCGCTCGTCCCTTCTCCAATCGTCATCAACCGCGCATCCCGATACGTCAGTTCAACGGGAAATTCGCGGCTGTACCCATATCCGCCGTGAATCTGAATCGCATTCCTGCATACGCGTTCTGCCATCTCCGTCGCGAATAACTTGGCCATCGCCGCTTCTTTTCCAAACGGGCGGTTGTTTTGTTTCAGCCATGCCGCGTAATACACCATAAAGCGGGCCGCTTGTATGTCGGTCGCCGCGTCCGCCAGCATCCACTGAATGGCCTGATAATTGGCAATGGCGTGCCCAAACGCCGTACGTTCCTTTGCATACGCCAGCGCATCTTCAAAAGCAGATTGGGCCAGGCCGATGGATAACGCCCCAATCCCGATTCGTCCCCCATCGAGAATCGTCAACGTTTGTTGCAGACCATGCCCCTCTGCCCCAACCAGGTAATCGGCGGGAACGCGTACATTTTCATACGTGACCGCGTGGGTGGGTGAGCCTTTCAAGCCCATTTTCTTTTCAGGGGGGCCGATGTGCAGGCCGGGGGAATGGGTGGGGACCAGGATTTGCGAGAGAGAATGGGAACCGCCGGCGGGATCAGTTCGGACGAGGGTGACGATAAATTCGGCGATACTCGCGTTGGTACACCACATTTTCGCGCCGTTGATCACCCACGCATCGCCATCCCGCACCGCGCGGGTCGCGATCCCCCCTTTGAGATCAGACCCCGCGCCCGGTTCCGTTAATGCCAGCGCAGAGAGTTGATGTTTGCCATCCACCAACCGCGGGAGAAAGTGTTCTTTCAAATCATCGGAACCGAACAACGCCACGGGGGAGCTACCGAGGCCATTATGGGCGGCAATCGCCAACGCGGTACTTCCGCACCCCCACCCCAACTCCTCCACGGCAATGGCCGCACTGACGGCATCCACCCCCGTTCCACCATATTCTTCGGGGATATTGAGGCCCAGCAAACCGACCGCCCCCATTTTCCGTACCGCGTCCCAATTGAATTCTCCTGTTTCATCTACATGGCGCGCCTTGGGTTTTACTTCTTTCGCCACAAAAGCGTGGACAACCTCGCGCCACATGCGTTGTTCATCAGTCAAGTCAAAGTTCATAAGAGTCTCCGTTTGGTCATTTTTATCGTCAAACTGTTCGTAGGGATGCCTTATGTCGAAATACCGTCAGAAGGCATCCTGTTAATTCATGCTATTGATACAAATCAAAGCAATGGCGATAACCACGATGAAGGGAATGATGCCTACCCCAATGAGGACAACGGCCATTTGAAAGAACTCGCGAAAAGACTGGGAACCGCCCCCTTTCAAATTCGCGTGACACCGCGGACAACGTTCCAGATGACCGGGGAGCATGGCGTTACATTGAGGGCACCATTGATGGGTAGGCTCATTCATGTGAATTATTGCGCTTGTTTAATCGCGTCTACCGCTTCCGGGTTGACGAGGGAGGATGTATCCCCAAGTTCCAACCCCAGATACGCGGACCGAACCATTCGCCGCATCACTTTCGCATTGCGGGTTTTTGGCAAGTCGGCCACAAATAAAATCTCGCGCGGGGCCAACGCCTTCCCCATCGCGCTCACAACCAGGTGATGGAGATCATGCCGCAACACTTCGTCGGCGTGACTGCCGGGGGCCAGGACACAGAACACGACCAATTCGCTCCCTTTGATGTCGTGGGGGACGCCAATGGCGGCGGCTTCCATGATAGCGGGGTGTTGCACGACGACGGATTCAACTTCCGCAGGGCCTAACCGTTTTCCCGCGAGTTTGATGGTGTCGTCCGAACGTCCGAGGATGTACCAAAGCCCGTCAGCGTCGCGGGCCGCGAAATCTCCGTGAACCCAAACATTTTCCCAACGCGACCAGTAAGTGTCCATGTACCGGTCAGGATCTTTCCAAAACCCGCGCGTCATCCCGATCCAGGGCGCTTTGATGACCAATTCCCCGACCTGGTTGGTGACCGAGTGGCCGTTTTCGTCAAATACGTCAGCGGCGATGCCGGGGCAGGGGCCGGAAAACGCACACGCTTTGAGGGGAAGGAGGGGGTTGCCCATCACGATCCCGCCGGAGATTTCGGTGCCGCCGGAGTAGTTGATGATCGGGCGGGTGCCCTCGCCGACGGTGTGGAAGAGCCATTTCCAGGGGTCGGGGTTCCAGGGTTCGCCGGTGGAGGCGAAGAAGCGGAGGGAGGTGAGATCATGTTTGCGGACTGGGGCTTCGCCGTGGAGGAGGAGGGAGCGGATCAGGGTGGGGGAAACGCCGAGGGTGGTGATCCGGTGGCGGGCGACTAACGCCCACAGGCGATCCACATCCGGGTAGTCGGGGGCACCATCGTAGAGGACGCAGGTCGCGCCGAGGAGTAATGCGCCAAACACGAGCCAAGGCCCCATCATCCAACCCATATCAGTCATCCAGTAGATGACATCGCCGGGATGGATGTCGGTACCGAAGGCCATATCCTGGGCGGCTTTGATGGGGAAGCCGCAGTGGGTGTGGACCGCGCCTTTGGGACGACCTGTGGTGCCGGAGGTGTAGATGATCATGAGGCGATCTTCGGCGCTGGTGTTTTCGGTGGGGGCGGTAGGGGCTTGGGCGGGGATCAGGTCATGCCACCAGTGATCCCGTGTGGGGTGCATGGGGGTGTCGAGTCCGGTGCGTTTGAAAACGATGAGGTGTTGGAGGTTCGGCAGTTGTGCGGCGGCTTCATCGGCGAGGGGTTTCAGCGCGACGGGTTTGCCGCGTCGGTACATGCCGTCGGCGGTGAAGAGGGCTTTGGCATCGGCATCGGCGAGGCGGGAGACGACGGCGCTGACGCCGTAGCCGGAGAAGAGGGGCAGGATGACGCCGCCGATTTTGGCGATGGCGAGGAGGGCGACGACGATTTCAGGGGTCATCGGCATGTAGAGGCCGATGGCATCGCCTTTGCCCAGGCCGAGGGTGCGGAGGGCGTTGGCGGTTTGGTTGACCTGACGGGCCAGGTCGCCATAGGTGAGGGTTTGGGTTTGGCCTTCTTCACCTTCCCAACGGACCGCGGGATGGTGTTCGGTGGGGGTGCCGAGATATTTGTCCACGCAGTTGTAGACGATGTTCATTTGGCCGCCGACGCACCATTGCGGCCAGGCAGGGCCATCGCGTAGGTCGAGGGCTTGGGTGTAGGGGGTGTGGAATTGGATGTCGAGGAATTTAAGGATGGCGTCGGTGAACCAGTTGACGTCGGTGGTGGAGCGGTGCATGAGGGCGTCAAAGGTGGGGAGGTTGTGCTGACGCATGAAGGTGGTCAGGTTGGCGTTTTCGATATGTTCGGGCGTGGGACGCCAGACGATCTCTCCCCCGAAGGCGAAGGTGTCTGTCATGTAAACTCTCCTGAAGTGAGGATGAATGGAACCGGCCAAAGAGAACATTCCGTCAAAAGTGATGGGAGGCACGGTTTGCGGGTTTTTGTGTGTTGAGTTGTCTGCAAATGAGGTTCCTGAAGTGGGGGAAGTGTACTATAAGTCCTGTAATTGAGAAAGAAGGCGGGGAAAACGGGGCAGGCCTTTTGTAAAATCCAGAGGCGACGATTAACCTGGATAACGATTGGCTCGGAAATCTTTTTGAACAGCAATTCTGTTTTTGGACGAACGGCGTTCCTTTTTGAAGCGCTTCTGAACTTCAGGGTAGCTGTTGAAGGAACGCCGTTCGTGCTTTTGCGGCCATATCGAGAATTGCTGCCTTTTGAAGAAAGGCTTGGCGGTGCGGGAGGGACTCGTGTTATCATTGGGCATCTTCACAATTTTAGGGCTTACGCAGTTCAAACTTCGAAGGTTTTGGAGGTTCTTCGCACACGGTGCGATTGCGTTGGAAATAGGCGGTTGAGGCCTTCCGAAGGTTTGGATTTGGGTAAGTTCACAATCTTCTTCAATAAATGGAGTCCTTTGTATGAATAATTTTTCAAAAAACAAGACGATATGGATTTTGCTTGTCGCGATGATGATCATCATCATCGGGGCTTCCAGTGCAGTCATCGGGTCGGCAAAAACGCCGCCAATGACTTCCACGGAAAATCCACCCATGTTGTGGATCGTCGCCGGGGAACCCTCTGAAACGGTGGTTAAAAACCCACCCCCGCAGGAATTCCTGCTCCATGCACCGCAAACCGCCAATATCACCGTCAATTATAATGGTGTGTGGGATGCAGAGGCTCAGAATGCTTTTGAATATGCCGTTAGTATTTGGGAAACACAAATTACTTCATCAGTACCCATTATCGTTGAGGCGGAATGGGAAGATTTAGGAAATAATTCAGGCATATTGGGGGGCGCTAGGGCCGCCACTCTACATAGCGATTTTCCCAATGCACCTTTATCCAACACCTTGTATCCCGTTGCCCTTGCAAACAAAATAAGTGGAACTGATTTGTATGCGGGTGTGGATATCTTAGCTGTGTTCAACAGCGCTTTCCCAAACTGGTATTTTGGCACCGATGGGAATCCGGGAGGCTCGATTGATTTTGCCAGCGTGGTTTTACACGAGATTGGGCATGGATTGGGATTCTTTGGTTTAATGAGATACGGAAGCGACTGTGGTGGAAGCAATTTGGGGTGTTGGGCACCTCAACAGTCTAATATCCCAGGCATTTATGACCGCTTCGCCGAGAATGAGGCAGGAACACCCCTATTAAGTTTTCCAAATTATTCTCCCGAGCTCGGAGAACAATTAACCAGCAATGTCGTTTATTTTGACGGTCCGAATGCTAACGCCGCCAACGGAAATACGCGTGTGCCCTTAGTCACAACAATTTTTGGCAATTGGCAACCCGGCTCCAGTTATTCCCATCTGGCAGAAAGTTTCAATGGCACCGCGAACGCCCTGATGACCTATAGCCTTGGCGCTTTTGAAGCCAATCACAATCCCGGCCCGGTCATGCTTGGCATGTTTGCAGATATGGGCTGGGCGATCAGTGCGCCGATCCCCACGTCAACCCCTACGCCAACGGTAACGCCTTTAGGCACCTGCGTCCCAGTGACCTCAATCCCCCCACAGGCTACTCCAGTGGGTGATCAAACTAGCTATCTTCCCGTCGTGCAAAATTACCTCAATTGTCTGCCTCCGCGCACAGCCACGCCTACACCGACGGCGACCGCCACTTCCACGGGTGGATATACAAATTTATTCTTCGACAATTTTGAGAGCGCTTTCCCAGGTTCATGGCAGTTATTTAGTTTTGGATCGACAAGTGGCTTTCAATGGGGGCAAAGCAATTGCAATCCTTACCAAGGCTCGTTTAGTGCCTGGGGTATTGGCGGAGGAAGTTCTGGATTGGGCTATCCATGTGATACCGACTATCCACTTAATGTTGATAATTGGATGATTTACGGACCTTTCAGCACCGTCGGAATGACAGCCGCAGATCTCACTTTTGAAACCTGGTTCAATACCGAAACCCAATGGGATACGATGTGCTTCCTTGCGTCAAGTGTAGGGGGGACGATCATCTCTGATTATGATGGCTGGTGTTGGTCAGGAAATTCGTATACAGTGGAAAATAATGTAAATGGCTGGGTTGCGGACGGATTGAACATTGGAGACATTTTTAATGATGGTGGTTCCGTAAACCTCCTTGGAGATGAAAGTGTATGGATTTCATTTGTTTTCTTCAGTGATTTTTCCGCAGTGTTTCCAACGGGAGTATTTGTGGATAATGTCCTGGTGCGTGGCTGTGCAACCAATTGTGTCTTTGATCTGAATGTTGCCCAACCGTTAGGGTCAGACGTTCAAAAACTGACCTGGGATGAGTTTCAGGCATTAAAAGAAAATACTTCAAAACAATAAAAATTGAAGTCAATAGAAAAAGGCCATCCCAAAAGATGGCCTTTTTCTATTGACCAAAGCAAATCTCCTACAAAAGCGAGTTTTTTATCCATATCTTCCCAAACACACCTTTGATGCTTTTCATTGACTGTCAAAAACAAGGCTGTGGCACATTTGCATATCAAAACACATGACTGCTGAAAACAAATCAGCAATATTCCTCAATTTTTCATGGGATATAATCACCTCCATGACCTCCCATCCCCACGCCCTCCTCCCTCAAATAGAAAAGCAACAACGATTGAGCGATCAAGCCGGTCAAGCAGTGCTCCGCGCCCTACACCCCATCTACTTCCCCAATACCCCAGTAGACAAAATTTTCTACGGGGAAATTGGCTCCTACGGACGGGGCACCAACACCGATCCGATCCCGGATATTGACCTCATGTTCCTCGGCATCCCCACCGGCCCGCGCGGGGCGTGGGTGGACTGGACACCTACCGATACCTACTCCATCGTCGCCAGCCACTTCGGCCTCACCGACATCGCCCAACTGTGGACCCTCGACCCCAAACTCGTCGAAGCCATCAGCGCCACCCGCCGAACCCTGGCCGAAACCTTTCACTGCGAAGGCCAAACCCAGTTCAACTGGGTCCGTTCGTGGAATGTCTTTCCCGGCCTGGTGTTTAACGTCTCTGCCCCTGTAGAAGACTTTGGCCTATTGGATTTTGACATCAACCTCTACCATCCCACCGCCTATTTTGGCGTGGAACACACCCAACGGTTCAACCAATATTTTCGCCAGGTCCGTCAACAACTGGGCGATGAACGCGCCACCCAACTCATCCTCGACATCCGCCAACTCAAGGAACGCGTCAAACAAGGGGCAAAAATCCCTGTCACCCAATCGTTAGATCGAAGCAAAAAAGTCACCGGCATCATCCCGGAGTGTCTCTTTACCAGCGTATTCCCCCCGTTCACCTTTACAGAAATCCGGCAACAACTCAATCGTATCTCCACCACCACCCTCCCCAACCCGGACGCAGATTGCGATTACACCCAAAGCACCCAAATCGTCAACTCAGGCATGGCCCCACTGGAAGTCATCCACTCCTTCCGCCGCAATGGGGTCCTCTCCGAGGGGGGCTGGAAAAACCTGCGGGCGGCGTTACAATAGAAAGATTCCTCAAAAAAAGAGGAGCAGAGCCAATACTGGCTCTGCTCCTCTTTTTTTTCGAGATGATGCTATCGTAACCTGGGTTCAGGATAAGGTTCCTAAAGCCCAGATTGTGTCATTTCGAGGAGGCTTTGCGACGAGAAATCCCTGCGGGGCCACCTGATCGAGGCTCGTTACAGGGATTCCTCCCTTTGGTCGGAATGACAGACGCTTATCCCGAATTGACGTTATCTTACGCTTTCGGGAAGCGGCGCACCACTTTCGCAGGGGTAGGGATCGCCGTCCGGTCGCCAAACCGGAGCGCGGCAGGGGCTTTGCCGGGTTTGTCGGGGGCAGATTGGAAGATCAGGATCGGGGTGCCTTCTTCGAGATATTTATCTTCGAGGAACGCCTGCCCGGTCAGATACCCCTCTTTATCCACCGCACAACTGGTCACAACCCCAATCGTCCGACCCCGTTTGTCGAGCACCGGGTCCCCATTGTGGGCCATACGGACTCCTGTTTCCTCAAACGTGAACCGCACGACTTCAGCCGCCCGTTTGGCCTCGCGGGCGATGTACGCATCCCGCCCGATGAACCAGGGCTTATACGTTTTGACGTAACTGCCAAACCCGGCCTCAGACACCCCTAGATTCAACTCGCCACCCATCTCGTGCCCGTACAAAGGCAACCCCGCCTCGGTGCGAAGTGAGTCACGCGCCCCCAGGCCGTTCGGTTTCAACCCTTTCGGGGTGCCGTGTTCGATCAGGGCATCCCACAGTTCCACCGCTTTGTCGGGGTGAACGAAGAGTTCAAAGGCCATGCGCTCCCCGGTGTAGCCCGTGCGGGACACGACCAGATCGAGGCCGTTGATCTTCGCCTCGCAGAGTTGGGTGCGTTGCAGGCGTTTGATGCGGTTTTTGGTGTCGGTGTCCATGTCGAGGGACAGGAGGATGTCGCGGGATTTGGGGCCTTGCAGGGCGAGGTCCACTTTCATGTCCGCGCCTTCTTTCGGGTCGCGGAGGTTGCGAAGGTTCACGTTCCGGCCAAAGGCACGCGCCCAGGGGCGGGCGTTGTCCACTTTCACCTTGCCGTCTTTGACCGCGTTCAGCCACGCCCAATCTTTGTCGTCATTCGAGGCGTTGACCACGACGAGGTATTTTTCCACGCCGCGGCGGTAGACGAGCAGGTCGTCAATCACGTTCGCGTCGGGGTCGAGGAAGTGGGTGTAGAGGGAATCGCCCACCGCGAGGGAGGTGATGTCGTTGCCAGTCACGCTGTCGAGAAAGGCGCAGGCGTCCGGGCCTTCGGCTTGATAGACGCCCATGTGCGCGCAGTCGAACAGCCCTGCGGCGGTGCGGGTAGCGGCGTGTTCTTCTTTGACGGTGGTGTACCAGACGGGCATCTCCCACCCCGCGAAGGGGATGACTTTCGCGCCCGCGGCGACGTGGGTGGCGTAGAGGGGGGTGCGACGGAGGGGGGGATCGGAGGGGTCAGTCCAGGTGAAGGAGGGGAGGGCGGGGGAATTCGTCGGAATTTGGGGGAATTCGTGGGAACCGATGAAATACGGCTTGAGATTGGAGACGGGGGAGTCTTTCGTGGTCGGTTCCGGTACTCTTTTGCTGAAGCCGATGCCATGTCCGGCGTTTTGGACGGAGACGGGGCCGGGGACTTTGCGGGTGGGGTCGGCCTCGAAGGCGACAAAGCCATCGGACAGATCGCGGAGCCAGAGGCCGACGGTGTTGGCGTCTTTGGCTTTGACACGGAGCAGGTACCCGCCTTCTTTCGGGCGATTGAGCACGCCGTCAAAGGTGCCGGCGGTGGTGTAGACCTGGGTGAACTGGCTGTCGCCGGGTTTGAGGGCCTCGGCGTCGCTGGTGGTGACGAAATTGATGAATTCGGGGGCTTTTTCGCCGGTGACGGAGAAGATCGCCCATTCCATCACGTCGGCGGGGACGGTGTCGCGGTGGGGGAAGTGGGGGTAGCCGCTGTTGGTCGGGGTGAAGTCAATCCCGGCGCGTTCGGCGAGGAGGCTGACGCGTTCGCGGGCCTGGCGGAGGGCGGCGAAGTCCACTTTGGCACGGGAACTGTCCGCGAGTTTGTAGGGTTGGCAGGCGTGCAGGAGGTCGGCGATGATGTCGGCGAGGGCGATGGTTTCGCGTTCGGTGAAGCCGCGTTGGGTGATCCAGGGGGTGCCCAGACGGAGGCCGGACGGATGGAGGGCGGATTTGTCGCCGGGGATGGTGTTGCGATTGACGACGATGCCCGCGAGGTCGAGGATGCGGGCGGCTTGATCCCCGGAGAGGGTCGTGCCGTCTTTGCCTTTTACGGATTTACAGTCCACGTTGGTGAGGTGGGTGTCCGTGCCGCCGAAGGGGATTTTGAAGCCGCGTTCTTGCAGGCGGTGGGTGAGGGCGGCGGCGTTTTTGACGATTTGTTTTTGGAGGGCCTTAAACTGATCGGTCGCGTCGAGCTTGAAGGTGAGGGCCATCGCGGCGAAGACGTTGACGTGGGGGCCACCCTGTTCGCCGGGGAAAACGGCCCGGTCGAGGCGTCCCGCGAGGAGGCGGTTGTGGGTCATGATCAGTGCCCCGCGCGGGCCGCAGAGGGTTTTGTGGGTGGTGGTGGTCACGACATCGGCGATCCCGATGGGGCTGGGGTAGAGGCCTGCGGCGACCATCCCCGCGAAATGGGAGATGTCGGCGAGGAGGTATGCGCCCACTTCGTCGGCGATTTCGCGGTATTTTTTCCAATCGGCGGTCCAGGGGTAGGAGGAGTAGCCGCCGATGATCATTTTGGGTTTGTGTTTGAGGGCGAGGGCGCGCATTTCGTCGTAGTCAATGCGCTCGGTTTCGGGGTGGATGGTGTAAGAGACGATGTTGTAATATTTGCCGGAGCGGTTGACGGGGGAGCCGTGGGAGAGGTGGCCGCCGAAGATGAGGTTCATGCCCATGACGGTGTCGCCGGGTTTGACGAGGGCGTGATAAACGGCGTTGTTGGCGGGCGCGCCGGAGAGGGCCTGGACGTTGATGTAGAGGTCGTCAGCGGTGAGGCCGTTGGCAGCGAAGAGTTCAGCGGCGCGACGGCGGGCGAGGGATTCGACGATGTCGGCGTATTCGACGCCTTTGTAGTAGCGGGGGTCGGAGTAGCGGCGGTATTCGCCGAGGCGGGCGTCGTAGTCGAGGATTTCGCGCTCGGTGAGGAGGCGTTGTTCTTCGGGGGGGTAGCCTTCGGCGTAGATGTTGTGGAAGGGGCTGGTGAGCGCTTCGAGGACGGCGCGGGGGGCCTGGCTTTCGCTGGCGATGAGGATGAGGCGGCGGAACTGTCGTTCGGCTTCGAATTCACTGAGGGCGTGGAGGTCGGGGTCGAGATCGGCGAGGGTGCCGCGGAAGAGGTGATCGGTCATGAGATACTCCTGTAAGCAGAGGTCGGTATTCAGTTTTCAGTGGTCAGTGTTCAGTATTCTGTTTTCAGTGTTCAGTTTTCAGTGTTCAGTGGTCGCATTGGTGTGACTGAATACTGGATACTGTTTACTGGTACTGGATACTGGTGACTGGATACTGTACACTGATTCTAGCACGGAGGGGGGTGGGGTCAAGAAGGTGGGG
>WBZL01002684.1_pt1 | contig 17028 bp, 13 predicted proteins | sample 5204291 | NCBI WGS metagenome assembly WBZL01 (sample SAMN12344345, study PRJNA552823) | activated sludge metagenome | biome: Activated sludge suspended growth; feature: Nitrification reactor; material: Wastewater; isolation source: activated sludge from nitrification reactor of wastewater...
TGGCCGGTCGGCAGATGCGTGGCGCAAAAGTTTTGATTCCGCGCGCGCTGGTCGCTCGAGAGCTCTTGCCGGAGCAATTGCGCGCTCAGGGCGCGGAGGTCGATGTGGTGCCGGTGTATCGGACGATTCGCCCGGTTGTGGCGGCGGATCGGCTTGTCGAGCAATTCAAGGCCGGCGAGATTGATGTGATTTCGTTTACCAGTTCGTCGACGGTGCGAAACTTTGTCGAGTTGTTCGCCACACGGGACGAATTGTTGCAGCTGGTCGGATCAACGACGGTCGCCTGCATCGGTCCGATTACCGCGGACACTGCCCGGGAAGCCGGTCTGACGGTGCACGTCATGGCTGCGCAAAACACCATTCCCGCGCTCGCGGAGGCCATCGTTCAGCATGTTGACAGTCGACGCGCTCGTCACCCCACGTCGGCGGCGAGTTGATCGAGCGGCAGTGTGTGAGCCCATTCACTAGCAAGAGGGGAGGAGCGGCATGGTTCCAGTCAAGTCATTCATGGTTCCCAAAGACAAGTTCATCACCGTGGAGCGGGATACGGATGTGCGTACCGCGGGACGAGTCATGCGCGACCGCAACATCGGGAGCCTGTTCGTGACCAACGGGAAGGATGTCATCGGCATCATTACCGATACCGATATGGTGCGGCGGGTGGTCGCCACCGGAGCGGATATGACGAAGACGACCGTCGAACAGATCATGTCGGCGCCGCTCGTGACGATTGAGGAACACAAGACCCTGCTGGATGCGAACGACCTGATGGCTCAAACGCACCTCCGCCATCTTGGGGTGACGAAAGACGGGCAGCTCGTCGGTATGATCTCTGTGCGGGATTTGGTGGTGTTTCTGACCAATTTGCCGAGGAAGTGAGCGAACCATGGCCTTTCCGATGCAGCGCATGCGTCGAACGCGGGAAACAGAGCCGTTGCGGCGACTGGTTCGGGAAACGAACCTCACGCCGAACGACTTGATCTACCCCGTGTTCGTCACCGAGGGGCAGGGGCGCCGTGAGCCGATCGCGTCGATGCCGGGACAATCGCGCCTGTCCATCGATCTATTGATCAAGGAAGCGCATGAGGTCAAGGCGCTCGGCATTCCCGGCATGATCCTGTTCGGGATTCCGGATCGGAAAGACGAGCGTGGCAGCTCGGGCTTCGACCCGGATGGAATCGTGCAGCGCGCGATACGCGCTCTCAAGGACCAGGTTCCCGACCTGGTGGTGATCACGGATGTCTGCATCGATGAGTACACCAGTCACGGGCATTGCGGCATCGTGAAGGAGGGCCGGATCCTGAACGATGAAACGCTGGATTGCCTTCGAGCCATGGCCAAGACGCATGCGCAAGCCGGGGCCGACATGGTTGCTCCCTCAGACATGATGGATGGACGAGTGGCCGCCATTCGTGACGAACTGGATAAGGCCGGATTTGTCGATATGCCTATCATGGCCTATGCTGCAAAATTCGCATCCTGCTTTTATGCTCCGTTTCGCGATGCCGCCAATTCCAGCCCGCAGTTCGGCGACCGTCAGTCCTATCAGATGGACCCGGCCAATCGACGCGAGGCCTTGCGAGAGATCGACCTGGATGTCGAAGAAGGCGCCGACATTGTCATGGTCAAACCGGCCATGCCCTATTTGGACATCATCAGTGCGGCGCGAGATCGGACGCTGTTGCCGATTGCCGCCTATCAGGTGAGCGGCGAATACAGCATGGTCAAGGCGGCCGCGCAGGCAGGATGGTTGGATGAGCGTCGTGCCATGATGGAGTCCTTGTTGTCGATCAAGCGCGCCGGTGCGGACATCATCCTGACCTATTTTGCAAAGGAAGCCGCCAGGCTTCTTCAGTCACGGCACGCATGAAGATTTTTCGGGGACTCACCCCATCCGTGTCCCGGCCCTATTCGGTGGTGACCATCGGTAATTTTGACGGGCATCATCACGGCCACCGGGCGCTCCTGAATCAAGTGGTGACGACTGCGCGCCGGGAGGCCGGCACGGCGTTAGTCTTGACGTTTGATCCGCATCCGGTGAAGATCCTCGCCCCTCACGTCAACCTCAGGTTCCTGACGTCGCCTGAGGAGAAGCTGGCCCGCTTCGAGGCCGCCGGTATCGATGAGGTCGTGTTCTTGGAATTTACCCCTGCGTTCGCCGCATTGAACCCGCTGCAGTTTGCTACACAGGTGTTGCGTGATGGGATCGGCACACGGGAGCTGTTCATCGGGGAACATTTCGCCTTCGGTCGAGGACGTGCCGGACGGATCGCGGACTTGCTGGAATTCGGTGCGCAGTTCGGTTTTCGCGTGCACCCCATGCCGCCGGTCACCATCGACGGGGAGGTCGTGAGTTCCACACGGATCCGCCAGATGATTCAAGCCGGAGAATTGCAGAAGGCTGTGCGGTTTCTCGGCAGACCCTATGGCATCGAGGGAACGGTCATTCCCGGGGCTCAGCGCGGGACGGAACTCGGCTGGCCGACCGCCAATCTCACACTTCCTGAGGGACGTGTCATTCCGCCTGACGGAGTCTATGCCGCACGGGTGCTTTGGAGAGGGCGTCGGCTCGATGCCGTCGTCTACATTGGAACCAGGCCGACGTTCGGGGCCGGAGAACGGTTGCTTGAAGTGTCGATTCTGGATGAACGCCTGGAACTGTACGGTGAAACCATTCGTGTTGAGCTGATCGGATTTGTTCGCGAAGACCGTGTCTTCCCTTCTGCAGAGGCGTTGACCACACAGATTGAGTCGGATGTGGCCGTTACCCGCGCACAGTTGCGTGAGGCGATACCAGACCCGGTCGTGCCCCTCCATTCCCAGTCATGAGCGATGGCAGGTTCTCCCACAGCGGTGCCTCACCTGCTTCATAATCAAGTTGTCCGCGCGATCCGCTCGCGCGCATTACTCCAACCGGGTCAGTCTGTCCTGGTGGCCGTGTCCGGTGGGCCGGATTCGGTGGCCTTGCTCTCGATTCTGCATGACCTGGCCCCAGCCTGGAAATTGTCTTTGACCGTGGTGCATGGCAACTACGGTCTACGGGGTGTCGAGTCGGATGAGGATGCCACGTTTGTCACCGCCCTGTGCCGCCGGCTCAATGTCCCGTGCCTTGTGCGGCCGCTCCACGTTCGTGAACGTGAGCCGGGGGCGTCGAGCTCGTTACAGGCACGCGCCAGGGAGGTGCGCTATCGCCTGTTCCACGACTTGGCACAAGCGCTGCCGGTCGACCGTGTGGCGCTCGGGCACACGGCGGACGATCAGGCCGAAACCGTCCTTCTGCGGATGCTGCGCGGCGCAGGCTTACGGGGCCTGGCCGGAATGCCCTACACTCGTGAACGTCTCTTTATACGACCGCTCTTGGGTGTGACCAGGCGGGAGATCCTGTCGTATCTTGCCGCAGTCGGATTGTCCTATCGGAGCGATTCCAGTAATGCCAAATCTGTGTATCTTCGCAATCGTGTGCGGCAGGAGGTCCTTCCGGTACTGACATCACTGACTCCGTCGGTCACCCGGCTGCTTGCCCGTCAGGCGGACATTGTGCGAGCAGATGATGAGCTGCTCGATCGCCTTGCCGCACGGCGCTTGCGGCGAGTCATGCGACGAGGGGATCCGAACACGATCGTCCTGGATCGGGCCGCATTCCGTCGGCATCCGACGGCCTTGCAGCGTCGGATGCTCAGGTTGGCGATTCGCGGCCTGGCGCCGGCGTCGGCCGGGCCGCGCAGTGACCAGGTCTTGTCGATTCTGGCGTCGCTTGCAACCAACCGGTCAGGTGCCGCATGGACCATCGGGCAATTGATAGTACGCAGTGGCCAAGGCACGGTCGAGGTCACCGTGAGGTCCGGGCGGGCGCCTGTGCCGGAACCGGATGGTGTTTCCCGAAAGGACGCGACGGTAGCGGCTTCCGAGGTGGTCACGTGCGGGTCCCTGTCGTCGGTTGCGTCCTGGTCGCCGACAGGGGAGGTGGTTCGACTGCGGCCGGTCACGCAGGCACGAGGTCGGGCATTGCTCAAACACCCGTCATCCGCCACCGCCCTGTTCGATGCGGATCACCTCTTGTTGCCCCTGACCATCCGGTCGTGGCAGCCGGGGGATTGGTTTGTCCCCGTCGGTATGGGCGGTCGACGAAAGAAATTGCAAGATTACTTCACAGATGCAAAACTGAGCCGGTCTGTGCGAGAACACATACCGTTGCTGCTGTCGCAAGAACAGATCGCGTGGATCGTCGGGCAACGTATTGATGCCAGATTTGCCGCTACCGCTTCGACAACCCGGTTCGTGTTGGCCAGTGTGACAGGTCCTGTGCGTCGGAAAGGAGTTTGTTAGGAATGGAACGCATTTTTGGTCGCCCCATTGTGACGCAAGAGCAGATGCGGACTCGAATCCGTGAACTGGGTCGGCAGATTGCGTCCGACTATGCCGGGAAGGAATTGGTGCTTGTCGGGGTCCTCAAAGGGGCCTATGCGTTTTATGCCGACCTGGCGCGAGCCATCCGGATACCCATGCGTGTGGAGTTCATCGTGGTCACGAGTTATGGCGCGCGGAGGAAAACGTCCGGCAAGGTCAAGCTGGTGTCGGATCTGACAGAACCGATCGCCGGGAAGGATGTCCTGCTGGTGGAAGACATCGTCGACTCAGGCCTCACCGTTCAGTATCTGATGAAGACCCTGTCTCGGCGCAAACCTCGATCGCTGAAAGTCTGCACTCTGCTCAGCAAACCGGAACGGCGATTGGTCGAGGTGGATCTGGAGTATGTGGGGTTCAAAATTCCCAACAAGTTCGTCGTCGGGTATGGGCTTGATTACCGCCAGGAGTATCGGAACCTTCCGTACCTTGCCGCGCTCGATCAAGACGACGAAGGGGAGCAAGAGTCTGCGTGAAAGGTTGTTCCCCTCGCGGAACCTATGGTAACATTCTGCACGATCAGCTAATTTTTTGGTCTGCCTAATATCCTCAAAGGAGAGGTGGATGAATTCACGGGTAAAGAATTTATTGTTCTGGGTCGTCGTCGGCCTGTTCATGATTCTGTTGTTCAACTTATTCAGTGTGCCGACTCATGCGCCGGAGGACGAAGTCATATTTAGCGATTTTATGGCCAAGCTGGATAAGGGCGAGGTCATGAAGGTCACGATCAAGGCCAACCATATCAGCGCGATTTTGAAGGACCAAAGCCGGATCAGGACCTATACGGCCGAATATCCGGAGTTGGTGAAGCATTTGCGTGAGAAGGATGTCCAGATCGAAGCCCGCCCGCCTGATGAAAGTCCCTGGTATATCACGTTCTTAGTCACGTGGGGACCCTTCATTTTGTTCCTCGGACTGTGGTTTTTCCTCATGCGCCAGATGCAAATCGGCGGCAACAAGGCGTTGTCCTTCGGGAAAAGCCGCGCGCGCATGTTGACGGAGGAGCGCAAGAAGGTCACATTCTCAGATGTTGCCGGGATTGAGGAAGCCAAGGAAGAAGTCCTTGAGATCATCGAGTTCTTGAAGGATCCGAGAAAATTCCAGAAATTGGGCGGTCGAATCCCCAAGGGCGTCCTGATCGTCGGTCCTCCGGGCACGGGCAAAACCCTGCTGGCCAAGGCGATTGCCGGCGAGGCCGGAGTGCCGTTCTTCAGCATCAGCGGCTCGGATTTCGTTGAAATGTTCGTCGGCGTCGGAGCGTCACGGGTGCGTGATCTGTTCGAACAAGGGAAAAAACACGCGCCCTGTATTATCTTCATCGACGAAATCGACGCCGTCGGTCGGTTGCGGGGTGCAGGTCTTGGTGGCGGCCATGACGAGCGAGAGCAAACCCTGAACCAGTTGCTTGTAGAAATGGATGGGTTCGACACGACCGAAGGGGTCATCCTAATCGCGGCGACCAACCGGCCCGATGTTCTCGACCCGGCGTTGTTGCGCCCGGGCCGTTTCGATCGCCAGGTCGTGGTGAATCGGCCGGACTTGCGTGGCCGATCGGAAATTCTGAAAGTCCACACCAAGAAGGTTCCGCTGGCCTCAGATGTGGAACTCGAGAAGATCGCCCGGGGGACACCTGGGTTCTCTGGCGCCGATCTTGAGAATCTCGTGAACGAGGCCGCGTTGTGGGCGGCCCGGCTGAACAAGAAAGAAGTTGAGTTCATTGATTTCGAAATGGCGAAAGACAAGGTCCTCATGGGTGCAGAACGGAAAAGCATGGTCCTCACGGATGAGGAGAAGCGCACCACGGCGTATCATGAGGCCGGCCATGCACTCATGGCCAAGCTTTTGCCTGGGACGGATCCAGTTCATAAGGTCACGATTATCCCGCGAGGTCGGGCGCTCGGTGTGACCATGCAGCTTCCCACCGACGATCGGCACAACTACTCAAAGGACTTCCTCTACAACAATCTCGCTATTCTGATGGGCGGGCGAGTCGCTGAGGAGTTGGTCCTGCACGATGTCACGACCGGAGCGGGAAATGACCTGGAGCGTGCCACAGATCTTGCGAGAAAGATGGTGTGTGAGTGGGGCATGAGCGAAAAACTGGGTCCGTTAACCTTTGGCCGCAAGGAAGAAGAAATATTCCTTGGTCGGGAAATTGGCTCGAAACGTGACTTCAGTGAGCAGGTTGCGATTGAAATCGATCACGAAGTGAAGCGTCTGGTCACTGAGAACTACGAGCGTGCGAAACGCATCTTGACAGATAACATGACCAGCCTGAAGGCCCTTGCCGAGGCCTTGCTGGAAAAGGAAGTGTTGGATGCGTTGGAGATTGATCAGATCCTGATTCAGGGGTCTTCATCACAGACGGTTCCTGCCTAAGCTGTACACGACCGGCTTCGCAGGGGCCCCGAACCGGGGCTCCTGCGAAGCAGATGTCTTCCATACGTTTCATGCCAGTGGTTGGGAAAAGGTTGGGTTCGTGTCGTCCTGTGCCTCCCTTTCCCTTCCGTAGCCGGGTCACATTGTTCCAAGGCCCGGCTCCTCGCAGTTACTCTACGGACTCGCCGTGACCCTCACGAACACAACCTCGCGTAAACCGTTGGTCCTCATGGCCGGCTCTCGAACCATCACCTTCGACCCTCGGCCGCTCATCATGGGAGTCCTCAATGTGACTCCTGACTCCTTTTCTGATGGGGGTGCCTTCCTAACGGTGGCTCGAGCGGTCAGCCATGCCAAACAGATGCAGGACGAGGGGGCCGATATCATTGACCTCGGTGCGGAATCGTCGAGGCCGGGTGCACAGCCTATCGACGAACAGGAAGAGCTGAGCCGACTGATGCCTGTACTGGAAGCCGTACGTCAGGCAGTGTCGCTTCCCCTGTCTGTCGATACGACGAAGGCTGCCGTGGCCCGTCGTGCGATTCAGGCCGGTGCATCCATCGTCAATGATATCTCGGCATTGCGCAGTGATTCCTTGATGGCCGGCCTGGTGGCTGAAACCGGAGTTGCCGTGGTGCTGATGCATATGCAAGGCACTCCGCGCACCATGCAGCGGGCGCCTCACTATGTGGATGTCGTGGACGAGGTGTGTGCCTTTCTACGGGAACGGATTCAGGCGGCGCTGGGTGCCGGCATCCAGGCAAGTCAAATCATCCTTGACCCCGGCTTCGGTTTTGGTAAGCTCCAAGAGCATAACCTCCGATTGCTCGCGGAGTTCGACGCGTTCACGAGGCTGGGGCATCCGGTGTTGGTCGGCGTCTCCCGAAAGCAGTTCATCGGAAACCTGGTCGAGCGACCGGTGCACGAGCGGGGGTACGGAACCGCCGGCGCGATAGCGGTCGCGGTCCTCAAGGGCGCCCACATCCTTCGTGTGCATGATGTCCGAGCCATGAAAGAAACGGCGTCGGTCGTGTCAGCCATTTCCCGTCACCTGCGTTCTTCTGTAGAGGTACCCAATGCGTAAATTGTTCGGCACAGACGGCGTTCGTGGGGTTGCGAATCTCGAACCCATGACCAGCGAAATCGCGATGCAACTCGGGCGCGCTGCCGCCCATATTTTCATGCGGCGGGCGGGTCGGCACCAGGTGGTCATCGGAAAGGATACACGCCTCTCGGGCTACATGCTGGAGTCCGCGCTGACGTCGGGCATTTGTTCGATGGGCGTCGATGTGTTGCTCGTCGGTCCCATGCCGACCCCGGCTATTGCGTTTCTTACGAGAAGTTTGCGGGCAGATGCGGGTGTGGTGATCTCTGCCTCGCACAATCCGTATCAAGACAACGGCATTAAGTTCTTTTCCAATGAAGGCTTCAAACTGCCTGATGACGTCGAGGCTCGTATCGAACAGCTGATCGTCTCCGATGAGATCAAACATCTGCGGCCGACGGCGGACGCGATCGGAAAGGCGTATCGGATCGGCGATGCGGAAGGGCGGTATATCGAATTTGTGAAACGGTCGGTTCCCCGCGACCTTGACTTTCAAGGCATCAAATTGGTGGTGGATTGCGCCAACGGTGCGGCGTACAAGGTCGCGCCGACGGTGCTGCGCGAGCTCGGGGCGGAAATCGAAGTGATTGCCAGCAGTCCAGACGGCATGAACATCAATGACAAGTGCGGCGCCGTGCATCCTGAACGACTGCAGGAGGCGGTGCGGCGCCATGGCGCGCATATCGGGATCGCGCTGGACGGTGACGCGGACCGGGCGATCTTCGTCTGCGAACAGGGTGAGATCGTTGACGGGGACCATGTCATGGCGGCACTGGGGCTCGATTTGCATGCGCAAGGACGCCTGGCCTCCCAAACCGTGGTGGGCACCGTGATGAGCAACTTTGGACTTGAGCTCGCTATGAAGCGAGCCGGCATCCAGCTCATGCGAACCCCCGTCGGCGACCGTTACCTCATGGAGCGCATGCTGGCCGACGGCTATAACTTCGGCGGAGAGCAATCGGGACATTTTATTTTTCTCGACCACAACACGACCGGTGATGGATTGATCTCCGCCTTGCAGATTCTTTCTCTGATGAAACGAACCGGCAAGCCGCTCTCGGAACTGGCGAAGGCCATGACGGCGGTGCCGCAGATTTTGCTTAATGTGAAAGTGAAGCATAAGCCGGACTTGAATCAGATCCCGGACATCCAGCAGGCGATCAAGACTGCCGAGGCCACCTTGAACGGGAGTGGCCGGGTGTTGGTGCGGTATTCCGGGACTGAAGCCCTCTTGCGAATCATGGTCGAGGGCGAAAGAGATTCCACAATTCGCGAGGTGGCCGATCACCTTGCGAGTATCGTGCGTGCTCGTATCGGCTAACGACGGCGTCATGCCGCAGGCGCCGGATGCTGCCTTCCCTGACGATCACCTTCATCCTTGGGTTGGCTCTCGGTTCCTATTCTCCTTACTTTCCCCTCACGAGTGCGATTCTGCTTACGGCCTGCGCCGTCGGCAGCCTGCTGCTGGAGCAACAGGGGCGCGTCACGGCACGGCAGGGGAGCCTGTGGCTGGCCTGCCTCTGTGCTGGGTGCCTCTACTGGATGCTCTGTGGATGGTTCATGCCACACCGTCCGGTGCCGGATCAAACCGGCGCCTTGCCGGCTCGACTCAGCGGCACGATCGTGGACTCCGTCCGCCATGCACCGGCGCGCCAGACGGCCTTGGTGCAGATAACGGCCAGCGACGATCCGGACCTGGTCCCGCCGTTTTTGCTGCGTCTCACGTGGCGAGATCCCGACCGCGATCTGCACCGTGGCCTGGACATTCGCGTCCGCACCCGAGTGCATGCGCCCGCGGGAACGATCAATCCGAGAGCGTTTGACTACGCGGCCTATCTGGATCTGCAGGGGGTCGAGGCGGTCGGCACGGTGTCGGGCCCCGGCGCGGTTGAAGTGCTTGCTGTCCAAGAAGCGTCGCTGTTCGCGGCGGGCTTACGGTTGATCGAAGACTGGCGCAGTCGGGTAAGGGGCGCGGCGGATTCCCTCTCGCAGCCCAGCCGTGGACTGTTTCTCAGTTTAACGATCGGGGAGCAGGGGTTCTTGGAGCCGGAGGTCCGGGAGTGGTTCATGACGACCGGCACGGTACATATTCTCTCAATTTCGGGTTCCCATCTTGGGCTGATTGCGTTGTTGGCCTTCGCCCTGGTGCGGAAGGCCTGCCTCCTGCTGCCCTCTACGATCCTCCTGGGGCTTTCACGATGGCTCACGCCGACCCGGTTGGCGGCCTTGCTGACAGTGCTTCCCGTGGGAGGGTATACGCTGCTGGCCGGAGCTGAAACGGCGACCATCCGTTCGTCGATCATGATCATGATCGGGTTATGGACCGTCTGGCTCGGAGCGCCACAATACCTGCTCCATGCGTTGGCTGCAGCAGCCGGCCTCACCGTGCTGGTACATCCTGGCGCCCTGTATGACATTTCGTTTCAGCTCTCCTACATCTCAGTGTGGGTCTTGGCGTTGGCGCTGCGGCGAGAGGTGGGAACAGATGAGTTGCCTCCGCTCCAGCCGTCGAGGGGGGCCCGAGTCGTCTTCTGGTTGCGCGAATCTCTCCGGCTGACGGCATTGGTGACGCTGGCCACTCTGCCGTTGGTGGCCTGTTATTTCAACCAGGTGTCGTGGATGGGTCTCTTCGTCAATGTGATCATGGTGCCGTTCGTCGGGCTGGTGTTCCTCCCTCTCAGTCTAGTGGCGGCCTTGTGGGTGATTGCGACCCATGCGGACGGACTTCCCTGGGCTGACGCCATCGATGTGCTCGGGCGCGGTCTGATCGACGGGACGCATTGGGTGGCCGGTTTGCCGGGCGGAGAGTGGTTTGTGGCGGCGCCGACCGTTCCGATGATGACGCTCTTCTATCTACTGGGTTGGGTCTGGTTGTCCGGCCGCCTGGTCGCTGCCACTCCCGTGCTGAGGGGGACGGTGGTGGCCTCTCTCGTCGCGATTGTCTTGTGGTGGTTGTGGTCTCCACGTCCGTTCAATCGAGACGGGCATCTACGGGTGACGTTTCTCGACGTGGGGCAGGGGGATAGTGCAGTCATAGAATTGCCCCGGGGCGGCGTGGTGTTGATCGATGGCGGGGCAACGTATGAGCGTGTCGATATGGGGCGAAGTGTCGTCGCACCATTTCTGTGGAATCGCGGGATTCGGCATGTGGATCACGTCATCGGTACCCATCCGCAACTGGATCATGTCGGTGGGCTGGCCTGGATTCTCAGCCATGTTCAGGTTGCACACTTTTGGACGAATGGGGTCACACGACCCGAGGAGTTCTGGCGTAAGATCGAGCGAGCGCTCTTGCAACGAAACGTGTCTGCGACGGTGGCGGAGGAGGGACGGCTGATGGTTGAGGATGGCAGCTGTCGCCTGGTTGCGCTGAACCCGGCTCCCTCCCAGGCGCCACGTTCCGGTGGGAAACGCGAGTCGCTGAACAATCTGTCGGTGGTCACCCAACTGTCCTGCGGAGCGCAACAGATGTTGTTCACCGGGGACGCCGAACGTGAGACGTTGTCAAGACTCTCTCAGGTTGGTTCGCTTGGGCACATCACCTTGCTCAAAGTCCCGCATCATGGCGCGAAGAGTTCGCTGGAACGTCGCTGGTTGGAGACGATTCGCCCTGAGGTGGCCGTGGTGTCCGTCGCCCGACACAATCCCTATGGGCACCCGGCCGGCGAGGTCCTGGCCGCATACGAAGCGGTACAGGCAGGGCTGTGGCGAACGGATCGGGATGGGGCGGTGTGGGTGGATGTCGACCCGGCGCAGCAGCAGCAGGCTGTGCATAGTACCAAGGAATGGACGCTTCAGCCGCTCTCCTTGTCCCAGCCCATATGGGCTACTGATCGAGACAATTGGCATCGACTGTGGCGACGGTGGAATTGGTTGTAGCGGCGTCCACTCTGGAGAACATCTCTGCCTCGCTGCCTGCAATGTCCACCTATCCACTGTCAATTTTGTCGACAGCCCTTGCCAATCTCTGCCGTAAGTCTTCAATTTTGTGTGGGTGCGTTGCAGCGCCGGCAAGGCATAGCCCATGCAGGCACTGGAGGTTGTTTCTACATCGTGGCAGCGGCATGAGTCTCACTGGTGTCCGGACGGCCATGGCCGGTCCGACAGGAGGTGGGCGTCGGACCGTCCTCTGGGATGCATACGGATACGCAAGGCAGCGAGTCGATGGCAAAGCGATTGTTGTTTCTGGCCTCTGGACCGCCTTCTACTAGACAAGGCGGTGGAGCCGTGCGGATGTTGCATCTGCTTCGGTTTCTCGGCAGCCGGTTTCCTGTGGATGTGATCGTTCCAGCCAAGGACGCTGCAGAGGAGGTCTCGCACCCTGTGAAGGATGTGTCGGTCAATGTGACGACAGTCCCGCTCCAAGGCCCTCGTTTACTTGATCGGTTCTGCCGGATCAGTCCCTACTCAAAGGATCGAGCTTTGACCTCGGCAGTCCAGGAACGACTAGCCAGTGGGGCCTACGCGGCCATCCATGTCGATACGTTGTCCATGATGCCGTATGTACCGGAAGATACGGTGCTTCCGGTCGTGCTGGACCTTCGATCCCCTAGTCTGGTGAGCGAGTTTCGCAGACTGCGAGGGGGACAACGTTCAGCCGGTCGGTCGAACCAGCTGATCCGTGCACTGATGTTCCGGTTGTTCGATCGCTGGTGTTGGCCGACGACCCACTGCGTGACGGTCGCCTCCGAAGAGGACCGCATTCGGTGTGAACGTGCCCATCCAGGGCAACGGGTGTTGGTGGTTCCGAACGGCGTCGATTGTCGGACGTTCCTCCCCAAACCTGATCAGGTGATGAGAACACCCCGCTTGCTGTTTACCGGGGACATGGGTGCCGAGCACAACATCGAGGCTGCGGTCTGTCTGGCGACAGAAGTGTTCCCGGCGATTCGTCGGGAATTTCCCAAATCGGAATTGCGCTTGGTGGGGCGACATCCAGACGCGCGCGTGGCTCGTTTGGCCGGTCAGGGTATCGTCGTCACCGGGTCGGTGGCGGATCTCCACCTTCATTTGCGCGAAGCTTCCATCTATGTCGCCCCGTATGTCAATGGCGCAGGCACGCGGGCAAGGCTGCTGGAAGCGATGGCCACGGGTCTCCCCATCATCACCACCTCGCAGGGGATCGAAGGGATGAAGGTGCAGCCGGGTCGAGATGTGTTGGTCGCCGACCAGCCGGGCGATATGATCGAATCGATTCAAACCCTGCTCGCAAGTCAACCGGATCGAGAGCGATTTGGGCAGGCGGCCCGTCACATGGCTGAGATCTGGTACGACTGGAGTCGCTGTCTGTGGCCACTGGAATCGCTCTACCAACCGTTGATTGCTCCGAGGCAGAGTCCTCCTGAGTCGACGCCGATGGCCTGCTGACGGCCGGATGTCGCGGAATTCGCATGAGTCTGATGCTCTGCATGCACGCGTCTTTCCATGATGCACCAGGGTGTTGTCTTGTGAGGGGCCTTCCACGTAGAATTTCCCGCCAACACGCGTCGTCGGCATGATAAAAGTCTGTGCGCATGTTGCCCTGACACGATGACGATGATTCCCCATTCCAAACCTTTCCTCGGGCAAGAAGAGATTCGCGCCGTCACCGAGGTCCTGCGGTCTGGCCACATCACCGAAGGCCCGGTGGTTGCGCAATTCGAGCGGGGCATGGCCGCCTACATCGGCCTGCAGGGGGGCGTCGCTGTGAGTTCCGGCACGGTGGCGCTGGAATTGGCCTTACGTGCCTTGGGGGTCGGGCATGGCGACAACGTCATTCTCCCCAGTTATGTGTGCTCGGCTCCCTGGTTGGCGGTGCAGCGTGTCGGCGCTCAGGCACGAATCGTCGATATCGATCCGACGACCTACAATCTCGATCCGCACAAGGTCCGTAAAGCTCGCACACCCAGGACCCGTGCGGTCATCGTCCCGCATCTGTTCGGCTTGCCTGCGGACCTGACGAGTTTGCAATCGCTGGGCATTCCGCTGATCGAAGATTGCGCCCAGACCCTCGGTGCGATGGAGCAGGGACGTGCGGTGGGCACTGTCGGGCTACTGACGGTCTGTTCATTTTACGCCACCAAATTGCTCTGTACCGGAGAAGGGGGTATGGTCCTCTCGAACGACGAGGCCTTGCTCGAACGGGTCCGCGAGCTTCGGGAATATGATCAGGCGCCCTCGCTCAATGCCGCCGCGTTCAACTGTAAGATGACGGATCTTCAAGCCGCAATCGGCGTCGTGCAGCTGAATCAAATCGGGGAGTTTCTCGAGAAGCGGGCCGCGTTGGCCACGGTGTATAGAGAGCAGCTCCCGGAAGAATTGTTTACGCTCCCCACGGTTCCCGATGGCAGGACCCATGTCTACTATCGGTTCATCGTCAGACTTCCGAAGGGACTCCAATCGGCGGATGACTTTGCCGGCTACCTATCGCGTTTGGCACATCGCGGAATCCATTGCCGCAAACCCGTTTTCCGTCCGCTGCATCGGTATCTGGAATTACCCGATTTCCCCGCAAGCGACGAGGTCGATGCCGCCGCCATCTCCCTGCCGATTCACCCCTCACTCAACGAAGATGCGGTCAGACAAGTCGCCCAGATTCTTCAAGAGGAACTCCGCTAAGACGAACCGGCGCCTTGCTGTCGTGACACCATCCTCGTGGTGAACCACCTGGTCCTTTCTGCTCTTGACCCTCGCCCCTGTGATCGGCATGATGAAGCGATCGTGTCATGACACCGCTGGAATCCGGCGTTGATTCCTCCCTCGGTGAGATTGGAGATCCCACTCATGGTGCCTACAGTCGAATGGAAAGACGGCGTCGTTCGTCTCCTGGATCAAAGTCGCTTGCCGACGCAGGTCGAGTTTCTGGACTGTCGGGATTATCGTGCGGTCGCCCAAGCGATTCGCGAGTTGAAAGTCCGAGGCGCTCCGGCGATCGGGGTAACGGCAGCGATGGGGGTGGCACTCGGGGCGCACGGCGTGGCAGCGTCCGACTATGATGCGTTCGCCAAAGCGGTCGGTGAAATCTGTGAGCACTTGGCTCAATCGCGCCCCACGGCGGTCAATTTGTTTTGGGCCATTGCCCGTATGAAACGGACACTGGCGACACTGAAGGCGCAACCGATCCCGAAGATCAAGGCTGAACTGGTCCGCGAATCGCAGGCGATCCTGGACGAAGATATTGCGCTATGCAAAGCCATGGGCGCACAGGGGGCTCAGGTGATCGGCGACGGTCAGACGGTGCTCACGCATTGCAATGCCGGCGCGCTGGCGACGGCCGGATATGGGACGGCGCTGGGTGTGATCCGCGCCGCCTGGGAGCAGGGAAAGAAGATCCGCGTGATCGCGGACGAAACCAGGCCCGTCCTCCAGGGCGCACGGTTGACCGCCTGGGAACTCATGCAAGACAAGATTCCTGTGACGTTGATTACCGACAATATGGCCGGGAGTCTCATGCGTCAGGGGAAGATACAGGTCTGTGTGGTGGGGGCGGATCGTATCGCCGCGAACGGCGATGTCGCCAACAAGATCGGCACGTACTCCGTTGCAGTCCTGGCCCGGGCGCATGGGATCCCGTTTTATGTCGCCGCGCCGTACAGCACGATCGATCTGGCCACCAAGACCGGCGCCGATATTCCCATTGAAGAACGGAACCCGCTCGAAGTGACGTCGATCCACGGCAGCCATCCTGTCGCCCCGGAGGGCGTGGCTGTCTACAATCCGGCGTTCGATGTGACCCCGGCCGAATTCGTGACCGGCATCATCACCGAGCGGGGCATCTTCAAGCCTGGGGATCTCGCCGGGGCGTTTGGAGCGGAGCGGCTGGCGGGCTAGTCCGGCCTCGTCCTGGAATGGCCTGTGCCGGAGCGAGGTGGCCGCCTCGTCGGCTGCTTGCCGGCAGCAGTCTCTCATAATCCTTTATCTTGCCAGCACTTCCGGCGCTTCTTTATAATGCCGCCAGTATGTCGTGAACACTATTGTTGCGATTTTTTTAGCGAAGGAGCCTGTCGATCCATGAGTGAACGTACCCTTGCCATCATCAAGCCGGACGCCGTGAAGAAGAATGCCATCGGCGACATTATCAATCGATACGAGAAGGCGGGGTTGAAGCCGGTCGCCATGCGTCTGATGCATCTGTCCAAGACCACGGCCCAAGGCTTCTACGCGGTGCACAAGGCGCGTCCGTTCTTCGACAGCCTCTGTACCTTCATGTCGTCCGGGCCCTGTGTCGTGCTGGTGCTGGAGGGTGATAACGCCGTGAAGAAAAATCGTGAACTGATGGGAGCAACCGACCCGGCCAAGGCGGACAATGGCACCATTCGGGCGGCGCATGGAGCGAACATCGAATTCAATGCGGTGCACGGATCGGATGCGCCCGAGACGGCCAAGTTCGAAATCGGGTATTTCTTCCCCGAAATGGAGTTGGTCGGGTAGGCGCACGTTGAGCGCGGACTTTTTCTACCTGCATGCCGCTCGGCGGCCCACGACGGGCCGCCGGGCTCTGTTGTCTGTCCTTGGGGTTTCCCTGTTCGTCGCTGGTGTATCTGGGTGCGCCGGCTCACCCACCGTTCCGGTAGCCACACCTACCGAAAATCCCTCCGTTGAGGCTGAGACGCGTCTCTGGTATCAAGCCAACAGTGCATTTTCCGATGGCCGCTACTCCGCCGCGATCCATCTCTATGAGCGCTATCTGACGACCTATCCCAAATCCCGGCGTGCCAATGAAGCTCATTGGGAATTAGGGCAGTCGTATGAACAGATGGGCGAAGTGACGGGGGCGTTGAAAGAGTACCGAATCTTGGCCGGTCCGGAGGGAGCCCCGGTTTCGTCGCAGAGCGTCTATGCTGAGCGTGCCCTGCATCGTATCGAGGCGTTGCGGAATCAAGCGACCGTGCCGGCCGGCGCCAGGTCCGGTCATACCGCGCTCTATGTGTCGTTCAGCAATTTGCCCCCCATGGCGCAAGTGGAATCCTGGGTCCGGCAGCTGAGCGCACAGGGCGTCAGCGCGATTCTCGTGGATGCCAGTTTAGAATCGTCATTTACCAGGCCGCCGACTCCCACTGTTGCTCCGACAAGCACTCCGTTGCCGACCCTCCCCACGGGCGCGTTGTTCGCGACCTCACAGGGTCCCGTGATGACCGACTGGTTCGGTGTGCTGGTCCCGC
>WBZL01002685.1_pt1 | contig 17026 bp, 18 predicted proteins | sample 5204291 | NCBI WGS metagenome assembly WBZL01 (sample SAMN12344345, study PRJNA552823) | activated sludge metagenome | biome: Activated sludge suspended growth; feature: Nitrification reactor; material: Wastewater; isolation source: activated sludge from nitrification reactor of wastewater...
AAGATAAGCTGGACAGGACTTACGCAGTTGGCGGGCAGTTGTACTGCCGCCGCCGCAGTGCAACTACGGCGCAACAGGTTCAACTGCGTAAGCCCTACTGCGAGATCAGAGACCCTGAGTGGCGCCTCGCGCCACTCAGGGCGACACGGCATAAGCAATTACGGCGTCGGAGTTTTTTCAGGGCGCGGATTTGCTTCGCGGAAGGCGTGGAGCGCATCGCGCAGGTCTTTGCCGGCGCCGCCCATTGCGTCTTTGATCTCCTTCATCTTCTCACCCATCGCGCGGATAGTCGCTTTGGCTTGCTCGGGGTCGATCACTTTGCCGTCCGCATCGAAGCCCGCATGCGAGTCGACCATGGATTGCGCGCTTTCATAGACCGGCTTGGCGTCTTTCGCCGCATCTGTAAATGCGTCCAAAGCGGCTTGCACGGCAGAGACATCCTTTCCACTTTGCGCGGCGCGATCGATCAGTTTCTGGGTTTTGCCGATGAACTCTTCGGTCTTGCCCAATATCTCATACGCGCGGAGTTGCTTCGCCCAGATTTGCTCGAGACGCTCGTCCGTCATTTCACCCTGCGGGGGCGGCGGAGTCGGGTCGTTCGATCCTGCGGCCGAAACGCCAAATACCGACAGGCTCCCCACGCCGAGCGCCATTACCAGCGCCAGCAACAGGGTTTTCTTGAACAATACTTTCATCATCATGATAAACCTCCTTTCAAGGTTACGATGGCAATTGTAGAATGCGCGAGTTACGCCCATATGGCAGAGATGTAAAATTGTTGTAAAAATCCAACCAAGGCGGTTTGCGATTGAGAATTGAGATTTCGCGGCGCCATTCCTACGCCCTACCTTTGCGTATGCGCCAATGATAAAATGAGAGCCATCCAAAATAACCTCCTGACAAAATAGGCATCAAGCATTCAATCATGGAAAACGGAAAATACAGAAACAAAGTTATGAAAACCAGCCTTGAAAAACTAAAAACGATCTCTGAAAAGCCATGGTTTTATCCAGTGGCTTTATTTTTGCTGGCGTTCGCCGCGTACGGATATGACCTGACCTCGCTGGGCTATTACTGGTCCGATTGGGAAGTTCAATTTTTTACCAAGCTCGACCCCGCCTATCAATTCGGCTATTACGCGGTGGATAGACCGTATCCGTGGGCGTATCAGTTGATCTATCTCCTTGTCGGTTCAAAACCCATCGGCTGGCAGATCGCCTCGTTGACTCTTCGCGCGGCAGGGACGTTGTTCTTTGTGTATGCGCTGATCCAATGTTGGCCCGAGTATAAAAAACAACTTTATTGGCTGGGCGCGTTGTTGGCGGTGTACCCGGGCTTTATCCAACAGGAACAATCAGCGGCGTTCTCGCGCCATATCATGACGCTGTTCCTTTTTTGCTTGTCGTTGTATCTGATGGCGGTCGCGATCAAACAGCCGAAATGGGCGCGTTTATTTTTTCCATTATCGTGGATCGCCACATTCATGCACCTCATCACCATCGAATACTTTTCGGGCGTCGAGTTCATGCGCCCTGTGCTGATCTGGATACTGGTCGCAAATGGATTCAAAAAAGATTCGCAGACCTTGCGTAAAGTTGTGCTGTATTCCCTGCCGTATGTGCTGGTGACCGCGCTCTTTTTCTGGATCCGCTTTGTGTATTTTCCCACCGCGCTTCAGACCTTCGCCCGCCTCGACAATATCGATTCCACCTTGAGCGGATTTGAAACTTCTTTTCTTGGAGCCTCGTTGAATCTCTTCAACAAGGCGTTGTGGGATGTTTTGTATTCTACGCTTCAAGTGTGGACAGACGCGATCATCGGGCTTGGCGGCGTCACCTTCCAACAGCGAATTACGTGGTTCGCGTTTGGGTTGGGTGGGTTATTCGCGCTTGCCTTTTGGTTCTTCTACAACACAAAAGAGGATGAGACTCAGAATCGAACCTCTCCGCTGTTGATCATTTTCATCGGTCTCTTGATGTTCGTCTCGAGCGCGATTCCCATTTGGGCGATTGGCAAAGAGGTCAGCACGGGCGGCTGGAACGAACGCTTTACGCTCGCTCCGATGTTTGGCGCGAGTCTCACGCTTATCGGTCTCGTGTTGTTGTTCATCCGTCCTGCCGGGCAAAAATGGATACTTGGATTCCTGCTCATGTTTTCGATAGCAACGCAGGTTGTGATGGCGGATTCGTATCGCCGCGATTGGAAAATCCAACCCGAATTCTATTGGCAGTTGTATTGGCGCGCGCCCGCTTTGCAAACGGATACGGCGGTGTACAGTTTTGCCTATCCGTCCTACATGATCACGCACGACATGGACGCGACTTGGGCGGTCAACCTCCTGTATCATTTTCAAACCCCGAACGGTTCGATCCCCTACATGTTCATCACCCCTGAATACGAACGGTATGTCACACCGGATACCGCGTACAAATTCCCCGCCCGCAATTTGATGTTCAACGGCAACTCGTCCAACAATGTCGCGATTTTTCATCAAACCGATTCGTCCTGCCTGCGCGTTCTGGATTCGGTCTACCTGTATGATCCCTTGCTGGATGAGGGGAGCCAACGGCTCATCCCAATCTCTAACCTTTCGCGCATCATCCCGGACCCTCAGCCTGCCTCGCCCGACACCGACATTTTCGGGCCCGAGCCTCCTCACACATGGTGTTACTTCTTCCAGAAGGCAGACCTTGCCCGCCAAATGAAAGAGTGGAACACAGTCATTGACCTCTATCAGCAGGCGCAGGGACTTGGTTTGACTCCGAAATACGGCGCGGAATACATTCCCTTTATCGAAGCGTATGCCCAAACCGGCGACTGGCAAACCGCCTACGATCTGACCATCGCCGCCAAGAAATTGTCTCAACAGCAAAAACGGATGTTGTGTACCAATTGGTATCGCCTGGCTGAAATCCCGTCGGCGGATATGGAGATGGTCGAGCGGATCGTGCGAGACCTGCCATGTTGAGGTCAGGCTAACCTGGTTTTGTATTTCTTGATTGCCCAAATGGATAACAGAATCGCGCTAATAATTCCAAACGCTATTATAAAGACGATGTTGAGTAATAAACCAACCATACTCAAAGCTACGATTGAAACTTCGAAGTCGCCGCTCATTCCCAACCCTAGCACGATCATGAGAGAAATCGGAAAAGCTGCAAGGCAAAAAGCGCTGGCAATTAAGAATCCACACCCAGAAAAAAAGAGGGTTTTACCTTTCGGCGAAGAGTCTGGTACTTGCAAAAGACTTTTGTCTGTTGATTGAATTTCTGTTTTATCTTTGAAGTCAAAGATGTGGGTGTCTTTTGATACGAAGATTGCGATTATCACGAGAGGTATGGCGCACAAGCAGGGGAGAAAAAACAAGCTCCAGGCATCCATAACGATCCTCCTTGGCATCAAATTTTCATGTTGCATCGATCTGTAATTAATTCATTTCAAATTTGCGCTCAATCACCACTTATTCAGACGCCATCCGTATAACGAGACTGTCGAAAAACCGATTTTGGCCAGAGCCGTCCCCGTGTGCCAGGGACCGAGTATGGCAGTCTTCGTTTCGCTCTGTCAGGGTCAGGCGAGCGCCCCAAAGACGTGGATCTTGCCGATATTGTGAACCAGAGCGAATCGCTGCGCGTCCATTGTACATCCAATAAATTCAGGATTGGTTTGTTTGACGATCTATAACGATCCCGTTTAGGAAGCTGCACCACTTAAGAGCCGTGCCATTCATGCCCATCAATTAAATTGTGCATATGACAGGATGTCGTTATACAAAAAAGCAAAAGGCGACATCCTTTTTTGTGTTAAGCATAGACGGGGAAAAGGACGTCAAAAGAGCATAGGCTCTCATGTTCTCGTTTCTTATTCAGGTTAACCTAAGTTGCCTAACAGACAGCCCTGCGGTGTGAAAGAACCCGAGGAGCAAATCGGGACGGCGACGCAAGCGAGCAAAGCCACGATTGAGCATGGAGCGAATTTCTTCTTTACTTGTAGGGCGAGCGTTTTTGAGACGTTGCTTGACATTTCCATGACAATATTCTTCTGGGTTGAGTTGCGGAGCGTAGGCAGGCAATTCTTCAATCAAGATTTCAGGATGTTTCTGAAGGTAGGCTTTGGTGATCTTGCTCAGATGAATACTGGCTCGATCCCAAATCAAAATGATTCTGCCTGGTATTTGCCGTTGAACATGCTCGAGTGTTTTCACCACGTTTTCGCTTTTCACCGAACCTTCAAAATGGCGTTTGTAGATGTTTCCTGAAAGTGTCAGCGCGACCGCTGTGGATAATGCGCGACGTTCCTTTGTGACTCGTCGAAAGAGTGGACGTTTTCCTCTGCGAGCCCAAGTCGTAGCCAGTTGTTCTTGAAAGGAGAAGCCAAATTCATCCCAAAATACGATTTTTGCGCCGAGCCGCCGCGATTTTTTTTATCCTTGGCCAATCTCGTTGCAACCACGCCCGTACCAGTTCTTTTTCCTGTTCCATGGCTTGCGGCAAAGGCTTTTGCGGACTGAAACCCAAGCCCCGCAACAAACGATTGAGATAATTGGGATGATAGCCGACCTCAAATTTCTGCTGGATCAATTGCCGTACACGTTCCAATGTCCAGCGGTCTGTTGGAAATCCATTTGCCAATGCGCCGCGATCCAACAGGCATTTTAGTTTTTGCTTTTGCAACGAATTCAGTTTTGATTGACTACCTTCTGCTTTCCTTCTGCGGAGACCGCGTATGCCTTTCGCTTCCACTGTTTTGGCCCACTCGCTCACCGTGGCTCGGCTGACTCCCAAGCGCCGAGTAATTTCGGCTTGCGATAATTTCCCCGCCCTCAAAAGACGCCCACCCTCTAGTCGCCTTTCTTCCATTTGTTCGCGTGTCAAGTATGATGGCTTCCATGTCATACTGCCTATTGTAAGTCAATCTTAGTTAACCTGAATAGGACGCTTTGTTGGGCAGGCTTGTGCCTACCGAAACCTTGACTTTGGAAAGTATATACCCATAGATGTTTTTGAACACAACTCATTTGTCATAGATTTTGAAATCAGAAATTACGGCATTGACGTAATTGTTTGATGCGGGCGTTGAATAGCCTATCCAAAGGACTTCTCTTTTAGATGGAAGCAAGGTGAGACTTTTTGTTTGATTGCCAACCTGAACGCTTACATCTGAACCGTTAATTGTAATTTTTACCGATTGAACATCGCCAAAACTGTAATCAGTTTTTGGAGTGTAGTAGTTGAAATAATCAGGGGCGAATACAAAATACGGTGTCGTTTCTCTGGCAAGAACAATGTACTTTAGAAAGTAACCAGGCTCTGCATAAGAAGTTTTATTGCCTAGCCCAATGAACACAACGCCGTCCATGTCCGATGAAGAAGTAAGTGATTTGACATTTACCTTAAATTCAACAACAGCATTATTGCCTAGGGTTGTGTAAATACTTCGGGTTACTCGGTCGTTGAATATATCATCGGTAACAACAAACTTTAGGCTTTGATTTTCTGCAAGAATACCCCATGACGTTAAGTTCCAGCAACCATTTTTGTCCAATGTCAGGTTGTCAGTTGGAAATACTGGAGTTGGATTCCAGTAAGTTTTTGAAATGCAATTTCTGTCTAAACCCCGAAATACAACAGGGGCAATTGTTGGAGTTGCGGTTGGGGCTTTAGTAGGGGTCTGCGATGGCGGCAAAGTTGGACTCGATGTTATTGTAGGAGTAAAAGTTGGCGTAGATGTTTCGGTATAAGTTGGTGAGGGCAATAATGTTTCGGAAGGTGCAATTGCGAATTGCGTCATGCTAAATATCCCCGAAACCTCTGTAAGCCGTGCTTCGGCAGTTTGAGTAGCCTGAATTGGAATTTCAATTTGAGAGCGGATACCTAAATAGCCAATATAAGCGGCAATTAACGCGCCTAAAAAGGGAAAAACGTCTTTCCACGAAAATACACTTGCCGCTGAATTTTTTTCGCTTTGACCCATCACTCATCCTATGCAATTTAGGCTTCTCTATGTTTTGCAAGTACCTGCCCAACTACGCCTTAATCCTACTTTTGCCGTATCAGACGCCATAGGCATGGTTGTACAGCTAATTCTTTGTATAATAGCCTATGTACAACATTATACGACTGAAAGACAACATAGAAAACATCCCATGAAACTCTCCTCCCTCACCCTCCACCACATCTCCATGCCGCTCGTCGCGCCGTTCGAGACCTCGTTCGGGCGCGAGACGGTGCGCGAGTGCGTCATCATTGAACTCCACGCCGAAGGACTGACCGGTTGGGGTGAATGTGTCGCTTCGCGCGAGCCGGGCTACAACTACGAAACGACCGGCACCGCGTGGCACATCCTCAAAGATTTCATCGCCCCGCTCGTGCTGGGACAAGACATCCAGGATGCGGACGATTTCCAATCCCGCGTCGAGCGGATTCGCGGACACCACCTCGCCAAGGCGGGAGTCGAAATGGCGTTGTGGGATCTGCTCGGTAAACGCGATGGCAAGCCGCTGAAAGAAATGTTCGGCGGCACACGCGACAAAGTGGATGTGGGAGTCTCCATCGGGATTCAAGAATCCGCATCCGCGCTGGTGAAGACGGTTGATTCGTATTTGGGTCAAGGGTATCGCCGCGTGAAGATCAAGATCAAGCCGGGGCGCGAAGTGGAAGAGACGCTCGCCGTCCGCAAGGCGCACCCCGACTTGCGCTTGCAAGTGGACGCCAATTCCGCGTACACGCTTGAGTCCGCGCAGGTGTTGAAGAAGATTGACGACCTGAACCTGCTGTTGATCGAACAGCCGCTCTTCGAAGACGACATTTGGGATCATCGCCTCCTGCAAGCCGAATTCAAAACGCCGATCTGTTTGGATGAAAGCGTGGTCTCGCCGCGCCATGCGCGTTACGCGCTGGAGATGAAAGCCTGCAAGATCATCAACATCAAGCCCGCCTGCGTCGGCGGGTTGAGTCAAGCCATCGCGATTCACGATCACTGCCTCGCTCAACAAGTCCCTGTGTGGTGCGGGGGGATGCTCGAAACGGGAATCGGGCGCGCCTCGAATCTCGCGCTCGCGTCTCTGCCGGGCTTCGTCCTGCCCGGCGACATCTCCGCTTCGGATCGCTACTATCACCGCGACATCACGAACGAACGATTTATGCTGAACGACGACAGCACGATCACCGTCCCAACCGCTCACGGCTTGGGCGTGACGATTGACGAATCCGCGCTGAAAGAATTTTCGCTGGCTGAAATTACATTGAAGGCATGAGAATCCCCCTCTCCCCAAGGGAGAGGGGCTAGGGGTGAGGGCGAGAGTATAATCATCGCGCCATGAAAAAATTTCACTCACTCTGTATTCTCCTCCTGTTAATTTCCTGCTCCCCTCAAGCAACACCGAGTCTCCAGTCCCCAGTCTCTTCATCAACACCAACGTCTATCGCAACACAAAAACCCATCACATTCACCCCCGCGCCGGGCGCGCGCATCGGCGAGTCGGTCCCCGCGTCACTGCGCGAACAAATGCAAAATTTGAACCTGTCGAATTTCATCCTCGACGCCTCGCCGTTCGTCGAATCGAATCCGTCGCTGAGCGAGAAAAAAATCCAATGGGTGTACGCGCTCGTCGCGCCGTTCCCAACTGTCACAGACGGCGTCACCCTCGACCAACTCCACCTCGCGTGGACGGAGGGCAAACTGCTTAATGGGATGCCTCTGTTGATGGAAGAATCTACACGGGACGCCTTAACCGTCCTATGGGATGCCCCAGTCGCCCCGTCGGTACGAATCGTTTCGACGGGCGAACTGCTCGACCAAGCGTGGAGCGAATCCGCCTGGGCGATCATCCCGTTTGAGGAAATCCAGCCGAAGTGGAAAGTGTTGACCATTGACGGTCAATCGCCGATCCGAAAAAAATTCGACCTCGCCTCTTATCCACTCACGGTAGACTTTACACTTCAAACGCCGACCAATTCTCTACTTTCTAATCCTCTACTCTCTAATTACGACCCATCAAAACTAACAACCGTCATCCTCACCGGCGTCACCGCCCTCGTGCGCGCCACCGCCGTGACGATGGAATACAAAGGCGTGACGTACCCCGGCGAAAAGATCCGCGATGTTCTGCGCGAAGCGGACATCGCCCACATCAGCAACGAAATTCCGTTCTTCACGGGATGCGAATTCCCCAAGCCCGACGCGACCGGCCCGCTGGTCTTTTGCAGTGACCCGAAATACATCGACCTGCTCACCGATGTCGGCGCGGACGTGGTGGAGTTGACCGGCAATCACTTTGCCGATCGCGGCGCGCAGGGGATGTTGGAAACCATCGATATTTACAGCCAGCATGATCTTCCTTATTTCGGCGGCGGCAGAGACTTGAACGATTCGCTCGAGCCTGCCCTGTTTGAAGTCAACGGCAACAAGATCGCGTTCGTGGGTTGCAATAAGCCCGATGTGGACCGCTTCCCCACCGCGCGCGATTTTCGCCCCGGCGCCGCCCCCTGCGACTTTGAGTATCTCGCGCAAAAGATCGCCGAATTGAAAGCGCAAGGCTATGTGGTGATCTCCACCTTTCAATGGAACGAAAGTTACGACTCGCACCCCAGCCCGCAACAAATGGCGGACTTCCGTTTGATGGCAGACTCCGGCGCGTCGGTCGTCAGCGGCAGTCAGGCGCATTACCCGCAAATGATGGAATTCTACGACGATGCCTTCATCCATTATGGGCTTGGAAACTTATTCTTCGACCAAATGGGCGATCAGGATTGGATGCCGCCCGGAATCCGCCGCGAATTTTACGATCGCTATGTGATCTATGACGGTAAACTCATCAGCGTGGAATTGCTGACCGGTATCCTCGAAGACTACTCGCGCCCGCGCTTGATGACGGATGATGAGCGTTATGGATTCTTGCAGGATTATTTTTTCTTCAGCGGCTGGCTGAACCCGATCCCGACTCTCGCTCCAACGATTACGCCGACGTTGACGCCCATGGTCGTTCCTTCCATGGTGGGAACGCCTAATCCGTGAAATGATTTTCAGTGATGAACTTATAACGGTTGAGTAATATCCGAAAAGGGTAAAATAAATTCATTGGATCTTTCACCCAGAACGTCCGTAGAAAATGAGCTAATCTCAATCTGTATTGCGCGGAGGGCTTATGAATCCAAATCGCAGGTATCTCGGCATGACCATCCCTCAGCTCGGCGTCCTGGGCGCGCTGGCGGGAACATTGATATTGATCCTTTGCGTTGCCGGGTATTTCATTTTCACAGGCGGGGTAACCTCGATGGCTCCTCAACCGGTCGCGCCGACACTTGTCATCCCCACCGCAACCCTGGTCGCGCCTCCCACATCCACGCCAACGCTCCCGCCAACCGCGATTCCCTATGAGCAATTGATTCCAGAAGGGTGGAAACAACATAAGACTGCGAATATTGAGATTTGGCTGCCGAGTGACTATCGGAAAACCACGATCAAAGACCTGTTGATCCTCGATAAGCAAATCACCCTAGACCTTACTCTTTCGCGGACGCCGACAACAACTACGCTATACAACCTGTATGTCATCATTGCCTACGAACCACTACAAGGCGATACGCTCGAGTCGCATTTGGCGAATTCCGGTGCCGAAATAACGGCGACTCCCCTTCCTCTGCGGATTGTTGATCAACGGAAGGTGTTCGTGAATTCTGCGCCAGCGCTACGAGTACTGTTTGAGGGAAAATCAACAGACAACCTTGATGTCAATAGCTTGCTGTATGTTTTTTTAGACGGCAATACAGTTTGGTATGTGGAGTATTGGACGCAAATCAACGAGTTTTACAAGGAGTTGGAAGTTTTTGAAAAAAGCATCCTGACCTTCCGCCTCGTGAAATAATCTGCCACACAATGAACCGTGCGAAGGTTCCGACCCTTCGCACGGCTTCAATCGAAATAAATATTCAAGTCTGAACAATCGAAACGGTTTCCGCAATTGGGACAAGTGACCTTGCAATTCGACTCGCGCATTTCGCTCCCGCACCGATCGCAGATGTAGACGCGCCGGTTCGACTCAGGGTCAGCCTGCTTCAGTTTCCCCCAGCCTTCCTCCCACTTGACAGGTCTCAGCCGCGCCAGGTCGAATTCTCCAATTCTCTTTTCTCCCAGCTTCATCACTTCGTTGATCGCCTCTTCCGCATCGCTCCGCAATTCCTCCACGCCGATTCCCCGGCAGACCGGCGGAAAATCCTTCAGCCACCTCACGCTCCGCCCATGCACCTTGATCGCGCCGTTGTAATTCCCGCGCGTGATGTGCAGATACGTCACGCCCACCTGCAAAATTCCCCGGTACAAGTCGCGGATTTTTCCCTTTTCTTCCAGCCACGCGACCTCCAGCGCTTCGTGCGCCTCGAAGTACTTCCCTTCATTAAAGAGGCGCAATCCCTGCGCGGCATGCGGATGGAGAGGGCTGGCACAGTCGATGGTTGATTCAGTCATGGCGAGGGTGTTGGTGATTATAGCCGGGATGGTACAATCCCCTCACCCTATGCGCGCCTTGTCATCCAACAAAATCCTGATCGCCGCCCTGGCGTTCGTTGCCCTCGCGGCATTGACGATCCTCGCCTCCGGGCTGGGCGGCATGGACTTTCGAGCGGGGCAACAATTCGGCACCGGAACGGCAAACGGTATTCGCGCCGCCGCCATCGAAGCCATCAGCAACATGCAGGCTGTCCCCTTCCAAACTCAATTGCTCGTCTTGATCTTGCTTGTTATCCTGTTCGCGCTGATCGGCTTGCTGCTCTCTCCCGAAATGCGCAAACGCCTGCTCAATGCCGTCATTCGGGCGGCGCTCACGATCTGGCTGTTATCCATGATCTTCACACGCTACCCAAACATCCTCAGCCAGTTAGGGCTTAACCTTTCCGCATTGAATGCTGAGTCGAGCGAGACAGCGACCGGAGCGGCGGCTCCAGAATTCACGCCGCCTCAGTCTGCTTCGTGGTGGGCGTACGTGTTGAGTTTCGGGCTTCTCCTTTTGGTTCTCTTCATCGCATGGAAAGCGTATTCTTTCTGGAAGGAACTCAACGCGCCGTCGTCCGATCTTGCAAAAGGACGGATCGCAAAGATCGCCCGCGCCTCGATCCTGGATTTATCCGCCGGCAGAGAATCGGCGGATGTGATCCTCAACTGCTACTATCGGATGAGCGATGCCGTCTCACACCGCAAAAACCTGAACCGAAACGCTTCGATGACGCCCAGTGAATTTGCCGCGCGCCTGGAAGCGGAAGGCATCCCCTCCGACGCGGTGCGCGCGCTGACGCGCCTCTTCGAGTCGGTCCGTTACGGCGGGCAACGATCGAATCCGAACATGGTGAGCGAAGCAGTGGCGTGTCTCACCTCCATTCTGCAACATTGCGGTGAACCGGTATGACCCGCCGTAACCTTGCGGCGCTGAGTATCATTGCGATCATCGCCGCCTTGCTGGCATTTCCGTTCCGCGAGGCGGTGTATCACCTTGTGGTGATTCCGCTCGCGTATGTGTTTTGGTTGCTGGGGTTGTTTTACCGCTCTGTCGACCAATCGCTGTGGTGGATCGGCATCGCGCTGGTTACCCTGCTCGTTTTGGGAACCAGCCTCCTACCGGAGATCAAGCCGAAGGGAAGCCAGATCGATCTCCAGCGCGAGGAACGCGGCGGGGTGGAAAGTCTCGCCAGGGCATTGGCAAAATCGACCCAAGGCACATACTTCAAGTGGGTGGTGGCAAACCGCCTCGGCAAGTTGGCGCATCAACTCCTTTCCATGCGCGAACATGGCAAACCGCGCGCTCTGTTTGCGCCGCTCACCGGCGAAGGCTGGGATCCGCCCGATGAAGTGCGGCGCTATCTCGAACGCGGGTTGCAGGGTTCGTTTGCAGATTTCCCAATCGGGAGATGGGGTTCCCTTTCACTGCCGCAAAAAACATCGCTCGATCTGGATGTGAGCGAAGCGGTGGAGTTTCTTGAATCGCAACAAATGGATAGGCATACATAAAGCGACAGTCATTTCACTCGTGGAGTCAACGTGGCAGACATAAAAAAAGTATCGCTGATTGGCAACCAGGTTATTGCCGAGGTGGAACGCGCTGTGGTGGGCAAACGCGCCCTGCTCGAAATGATGATGGCGTCTGTGCTGGCAGGCGGGCACATGCTTCTCGAAGATTTTCCCGGGCTTGGCAAAACGCTCATCGCGCGCAGTTTCGCCAAAGCGCTTGGGCTGGATTTTAAGCGCATCCAATTTACGCCAGACCTTCTGCCCGGCGACATCACGGGCGGGTACATCTTCAACCGCGTCAAAAATAAATTCGAACTCCGCAAGGGGCCGGTGTTCGCCAACATCGTCCTTGCCGACGAGATCAACCGCGCCTCGCCAAAGACACAGTCCGCGTTGCTCGAAGCCATGCAGGAGGGACACGTGACCATCGACGGCGAATCCCTGCCCCTGCCGGAGCCGTTCCTCGTGCTTGCCACGCAAAACCCCATCGAATATGAGGGGACCTTCCCGCTCCCCGAAGCGCAACTCGATCGCTTCATGTTGAAACTCACGGTGGGTCATCCCACGCTCGAAGAGGAGAAATTGATCTTGCAACGGCGGCGCGAACGCAAACAAGATGAAGTGGAGTTGCGCGAGATCGCCAAAGCAAAACAAGTACTGGAACTAAGAGAAGCGGTCGAGTCGGTTCACGTGGACGCCGATCTTGAAAGTTATATCGCAACGCTTGTTCATGCCACACGCATCGACCGCCGCGTGGCAGTGGGAGCCAGCCCACGCGGGTCGCTGGCTTTTCTCAAAATGGCGCGCGCCAATGCCGCGCTCGATGGGCGCGACTTTATCATCCCCGACGATATCAAACGTTACGCCACGCCCATCCTCACCCACCGCGTGATCCTCCAACCCGAATATTGGATGTCGCGCTCGGTCGGCGACGACGTAATCCGCGACGCGCTCGAGAAGACACCGGTGCCGGTAAACAAGTAGTCTTCTAGCCTTCTAATCCTCTAATCTTCTAATCCTCTAGTCCTCTAGTTATCTAATCCTCTACTCACTCAATCTGGCAGTCACTTGTCACGCTCACTCCTTCTCGGTTTTATCATCTATAGTCTGCTGATGGCGGGCATCGCCACCGTGCGCGGCGAGTTCATCGCGCTTGCGATTCCTTTTGTGATCTATCTGCTCGCGGGATTTTTATTTTCTCCCAACGAGATCAAGCTCGAAGCGACGCGGCATCTCAGCGCGGAGCGCGCATCGCCCGGCGCGGAAGTCACAGTAACGGTGACGGTCGTCAATCGCGGCGCATCCCTCGACGAGGTGTTGATCGAAGATTTTTTACCGGCGGATTTAACCCTCCGTTTCGGGCATACGGGACATCTGATTCGCCTGCGGAAAGATTCATCGTTCACGTTCAGGTATCGCGTGGCGGGACCGCGCGGGGGCTACGGGTTTGACTCGGTGCGGGCGCAGGTCAACGATTTCCTACGGGTGACCAGCCGCACGGTCGAATTAGAAGCGCAGGCGGAGTTGTTCGTCTTCCCGCCGGTGATTCGTCTCCGTCACGTGGCGATTCGTCCGCGTCGGACGAGAGTCTACGCTGGGACAATTCCCGCGCGGGTGGGCGGCTCAGGCACGGAATTCTTCGGCGTCCGCGAGTATCAACCCGGCGACTCTCCGCGCGCCATCAACTGGCGGGCAAGCGCGCATCACGCGGATGCGGACGCGCTGTACGCCAATGAATTTCAGCAGGAACGCGCCGCCGATGTGGGCATCATTTTGGATGGGCGTTTGCGAACGAACGAGTTTGCTCGCGGGCATTCGTTGTTTGAATATTCGGCGCAAGCGGCGGCGGCGTTGAGCGATGCCCTGCTTGCGCAAGGCAACCGCGTGGGCTTGCTGGTATACGCCGCCTTCCTGCGTTGGACGATCCCGGGCTACGGGAAACTTCAACGCGAGAAGATTTTGTTTTCACTGGCGCATGCGCGTCCCGGCGGCAGTAATGTGTTTGCGGGTCTCGAGCATTTGCCGACGCGCTTGTTCCCGCCCGAGTCGCAGATCATTCTGGTCTCGCCATTGCACGAGGATGATTTGAGTCCATTGGTGCAGTTGCGCGCGCGGGGGTATCAGGCGCTGGTCGTCTGCCCGAACCCGGTGAAGTTTGAACTCTCGTACCTGCCGAAGAATAAACATGTGGAACTCGCCGCCCGTGTCATCCGCATGGAACGCGCGTTGCTACTGCAAAAAATTCAGCGCGCAGGGATTCAAGTATTGGATTGGGACGTGTCTGAACCGTTCGATCAAGTTGTGAAGCGAAAATTATCGCGCCCGCCTGCGTGGGTGCGCGCTGTTGGAAGGTAGAAAAGAACAAACTACGGAGAAACTGAGTCGCGGAGAATTAAAAATGTTTTTCTCAGTGTCTCCGCGTCTCAGTGGTTAAGGGACACGGAGAAATCGATGACACTTGCGGCAATGATATTGAGCATCCTCCTCGGAACAGCCTCGCTTGCATACGGATATTCGCAAGCAGGCATGACTGACCCCGCGCGTTGGTTTGTGTTGCTGGGAATCGTTTGGATTCTCTCGCACTGGCGGAAATTGTATTGGGTTTCCTCTTTGGCGTTTGCTATCGTAATTCTCGGCGCGGCGTATGGCGTGTGGCACAATTTCACCACGCTCTGGATGTTGCTCGGTGCGCTCGGCGGCTTGCTCGGCTGGGACCTCTCCGATTTTGCCCGCCGCCTCAGTTACGCCGCCCCAACGGATGATATCGCGGGCATGGAACGCCGTCACCTGACACGGGCAGGCATCGTCGCCGCGCTGGGGTTTGGAATCGCGCTGTTGAGTTTGGTGATTCGAATCAATAGATTGGCGTTTGAAGTGGCAGTGGGGTTGGTGCTGTTAGCCGCGATCGGGTTGACGAGGTTGGTGATGAGGTTGAGGAAGTTTTAAGCCTTTGCTTGGTGGGGAGACGTGGTAGAATTCCAGAAATTCTGGAATTCCGATTTTCTGGAGATTTACCATGACAACTGTTCAAATGCGTGGAAAAGGGACGATCACTCTTCCTGCCAGTTTGCGCAAGAAATACAAGTTGGAAGATGGCGAGTTGTTCACCATTATTGATTTAGGCGAAGGATCAATTCTTATTAAGCCTACGGTTTCGCAAGTCAATAAATTGGGTGACAAGATCGCAAAGCAACTCAAGGAGGATAATGTTAGCCTCGATGACTTGTTGGAAGCCCTCGACGAAGAGCGTCACCAATACTATCTGGAACACTATGCCGAGAAGTAGGCAGTGGAAAAACCTTCGTGGCAAAGCCGAACATATTTCTTGACAGCAGCGCGTTGGTAGCAGGCGCCATTTCGAGCGCTGGCGCCGCCCGCGCGATATTGTTGTTAGGTGAATTCGGGGATATCGTTATAACCATTAGCGAGTTGGTTGTCGTTGAGTCTGAACGCGTTGTAGCGCGTAAATCTCCGCGCAGCCTAGATGACCTAAGAAATCTGATCAAAATCTCCAGAGTGAAGATCGTTCGCAATCCATTGCCCAAAGATTCTCGGTCGAATTTATATTTGATCAAGGACCCTGCCGATGTGCCGATTCTTCTTGTGGCTATGAGAGCCGGGGTCGATTTCCTTGTTACACATAACCGCAAACATTTCTTGGATGACCCCAAAGTGGCGGAGAACTCAGGCTTGCGGATCGGCACGCCCGGCGACGCGCTCGCGTGGCTGAGGGAGAATTTGTAAATGGCGTGATAGCCGCGCTCGGGTTAACGCGGCTGGTGATGAGGTTGAGGAAGTATTCGGTAACGGACTTGCGTTAGCGGTTTGGGGTGGGAGGGTGGACTCACCGCGGTGCGTACCCCCAGTCGGCTGCGCGTCTTGTTGGGCGCATTTTATGTATTAGCAGGCGCTGAGCCAGAAAAGTAAGACCACTGCCAACGTGAATAATTATTGCATGACCCTGTGAACTTCGCAACGGACAAAAATCACTCATGTTCTTACACTGCGTTTCGACGAGATTAGCGGGCGATGACATTGGCATGTCGCGCAATCATCTGCCAGGTGGCATCTTGCCTTCTCCAAATATTAGTAAACCGCCGCTCTACAAATTCGCCGGCATGCGGTGCATCCCCAATTGGCTCGACAGTCTCAGCACCCATGACAATGGCAATGTCAGTGTGAAACCGGACAGACTCAATTCGCCGTTCGAACACTGCATAGCGGATCAATCCACGTTTGACTAGTATCAAAACATCGTCTCGGTTAGTCGAAATTTGATTCTGAGGATTATTGACGATCAATTCTTCCGACCACAAGAGCTTGAGTGCGGGTAAGTCTTGTTGAAGGACTGCTTGGCGCTCTCGTTCTTCGAACTGGCGAATCATGTCTTCTTGGCTATTGAAGTTATCTTCATTCATAATGCAGTTCTTTCGATATTCTGGACCTTGATTCCCGTTGGCGCCTAACGAGACTGTCGAAAAACAATATTTTTAGGCAGAACGCAAGACGGATGCTGGAACAATCGACAGGTTATTCGTGTTGAATACGGTAAACCACGACTGTGCGGAGTCGGATTAGGGTCCCAAAGGTGTGGATCTTGCCGATGTTGTGAACCAGAGCGAACAAGCCCCATTGTACATCCACTTTCCGTTTCGAGCGCAGCGTGAATCGGTGCATGCGCTTTTGCACGCAGATGTTGGATTAGCCAGTGAAGCGGAAGTGTTGGCGCTACGACCCGAACTCAACCAGATCGAATAACCGCACCTTGGTTGCCGCTTGTTCAGCAGACCGCATCCGCAAGAAGGCGGGCGCGGCTCTAGAAATCCGCCCATAGACCGAACTTTCGATAGATCAGCCCTTCCAACCCCCCTAAGGGTTCGTAAAAATATAAATTCCCTGTTGGGGGCTGTCTAAAAAGGGGAGGACAGCCCCTCCTCAGTTGGGGAAAAGTTTAATACAATAGGGAGATGAACAACCGAAACCTCACCTTCAAGCCGTACGCAATGGAGCAGTTGAGTCTGCTGCCGCC